>Ga0116151_10002451_pt1 | contig 17058 bp, 9 predicted proteins | sample AD_UKC117_MetaG_FD_89893 | JGI IMG/M metagenome (GOLD analysis project Ga0116151, IMG submission 89893) | Active sludge microbial communities of municipal wastewater-treating anaerobic digesters from Hong Kong - AD_UKC117_MetaG | ecosystem: Engineered > Bioreactor > Anaerobic > Digestate...
CCCCGGCCGAGTACGCTGCCCAATGCAGCCACACCCATCACCCCGTGGCCTGCGAGATCAACTGAAATCGGTACAACAACCTGGCCTCTAAAACCAGGTGGACCGACTATCGGGGACCGGTCAACGCCGCCAAGGGGCTTCAGTTCCTGGTGCTCGACGAACTGCACACCTATCGCGGCCGTCAGGGTGCCGACGTCGCCATGCTCGTCCGCCGGGTCAGGGACGCCTGTCAATCACCCGACATGCAGTGTGTGGGTACCTCGGCGACGATGGCCAGCGCGGGAACCGAGGCCGACCAACGCCGTGTCGTCGCCGAGGTGGCAACCGGACTGTTTGGCGCAGAAGTCACCCCGGAGCGGGTGATCGGGGAGACGCTCGAGCATGCCACGACCGGTGACCGCAACGACGTCCCGCAGCTCACCCGTGAAGTCGAAAGCGGAGGAGCGGCAGGCGATTACCAAGCGCTCGCCTCGTCGGCGCTGGCCTCCTGGATCGAGACGACGTTCGGGCTAGCGATCGAGCAAGGGACCGGCCGGGTGATCCGGCAGCGCCCCGCCCGGGTACGCGACTCCGCCGCACGGCTGGCCGGACAGACCGCGCACACCGTCGACGAGTGCTCCCGAGCCATCCGTGCCACCCTGCTGGCCGGCTCGGCCGCGAACCATCCGGTCAACGACCGCCCGCTGCTCGCCTTCCGGCTGCACCAGTTCCTCTCCAAAGGCGACACCGTCTACGTCTCCGTCGAGCAAGAGGCCCGACGCCACATCACCTCCCAGTACCAGATCGCCGTCCCGGACCAGCCTGACCATGTGTTGATGCCGCTGGCGTTCTGCCGCGAGTGCGGCCAGGAATACCTCGTCGTCGCGCGCACCACCGAGGGCTCGGAGACCATCTACCGGCCGCGCCGGGACCGGGACGCCAGCGGCGGCGACCAGGCCAACGGCTACCTCTACATCTCGACCGGACAGCCCTGGCCGGTCGATCCGATTCCGGAGGGCCGGCTCCCGGACTCGTGGCTGGCCGACGGCGACGTCGTGGACCGGCGCCGCCCGTATCTGCCGCGCCGGGTCAAGGTCGACGTCGGTGGTGTCGAAGTCACCGGCGGCGGCGTGGACGCCGCGTTCGTTCCCGCCCCGTTCCGGTTCTGCCTGCGCTGCAAGATCTCCTATGAGCAGGCGCGGGGGAGTGACTTCGCGAAACTCGCCACGCTAGACGCCGAGGGCCGAAGCTCGGCGGTCACGGTGCTGAGCACCTCCATCGTGCGCTCGCTGGACAAGATCCCGGCCGACGAACTCGATCAGGAATCCCGCAAACTCCTGACCTTCGTCGACAACCGCCAGGACGCGAGCCTTCAAGCCGGACACTTCAACGACTTCGTCCAGACCGTGCAACTTCGCGGGGCCACCTTCCGGGCGCTGCAATCGGGCAGCCTTCACCATGACGACGTCGCCGAGCGCGTCGTGGCAAGCCTCGGGCTGCGCTTCGAGGATTACGCCGCCAACCCGGAGGCCGTCTACGGCGCCCGCACCGCCGCGGAACGGGCGTTCAAGGAGTTCATCGAATACCGCCTGTACTCCGATCTGCAACGCGGCTGGCGGGTCACCATGCCGAACCTGGAGCAGACCGGCCTGCTGGTCGTCGAGTACGAGTCGCTGGCCGAGATCGCCGCCGACGACGCGCTGTGGAGCAGGACCTACGAGCCGCTGCGCGACGCTCAAGCCGTGCAGCGAAAAGAACTGTGCGCCATTGTCCTTGACGAGTTCCGGCGCGACCTGGCCGTGGCGATCGACTGCCTGACCGATGACGGCTTCGACCGCGTCAAGCGGCAGTCCGATCAGCATCTGACCGGGCTGTGGTCGATCCCGATGTACGAGCCGCGCCCGGCCCCCGCGGTGGTGAACACTCAGCCGGGACGCCCCGGTGCGGCACGTTCCATCAGTCGCATGACTGGCCGCACCGCGTTGGGCCGCTACATCCGCGAAGCCAGCGGACTCGCCCTGTCCGGCTCCGGCCTGGACGGCGCCGACGCGCAACGGGTCATCGAAGACCTCCTGGCCACCTTGGAACGCGTGGGATTGCTGACGACGGTCGAGATCCAGGGCTTGCCCGGGCCGAACTATCGGCTCAAGGCCTCCTCGGTGATCTGGAAGCCGGGCGACGGCCAGATGGGCGCCCCGGACCCGCTCCGCAAGGGCTTCGACCCCGACCGCGGAACCCGGGTCAACCCCTACTTCCTGAGCCTGTACCGCAACACCGCGTCGGAGCTCACCGGCATGTACGCCCGCGAACACACCGCGCAGGTGACCTCCGCGGACCGAGAAGAGCGCGAAAAGGCCTTCCGTAAAGGCGAATTGAAGGTCCTGTACTGCTCACCGACGATGGAACTCGGCGTCGACATCGCCAGCCTGAATGCGGTCGGGCTGCGCAACGTGCCCCCGACCCCGGCCAACTACGCCCAACGCAGCGGCCGCGCCGGCCGTTCCGGTCAGCCAGCCCTGGTCACCACCTACTGCGCCACCGGCAACGCCCACGACCAGTACTACTTCCGGCGTTCGGCCGATATGGTCGCCGGCTCCGTGGCCCCGCCCCGCCTGGACCTCACTAACGAAGCACTGCTGGCCTCCCACCTCTATGCCGTCTGGTTATCGGAGACCGGAGCCGACCTGCACGCCCGGATGCCCCAACTCCTCGAACTCGACGAACCGGGCATGCCCCTCACTCCCGACCTCGCCACGACGCTCAACAACCCGGATGCGATCAGGCGTGCCACCGACCGGGCCAACGCCGTGATCGCACCGTTCATCGACGATCTGCGCCAGACCTCGTGGTGGCACGACGGTTGGACCGCGGCGATCATCGGCGGCGCGCCCGAACAGCTCGACAAGGCCTGCAACCGCTGGCGCGACCTCTACCAGGCCGCCCTGGATGACCAAGCCGAGCAGAACCGCGTCATCCTCGACAGCAGCGTCAAACCACAGGCGCGCAAGGCCGCAGAAGGCCGCCGTAGAGAAGCCGAAGGTCAGCTGCGGCTGCTGCGCAACGAGGACACCGACCGCACCCACTCGGACTTCTACACCTATCGCTACTTCGCCAGCGAGGGCTTCCTGCCCGGCTACAGCTTCCCCCGGCTTCCGCTGGCGGCGTACATACCGGGGGTGCGCGCGGGGACGAACAACCGGGACGGCGGGGAGTACCTGCAACGTCCGCGATTCCTGGCGATCAGCGAATTCGGCCCTGGCGCAATCATTTACCACGAAGGCGCCCGCTACGAGATCCGCCGAATCCAACTTCCGATGAGCGTCGGCGGAGTCGGCACGGTCGACACCCAGGACGCCTACCGCTGCGAATCGTGCGGGTACCACCACGTCCGGCGCCCCGGATTGGACGTCTGCGAGAACTGCGCCGCCGCACTCGGCGCACCCCAGTACGGACTGATGCGCATGCAGACCGTCTACGCCCGCCGCCGGGAACGCATTTCCAGCGACGAGGAAGAGCGCCGCCGGGCTGGGTTCGAACTGCGAACCTCCTACCGATTCAGCCAGCACGGTCCACGCCTGGGCCGGGCCGACGCCGCCGTTTCCGACGAAACCAGCGCAATCCTCAGTGTCAGCTACGGAGACACCGCCACCGTGAGGGTCACCAACGTCGGACGCCGCCGCCGTAAGCACCCCAATGAACTCGGCTACTGGCTCGACACCGTGAAGGGAAACTGGCTCTCCGAGAAAGATGCTGCCGACGCCACACCCCAGGACGACGTCCTCGAGGACGCGGCCGACATCCCGACCAAGCAGAAGGTGATCCCGTTCGTCGAGGACACCCGCAACATCCTGGTTCTGCGGATGGACAATCCTGTCCCGCAGGAGCTTTCGACCACTCTGCGATACGCGCTGGAACGCGGAATCGAGGCGGAGTTCCAGCTCGAGGACTCCGAACTGTCCAGCGAAGCGTTACCCGACGCCCAGGAGCGCGGCCGCATGCTGTTCACCGAAGCCGCCGAAGGCGGGGCCGGGGTGCTGCGACGGCTCCAGTCCGAACCCGACGCCTTGGCCCGCGTCGCCCGCGCCGCCCTCGAAATCGCGCACTTCTCTCCGGACGGCACCGACCTTGGCAAGGCCAAAGGCGCCCGCGAACGGTGCGAGAAGGCTTGTTATGACTGCCTGCTGTCCTACGGCAATCAATCCGACCACGCCGCAATCGACCGCCACGCGATTTCAAAGTTGCTTGTGCGTTTGGCCGGCGCGACGACCACCCCCACCGTCGCTGATGAGCCACGCGGAGATAGAGCCGGCGACCTGCGCGCCCAGTGCGAGTCGCAGTTGCAGCGCGACTTCATCGACCTGCTCGTCCAGCACGAGTTCGCTCTGCCCAACGGAATCCGTCAACCTGTCACCGCCGCACAGATCCGCCCCGACTTCGCCTTCCAAGTCGACGGTTCCGCCCTGGCGGTCTTCGTCGAGGACGACGCACCCGAGGACGCAGACGAGGTCGAAGAAAAGCTCAACGACGCCGGCTGGACGGTCCTGCGCCTGCACCCCGGCCAGGACTGGCTGACCAGCGTCCGTGAGCACTCCTACGTGTTCGGAGAGGGGAGAGCCTGATGGGATTCGCACCCGGAAACCTCGTGACCGCACGCGGCCGCGAGTGGGTCGTGCTGCCCGAAAGCACCGACGACTTCTTGGTCCTGCGCCCCATCGGCGGCATCGACGACGACATCGCCGGCGTCCTGCTCTCCGAAGGGGTCAGCCCCGCATCGTTTCCCGCACCCACGCCCGACGACCTCGGGGACCACCTGAGCGCCTCACTGCTCCGCAGCGCCCTGCGGATCGGATTCCGTTCCACCGCAGGACCATTCCGCAGCCTGGCCTCCATCGCCGTGGAACCCCGCGCCTACCAGTTGGTGCCGTTGATGATGGCGCTGCGTCAGGACGTCGTGCGACTGCTCATCGCCGACGACGTCGGTATCGGCAAGACCATCGAAGCCGGCCTGGTGGCCACCGAACTGCTCAAAGTCGGCGACGCCCGCGGTCTGACCGTCCTGTGCAGCCCCGCCCTGGCAGAACAGTGGCAGAAGGAACTCCGCGACAAGTTCGCCCTGGAAGCCGAACTGGTGCTGCCCAGCACCGTCCGCCGCCTGGAACGCGGATGCATCGGCGCGGAATCGGTCTTCGAGCGATATCCGATCACCGTGGTCTCCACCGACTTCATCAAAAGCGCCCGACGCCGCCACGAGTTCCTGCGCACCTGCCCCGATCTGGTGATCGTCGACGAAGTCCACACCTGCGTTGCCGATTCCACGGCGGCGGGGTCAGGGCGGACCCAACGCTACGAACTCATCCGCGACCTCGCCGCGGATTCTTCGCGCCACCTGATCCTGGCCAGCGCCACACCGCACAGCGGCAAGGATGAAGCGTTCCGCAATCTGCTGGGCCTGCTCCACCCGGAATTGGCCACCGTCGACCTGGAGAAGCAGAGCGGACGCGAACACCTCGCCAAACACTTCGTGCAACGCCGCCGCGCCGACATCCGCCGCTACCTCGACGAGGACACCCCGTTCCCCAAGGACCGGCTCACCGCCGAGGTGCCCTACAGCCTCACCCCGCAATACCGCGACCTGTTCGCCAAAGTCCTCGATTACGCCCGAGAGACGGTCCGCACCGACGACGGGGGACTGGCGCGCCGCGTGAACTGGTGGTCGGCCCTGGCCCTGCTGCGGGCCATGGCGTCCTCACCGCGGGCCGCCGCGCAGACATTGCAGACCCGCGCCGCCGCGGCGGCGGCCGGCTCACCGGAGGAAGCCGACGAGATCGGCCGGGCGATCGTGCTGGATCACTCCGACGACGAACTCAACGCCGCCGCCGACACCACTCCGGGCGCGGACACCGACACCGCATCAGACACCGCCAGAGCACGACGGCTCAGAGCGTTTCGCGCCGAAGCCCTCAAACTCGAAGGCAAGGCCGACGCCAAGATCACCGCACTGGTCAAGACCGTCAAGGAACTCCTGGCCGCAGGCTGCGACCCCATCGTGTTCTGCCGCTTCATCGACACCGCCGACTACGTCGCCGAACAACTCACCGCCGCGCTCGGCAAGAACGTCGTCGTGCGCGCCGTCACCGGCACCCTGCCGCCGTCGGAACGCATCACCCGGATCGAGGAGCTGGCCGCCACCGAGGGCCGCCACGTCCTCGTCGCCACCGACTGCCTCTCCGAGGGCGTCAACCTCCAGGAGAACTTCCAGGCCGTCGTTCATTACGACCTGGCCTGGAACCCGACCCGCCACGAACAGCGCGAGGGCCGCGTCGACCGATTCGGTCAGCGCGCCAACACCGTTCGCGCCGTCACCCTCTACGGCCGCGATAACCAGATCGACGGCATCGTGCTGGAAGTGCTGCTGCGCAAACACGAAGCCATCCGCAAGGCCACCGGCGTCGCGGTTCCCGTTCCGGAAAGCAGCGAAGCCGTCGTCGAGGCCCTCATGGAAGGACTGCTGCTCAGCGGACGCGAACCCGACCAACTTCTCCTCGACCTGGAACTCAAGGAGAAACAGGACAGCCTGCACTCCCAATGGGAGTCCGCCGCCGAACGCGAACGCGCCGCCCAGACCAAATACGCTCAAATCGGTATCAAGCCGGAGGAAGTCGCCACCGAACTCACCGACACCCGCGCCACCTTGGGCACCAACGCCGAGGTGGCCACCTTCGTTGAACAGGCGTTGCGGACGTTGCGGTCCACAGTCACCGCCGACGCCTCGGGCTTCACCGCGACCCAGGGCCCGCTTCCCCTGGGGCTGCGTGACACGCTGCCCCCCGGCCGCAAGGACCCGCTGCGCTTCGCCAACGACCTCCCCGCCGCCACCGGCGAGGCGGTGCTCAACCGAACCGACCCCGTCGTGGAGGCGGTGGCCCACTACGTGCTGGAATCCGCACTCGACGCCCACCTGCCCGAAGACCAGCGCGTCGCACGACGCTGCGCCGTCATCCGCGCCGACGCCGTTTCCACCCGAACGACCCTGTTGCTGGTGCGCTACCGCTTCCACCTGCACTTGCCGTCGCGCACCGGAACCAAACAACTGGTTGCCGAGGACATGGCGACACTGGCGTTCGAAGGAGCCCCGGCCAACCCCACCTGGTTGAGCCCCGACGCCGTCCCCGCCCTGCTGCAGGCGCAGCCCTCGGGCAACGTGCCCGCACCCCAGGCGGCCCAGTTCATCACTCGGGCACTGGACGGATTGCCCGACATCGCAACCCATCTCGCCGAACACGGTGAACAATTGGCCGCCCGGCTGCTGGCCTCGCACCGCCGGGTCCGCCAAGCCTCCGCGGACGTAGTGCGCGGACTGAAAGTCACCGTCGAACCCGGGGGAGACATCCTCGGTGTCTTCGTTTACGTCCCCCCGGCCGGAGCGGCGCAGTGAGCACCGACCCCACCGCAACGACCTTCGTCGGCGTCCGCGTCCAAGGCGGCCTGCTTCCCGCCGACCTGCTGGCCAAACTCATGTCCGGACAGGTGGCGGACGGCCTGTCCTCCAAGGACTTTCACCTGGCCGCCGGGGAAACGGTGCGGGAGGCCGCCAACCGGGTGTGGGCCTATCTGCGCGGCGCGTGGACTGCCTACCGCCAACTGCTCGCCGCCCAACCGGAATCCGATGCGGCCACCGGACTGACCCGCGACCGGTTCCTGCTGCTGCTGCTCGACCAACTCGGCTACGGCCGGGTGCCCACCACACCCAAGGGCGGCATCCGCGTCGGGGAGCGCAACTTCCCCGTCTCCCACCTCTGGGGCAACGTCCCGATCCACCTGCTCGGCCGGGTGGCGCTGGACACCCGCACCAAAGGCATGGCCGGCGCCGCCGGAGCCTCCCCGCAGTCCATGGTGCAGGAGCTGCTCAACCGCACCGACGAGTACTTGTGGGCGATTCTCGCCAACGCCACCACCCTGCGACTGATCCGCGACTCCACCTCACTGGTCGGCTCGGCCTACGTCGAGTTCGACCTCGACGCGATCTTCGACGGCGACCTGTTCGCCGACTTCCTGCTGCTGTACTCGTTGTGCCACGTCTCACGGCTGGAAACCCGAGACCCCGACATCGGCCCGGCCTCCTGCTGGCTGGAACAGTGGCGGCAGGGCGCAATCGAATCCGGCTCGCGCGCACTCAATCTCCTGCGCGACGGGGTGGTCGACGCGCTGCAGACCCTCGGCACCGGATTCCTCACCCACCCCGACAACGCCAGCCTCCGGGAACAACTCGCCGACGGAACCCTCACCGTCGCCGACGTCAACCACGCCCTGCTGCGGGTCACCTACCGCCTGCTGTTCACCTTCGTCGCCGAGGACCGCGGCGCCCTGCTCGACCCCGAAGCCAAACCACAGGCCCGCCAGCGATACCTCGACTACTTCTCCACCGAAAGATTGCGCCGCATCGCACTGCGCCGCCGAGGCGGCCGCTACGGCGACCGCTGGGAGGCCCTCAAAGTCGTCTGGCGCGGCCTCGGCAGCATCGACGGACTAACTGAGCTCGGAATCCCGGGTATCGGCGGCCTCTTCGACAGCGGCGCCCTGGACTTCCTGATGGACGCCGCGCTGAGCAACGAGGCCCTGCAATCGGCGGTGCGCTCGCTGTCCCTGGTGCGCGAACCCCGCTCCGGGATTCAGCGCATGGTCGACTACCGTAACCTCGGCGCTGAGGAACTCGGCAGCATCTACGAATCCTTGCTGGAACTCATGCCCAGCTGGGACCCGGCCACCAAGACCTACGCGCTGACCGTCTCCTCGGGCAACCAACGCAAGGACACTGGTTCTTACTACACACCCGCCTCGCTGGTGGAGTCACTGCTCGACACCGCGCTGGACCCCGTCCTAGACGACGCCGAGAAATCCGACCAACCCGAGCAGGCGCTGCTAGCTGTCACCGTTTGTGACCCCACCTTTATGCGAAATTTTGATGTCTCACGAGACGCTCGGACCGTGTGTCACGACCCCATACAGTCTGTGAAGGTAAGTGCTTGATGGGGCTGGACTCGCACCATTCGCCACCCTCCAGAAAGTCCTAGGTCGCCGACCTGCGCTCTGCGCGCCGGCCCAAGCTGGCGAAACAACCCGGCTATCCGCGGACCCCAGACGCTTCTCTGCCGCTTCGACGCGCAAGAGTCTGTCGGATAGCTCGCGCCTACCCGTCCGCATCGGGCGCCTTGATGGCCGCACCGATGATCGGCAAGTAGCGCCTTACCTGTTCACGATCACTATCCTTCTCCGAATCGCTCAGGTCCTTGTAGGGCGTCTCGATCTGGGTTTGCCAACGCTTTGCTAAATGTGCGGGGATGACCAAAGACCCGTCCTTCGCACGCTGGCACTGGTCATGCATGTATTGCTGCCAATGAGCCCATCGTTCATGCTCGATAGCGGCGAGCTTTTCCATGAGTTCGGGCGTCTCCAGACGTGCCTGGACATCTCTTTCGGTAGACATCAGATGAGGCCGTCGTCGACGAGTTTCCAATAGTGCTGGCCAAGTACAGTCAGCTCGCAGCCGTGTGACCCCATCGCCGCGTGCCACATGTGTGGGGCACCGACGGGCCTCACGAGGTTGACCTTGACATAGTTTTGCAATACCGCGAAGACAGCCGTGTGGGCCGGATCGGGCGCTGGAACCGAAGGATCTTCGAAGCCGGAGCGGTGCGGCTCGTAGCTGGGATCGAGGCTGAATACAGTTGCAGGAGAGGGGAATATGTCAGTCAGCTGCTGCAGCTCAGCCAGTTCAATTGGCGCAGTGGCCTCCCGCAATGAGATGAAGGTCTTTACGTTGGTCTTGAAAACTGGGCGTTGCGCCCAAGGTCCAAGCGATTGGTCGATGTGCGCATAGACGCTTCCAGGAGTAATTGCTCCTACGAGGTTCGCCGCAGCCCCACTGAGAGCGTCGACGAACAGGCTCGTGAAAACGCCTGATCCACCGCCGGGCGTCTCCATCGCATACTGATCAGCGGTCGACGCGGTGAGAATAGTGACACCATCGGAAATCTCGGCAATGTTCTGGCTGAGGGCGCTTGTTCCCGCAATACCACCGTGACAACTGTCCAGGATGATGACCTTATTCTTTGCTTTCGACGAGTTGGCCAAGGACATTAGTTCTGCCAGCGACAGACCGTCGTCGCCTGACTGGCAGTCGCTGGCACAAAGGAAGCCTCCGGTGTCTTCGATGTATCCGTGACCGGCGAAGTAGAAGAGTGCTATATCGGCGTCATCAGCGAAAAGCTTCCGGACCGACTCCTTGAGTTCGAGCCTAGTGACCTCGGCCCCAGGGCCGGTCCCGACCAGCAGGTGCGGGGTGGGGAAATTCAGCGTGCCGTCGGCATTCCGCTCGAGAACGTTCTTCACAGCGTGGGCATCGTTGACCGCCCCGCTGAGGTCCCCAATGTATGTGTAGTGGTCGATTCCGACGATCAGCGTTTTCCGCACGGCGACCTACAGGGAGTCGATGAAGTTGCTGATGTTTTCATCGCTCCACGTGTACGTGGGCACCCCCGAAATGTTGGTGCGGTCGTCTTTATACGCCCAGATCCCCCGGATCGGCTTGCCCTCATCTTTGGCGCACTGGATCTCCCACTTCTGCCCCGAGGACGTCAGTGAGTTCTTGCTCACCAGCACGATCACTCCGTCCGAGCGACGGATCCGCGTCCGCACTTTTTCTTTCCACTCGGACTCGTACGGTTGCTTGACCGACATGTCGATGAACTCGAAGGGCGCGCGGGGGTGCAGGGACTGACCCTTCAGGAAGTCCCTTTGACGCTCGTCCTCGATCGCGAAGGCGATGAAAATGACCTTGGTGTCTGCCACGGTGCTCCTCGGTGAGCGTGTCGTCACCGCGCCCGGTTGGCCGGTGAAATTACCAGCGAAGTTTACCGGGGAGCACCGACAAGATGGCCGTCGCAGAATCCGAATACTGGTGGCTTGCCTCCCATCGCCAGAAGAGCCACGCGGTCGAGCACCCACAGCGCACGTTGGCAGATCCATTCGACACGTTCTGGTATCTGGCACTGCCAGCAATCGACGATGCTCACAGATCCCAGCGTCTTTTCCGTCAATTGAACAGACCCCTGATCACGTCGTCACGAGCTGCATCAGCTCCGTGTAGTCGGTGACGACGTCGTACTTGACGTTCTCGCCGTTCTTCTCGTTCAGCGATGCGAAGAACTTCCGGGCGCATTCGATCTTCGCGTCCTCGACTCCTTTGAGCTGAAGAGTCGAGAGTGACCCTTTGGTCTCGGCGACGAAGTAGATGTGTTTGACCGTTCCCTCGGTGAACGCGATGGCCCAGTCTGGGTTGTAGTCACCTACGGGGGTCGGGATGAAGAATCCGCGTGGCAGCTTCGCGTAGACGGCAACCTCCTCACTGGTATCGAGCTCGGTGACGAATTTCCGCTCGACCTTGGAATCTGTGACGACGTAGTCGTAGATGTGCTTCGTCAGCTTGTTGCCGGCGTGGGTGAGGTCCTGCTTGGTCTGATTCTCCGTGAAAATCGCTGTGTCAAACCGGTCTTCGAGCGCATCGTAGGTCAGGTGCTCGACGATCGCGGTTGCCTTCTGCTCGTTGATGAGCCGGGCGGCCTCGGTGATGAACTGCTCCGGATTGAGCCGGAACTTGGCGAACGTCTCCGGGGTGACTCCGCTGAGGATTGCCGCCGCAGTACGACGGGTGAGCTGAGTTTTTTCGGTGATTTCACCGAGGAGGTCGTACCTGACCTGGGACGCGGCCGACACCGTCGCGGTGTGGGTTGCGGTGCTGGATACGTCGAACCCGGCACCGCTGGTGAGGTCGTCAGCTTCGAGGGCGTCGCGCTGCGTGCCAGCTTGGACCACGTACTGCATCGCGGCGACCTTGAGATGCTTGTCGAGTGCGTGAATGCACTTGGCGACGAGCTCGGATGAGTCGAACTCGACCTGATAGACGGCCTTGTGGTTGATCCGACGCCACAGGGCCTGGAACTCCTTCTTGGCGAAGTTGGCCGCATTGAGCGGGATCTTCTTGGGCTTGCGGTCGTCGGTTGGGGCCGGCACATCGATGTTCAGCGAGTCGACCAAGGGCAACAGAAACTTGAGCATCGGTTTCAAGGCCTCCGATGTCGGCTCTGCCAGGGTGCCAGCCTCTGTCGCTGCCTTGTACTCGTCGGAAAGCGTGTCATCCTCGTTCAAGTAGTCATTCTTGATCAAGTATTTGTAGAGTGCCTGCGCGAGGGCTTCCTCGACTAGCGACTCGCCGTCTTCGGTCTGAATTGTCTTGCCGGTGAAGAACTTCACGCTTGCCTTGCGTGGCCGCGCAGCCAGCGAGTCGGAGATTTCCTTTTGTAGTCCTGCGACGAAGTCGGTGTAGGACTCGTCGGTGACGACCGTCAACTCGTTGATGTCGTGCACCGTGACGGGATTGTCCATACGTTCGCCACGTTGGTCGACGGCCAAACGCAGGCCGCGGCCGATCTCTTGTCGCCGAGATACGGTGTTATCGCTTTTCTTGAGCATGCCCATCACGAAGACGTTGGGGTTGTCCCAGCCTTCGCGAAGGGCGGAGTGGGAAAAGATGAAGCGAACGGGCTCGGCCAGCGATAGCAGTCGCTCTTTGTCTTTGAGGATCAGGTCGTAGGCGTCGACGTCTTTGGATTGGCCCTTTTCGTCACCTGTCGTGTGCACTGGCCCGTCGACCGCATGCTTGGTCTTCTTGTCGATCGAGAAGTAGCCCTCGTGCACGGCACGCACGTCGTCGCGGCGAAGATACGCCCGGTATGCCGCGGATGCGACATCGATTTCCAGCTCGCCGAGAATCTCGTCGACGATCGCGGCGTACTCCTCCTCGAAGATCCGGGCATAGTCGCCGAGCGTGTCCTCGCGGCCGTAATCGCGGTACTTCGCCACCTCATCGATGAAGAAGAGTGACAACACCTTTACACCTTGGGCGAACAGCTCTCGTTCCTTATCGAGGTGCGCCCGAATCACCTCACGGATCTGAATGCGGCGCTTGGCTTCTTCGGTGACGTCACGGGCAGAGAGCTGTCCAGCGATGACGACATCACCGTTGCTGAGTTCGATGACGTCGCGGTTGGCGTCGATGTCGGTGATGAAGAGGCCCTTGTAGGCCTCGATGCCATTGGAGATGTCATGGAGGTTGGCACGCACATCAAGGCGCTTGACCTGGCGCGCGATCGGCCCACCTTTGGTCTGTACCTCGATCTCCACGCGGGCCCGCGGTTTTGCGCCCTTGGCGATCTCGATGGCATCGAGGTACAAGTAGGCCGTCGTGCCGGCCAGTCCCTTCACGGTGATGCCTCGCACCGCGATCTTCTTGACCAACTTCTGGTTATACGCATCGAGCGCGTCGAGGCGGTGAACTTTGGTGTGCTCGACCTTGTGAGTTGCCGAGTAGCGCAGCACCATGAGCGCATTGAACCGCGACAGTGCTTCCAATGACTTTGGTGCACTGATCTTTTGCGGTTCGTCAATGATCACGATGGGACGGTTTGCACTGATGACATCGATGGGCCGCCGCGACTGGAAGTCGTCGAGTTCGTCGTAGATGCGGCGGTTATCCTTGCTCGTCGAATTGAACGCCTGAATGTTGATGATCATCACCTGCACCCCAGCATCCGAGCTGAACCGCTCCAACTCATGCAGCTGGGATGAGTTGTAGATGAACGACCGAGGCTTACTGCCGTACGTCTGCTGGAAGTGCTCGGCCGTCAAATCGATTGACTTCTTCACACCCTCGCGAATCGCGACCGACGGGACGACGATGATGAATTTCGACCAGCCATACCGCTTGTGCAGCTCCATGATCGTTTTGATGTAGACGTAGGTCTTACCGGTACCGGTTTCCATCTCGACGTCGAGATTCGGAGCACCCGGAGCGGCCTTGCTGTCCACCAGCTTGTCCGACAGCGGCAGGTTCCGCGACCGTTGAACGTGCTGAACATTGTCTAACCGCTGCGTTGGTGTCAACGCGATCTCGGCATTTCGCAGACCCGAGTCCGAAGTCGCACTTGGTTCAAAAAGCATCGGAGCCGTGGCCGGCTTCGCCCTGCCCGGATCGATCCGATAGGAAACACCATCATGTTTCGGCTGTCCGGCGAAGACCTCGACAACCGCGTCCACGGCATCGGTCTGATACTGCTGAATCTTGAACTGAAGCTTCATCAGTGTCAGATGGCCTTCACATCCGTCGCCGGGGAGATCTCATGGAAGATCTGTTCCGCATTGATCCGAGCGTCGTCGGAGGCGAAACCGGAGTCGCGGAATACCGCCCGCAGCGGCTCACGCTTCGCGATGGCCCGCACCAGCTCCGGGCTCACTTCCGAATCGAAACAGGCGATGAGAGCGTCGTCCTCGACGAGGTAGACCTCATGGCCCTCGAGCTTCTCGACGCTGATGGGCATCGTCAGTTCGAGACCCCAGTCGAGCAACACCTGGAACAGCAGATCCTCACCCGAGCGGTCCGGCTTCACGCTGTCCCCTAAGCCGGAAAGGGCCTGTTGCTCAGTCTCGTCGGGAGTACGCAGCACGTCCGTCAAGTTTGTTGTGTCGACCTTGAGTGCTCGAAAGCCGACATCCAGTCCTCCGGCACCCAGTCCGGCTTCTTCGATGACTTTCACACCAGCCCGCCGGATGCGCTCTCTCGACAACGCCGCAATCGACGAATACCCCTCCTTCGCGGCGACTGACTTTGGGTCAGGAATCTCATCGAGTTGCACCATGATGAACTTGCGGCGTCCACCATCGGCTGCATTGGCCAGCATTACTGCGTGGGCCATGGACGAGCTTCCAGCGAAGAAATCGAGCACAGTACTGCCCGGCTCCGCGGCGATCTCGATGATCCGCTTCATCAGTTGCGGGGACTTGGGAAAGTCCATCACCGCTTCACCAAACAGATCCTTGACGGACTTGCGTCCGTAGTCGTTATTGAACTCAGGATCGAGCCAAAGCGACTTGACGAGAGTCTTTGCCACCTCGCCGTCAGCGCCGTGGAGGTAGTCCTTGCGATAGATCCGCCACTCTTTACCTGTCTGTTCAGCGAGGAGGAGCGCGTTGTCGCTATTCACACGTTCGCGTCCCCAGGTCCAGCAGGTTTGTGTGCCATCAGGAGCATCCGGAAGCACCTCCACGCTGAACTCTGCGTTCTGTGTCGTGGAGACACGGCCGGTGCTCGGTGCGACGAACAGGGGGTAATACAGATTCGGACGGGTCTGCGGATTGAACGCTTGATTCCGATTGCGCAGGCCTAGGAGTCTGTGACGGCCCCTTTCGTCGGAACGCTGGTACTCGTCAGCCATGCGCCCCTCCTTTGCGACGCCCGCGATTGAGTCTGCAGTTGCGTTCCTTACGAAGACCATTAGAGATTCGTGCGTCTTTGCAACGAAGCGATCCAGATGTCGACCTCGTGGATTCACCTGTACTGCTAGCTGAGCGACGAAGTTCCCAGCACCAAGAATCTCGTCGCCGATCTTGCGCAGGTTTGCGCTCTCGTTGTCATCGATCGAGATCACAAGAACGCCGTCGTCCGACAGTAGGTTCCGTGCGAGCTTCAGCCTCGGGTACATCATGCTCAGCCAGTCGGAGTGGAACCGTCCATTCGATTCGAGGTTTGCGACTAACTTTGCACCGTTATGGTCGGTCTGGCCTGAACGCAACAAGTATTCGTCTGCAGTCTCCGCGTAGTCATCGTCGTACACGAAGTCGTTACCCGTGTTGTAGGGCGGGTCGATGTAGATGAGTTTGACTTTGCCGAGGTACGACTCCTGGAGCAGCTTCAGGGCTTCGAGGTTGTCGCCTTCGATGAACAAGTTCTTGGTGTTGTCGAAGTCGACTGATTCCTCGCCGATCGGACGAAGGGTTTTGGCGATTGGCGCGTTGGCGGCAAAGGCTGCTTCCCGCTTGCCTGGCCAGTCCAGCCGGTAGCGCTCCTGCGGGCCTTCGACAACATGATCTGACAGTTCCTGGCGCAGCAGGTCGAAGTCGACGGCCTTATTGGGATTCCCATCGGCGTCGAGCTTCTCGGTGATGACGTTGGGGAACAGCTCCGCGAGCCTGTCAATATTGGCCTCGGTCAGGTCGGGCGATGTCATGCGAAGTTTCTCCACCTGCTACCTCTGCTGTTTCAGTTCTGCTTGCTTAGTTTTCAGGGCGCGCCGAAGCTCCACCTTGCGGTTGAGTTGCGGCTCGGCGCGGAGTTTGCGCTCCAGGGAGGCGACCTCGCGTTCGAGCTTGCGCACGGCCTGGAGTCTGGCAGCAACGTCTGACAATTCCTCTCCTGGCCGTGCTGATACCGGGGTCAGCGGCGCGAGGAGTGCGGTGTACAGGGACGGCAGGCTGATCGCTGTCGGTAGTGGCTGCCGCTCGGCATCCTGTGGTTGCCAGTCGGTCGTGTAGTAGGCGCTGAGCTTCGGCGTAGCGTGGCCGGCCTGCTTGTGCGATGCAGCCATTCGGACTCGCTGCTCGTCTCCTTCGCCCGTGACAATCTCGAAGATGATGGGGGTCTTCACCGCTTTGTCGATGGCGGCGAGCACGGACTCGCCGACGTCGTCGCCCTTTGTGTCGATCTGAAAAATTTGGATCTCGGGGACGTCTGCGTTGCCGGGCAGGTTGATAGTGGATTGGGCGAGCTTGTAGGCCCAGGTGATGCGCTGGACCTCGGTGACGAATTTGTCACGTACCGCACCGGGGACGGTGCCGTGTTCGTAGAACTTGGCCTTCGGGACGGTACGACCGAATTTGGCGGCGACGGGCCAGCGGTAGAGCAGGGCCGTCATGTGGTTCCTTCGGTGGTGTCGACGATCGCGATGAATGCGGTGAGTTCGAAGTCGTCGAGGCCGGCGATTGCCTGGGTGAGCGCGGTCGTGTGTCCTCCGCTGAACAGGCTGTCGATGTCGCGTTCTTCGGTGACGTCGATCATGGATCGGACTGCTGCGGTGAGCAATTCGGAGTACTTGCCCATCTCTGCACCTTCGTGCGTGGCAGCGTTGAAGACGCGGGTGACCTCGGTGACGGGTTCGGCATGGGGCCGGCATCCTGTGCGAATCAGGTCGA
>Ga0116151_10002452_pt1 | contig 17054 bp, 9 predicted proteins | sample AD_UKC117_MetaG_FD_89893 | JGI IMG/M metagenome (GOLD analysis project Ga0116151, IMG submission 89893) | Active sludge microbial communities of municipal wastewater-treating anaerobic digesters from Hong Kong - AD_UKC117_MetaG | ecosystem: Engineered > Bioreactor > Anaerobic > Digestate...
AGTAGAGAACAAAGACTAACAGGACAGCTTGAGGGTTAAGCATAGCCTGTTGACGACCGCCGTGCGCAAGCACGGCGGTTTTTTTTACATGCTATGATAAAATTGTGTATTTTAGGAAAGAGGATATGGACACCCAAGGCATTATAAATACTTCTAACCATTTATAACCGATTATAATCGCTTAATCAGTTGCAGATATACTGCCGGATAGGAGGGATAGGAGAGGGTTTTTAGTGGGTATAAATAAGTTGTAAGCAAGCCTATTGGACGACACAACACTAAACAAACGACTGACCAAAAACTGAACTTTAGCACACAAACAAACATTGACAGTTGGACACCATACAGACCATATTTCAACTCGACAACTGGTAAGCCGACACTCAAGCCGACCCAATGTTTTTTATTTTTTTCCCACCGCACATTTTTTAAAAACAATTTTAGCCAGCCCGCATTTGGCACATTTGATTTTGCCAAACACACAAGCCGACCCTTCGCAAAACCAAAAGAGCCAAATTTTAGCCCACGCACGGAAAACGGTATCATTAATTCTGTTATATTTGCCAATATTTGTCAAGACAATAATTTTATAATGGCGACACAACTTGGAGACAAAATAAGAGAGCTTAGAACAAAGCAAAACCTGCTTTTAAGACAGGTTGCTTCTAAACTTGACGTTGACACATCTATCATCAGCAAAATGGAGAGGGGTGAAAGACCAATCAAGAAAGAACAAATTGCAATCTTGGCTGACATTCTCAAAGCTGACAAAGAAGAACTTCATACTCTTTGGTTGGCTGACCAAGTTATGGATGTAATTAAGGACGAGCCATTAGCTGACGAAGCACTCAAATCAGTTTCTAAGAAAATTAAAAAGGGGAAATAGATGGCATCAAACTTTTTTACAAATCAAGGTGAGAATACACTCTACAAAAAATTTGTGGGTGTGTTTGAGCATATGCAAAATATAGAATACTTCAAATCAGTAATTGGCTATTTCCGTGCATCAGGTTATTTCGCAATACGCAAACATTTTCCCGCCAACCTAAAGGTAAAAATCATTGCAGGTATCAATGTTGACCCTTTCATTGCTTTAGCTCAGAAACAAGGACTATTATTTAACCTAAACGCCAAAGACACCAAAGAATCATTCATTGAATCAATTCAGCAAGACATCATAAATGCCAAATATGGCAAAGACATTGAGGCTGGCATAATTCAGTTAATTGGAGACATTGCAGACGGACGTATTGAAATCAGAGCACACAATTCAAAAAAGCTACATTCAAAATTCTACATTTTTCTCTCGCCAAACTTCAACGAACACAATCCCAACGGAATGGTAATAATGGGTTCATCTAATCTTTCAGCACAAGGTTTAGGTCTAGAAGATGTTGAGCACAATTATGAAATGAATGTTGAGCTTAGAGATTACGAAAACGTAAAATTTGCCAATACAGAATTTGAAAAACTTTGGGAACAAAGCACTCCAATACTTCCAGTTGATGCACCTGCATTAATCAAGAAAACATATTTAGATGCGACTCCTACTCCATTTGAACTGTATGTAAAATTCCTGATTGAATTTTTCGGAAAGAATATCGAATACGACCCGGACAGCATTAGCGATATTCCGCTGAAGAAATTCAAAAAACTTAGTTATCAGATTGACGCAGTAAATCAAGGCTATGAATTGCTTCTAAAACACAACGGTTTCTTTTTGGCTGATGTGGTAGGAACAGGAAAAACAGTAATGGCTGCTTTGTTGGCAAAGAAATTTATCATCAACAATGGGCCAAAAACAAAAATCCTAATTGTTTATCCGCCAACACTTGAAAAGAACTGGAAAAGCACTTTCAAAGAATTTAGAATTGACGAAAAATGTCATTTCATTGCCAATGGTAGTTTGAGCAAAATTGTAGAAGGCGACCACAACTATGCCGACAAAGAACGCTATGATTTAATTCTGGTTGATGAAGCACATAAATTCAGGAACCACAGAAGCCAACAGTTTGAGAACTTACAGGTAATCTGTAAATCAGGACGTGAAAATATTGGTGGAATTGAAGGTTTTGAGAAAAAAGTTGTGCTGATTTCAGCTACTCCTTTAAACAACAAGCCCGAAGATATTTATTACCTCATTTCACTGTTTCAGGATATTAGAAACAGCAACTTGGGTGAACCCAATTTGCAGAAGTATTTCTATCCGCACATTATCCGATACAAAACGCTGATTCAGCAAACACCGCTTGACTTACAAGCCATACAAGATATTTTTACTGACATCAGAGATAAAGTGGTAAAGGATATTACCATTCGCAGAACCCGAACCGACTTAAAGAAAAATGAACGATACGCAAAAGATTTGCAAGAGCAAGGCATCATTTTCCCGAAAGTGGCTGACCCGTTTGCCAATAAATATGAATTAACGCACGAATTAGCGACTCTATTCCTTGATACTGCAAACAGTATCATTGACAAAAACAAGATTGACTTTTTCCGTTATCAGGCAATTGCTTACCTAACAGACGAAGCGAACAACGGTCTTTACCAAAGTGCACAGACAATTTCCCGTTCGTTGGCTTTCATTATGCAAACGCAATTAATCAAGCGTTTGGAGAGTAGTTTTTATGCTTTCAAAAATTCATTGAACAAAATCACGGATTCCACAAAGCAGATGATTGAAATGTATGAGAGAGACAGTGTTTTTATTGCTCCTGATTTAGACATTTCAGACTTGCTAAATAAAGGCTACTCTGATGAAGAAATTGAAATTGAGATTCTGAAAATAGACGATGAAAAGCCAAAGAACAAAAAGTTCAAACAAGCAGATTTTAAAGCAGGATTCATTGAAGGTTTGCGTAGAGACTTTGAAAACTTACAGGCCTTGAATGAAAGATGGAAAGCCATTGAGGAACACAACGACCCAAAATGGAATGTATTTATTCAGTTGCTTGAAAACGAATATTTCAATAAAGACAAAAACGAGTTAGGTAAACTGGTAATCTTCACCGAATCGGCAGACACTTTAAATTACCTGACTTCAAGACTGAAAAAAGAAACGTTATACAAGGTTCTTAGCATTACTTCCGACAATAGAAATAAAGAGTTTGAAACTATCCGTGAAAACTTTGATGCTAATTACGAAGGAACTTTTAGAAATGATTATGACATCATTCTCACAACCGATGTATTGGCAGAAGGTATCAACTTGCATAGAGCCAATGTAATTGTAAACTATGATACACCTTGGAATCCAACGAGACTAATTCAAAGACTTGGACGTATCAACCGAATTGGAACAAAAGCCCAATACATTTACAATTACAACTTCTACCCTTCCGAACACGGAGACAACCGAATTAATCTTCGCCAAAAATCTTTGGTAAAACTGCAAAGTAGCCACAGCACATTTGGAGAAGACAATAAGATTTACACGCTGGACGAAATTATTGACCAGTTTAAAATGTTTGAAGAGAAGGAAGAAGATAAAGACCTGAGAACAGAATATTTAGAATGGTTGCGTAAATACCGTGAGCAAAACGAGGAGCATTTTAATGCTATCAGAAAAATGCCTTTAAAGGTTCGTTGCATCCGCAAAGCAACGGAAAAGGAAAGCAGTATTGCATTTGTAAAAAATGGTGACCACAAGAACATCTATATCCATTCCGAAGGAAAGTCTTTTTCTATTCCGTTTGAAAAAGCTGTAAAGATTTTTGAAGCACCAAAATCAGAAGAAGGTATTCTGCCTGTTCCTGATTTACATTACAAACACATCAACAACATTTTAGAGCAATTTGAGAGAGATATTACAACTCCTGAAATGATTGGCGGTAATGAAGACAAGTTAGATGTAAGATCCAACAAAGCTTTAAATGATTTGAATAATTGGTTATCAAACCAAATTCTTTCTTCGCCAGAAGCAATTGAAGCAGGAACAAATTTGTTGCCTTTGCTTAAACACGGAACTTATACCAATCTGACGAACGAAGTATATAAATTGAGAAATGAAACAAATCCAATGAAATTGGAAATGGAGCTAATAAAGCTTTCACGGAAATATACATCCAAAATAAAGCGAGAAGCAAAAAAGGATTTAGAGCCGTTACAGCCAAAAATTATTATTTCCGAAACCTTTGCTTCCTAAACGACTTGCACAATGACAATAACAGAAATAAGACAAATACTTGAAAGCCCATACGATAGAAAAGTGTGGAAAGGATTTTTGCAAACACAGTTTACAAACAATAAACTGAATGCAGAAGACCGTGTCATTTCGTTATCTGACAAAACATTGAGCAAGCAATGTTTTAGTTTGGGTAATTATGAAATAGGCGAATACACCAAAATCGGAATCTTTGAAGTTGAACTGAATGAGAAAGTAAACATAACCCGAAATCGTGTTGCATTACGAAACTTGATTAAAGACCTCACCAAACAAGTTGCAGGTGCAATGGTAGTTTTTGTGCAAGGCGACAAATGGCGTTTCAGTTACATTAGTAAGAGAAAAGTAAAGAATGCGGCTACAAACGAAATACAAGACAAAGAAACAGCACCTAAAAGATACACTTACTTATTTGGCAAGGGTGAAAAGGCATTAACCGCTGCAATTCGTTTTGACAAACTCATCCAAAAACAAAGGGAAAACATCTTTCAATACCTTTCTTTAGACGACTTTGAGGAAGCATTCTCGGTTGAGAAATTGAGTAAGGAATTTTTTAAGAACTACAAAGACACTTACGAAGATTTTGTTCAGTTCCTTACTGGTAAGCGATATGGAAAGAAAGGAAACAAATATGTTGAGCATGTAATTCACCAACCCGATTGGCAGTTAACAGCCCTTTTTAATAAAGACGAAAAACAAGCCCGTGATTTTTGCAAACGAATGATGGGGCGTATTGTGTTTTTATACTTCATTCAAAAGAAAGGTTGGTTAGCCGTAGCTGAAGGCAAAAAATGGGGCGAAGGCAATCCTGACTATTTGTATGACTTATTTAAAAAATCAAAGCACAAAGACGATTTCTATTTTCAGGAGCTCGTTCCCTTGTTCTTTAAAACGCTGAATAATCCTGACTCTGAAAAAAGTTCACACTCTTTACGTTTTCCATACTTAAATGGTGGTTTGTTTGACGATAGCCAGGACAGGAAATACAACAAACTGCATTTACCTGAGCATATTTTTCAGAATTTGTTTGAAACTTTCAATAACTACAACTTCACCATTTACGAAGATGCACCGGACGAGCATACAGTAGCCGTTGACCCTGAAATGCTCGGACACATTTTTGAAAACCTACTGGAAGACAATAAAGACAAAGGTGCATTTTATACTCCAAAGGAGATTGTGCATTATATGTGTAAGGAGAGTTTAAAAGCCTATCTATATGCTTACGATGAACACAACTTCGCAAATAATGAATTAGCAAAACGCAGTATTGACAAAATCATACAACAGCAAGAACTGAACAACGAGGAAAAACAATTTGCAGAAAAGAACGCCTTCAAAATTATTGATGCTTTTGAGCAGGTGAAAATTTGCGACCCAGCCATTGGATCAGGAGCATTCCCTATGGGATTGCTACAAGAGATTTTCAATGCTCAAATTTACTTGCAGGAACTGAAAGGATTCAAAAAAGGAGTTTCTGATGCCGATATTAAAAAGCACATCATTGAAGAAAGTATCTACGGTGTAGATAGTGATGCAGGTGCGGTTGATATTGCACGTTTGCGTTTTTGGTTGAGTTTGGTTGTGGACGAACAAGAGCCACAACCCTTACCAAACCTTGACTTCAAAATTATTTGTGCCAATACGCTAATTCCATTAGGAGAAATAAAAAGTTGGGATATGGATGCCAAAGCAAGTTTGGCGGTGAAGGAATTAGCTAAAATCCGTCACGACTTCTTTAATGTAAGTAGTGAAGAGAAATTAAAACTTGAACGCCAATTTAAAAAGGTTCAAACTGATTTGCTGAGTTGGCGTGAATTGGCAACTAAAGACAATTATGAGTTCTACACAAAACTGTATGGTTTCAATCCTTTTGACTTCCAAACAGCCCCTTGCTCTTGGTTTGATGCTTGGTGGATGTTCGGTGTAAAAGATGGATTTGATATTGTTATTGGGAATCCACCTTATGTGCAACTTCAAAAAGATGGAGGCAAATTAGCAAAGCTATATCAGCCATACAAGTATGACACCTTTGAAAGAACAGGCGATATTTATTCACTATTCTATGAACGAGGTGTTCAGCTACTGAATGACAAAGGCATACTTTGCTACATAACTTCCAACAAATGGATGAGGGCAAATTATGGAGCAAGCACTCGAAAATTCTTTGCCGAAAAAACGCATCCCCTTTTACTCATTGATTTTGGGAATGTGCAGGTTTTCGATACTGCTACTGTAGATACAAATATTTTAATACTACAAAATAAACCAAAAGCTAATAAGCACGAAAGTAAAGAATCCCTTGCCGTCCGAATAAACAATGACTTCAATATTGAAGACCAAAGTCTACAAGATTATGTAATAAGCAATGGGTATAATCTTTCATCATTAAATCATAACGCATGGGTTGTAGGTGAAAAGGATATTTTCGACATAAAAGAATTTGTCGAAAATCAGGGTGTTCCATTATACAATTGGGATATAAGAATTAACTATGGACTTAAAACAGGCTTTAATGAAGCCTTTATAATTTCTGGAGAAGAAAAAGAAAGATTAATAAGTTTAGATGATAAGAGTTCAGAAGTTCTAAAGCCAATACTAAGAGGAAAAGACATTTCATCATGGTATCCTGATTTTGCTGATTTGTGGCTAATCTATGTGCCTTGGCATTTTCCATTGAATGAAGACGGTTCTATTGTTGGAGCCACGGCAAAGGCAGAGCCAGAATTCAAAAAACGATTTAATGCGATCTACAATCATCTTTTAAAATACAAATCTGATTTAGCTGCACGTAATAAAGCGGAAGTTGGTATTCGATACGAATGGTTTGCATTACAAAGATTTGGTTCAAACTATTGGAGAGATTTTGAAAAGCCTAAAATCATTTATCCAAACATGACTAAGTATATGCCGTTTGTTTATGATGAGAATGAACACTTTTACTCCAATGATAAGAGTTTCATTTTAGTAGGTAAAAACTTAAAATATCTAACATGCTTTTTCAACTCAAAACTATTTAAGTATTGTTTTTCAGATAATTTCCCTGAATTGCAGGGCGGAACGAGAGAGTTAAGAAAAGTATTCTTTGATAAAATACCTGTCAAACAGATAACTGATGAACAAGAAATTCCTTTTGCCAAAATGGTTGACTACTTGGTTGCGTTGAAAAAGGAAAATAGTCAAGAACCAACTGACCAGTTTATGTTCATCTACTTTGAGCAAATTGCTAATGCATTGATATTTGAGTTGTATTTTAAAGAGGAGTTTGAAAAAATCAATCTTGAAATTGCAAAATATATTTCAGAGTTACCTGATTTAGATGATACAGAGAAAGCACTTTATGATATACGCAAGATTTACATAACCATTAACCAAGACAATCATAAAGTAAAGCAATCGCTGTTCAGCATGTTGTCAATTCCTCAAATAGAATTAATAATGAACAGCGTTGAAATATGAAACGTATTACTGCCATAGAGTTTGTAAACTACAAAGCTTTTTACCAAAGTGGAGATGAAAACAAGGTTGTTATTCCTCAGGGAAAAAGTGTTTTGTTTTATGGTGAAAACGGAAGCGGTAAATCAAGTATTTATGAAGGTCTAAAGCAATTCTTTAGCAGTTCAGACGCAACAAGTGATGTGGTTCCTTCTAGACATATTAAAGTTTCTAAAACTCGAATTGAAAATGAAGGCCAACCAAACCAAGCTGAAGTATTAAACGAGGTAGCCGTTAAAGTAACTTTTAGTGATGGCACAATTGACGAAACGAAGACATTTGGCATACCCGCTTCTAATACAGCAGGCACAGCTTACATTTCTAAAGCAAATCTGTTAAATACTTTCTTTTCCTATCGTGAGTTGCTGAGAACATATTTGATGGAAAATCCTAGGGATAGAGAAGAATTTAGGTTGAAGTTTGCCGAATTAGTAATTGAAGGAATCTTAGCTAAGCAGAAAAACACAGGAACACAACAAACTTTTCTGAAAACGTGGAATGATTTATTTATACCGAGAGCTTGGTATAAAGACGAACTCATGATAAAATTTACTAAGGGTCTGAAATATGAAATCAATCGAATCAATCTACTATTGCCGTTTCTATTAAACTACTTTGAACCTGGATTCAATGCTCAACTTGAAGTTACAACAAGTGAGGTGGACAAGTATCACTCTCAAAAAGTTGACAGGTGGGGTAAATACCCAATTTGTGAAATAGATTTAAACGTTTCATTATTTGGGGAAAGCACAGATAGTGATGAAGAAAATCATCTTACTGTTTTAAACGAGGCACGTTTATCATCACTAGCTATTTCAATTTATCTTGCTTCTCTAATAAATACACCACAAGATAATTTTGAATTCAAAATCCTATTTCTGGATGATATTTTTATCGGCTTGGACATGAGCAATAGGCTTCCTCTGTTAGAAATACTCAAGAATTTTAAGAAGCCAATAATTGAACAATACGTTGATGGTGAAAATCCAATCGCTGAAAGAATTCAGGAAATAGATGGCATAAAGCAAACTGAACCAAATCCATTCTTTCGTGACTATCAAATCTTTATTTCAACTTACGACAGATACTGGTTTAGCGTGGCAAAGAACTGGTTAGAATCTAAATCGGCTGGTAAATGGCACTATTTCGAAATGTTTGCAAATCAAAAGGAAGGTTTAAATTTCAATACGCCATTGGTTTATACATCACTCAATTACTTGAAAAAAGCAAATTACCATTATTCCAAACACGACTATCCCTCATGTGCAAACCATTTAAGAAAAGCGTTAGAAGAAAGACTAAAATTATTACTCCCGGCTAACGAGCATTATACCGAATATCCAGATAATGAAACGGGTGTTGTAGAACTCAAAAAAATCAAAACACTTAATCAGTATTTGGAAAAGTTTATAAGCTATTGTGAAAAGAATGGTATTGATGCAAGTGAACTAGTTGACTTAAAAAATTTAAAGGATTGGTATTTCAATCCATTTTCACACGATAATATCGGCACACCGATTTTTAAAAGAGAACTTGATTTAGCAAAGGCGTTAGTTGAAAAACTAGATAAGTTTCAATTTACCGTTTTACTTGAAGCAGGGACTAGATTATATTTCAATTTTAATAATGGTGCAGAACAAACAAGAAACTACAAAATTGAATTACAAGAAAATTTACGTTGGATAAAATCTCACGAGGGCAATATTCTTACAAATCCAGTCATTCATTGTTATGAATGGACTCAAAATGCTGATGCACCAACTTTGGTTAATTGGGCTATGAATGGAGATAACCATTTACGTATGATTAGCTTTTATAAGAACAAGTGGAGAGGCCTATTAGCTCAACCAGATATCCCAAATGTTACTTTTGAACGATTATGGTCAGAAATTCACCAAGTTGAAAATAACCAACCATTAATTTCTTTAATCGTTCAATAATGTTCATCACACAACCTAAAATATTCATTAGTAGCACAGTTTTCGATTTAACCAACGAAAGAACTGCAGCATACAATGCCGTGAACAAGGTTGGCGGATTCCCTGTAATGTCTGAAAAGACAATGGAAGCCCAAAGCACAGATTCACTAACGGCTTGTTTGAGTAAGGTGATGGAATCGGATATTTATGTGCTAATACTTGGTAGTCGTTATGGTTGGCAGCCTGATGGAAAAGAATCTATAACCGAATTAGAATATCAAACCGCAAAGAGCAAAATTATCCCTGTGTTGGTAATTAATACAACTTATCCTAAAGAACCTTTACAAAAAGAATTTGAAGGACGAGTTGAGCCAAACCATTTCAGAAAAACGGTTAATGATGCCTTTGAATTAGAAAGAGAACTTGAACAAGCTTTAAAAACTGAAATTGATAAAAAGCAAAACGAGTATTTCAATAGAACCGAAGCAGTTTATTCTAACCTCGTAAAGATTCAATTTCCAAGTCATTTATATATTGCCGATTTGGATATTGATAAAAAGGCGGTTAAGCAATACAACAAAGAAAGGAAACGCCCCTTTTTCAAACCAAGTTTACACGATTATGCAGTCTCTGCATTGTATATGAAGGATATTTCATTCCCTCACGACTGGTTGGTATGGGATGGCAAAATTATAACTTTTCACAACATTCAAGATGATTCAGTAGGCTTAACCAAAATAATTGACAAAGGAACAGCAGAACCTTTTTCTTGCGCTGAATTTTATGATACATCATCAGACCATTTATCTCAATTCAAGTATCTCTTAAAGAAATGCCTTGAAGCGAAACTTCATAAACTAAAAATTAAATGGTTCAAAGAAGAGAAACTGTTTGTATTTCTTCCTTCTCAATCAGATGAATTAGGCAGGTGGCAACCAAGGTCTATTGAATGGACAAAAACAGTGAAGCGAGCCACTCGGAAAGTCGTTGACATAAAGTATGATTTAAAGGACAAGACAAAGGTTTTTAATCTTAAATGTTTGGCCTTCAAAACTGGCTTTGAAAACTTTGAAAACGACTGGTATTTAGCTTTAAAACCTGAATGGATTTTCCTTTGGAATGATTTGAGGGTATGCAATTATGCTTACAAAAACATTCAATGGCTCAAAAAAAATGAGCGGAATATGCATGTATTTAACCATTACAACTTTATACTTCGTTATCTCCAGCCCTCACAAATGGAATCTTTATTTATGGAATACAAGGATTATCCTTTCTTGAAATTGGAGCAAATAGAAAAATTTGATTTTGCACCAATTGTTCCTGATTCAGTTTGGAGTGGTTTAGAGGCAGATGGCAATCAAAAGAAAATGACAGACGAAGATGGTAACGTAGATTTATTTGGAATATGAAAGCGGATTATATACAAGAACCATTTTTATTATTTGGCAAAGGCAAAAGCATTTGTCCAAGAGAAGGTATTTCCGAATTAAGCGTTTACGACACCGTAATTGATGCGAGAAAAAATCAATTATTACTTGGAATTATTGGCATTGAAGAAGATGTTGAAAATCTGAAAAGTTGGCTTAAACGATTTGAAAGTTACATTCCTGCAAGTCCAAAAGGTAAGCAGAAAGGCCTTTTCAAGTCATTTCCCGGCTTCAATCAAGATAAAGGGTTTTGTGCTAAATTCATTTTCGATTCAAATTACGAACGTATACTTTCTCCGAATGATATTAAGAAGATTTTGAAAGAACCAGATAGGGATAAGAAAGTATTAGATGCTGTTGATTTATTTGGTGAAAACATAGGTTTTCTCTCTGATATAAAGAACTGTGATGTTATCGTTTGTATTATTCCTAAAAGTTTTGAAGGGAAAATAGTAAAGGAAAATAAAGACGATGAACCAGTAGAACAAAATGCAGAAGATAATGGAGAACCAGAATTAGAATTAAATTTTAGACGTGCATTAAAAGCACGTGCAATGAAATACAATACTCCAATTCAACTTCTTAGAGAATATGTTTTACACGACAATAATAAATCGCAAGATGCAGCAACAAAAGCTTGGAATTTTTGCACGGCACTATATTATAAAGGGCTTCAAACAATTCCTTGGAAATTAGATGTTGACGAGAATAAGCCAAAGGTTTGCTTTGTTGGCATCGGTTTTTACAGAAGTCGAGATAAAAAGACAATTCAAACAAGTTTAGCTCAAATCTTTAATGAAAATGGCAAAGGTGTAATTCTTCGTGGAACTCCTGTAATGGAAGACAAAGACGATAAGAAGCCCCACTTGACCTATGTCCAGTCATTACATCTTTTGAAAGATGCTTTAACCAAATACAAATTTGCTACTGGCACAATGCCAGGACGTGTCGTGTTGCATAAAACATCTAAATATTATGAGGACGAGTTAGATGGATTTATTCAAGCAATGCAAGATTTAGGAATTACGGAGTATGACATCGTAACTGTTATAGAAACCGATTTACGTTTTTTTAGAAATAACCTTTATCCACCAGTAAGAGGTTCAGTTTTTACATTGACTGAAAAAAGGCACATTTTATATACAAGAGGCTCAGTTCATCAATATCAGACATATCCCGGAATGTATATTCCTGCTCCTTTGGAAATCCGAATAGTAGATTCTGTTTCTTCTGTAAAAACAGTTTGCAAGGAAGTTCTTGGACTTACAAAGATGAATTGGAACAACACTCAATTCGACAACAAATATCCAATTACAATTGGCTGTGCAAGACGAGTTGGTGAAATAATGAAATATCTTGGCGAAAACGAACAACCCAAAGAATCTTATGCTTTTTATATGTAACGAAAATAGCCCACGCATTTTGCAAGCACATTGCCAAAGCCCCAGAAGCCAACCCGCAAGGCAAAGCTTTGTCAAAGAGCTTGCAAAGCCAACGCCTGACAAAATTGTTTTTAAAAAATTTCCCGACCCTTCAAAAAAATAAAAAACGCCACCCACAACCAGACAACTTACCATCAGACAGTGACAGCTAAACACCACATAAACAACGACCTGACAAGCACGGAGGACAGAAGGCCAGCTTACAACAGCGGTTTTGCGTCATGCGGGGTGACGGTGGTAAATTCAAGTGCAGTTTTTCAATTTAATTTTAGTGCTGGGTTGACAGTTTTGTGCCCTGAAATCCCGCACGAACGCAAAGCCGCGAAACGTTGTGCCTCATAGTAAAGGAAAGATCACTCTATGAAAATATTTAAGATTGAGGTAGAAAATTATAGGTTATTAAAAGACTTTTCCATGGACTTGGAGAAAGACCTCTCTTTGGTAATTGGAAAAAACAACACCGGTAAAACCTCCATACTGTCAGTTCTCGATAAGTTTTTGGGGCATTCGGAAAGAACCAAATTCACCGTTGATGATTTCAATATTGACTTCAAGAAAGTACTCAAAGAGAAAATTGTGGCTGAAGAAGCCATTATTGAAGAAGATTATAACCGGTTAGGTATAAGGCTCAGGTTATTTATCGAATACACGGAGACGGACAACCTATCAAATGTCAGCCGGGTAATGATGGATTTAGACCCTGATAATAATGTGATTGTGCTTGGCTTTGATTATACTTTGGACTATAATAGCTTTACTCGTCTCAGGAAAGATTTCAGGGAATTTGATGCAAAGGAAAAACAAAAAGAGCAGGAAAAGAACGGCTACAAGCCCCGTTCATTAACTGATTTATTAAAGTCCAGTCATGCTCTATATTTTAAAACGGGTAGGCGTTCACTGGTCTTCGATCCAGCTACAAAGAAAGCAAGTGAGGATACGTCCATTGATCTTGAAACCGAAAAAATAAGTATTGGAGATATTATAAACTTCAAATACATCAGTGCAAAAAGAGAGGTTGCAAATAAGGATATTGATAAAACCCTTTCCGGGCAAACATCAAGAATATATAAGCGCACCGAAACAAATGATGAGCAGAATAAGGCTGTTGAGGACTTCAAGGATAAACTGGGAGAAACAGATACACATTTAAGTGAGATTTACAAGACGCTTTTTGATGGTATCGTAAAAAAGGTGAAAGATTTTGGTGGTGTAAAAATCAATGAATCAGAGATCGAAATAATATCTACACTTCAACACCGGGAGTTGCTTGAAGGAAACACTACAGTTGTTTATAAGCATGATGCGGATAATTATCTTCCCGAGCACTACAATGGATTAGGTTACATGAATCTTATAAGCATGATCTTTGAAATTGAGATTCTTGTACATGAGTTCAAACGCGAAAAAGACAAGAAACCGGCAGATATAAACCTGCTATTTATTGAAGAACCGGAAGCCCATACACATCCTCAAATGCAATATATTTTCATCAAGAACATTAAAAAACTACTTGAGGAGGGCATTAGGCGGGAAGATGGCGAAAACAGGGAATTACAATACATCATTACCACACATTCAGCACATATAGTAGCAGATAGTGATTTCGACACTATCAAGTATTTAAGAAAGGGTAAACAAAATGGAATAGTAGCCAGAAACCTGAAAGCCTTGAAGGATGAGTACGACACAGAGACGACACAATACCAGTTCCTGAAACAATATCTTACCATTAGCCGGGCAGAAATATTCTTTGCGGACAAAGCCATTTTAATCGAAGGAGATACCGAACGGATCCTTGTTCCTACCCTTATGCGAAAGCTGGATATTGAAGAAGAAAAAAGGCTTACCGCATCGGTTGAACAGGATGAAAATTTACCCTTGCTTTCTCAGAATATTTCCGTAATTGAAGTTGGTGCGTACTCGCAGATATTTGAAAAATTTATTGACTTTTTAGGCATTAAAGCCCTTATCATTACTGACCTTGATGCCGTCAATGGTGATGGCAAAAAATGTGATGTCGCAACCGGTGTAGATTACAGTAACGAAGCAATTAAATTCTTCTTCAATAATCCTTCGCTGGCTGACCTTAAAGGATTTACTATTACCAATAAGCTATTCAATAAGATAGCTGGTGTCTGGACGATCCAAACTGACGGCCAGCTTTGTGTCGTTTATCAAACAGATGAAAACGGTTACAACGCAAGAAGTTTTGAGGACGCATTTATTCATGTCAATAAAGTATATGTAAACGACAACAAGGCCGGATTTAGAGGTCTTCAAAATAGAGAGCTTTTTGAAAACGGAACTGGAGCATACGAGTTGGCTGAAAGGTGCATAAAGAAAAAAACTCACTTTGCTTTGGATATTTTATATCACAGCAATGCTGATTTCAGTAATTGGGAAATCCCAGCTTATATCAAAGAAGGTTTACTATGGTTGAAGAAAGACTGACATTAGAGCCGGAAGTACAGGAAATTTTCCAGTGCATTGATAGTAAGCGTAACTTCTTGCTAAGTGGTGGTGCGGGAAGTGGCAAGACCTATTCATTAGTGCAGGTTATCCGTCAGGTTATTGATGAGAATCCTACGGCTAAGGTGGCCTGCATGACATACACCAATGCAGCAGTGAAAGAAATTGAAGAACGGGTAAATCACAATAATCTGAATGTCTCCACCATCCACGATTTTTTGTGGGACAATATCAAACATTTTCAAAAGGAGTTAAAGGCTGCCATCATTTGCTTAGCGAATGATGATGATTCAAAAATATCCATTGATGAAGACGGAACCATATCGAATAATTATTTTGACGAACTTGAAAAGGGTATCCAGTACAAGGAATATTTAAAGCTCAAAGAGGGAATAATTTCCCATGACGAACTACTACTTGTAGCAAACCATCTTTTTGATAAATACCCTAAACTGAGTGCTATTGTTAAAGACAAATACAAGTTCATTTTTATTGACGAGTACCAGGATACAAATACGGCAGTAGTAGATATTTTTCTTAATCATTTCAAGAAAAGTGAGAAGAAAAACCTTGTAGGTTTTTTCGGAGACGCTATGCAATCCATTTATGATGATGGTATTGGTAATCTTGATAAATATAAAGGAGATGCAGCAGACACAGTTAAGGAAGTCAAGAAAGCCCAAAACAGAAGAAGCCCCCGTAAAATAATTGATCTGGCAAACAGACTAAGAACGGACGGTATAACCCAAGAGCCTTCATCTGATGAAAAAGCACCAAACATGACAGACGGTCAGGTAAAGGAAGGTAACATTCTGTTTATTTATTCAGCTAACGGTGACGTTTCTGTGGTAAAGCAGTATTTGACTGAAAATCATGGATGGAATTTTGACAATGCGGAAGAAACAAAAGAGTTGAATCTGACCCACAACCTGATTGCGGATAAAGCGGGGTTCCGGACACTGATGGATATTTATGACAGTGATCCAGTAATTGGGTTGAAGAATGATATTTTACGCAAGATTAAGGACAATAAGAAGAACAACATTGCTGAAATTGAAATTTTCGAAGACGATAGCTTTGATACTGTTGTAGATAAATTTCAGTTGAAGAACAGACAAAGGCAACTCAAGAAAGATATCTTGCTCCAAGATTCGATAAGTGCAGAACTATACAATCAATTAAAAGATAAGCCCTTCTCAGAAGTCAGAAAAATTAATTTATCCAAGGATGCTTTAATTGATGATAAAAAACAAAATGAAGATGATGAAAACAAAAAGGGCTCAAAGCGTGATAGCCTGATAAAACACCTTTTCAAAATTCAAAATAATATCATGCTTTACCAAAGCGGTAGGTATAATGAATTTTTGCGTGCAACGGACTATGGAGACAAAATCCTAAGCATTGCCGCCAAAAGAATATTGAGAGATAATATTGAAAGGCTTGTTAATGTGGGAAGCAAGACCATTGAGGAAGTGATAAATGATGCCCATGAAAAAGGAATTTGCCTGATAGATGACAAGCTGCAAGATTTTAAGGTAAAGAAGGAATATTTATACAATAGAGTAAAGGAGGTTCAGTACAGCGAATTTCAAAAACTATATGATTACCTCCAAGGGAAAACACCATTTTCTACTCAGCATAAAACTAAAGGATCAGAGTTCGATAATGTTCTGGTCATTTTAGATAACGGAGGCTGGAATAAATACAACTTTGAGAATATGTTTCTGGATGCAGGAACAGAAAGCGTTTTGGAAAGAACGCAAAAGATTTTCTATGTGTGCTGCACACGGTCTAAGGAGAACTTGGCGGTGTTCTATCATAACCCTAGTCCACAGGTAGTAGCTAAGGCAACGGAATGGTTTGGTATTGATAATGTCGTTATGCTATAAAAACTAATGGCTAAAACTCATGATTAAAAAAATAAAAGAACAACGAAGGCACAACATCACCTATACGCAAGCAGGGGTTTCGTGCTTAGTAGGACAGGAATGTGGTAAATTTAAGGTTCAGTTCCTCGTAGGAAGTTCAGTGGTTAAAAGCCCTGCCTGCGTATAGCTGAGAACCGTAACCAATCCCTAAATAGCAAATCTTGATCAGAAGCAAGATAAGAGAAAGTATGAATGTGGCAGTATGG
>Ga0116151_10002466_pt1 | contig 17007 bp, 12 predicted proteins | sample AD_UKC117_MetaG_FD_89893 | JGI IMG/M metagenome (GOLD analysis project Ga0116151, IMG submission 89893) | Active sludge microbial communities of municipal wastewater-treating anaerobic digesters from Hong Kong - AD_UKC117_MetaG | ecosystem: Engineered > Bioreactor > Anaerobic > Digestate...
CCCTGTTGCCAGACCGCGGTGGAGTAGAGAAACCCTTGCGCGTCGGCGAAACCGGCGGTGAGTGTTAGCACAATCACAATGAACAGAGAAAATGGATGCATCGTAAATTCCTTCATTTCTACAGACATTCAGAAATAGATCCGTGGCACGACCTCAAGCTAGACAGACGAGTAGCGCCACGGATCTATTTCTGAGAAACTATGACGTGGCTCATGCCCTGGATAAGTGATTCGACGGCATAGCATTTATACTGTGGTGGGCAGTCACAGGGAATGGCCATCAGCGTCCTGTATGCATGGCGGTATTGCGCAAATGGTGTAACTTGCACCTGCATCAAGAGTGTAAGGGCAATGTACATGACATTTGGCATGGTGCCGGATGCATAACGATCGAGAGAGTTTGGTGCGGTGAAGGCGTCGATATGGTGCTTCCATGCGGCTCTGCGGTGTGGTTCTGCGGTGTGGTTCTCTTATGATAGCGTGGCTGGGACGTTTTGATGCGTCCGAAACCAAGGATTTTGCGTCTCGTTTGCCGAGTTGGGCCGCAAATTAGAGGGAACCTAAAAAATTGTTCAGGTTATGGAGATCGTACCCTAGCTGCTTAGATTGATTGCCGTCCAGCCTTATTTGCGCTAAAATAGGCTGGTTGTTGCCGTAAAGAGAACCTCGAGAAACTATAGTAACTCAGATACTCATTCGGGGTAGAGAACCGGGGTGGAGAACCCAGGTTTCTGCCAGAAACCTGGGTTCTTAGCACGGATCTTTTTCTGAACGTCTATAGTAAGCTGTCGCCGTGTCATAATGCTTGCGGCGCAATAAAAAAGCGCCAGGGATTCCTGACGCTTTGTCAATCAATAGAGTTTATTCCGATTTGCTCCCACAGGGTTGTCAAACCCTGTGGTGACTTGCGGATTTGGCAATCCGCAAGGAGCGATTTCTCACTGACAAAATTAAATCGGAATAATGTTTAATAAAATTATCTATTGTGAGTTCGCTTTACACGGCTCATCCATAGCCGGCCTTGGGCGGATCAATGACGAAGCTTTCCAACTGAAAGCCCGTGGGAGGCGTGATCACGATCTGGGCTGGGGCGAGTTGAAAACCGACGGTAGAGACGCTTAGTTGTTTGCTGCCCAGTGGTGTAAGATTGCCGCCGCTAATGAGATAGTTCTCGCTCACACACGGCCCGACCTTGGGGCAATCGAATTTGTTGACCATCGTGTGACTTTCGTCGAGGTGAGGGCTGAAGGGCGAACTCACAGCGGTGTGGCTATTCCATTTGCTAATATAGGTCACTGTTTTGCCTGTGCTGTTTGTCGCGACGGCAGTGGATAGCGATGGGTGACTGGCGATTGCGGAATGAACTTTGGCGGGAATGGTGTGCCAACTGCCTGTGGTCTCGACCACCATCCACCGATACGATTCGCCCCCGCGCACTTTGGCAGCCTCTTCCTTGAGATCCATTTGGAAATAAGCATCTTTGGCCGCACTTTGAATATCCAATGCACAGATGATGCTGTTGCCACTGGCGCTACAGGGCACGGCGTAGGTGAATTGTTCCAACAACGCCACAACATCATGTGAATCGACCTCATGTTCAACAACCTCGATGTCCAAGATGCCGTTCCCTGTGTTCTGGTGATAGGAAAAGCGCCAGATAAACGCAATTTCCGTATCGGCGGCAAGTACCTCTTGGTGTGGTACCAGCAACCCGACACTCAGCAGGATAGCAATAAGCATCAGTTGGATGCTCCGGTTGTGAGTTAACATACTAAACTCCTATTGTTCACTGGACTTACGCACGGAGAAGGAGCGACATGCGCTATGGCATAGCCACAGCATACTCGTTTTCAGCCGGTTGCGTATGTTTATATAACGAAGACCGTCAACAGTATAGCACGGGAAATGGGAATTGATGTGTCAGAAAGCTGTGATTTTGCGTCATTGTCAACATTGCCTACCTCGTCGTTTTGCACGCCTCATCTAGAAATTAATCGATTATGCCACCCATCCACCACCTGTATTATGGGAATTTTTCGGGTTTGGGGATGGTCATCTGCGCGCTAGTTGGTTTACTGTAATCTTAAATCGAGTTGCCATGACAAAGTCAAATCGCGCGCTTGTCAAGCGCTTTCACAACGCAAAAACTTTTTTCGAACAGTTGAAACTGGCTCTTGAATATCAGGCGCAGCCCGCAATTCTGCGCGACTATTCGCCACTGGCCAAGCCCTACTTCTTGAACCAAGCGCAGCCACGGCACAACGCCCCAACTCGCCAGGAACGCACCCTTGTGGTGGATTGGGGCGTTGTTCTCAGCCAACAGCTTTTGGCCGCGGCTGCTGCTCTGTGGCGGGATCCACTGCCCCCAACGAGCAACGCCTTGCTCGCCGCGGTAGAAGAAGAGATGGCAACCCACGGACGGGGGCCACGGTATGACTTTCTGATTCTCGAACTCAACTACTTCAAACGGCTCTTTGTACCACCGCCGAAGACGCAGGCTGCAATCTACAACGACATACTCCACATCTCCCGTACCTCTCACGATCGCTGGTTGAAAGAGGCCGTCGAACATTTGGGAACCGTATTGCTGCAACAGCTGCGTCCGCCCTTGCGGCTGGAGACGCCTGTCCACCACAGCCTGTTGCTTGGTCGTGAGCGGACGCAGGCGTTGGCACTTGAGACCCTCAAGCGGGGTGGATCTGTCGCGTTGACCGGTCCGAGTGGTATTGGGAAAAGTACCTTGGGTGCGGCTATTGTCGAGACTTGGCCGCAGCCGGAGGTCTTTTGGTTTACCTTGCGGCGTGGCCTCAATGATCATCTGCATAGTTTACTCTTTGCGCTGGGCTATTTTTTCCATCAACAAGGGGCTTCGGCACTGTGGTTGCAGTTGATTGCGGATGAGGGGAAATTGGAAGATATGAATCTGGCTTTGGGGCTGGTGCGCTCCGATATTGCGACTTTGCCCACGATTCCCCTGCTCTGCTTTGATGAAATTGATCTCCTGCGTGCCGTCGATGTGGATCGGCCCAACCCTCACCACATGCAAATTCTGAGTTTTCTCGATAGTTTGCGCCCCCATCTGGCCCTGTTATTCATGGGGCAACGGGCCATGCTGGAGAGCGATTTGGTGCTGACGCTGGATCGCCTCACGCGCCCCGACCTGGAGATGTGGTTGCAGTGGCTTCAAGTCCCTTACCGCACTGAGGAGCTTACCCAGCTGGAAGCATATACCGGGGGAAATCCTCGCCTGTTGACGCTCTGCCTCACCCTCCATCAGCTTGAACGCACGGCATTTCGCAAGGAGCGCGCCACAGCCGATCCCTTGGCAAGCGAGGAACAGGCTGTATCATTGGCGGCGACCTTGCGTCAGTTGCCGACCACGCCCGCCTTGGTCCCCATTTGGGATCGCTTGCGTACTCGACTTTCTGTTCCCGAGCATCAACTCTTGCAAGCTCTTGCTGTCTTCCGAACACCGGCGCCACGTGATGCCTGGCTCGCGGCTGAAGCACTACCACCGGAGGATGGGGTTGGTGAGCCGGCAGACGACGTTGGGGAGCCAAGGGATGGAGTAGTCGGCGCGAGCGTGAGTGAAGGCCCGTTTGCAGCGGCGCTGGCACAGTTGCAGGAGCGCCACCTGGTCGACAGTGATGAGCATGGCGGTCTTTGGGTCCTACCAATGCTGCGGGAGACGCTTTATCAGGAGATATCCTTGGAAGAACGCGAACGCTTTCACATTGCCGCGGCCCACATCTGTGCGGCCCGCGGCGAGTATACCGAGGCTGCCTATCACTTCTTCCAAGGCGACCAACCCGCACAGGCGATCGCAACGTGGTTCCCGGAACGACGAACGGAGATCCAACGGGGCCAAGCCGCTGCAGCACTGGCGATTGTGGAACAGATCTCCGGCAACCGGCTGCAACGGTCCCAACAGAAGCAGCTTGCGTTGCTGCGTGGTGAGCTATATGGCTTGCTCGGCGAGCCGGCCAAGGTCGTTGCTACCCTTGCTGCCCAGGAATGGTCCAGGGATGAGCCGGAGAGTGTTGAAGCCTTCCGCCTTTGGGGAGAGGCGCTCAACGTCCAGGGTGATGCCAATGGCGCGCAGGGGAAGTTACAGGCGGGGGTGGAAGTTGTGGCTTATCTGCTGGAGCAGCATGCCCATTTGCATGTACAACGCGGTTTAATTCACATGCAACAGCGCGAAATGAGGGCCGCCTGGCAAGAAGCAACTCGAGCCCGCTACTATGCCGAAAATCTGCAAGGCGCGGTGCAGGCCAATCTGGGCAATTACGCGGCTGCTCGGGGTCACTACGAAGTTGCGTTAACGCTGGCTGGAGAATTGGATGACAGCCAGGCCGCCGCTCGCACCGAGTACTATCTCGGCATAGCCGCAATGCAGCAGCAGGATGTCGAGCGCGCCTTTGCCCATTACCGGGCGGCCATCGCACACTACCAACAGACCGGAAACCGCGTTCAGGAGGTCTACGCACGAAGCAACCTGGCCGCCGCCTATCTCACAGCAGGTGACTATGACGCGGCAATCGCAGAGGCGCAACAGGCACTTGCGTTTTGTGAACGGATGAACGCACCTTATTGGATGGCGATGAATGCGGCCAATCTGGCCGAAGCGCATTTTGAACTGGGCGCATTGGAGCCGGCTGAGCGCTATGCGCTGCAGGTGATTGAGCATGAAGAGGTCGACAGCTACCCCTATGCGCTCTTTACGTTGGGTTCGATACGACGAGCGCAAACGCGCTACGACGATGCTGTGCAACTCTATCGTCAGTCCTGTCAGATCGCTGAACGCAACGAAGATCGCTTTCTACTGGCCTATATCCAGCGCGCCTTGGGCGGTATGTACGCGGACTGCGATGAGATGGAAGCGGCTGCTGAACAGTATCAACGGGCAATTGCGCTCTTTCAACAACTGGGAATTGCCGCCGAGGTCGAGGCCACGGCGGCGTTGGCCCAAGCGCTTCAGTAATCCGCTTTACATTTGACAAATGTCTGAGGATACGATATAAATTCCTGCGCACCGGGGTCTTTACTTCTCTCCCCACCTACAATTGCCCTACATTGATCGTGTTCACATGGCGTTGGTTGAGAACAGCGAAGCCGTGGCGGTCATGGCCGCTGCCGGTAATCTCGACATGCAAGCCCGTGGTCTCGCCTTAAACCATGTGCCGGTGCTCAAGCAGAACGAAGAAGCGGGGAATTACACCGTGAGTCTCTGGTCCAGCGACGGTGCATCGAGTATTGGCCTCCAGCCCAATCAGAGCTACGCTGATCCCAAATATCGCGAGCTGATGCAGAATCGTGACTTCCGCTACGCCATGTCCATGGCCATCGACCGTGACCTGATCAACGATATCGCCTATCTCGGCCAGGCCACGCCAACCACCCAATCAGTCGGTCCGTCAACATCGTGGTATGTCGACGATATGGCGCCCTTGAAGGGCGAATATGGCGAATATGATGTGGCCGGCGCCCAGCAGCTGCTGGAGGAGAGTGTGGGGGTGATGATGGGTGACGATGGGTTCTACACCTTCCCAGATGGCTCGGAATTGACGCTGATTATTGAATCATCGGATACAGCCGGCCCCAACCTTGATGCGCTCGAATTGATTGTTGACCAACTCAACGATGCCGGCCTCCATCGGTCACATTATCGTGGTGGCAACGCTGGCCATGCCTGGCATGATCTTGGCGGAGACGGCGCTGAGTTTTCTGGGGCTGGGGTTGCAGCCGCCCATCACCAGTTGGGGTGTGCTGACCAAGGATGTGCAAGGTTTGCAGTCAATTGCACTCTACCCCTGGGTCTTCTCGCCGGTGATTTTTATTGTCGTGGCTATTTTGGCCTTTAACTTTCTGGGCGATGGATTGCGCGACGCCACGGACCCGTATATGCGGTAATGCTGAAACTTTCATCGTTACCCGAGAATGTGTCGTATTCTATCACGCTGTTTCGGTGCGGACATTTTTCGGTGCGGACATTTTTCGGTGCGGACATTTTTCGGTGCGGACGTCGTAAATGAATGAGTGGTGAACTATGAACGCTGAAATTCGGCAGGCACTGGCGCAAGATGAGACCATTGATATCACAACTGTCGGTCGTAAAAGTAAACGCCCGCAGCGCATTGAGATCTGGTTCCGCCGGGTCGATGGCCGTGTGTACATCACCGGTACACCGGGCCCGCGTGACTGGTATGCCAATCTGCAGGCAAATCCCCTTTTTACCTTCCATTTGAAAGAATCAATCGCCGCCGATCTACCGGCACGAGCGCGCTTGATTCAGGATCGGGAGGAACGCCGCCGGATCTTGGCGGCGCCGACCATGGCCTGGTACCACAGCCAGGTGAGTTCTGTGGATGACTTGGTTGCCGGCAGTCCGTTAGTTGAAGTGCTCTTTGAAGAACCGCAATCATCTCCTAACATTTGAATCTAGCGTCTGAATTGACTCAATGAACTCTTTGCTTGAAATCAACAATCTAAAAACCTACTTCAACACCATGGACGGCATCGTGCGCGCCGTTGATGGCGTTACCCTCCAAGTGCCCGCCGGCAAAACGCGGGGGCTCGTCGGTGAATCGGGCTGTGGCAAGTGCGTGACCGCACGCTCGATCCGCTGTTGATCCATGGCCTTGCCCACGGCGATGCACTGCGTACCTGCCTCCGTGAATTGCTGGAAGCGGTGGGGTTGAAGGCGCAGCATATGAATCGGTATCCCTATGCATTTAGCGGCGGTCAACGCCAACGTATTGGGGTCGCACGGGCACTGGCGCTGCAGCCCAAATTATTCGTGGCCGATGAACCGGGGTCGGCACTTGATGTTTCGATTCAGGCGCAGGTGATCAACCTACTTGAGGATCTGCAAAGAGAGTTCGGCCTCACCTACCTCTTTATCGCCCATAACCTGGCTGTGGTCGAACATATCAGCAACCGCGTGGCGGTGATGTACCTGGGCAAGATTGTGGAATTGGCCAGTGCCGAAGCGCTCTATGCCGAACCGCAACACCCGTACACCGAAGCGCTCTTGTCGGCGATTCCCCACGCCGACCCCGATTATCCTGAGTGGCGATGTGCCAAGTCCCGCTAATCCGCCGCATGGCTGCAAATTTCATCCGCGCTGTCGGTACGCCAAGGCGCTCTGTAGCCAGGAAGAACCCGCCCTGCGCGAGATCCGACCAGGCCATCGAGCGGCCCGTCACTTCAGCGAAAAGTTAACATTGATCGGCGTGGGCTGAACATGGTGCCCAAGCAGTGACCGTTCACAAGGAGGGCGCGTCCCATTCTTTTGGAATGACAACAAAGGACCACGTAAATCGTCCGGTGTCATTCCAACAATGTGGTACGCACCCTCACAAGGATTCGGGGTTGCGCTCCCTGAAAAAGATCGTTATAATAGCAGCATAGATGTCATAGCTCCCGACTCACGCAAAGTGTTTACCCAAGACACTTACACTTTGGAATCATATTACGCGGCTGAATTGCCGCCCATATGAGACACTTTTACACCTGCCTTCTCTGTGCAGGTGACGGTCTATTACACAGACCATTCCTCAGTTCTGTTGCACTGGACAAGCAGCTGGCGTTGCAGAGCACGAAACACAGTAAGAATCAAAGCAATCAGTTCCTTGTCGCAGTCAGCGGTGCCGGTCCAACCAGGCCAGTCACGGACCCGCCTACTCTCAACCCTTCGAACGCGATGCCAAGGATATCTGGTCTGTTTACAGCTGTGCAGCGTTAGAAAAGCGAACTTCGGTCGTATTACAGGTTTCATAACTCATGGAGGTGAAATGGCTGCAATTACTGAATCGAGCGCCATATCCTATGGTGGTGCGAAGGAACCCGGCCTTCTTGGTCGCCTGGCCGGTGCAAAGACCGCACTCCAGGCCAATGAGGCGATTTGGGGGTATATCTTGCTCACTCCCTGGATCGTCGGTTTATTGATCTTCTGGATTGGGCCCATTTTGGCCTCAGCCTACTTTAGTGTCCTCGAGTATGATGTCCTCTCGCCCTCAAAGTTTATTGGTTTGGAAAATTACATCCGTGCCTTCACCGGTGACAAACAGTTCTGGCCTTCCTTTGGGCGTACTTTCTACTACTCGATTGTTGTTGTCCCGCTCGGTCTCTTCGGTTCCTTAGCGTTGGCGATTTTGCTCAATCAGAAGTTGAAGGCGACCAATTTTTTCCGCACCATCTTCTTCTTACCGCACCTAACACCTGCGGTTGCGCTGGCCTTGCTATGGGTCTGGTTGCTTCATCCCACTGTTGGCCCCGTCAATACGGCGCTTGGTTGGATCGGGATTGATGGCCCCGGCTGGTTGACCTCGAAAGATTGGGCAATCCCGGCGCTCATCTTGATTAGTCTCTGGTCCGGTGTGGGTGGCAATGGGATGTTGATCTTTCTGGCGGGGTTGCAGGGGGTGCCCCAGGAACTGTATGAGGCGGCCGAGATCGACGGGGCCGGCTCCTGGAGCAAATTCCGCAATGTGACCTTACCGATGATCTCGCCGACTCTGCTCTTCAACCTGATCCTTGGCATTATCGGCGCGCTCAAAGTCTTTACCTTGGCCTTCGTGGCGACCAATGGCGGTCCTTCCTTTGCCACCTGGTTCTACGCCCTGCACATTTACCGCCAATCCTTTGAATATTTCCGCATGGGCTATGGCTCGGCATTGGCCTGGATCTTTGTGATTGTCCTCATGGCCTTTACCTACATTCAGTTGACGCTGTCCCGCCGCTGGGTCTATTACGCTGGGGAGAAAGACTAATGGCGACACAGACACAAGTCATGCCCGGACGGACAACCGCGCTGTCCACCTCATCACAGTCGATCAAGCGGCAAAAGGTTTTGCAGATCATCCTGCTCTATCTGCTCTCCATTGGGCTTTCGCTGCTCTTCATCTTCCCCTTCTTCTGGACAGTTTCCACCTCGCTGAAGGCCCTGGATGAACTCTTTACCTTTCCACCAACCTGGCTGCCGGCGGTGCCACAGTGGCAGAACTATCCCGCGGTTCTGAATCGTGTGCCGTTCCTTCTGTGGACCTGGAACAGCATCTACATTGTGGCGCTGAATACGCTGGGGACAGTGCTTTCCGCTTCGCTGGTCGCCTACTCGTTTGCACGCTTTCGCTACCGTTGGCGTGAAGCGATCTTCATTATTACGTTGGGTACGATGATGTTGCCCGATCAGGTCACGATGATCCCGCAATATGTGCTCTTCCACAAATTGGGCTGGATCAACACCCATTTGCCCCTTTGGCTACCGTCGTGGTTTGGCGGCGGTGCGTTTGCGATTTTCCTCATTCGCCAATTCATTATGTCGCTGCCACGCGAACTCGATGAAGCGGCGCTGATTGATGGCGCCAACTACTGGCGGATCTTTTGGCAGATCCTGATGCCGCTCTGCAAACCCGTGATGGCAACGATTGCTGTGATCACCTTCATCGGCACCTGGAACGATTTTCAGCGTCCGTTGATCTACCTACAGCTTCGTGAACTCTTTACCCTGGCTGTTGGCTTGAATTACTTTAATACGCTCCCCGAAATGGGCGGTGAACCCATGCAGGCGTTATTGATGGCCGCTTCGGTCATGATGATCATCCCTGTCATCGTCCTCTTCTTTGTTGCACAACGCTACTTTGTCCAAGGAATTGTTTTATCCGGTATCAAGGGCTAGTTCTACACGATGCCTACAAGTGAATTACCCAACTATTTTTTCTAGGAGGAATCGAATGCACAATTCAAAGATCAGTCGCCGTTCATTCTTGCAGTGGGCGGGCGCCGGTTCAGCAACATTGGCGCTTGCGGCCTGCGCGCCGGCTGCCGCGCCTGGCGCTGACACAGGCGCGGCCAGCGGTGGTGAAGCCGCACCAGCCGGCGATGGTGGCTCCATGTCCGTTGCCACGTTTGATGCCGTCTTGCATGACTGGCAACGTGAATTTGCCAAACGGTGGGCCGACGCACATCCCGAGGTCGATGTACAGATTGAAAGTGTTGTTTATGGGGAAATGGCCAAGTTGCAACTTGCTCGCGCGGCTTCCGGCACCATGTGGGATCTGGTCTTTAGCGGTATCAAATGGTTCCCCTTCTCGGCTTCCAAGGACATGTTCCTCAACTTGGATGATTTCCTGGCCAATCGGGAAGATGCCAACCTGGATGACTTTTTCGCGACCGCGCTGGAAGGCGGCAAACTCGATGGTACCCTCTATGGCCTGCCCTATGAGATCCATCCGGGCAATCCGGCCTTGATTGCCTTCAATGTCGATATGCTCGACGCCGCCGGCTTGAGTGTACCACAAGATGACGACTGGACGGTCAATGATTACGCCGAAATGTGTGTTGCGCTGACCAAGCCTGAGGAAGGCGTTTGGGGCACCAATTACTTGCCCGGCAACTACTATGATTTCGAATCGATTGCCCGTGCCTTCAATACCGATATCATGAATGAGGATCGCACGCAATTGCTCTTTGCCACCGACGAGGCCAACCGCGCCGCCGCCGAGTGGATCACCAAGTTGCGCACGGACTTGATGTGTGCTCCCAATCGCGAAGCGGCGCAGGGGCTCGACTTTACCGCCGGCGCCGTTGCCACCGCCCAACACTGTAGCTGCAGCGTCAACGGCACCATTACCACGGTCGGCGATAACTTTGCGCTCGACTTTGCCCTCTTCCCGAAGGGGCCGGAAGGTTACCGCGGGTACACGGCCTTTACCTCCAACTACTCAGTCTCGGCGACAACGGCTGATCCCGATATGGCCGTTGATCTGTTGATCTATCTCACTTCCGAAGAGGCCGGTACCTGGTCGGCGCTGGAGCAAGGCACCGGTCAACCGAATGCCCGCCGCTCGGTTTGGGAAAATGAGGAACTACTCAGCAAATCACACCCGATCTTCCGTCGTGTGGTCAACATGTACAACGATGCCAGCATCCCCGGACCATTCCCGATGCCCTCCAACCTGCGTTTCTCCGAATTGCAGGACAACTGGGCCAACACCTCTCCCGATCTCTTCTACGGTGATGTCGGCTTCGAAGAGGGTTTGCAGGCTGTTCAGGATGCCATGCAGGAGATCCTGGATCTGCCTCGTGCCTAATGAATAACCCCATTAAACGTTGTACAATTCCTCCCGTGTAAAAGCACATGAAGTCAGTACGACGTTGAATTGGGTTGTCTACAAGACATTGATACAGCGCAGAACAAGAGGGGACGGCAACCGTCCCCTCTTTTCATTGGTCGTGCGTACCGAAATGGGGTACCCGTTAGCAAACACGATACACGTTCTTGGCGCTGCCTCATACAAAATCACCAATAAACATTTTCCAACCATTGGGCATCCTGAACTGTGAACTTTCAGGATTTATTGGTAAAATAGGAGCGTCGCGGATTTGTGCGCCCCATGACACCCGCGATCAAACCAACACCAAATCGCAACGCTAACCCCTTCATGAGAACAGTATCTGTGCCATCGCGAATTGTTTCCCGCGCCTTAGCCAATCTGATGGATGCTCTGCTACCGGTCTTTGCGGTGTTGCTGGCCTTTGGCATTGGCATCTTTCTCTTGCTTGCCTTGGGGGCAAACCCTTTTGAAGCGTACTATGCCCTTCTCAATGGCGCGCTCGGCAATGTGAGTGGTATCACCCAGGCATTGACCAAAGCCACACCGCTTCTGCTGGTCGGCGTTGGCATCTGTATTGCCTTTCGCGGGGGCGTGATCAATATCGGTGGCGAAGGGCAGATCATCGTGGGTGCAACGGCGGCGACAGCGCTGGCATTGGCGCTGGACTCGTGGACCGGCTGGATGCTGTTGCCTCTAACCTTGCTGGTCGGTGCGCTGGCGGGTGCCGTGTGGGGCGGAATCGCTGGTCTGCTCAAAGCATTCCTCAATGTGAATGAGATCCTGAGTACCGTCATGCTCAACCAAATTGCGTTGCAGTTGATGAACTACCTGCTGCGCGGCCCCCTGCTCGATCCCAAGCAAATTGAAGCGGGCACCAATATTCCCCAGAGTGCAGCATTGCCGGAGCAGGTCTGGTTGACGCGTCTGGTGCCGCGCACGCTCTTTCACAGCGGTGCAATCCTGGCCGTGGTTTTGGCGATTGCGGTCTATTTTCTCCTCTGGCGCACAACCATTGGCTATCGGATACGCACCGTGGGGCTCAATCCGGCGGCGGCGCGCTACGCCGGCATTCCCGTGGCCCAATATCTTACGCTTTCCCTGGTCTTGAGTGGCGCCTTTGCCGGGCTGGCCGGCGCCGTGGAAGTGGTGGGGGTGCACCACCGCATGTTGGAGGGCTTGTCCGGGGGGTATGGCTTTAGCGGGATTGTTGCGGCGCTCTTTGGCAAGCTCCATCCACTGGGAACGATTCCCGCCTCATTTCTCTTTGGCGCGTTGCTGGTCGGTGCCGACAAGATGCAGCGCACCGTCCAGGTACCCAATTCGCTTGTCATCGTGCTCAACGGCCTGGTCGTGCTCTTTGTCGTTGCCAGTGAACTCTACGCCCGTCGCCGCGCCCGCCGGCGCGTCGATGCGCTGTAATGCGTAAATCGCACTGATGATCAACCCATTCTATCGTTTCTCAGAAACAATTTTGTGGCCTGAACACGAGGTATACAGATGAGCAGCACCACGAATCGTTTTCTGAATGTCGATAAACCCGAGGACGCATCCCTTGTTTGACGAACTCTTCACCCTCTCCGTGCTCATCGGTATCGCTCACAGCGGTATTCGCTTGGCGACGCCCTATCTCTACGCGGCCTTGGGCGAGATGTTTGCCCAGCGCTCCGGGGTTCTCAATCTCGGCGTCGACGGCATGATGTTGATGGGCGCGTTTTCGGCCTTTTACGTCGTCTTCAACACCGAGAGCCTCTGGCTCGGGGTTGTGGTTGCGCTCCTGGTCGGTGCACTGATGGGTTTGTTGATGGCGGTGATCAGTGTGACGATGCAGGCGGAACAGGGTATCAGCGGTATCGGTCTCTACCTGGTGGGGCTGGGGCTGAGCGATCTGCTCTTCAAGAAGATGGTGGGTTCGGTGGTTGGGGTCTCCGGCTTCTCTGTGTTACGGCTGCCTGTGCTGAGCACGATCCCCGTGATTGGTGAGATTTTTTTTGAACATAGCGCTCTGATCTACCTGGCCTATCTGCTCGTGCCCGTGAGTTGGTTGGTGCTCAACAAAACAACCTTTGGGCTGAAAATTCGCGCGGTGGGGCACAACCCGGAAGCGGCGGATTCGCTGGGGGTACGGGTGAATGTTATCCGTTACGCCACCTTGATTTTGGGCGGGGCAATGGCCGGAGTGGCTGGTGCTTCCCTGAGTATTGGCTTGCTCAACGTCTTTCAGCAAAACATGACCAATGGCATGGGCTTTATTGCCGTTGCGCTGGTCTATTTTGGTGGTTGGCGTCCCTTTGGGATTCTAGGCGGTGCACTGCTTTTTAGTACGGTGAACGCGCTGCAACTTTGGGTGCAAGTCAAGGGGATCGAAATTCCTTCCGATCTCGCCGTGATGATGCCTTACATCTTAACCATTCTCGCCCTCGCTTTCGCCGTGCGTCAGGTGCAGCAGCCGGCTGCGTTGACCAAGCCCTATGAACGAGGTGGATAATAACTCCATACCGGGAGACTACCCTATTTTGTTCCTGAAACAAACTCAACCATGAAGGAGAAAACAATGAAACGAATCGCTCTGATATTGGTCGTGATGGCACTATTGGCTGCCTGTGTCGCGCCAGGTGGTGCGCCGGCCGCAAGTGAGGGTGACGCCGACAGCGCGGCGGTCGGCAGCAGTGAAGCTAGTGGCGAGCCCTTCCGGGTGGCTATTGTGATGCCCAGCAGCACCGAGGATATTGCATGGAGCCAGACGATGTACGACGCCTTGCGTACCGTGCAGGAGGAGATGGGTGGGGAAAGCGCCATGACGATTGCCGTCTCCGAGAACATGTTCCAGGTTGCCGATGCCGCCGCGGCCATTCGCGACTATGCCGCCGACGGCAATGACCTGGTCATTGCCCATGGTACGCAGTATGGAAATTCCATGTTTGAAGTGGCGCGTGATTTCCCCGAGACGAGCTTTGCTTGGGGCACGGCCACCGATACCGGCGCCGAAGAAGGCTTTGAAAATGTTTTTGCCTATGAAGCCAAGGCCCAAGAAGGGGGCTATGTCAATGGTGTGATTGCCGCCATGTTGAGTCAGGCCGGGATTATCGGGGTCGTTGGTCCGGTGGAAGCGGGCGATGCCAAACTCTACATCGATGGCTTTGTTGCCGGCGTCAAGGCCACCAACCCCGATGCCGAGATCAACATCAGCTACACCGGCTCCTTTGGGGACACGGCGTTGGCCGCAGAGGCTGCCAACACCCACATCAAGGCCGGCGCCGATGTGCTGACCGGCTCCGCGCAGCAGGTTGTTGGCGCCATTGGGGTTGCCGCCGACAATGGTGTCCTCTGGCTGGGAACGCAGGCCGATCAGACGCCGTTGGCTCCCGATTTTGTTGTTGCCAACCAGCTTTATGATTGGACCGGTGTCGTGAAAGATATGATCGCACTGCACAAGGAAGGCACCCTTGGCGGTAAGACCTATGTCCTCACCCTGATCGATGGATTAAAGCTGCAACTAAATGACAATCCTGCCATTACCGACGAGATTCGGGCTGCCGCCGAGTCCGCGATTGCTGGCATTGAAGCGGGCGAAATTGACCCCATGCCCGCCGCTGAGTAGATCTGTTTGCTCACCGGGGCATAGCGTAAACGTTCACCGGCAACAACGTGAAATTAGACAGGATTGCTAAGATTCACAAGATGTTTCATCAGAAAAAATCGAGTAAATCGTATTAGTCCTGTCCAATGAAAATTAAGGGCAACCCCTTCAGGAGGAGCTCTGCTCTGTTCTCGCGTGCTGACCTCGTACCAGGGCAAAGATCGCAGCCAATCCAAGTACGCCGGCCATGATCAGGGCGGTATAGGCTGTGACCGGGGCGTCTGTCTGTTTGACGTAAATGCCGACAAAGGCCCAGACCAGCACCAGTGTGTATGCTGCATCACGCAATCCCACCGCAAAGAAGAGACCAATTATGCTTGCAACAACAAGGAGAATGGCCGCCCACACTGGGGCACCAAAAGGTGCTCCCTGCCAACCGAAGTTGTAGAGTGTGATGGTGGTATTGGCGATAGTAGCCACCGTTGCCCAGCCGAGATAGATGCGGAACGGAATGTGGGTTGTCCACTGTTCAGCTGTCGTGACGGTCGGGAAGTAGGGGTAGAGACGGGCATAGAGCACGGCAAGCGAAATGGCAAGCAACGCAATGATGACGAGCGCAACTGTGTAGTAGCCGTAGTGCCAGGCAAAAATCCAGGTAGAGTTGGCCATACAACTCAGGATAAAGGGCCAGGTAATGGCACGGAGACGTGGATTGGCACGTTGACTGGGCAAGGCCTGATAGATGGCGTAGGCAATCAAGCCCAGGTAGATTACGCTCCAGATGCTGAAGACATAGCCGGCTGGGGTAAAGCGAACTGGGAAACTGTCGGAGATTTCGCCGGCGGTACGCCCATTGAGCGGCAACACCTGAGAAAGATAGTTGACAAAGATGGTCACGGCGAGTGCAACAATGACCATTACCTGGCGAATAATATCACTGCGCGAGGCTGGCCCCTGATAACTCTCTGTGACCATATTCCCCTGGGCTTCGGTGTGAAGGGCGCTGGTTGTCATGCTTTTGCTCCTTATGTATGATGTATGTCTTTGCTGCAATGTTGCACTGAGCAATTGGTTGACAGCAGCAAGGTCCAACATTGTCATTTTGAGGCGAATAAAAAGGTTCCCATGCTAGAGCGCCGGGATTCTTCGCTATGTTGTTGCCCTGATTGTACAAATCCATCTATAGGTTGTCTGTATACCCTTGTACAAACCTTAGACATATTGGCGGACACAGCGCTATCATCTACGATGTGACTGGGCCTGAACTGTGGCCACCTGGAAGAGGCGGTATCGCACGAATTGGCGACCGCTGCCCAACTCGCCGCACAACTCCGCATCTTCAACCGGAGCTGGGTCAAACAGGGCTAAAGATAGGGGCTCTTCCGGAATGCAGGGGGGTGCCATGGATCCTTCCAGGAAGAGGCGCAACGGTTCTGCTCAGACCGACAAATTTCTGCCTCTTCCAGGAAGGGTGATCCCATGAGATCCAGTAGAACCAATATAGGATGGGAAGATGAGCGGAACTCCTAAAATGCTGCCGACGGGGCAGCCGCGCATTGAAGAGCTGACGATGCGTGCGATTGTCAAACGCTTTCCGGGTGTGTTGGCATCGGATCATATCGATTTTGATGTGAAAGCGGGCGAGGTCCATGCGCTACTTGGTGAAAATGGCGCGGGCAAGTCCACGTTAATGAAGATCCTCTATGGCCTCTACCAACAGGATGAAGGTGACATCCTGCTCAATGGCCGTCCCGTGCGGATCCACTCGCCCTCCGATGCGATTGCACTGGGTATCGGCATGATCCATCAACACTTTATGTTGGTCGACACGTTGACGGTGCGTGAGAATGTGGCCTTGGGGCTTGCCTCGACCCGCGGGCCGCTGCTCGATTTGGATCGTGTGGAAGCGCGCATCCGTGAACTGTCCAAAGCCTATGGCCTTGCCATCGACCCGCGGGCGCCGGTCTGGACATTGGCGGTCGGTGAGCGTCAGCGCGTTGAGATCGTGAAGGCACTCTATCGTGGTGCGGCCCTGCTCATCTTGGATGAACCGACCGCCGTGTTGACGCCGCAGGAGGTTGACGATCTCTTTGTGACACTGCGCCAGATGACCGACGACGGCCACGGCTTAATTTTCATCAGCCACAAATTGCACGAGGTGCTGGCAATCAGTCACCGCATCACCGTGTTACGCAACGGACAACTGGTTGGTACGCGCGTGAATGACGGCGTGACGCGTGCCGAGTTGGCGCGCATGATGGTGGGGCGCGATGTGCTTCTCGACCGTCACCGCGATCCGGTGAGCCTGGGCGAC
>Ga0116151_10002468_pt1 | contig 16998 bp, 14 predicted proteins | sample AD_UKC117_MetaG_FD_89893 | JGI IMG/M metagenome (GOLD analysis project Ga0116151, IMG submission 89893) | Active sludge microbial communities of municipal wastewater-treating anaerobic digesters from Hong Kong - AD_UKC117_MetaG | ecosystem: Engineered > Bioreactor > Anaerobic > Digestate...
ATGAGCGCCATTTCGCCGACAATTTGACCTGGCCCAACCTGATTGAGCACCACTTCTTCCCCATGCACCCCACCCGTTACAATTTTTATCCACCCCCGACGAATGACAAATAATGAGTAACTGGGATCACCTTCACGGACTATGACGTCATTTTTCTCCAGATCAAGCATGGTCGTCTGTTCAGCAATTTTGACCAGGATATCGTCCGGGGCATCCTTAAACAGGCTGAGCTTTTTGATACGATTGATCAATTCTACATCCATGGCTTGACTCCGCTGTAAATCAGATGACTACTCTTATTATAGTGGCTCAAGCGAATTTGGAAAGGAAATCAAACTAATCTGCGATGTTGATGGTGATCGATTCGACCAGAGCCGCCGCCCCCGGCTCGGTCAAGCCCAACGCAGTGGTGACACCCACTGGATGAAGGGCGTCTACAGCTTCCCACGTTTGATTTGCGCCAACTTGGCTGATGAAGGCATGGCTACATCGAAAACAACCACGGAGATCACCCTGCGCGCCAAGCGCTTGTAGTGCGAGTACCGCCTCTTCGCTCAAATTAGCGCTGGCTTCGTCGGCAGCAGCCACGGCGATGGTGGTTTCGGCGGGCCAATCGCCGGATTGCAGTAGCTGGGCTAAGCGGGCTGAGGCGGAAGGATCGAGATGGGTGTCAAAATTTTCGATGATCGGCGGCGCTTGGGGTGGGATAATCGCCACATTGTAACCCCGCCGGTTGGGCGAAATCTCCTTGCCGTTAAGATAGATATGCCCAAAATCACCCACTTCCTCGCCCGCGCTGAGCGCCGTTACGTCCAGGATTGGTCGATCCGGCGGAAGCGTCGAAACCGTATTGAACTCAAGCCAGACATCGTTCAGGCCGGCGGTAGCGACATCCGCCGGGATGGCGAAAGTCAAATCCTGCCAGTCTAAGGTGATGGGTTGGGGTTCGGAGCGCCAACCGTTTAGAGTTAGGGTGACGGTGCGGGACGGATCGGGGTCAAAATCGGGTTGGCGGATGCGTAGGGTAAGCTGTTGGTCGCCCGGCGTAAGGGGCAGCAGCAGGCGCACGGATTGGCGCTGCGCGGCGATCGGTTGGTTTGGCGTTAGCCGCCCCCAACCCTCGCCAAAATAGAGCGGGGCCAGCGGCGAGCCGGTTTCAATGCGCAAGTTGCGCGCCGGTGCGGCGGCATCGATGACTCGGTAAACCCGTGATTCGCCTTCGTCGTATATTTTTTCAATGGGCAGAACTTGCTCGATGTAGGGGATGACCCCGGCCTGAGATACAGGGCTGCCGTCCGGGCGTGGGTATTGGTAGGGCCGGATCACAATGTAGCGAATGTCGAAAAAGTTAAGCACGTCAGCGGCGATGGCTTGATCTCGTTCGAATTGATCAGGCGGCAGGCTTTGGCCCGTCTCCAAGGCCAGCAGCGAGTTGATGACCGGCGCTTCGGTGAAATATTGAAATTTGAATTCCGGGTTGCGACTGGTATTGCCCTGAATGAGCCGCTGTTGGTGCTCGGTTTGGTAAAATTGCCCAAACATAAATTGGGTGGTCGACGCGCCTGTAATTCGAAACCCGTTGCGCCAGGCAAACGGAATATCGAGCACGGTAAATGGCTCGGGCTGCGGCTCGATGACTTGGTACAATGACGGTGTACGCATATCCGACTGCGGCAGCGGCAGGGATAGATGCTCGAAAAGGAAGAGGCCGGCAATCAGTAGCAGGCCCAGCGCGACCGCAGGTTTGCCCGGAGTCTTGTCAGCCAGCCGGCGGCCGATCCAGACCAGAGCGAAACCGGCCACCACGCTGAGGCTAAGCAGCAGCATCACACTGTACCGGCTGGGATAGCGATTGCCCTTAAAAAAGGGTAGTTGCTGCAGGATGACAAACGGCCCGGTGAGCGAGGTTACATGCCCGTTAATGGTGATCGCCGGACCAAGCGACAGCAGGGCGAAGACAACGGCGGCTATGACCCAAAACCAGAAGCCGGATTGGCGACGATACCCGACTATCGCTACCATTAGTAGTCCCAGGAGTACAAACCCCAGGTAGATGTGCTGGCCTTTATCAAAGTTGTGAATGCTTGATTGGGTGATCAATTGTCCTAAGAAGGGGTGATGCATAGTTGGGATGAGGAAGCCGAGCAAATCGGCGCTAAAGGTATCGGCAAAACCGCTGCCCTCGACCAAAAAATCGCCTTCGGTTAGCATATCGGGCAACATGTAGGCCAAAATCGGCGCTAAGCCCAGCATGAAAGTGAGGCCCATCACCACAGCATTCCGTAGAAAAAGGCGTAATGACGGGCGGGTTTGAGGTCGAACCACATAGCCGATGCCTTCATACAACCAGAACAGGCCGATGAAAACTAGAATGAACGAGGCGTAAGTTAGTTCGGCCCAGGCTTGCAGGGTAAAAAATAGCCCGGCCAGCAGCGGATTTTTAAGCCGCTGGGGTTGGTGGTAACTTTTCAACACATAGAGTACCGCAAATGGAATCCAGTGGCTGCTGGCAATGTTAAATTGGCCGAGAGCCACGTAGAAGAGTTTGCTGCCGGCAAAGGTGTAAAATCCCCCGGCGATGACAGCGCTAAGCCAAATTAGGGTCATGCTGTCGGAAAGACGGCGTTGGGCGGCAGTCGATCGGCCCAGAAGCGATGAAATCAGCAAATAACGTGTTAATAGAAAACTCCCGTAACCGCCAACAGCCAAAGAAAAAAATAAATGGAGATTGCTGGCCGCGACCACTCCCAAATTTAAGGTTAAGGGCAACGCCGTTACCGCGTTAAGGACGGTTAAAGTGTAAAAAGCCAAGTTAATGCCGATGGGGTAGAACATGAAATCGGTGGTAAAGGGCGATTGGCCCTGATTGAGCAGGGCGTATTTGACCCACCATACGTTCCAGGCGATGGCTGGATCATCGCCCCCGTCGCCCGGCAGATAAGTCGCGAGGTGGCTGATGGTCGGCCAGGTTAGAACCATCGCCAGCAGAAAATAGATCGCTAGCGGGATCAAGGTGTCTTTTGCCAAAAGAATGGGCTGTTTTGTTGGATTGGATTTGGGGCCAACTAGGTCTGGGGCATTCAAGGGATAACACTCCAATGCTCAGCGAATTGTACCATCGGACCATACTCCTCGCAATTGTTTGCCGCTTTATGGTATAATAGAGAAATTGCTGGATGCGATGATGCGATTGATTTTTGGAATGTTGTTGGCGATAATATGGGCGGGGGCCGGGCTGGTGGCCAGCGCGGCATTTGTCTATGCCTTTCACCTGAATGTTGTCCAAACGCTTGGCGCTGGTGCAGTCATCGGCGCAGTGTTAGGTTTTATTTATGGTGTTTTAACGCCAACTCCCCCGCGCCGATCGTCATCCGCTCCACCGGTCCCGATTAGGAACCGGTTGGCGCTTGAAACGTGCGCCTGGTGCCGGGGGACGGGCCTGGAGGGTCGAAAGAAGTCTCCGCAGACCTGTCGAGTCTGTCTGGGAGAAGGCCGCGTTCTGTCCGAACAGCCGACACGGCGCTGCCCCCGCTGTCGGGGTAAAGGACGCCTTTTGGGTGGGCGTCGCTGTCCTGTTTGTGAGGGATCAGGTTTGGCCTCGTTTCAGGTGTTTGAGCGGACGCGGAAAAAAAGAGCGGTAACGAAAGTCAAGAAGCGTAAGAATCGGTGGGGCTGGCCCATAAAAGGAACTTAACGTTTCCCAGTTTAGGTAACGCCAGTTTAGCTGCATGAATGAGTGACCTTAACGTTTACATAGCTTGTGGGGTACCCCAAGAACCTTAAAATCTTAAATTTCTCGACGCCTTAGTCATATAACTATTTATGATAACCTACTTCACTTCCTAAAGGAGCAACCGGATAAATGAGCCAAATACACATTCTTGTTATTGATGACGATCCTGACCTGCTATTTCTTGTAGCTCACGGTATTAAGAGTTTAAGCTCCACGTATCAAGTCACTACTGCTGAAGATGGCCCATCGGCTTTGGAGCAAATGCAGAACCGACGTTTTGATTTGATCGTGACCGATTATATGATGCCAGCTATGACCGGCCTGGAGGTTATCGAACAGGCTCGCCAGATATTGCCGGAAGCTCATTATATTTTAATGACGGCTCATCATGATACCGCCTATATTCGGGATAAAATTGGTGGATTGGAACTGCATGGGTTTATAAGCAAGCCCTTCACCATGCCCGATTTACTGGCGGTTGTCGCCCCGGTGCTGGCGGAACAAGACACCGCCTCCCGGAGAATTGAAACAGAGCCTCTTACCCTTAGTAAAGATTGTCAAGAGCAGGTACAGACTCTGCACCGCCAGACAGGAGCGCACAGTGTATTATTGGCCAATTCGGATGGTAAGCCGGTATATAGTTCAGGGTACATCAATCGTGATGAAGCCTTGCGATTAGCTGCATTTGTCTCTGCCAACTTTTTAGCAATTGTTGAATTGGCTACCTTATTTGGTGATAACCAGTCAACGTTTACCTCAAGTTATTACCAAGGTAGTAAATATAACATTCATGCGTATGATATCAATGGAAACTACTTTTTGGCCGTGGTTTTCGGGGTGGGAGGAAAACCGGGAACCGTTTGGTTTTATACTAAACAAGCGGCCATTGCTCTGGCTGCCTTATTGCCTAAAACAAAAAGTAAGTTCGCGTCACAAGATGAATTAAACGTTGCTACGGATTTTAATAATATTGTGCAACGTCAATCGTAGGCGCCTGCCGTACCACGTCAGTTAGAGGCTATTGAATGGGGCAAAAACACATATTAATTGTTGATGATGATAATAGTATATTGCGAATGTTAGAGTTTGGTCTCAAGAAATTGGGGCCAAATTATCATATTTCTACGGCAGAAAATATGACCAGCGCCATGCGCCAGATTGAAGAAATCCAGTTCGATCTAATTATTACCGATTACATGATGCCCGGTATGACCGGCGTTGATCTGGTTCGAGCCGTGCGTCGGCTCTCACCGGCTACTCAAGTGGTGTTAATGACAGCCTACGGCACCAACAAACTGCGCGATACTACCGACAATTTACACATTGACGGTTATCTCAATAAACCTTTCACCATGGATCAAATTAGAGATATCGTGCGTCAATCGGCTTTGTCGATCGTTGAAGCACCAATTTCCCAGTCGGATGGGGCCTATCCCCCTGACGAAACAGACGATGGACTTGGTTCAACCCCGGTTGATGACAAACCCCCCGATTATGTGTCGGTCGCCGAGCATCTGCATCAGCTCCAGATTAATGCGGGCAGCCGGGCGGTTATGCTGATTAATAATCAAGGCATGTCGGTTCAAGTTGTCGGTGAAATTACCCCCTCAAAAATTAGCCAGATTTGTGAGTTAGTCGCCAGTAATCATTACGGCCCAGCCAAATTGGCCCACTTACTCGATAACAAGAAACCCTTCAAAGCTAGCTTCTATGAGGGCGACTCCTACAATTTGTATGTGTGTGATGTCAACGGAAAATGTTTGTTGGCGGTGGTCTTCGATGTCAAATTACGGCCCGGCGTGGTGTGGTTTTATACTAAACAGACGGCCTCAGCCTTGGAGCCTTTAATCGTGTAGGTTGGTTTGTTAATTTGTTCGTTGGCTAGTGGCTAAAACCCAACCAACCAACCAACCAACCAACTAACTAACTAACCATCCAACTAACCAATTAAAAAAGCGCACAGATAAAATTTCTGTGCGCTTTTTTATTATTGTTAGATGGCTTAACCTTCTTTGAATTCCCTCACCAAACCTTGAACGCTCGCCTTGGCGTCGCCAAAGAGCATCCGGGTGTTATCCTTGAAGAACAAGGGATTTTCTACCCCGGCGAACCCGGCTCGCATCGACCGTTTGAGGACAATCACGGTGCGGGCTAGATCAACATTGATGATGGGCATGCCGTAGAGCGGGCTGGCCTCATCTTCGCGGGCGGCGGGGTTAACCACATCATTCGCCCCGACGACAATACAAACATCGACCGTTTCCATAATGGGGTTGATGTCGTCCATTTCGACCAGTTGATCATAAGGGACATTGGCCTCGGCCAGCAGCACGTTCATATGACCGGGCATCCGGCCCGCTACCGGGTGGATGGCGTAGCTCACTTCAGCCCCATTATGTTCCAGTAGTTCACCTAACTCGCGCACGGCGTGCTGCGCTTGAGCCACGGCCAAGCCGTACCCCGGCACAAAGACCACCGAATTGGCCGCTTCCAAAACCAGATAAGCATCCTCGGCCGAGATGGGTTTGGCTTCACCCTCAACGGCCGTACCACCGCCGGTGGCCGAGCCAAAGCCGCTGAACAGCACATTACCCAGCGAGCGGTTCATCGCTTTACACATGATGTTGGTTAGGATAATCCCACTGGCCCCAACCAGCGCGCCGGCCACAATCAGCAGGTTGTTCTCGATGACGAAACCGGCCGCACAAGCCGCCAAACCGGAGTAGCTGTTCAGCAGCGAGATGACCACCGGCATATCGGCCCCCCCGATGGGAATAACCGACATTACCCCCAGAATCAGCGATAGCCCAATCAAAATCATCAAAATCAAGAAGCTGGTCGCCGGGTTGAGGGTAAACAGAATGCCGCACACCAAAATGGCCAGCAGCAGCAGTGCGTTGACAATTTGCTGACCCTGGAAGAGGATCGGCTTGCCGTCCATCTTGCCGCTCAATTTAGCCCAGGCCATAACACTACCGGTAAACGTTACGCCCCCAATCAAGACGGTCAGCGCAATAACCCCGGCAGTAAACGCCGACGGGTCAATATTGCGCTGGTATTCGGCCCAACCCACCAACATACTGGCCAAACCACCGGAGCCGTTGAGCAGCGCCACCATCTCCGGCATGGCCGTCATCGCGATCAATCGGGCGGCGGCAACGCCTACCACCGTTCCAATGACCATGCCGACAATAATCCATTGGTAAGTTATGATATTCTGGTCGAGCAGCGTGAAAATAACCGCAATCGCCATACCCAAAGCCGAGAGCATATTGCCCCGGCGAGCCGTCGCCGGCGAACTCAACATTTTCAGGCCAAAGATGAACAGGACCGACGAGACGATGTAGGCCAGATTGATAGATAGTTGTAAACTCATAGTCGATTGACCCTCTTACTCCTCTTTCTTCTTGAACATTTCTAGCATGCGGTCGGTGACCAGATAACCGCCAACGACGTTGATGGTAGCGGTAGCGACAGCCAGGGTTCCCAAAACAATGACGAGGACATCACCGCCATGGCCGGCGGCAATCAGCGCCCCGATTAGCGAAATCCCGGAGATGGCATTCGACCCGGACATCAACGGGGTATGAAGGGTGGCAGGGACCTTCGAAATTAATTCAAACCCCAAGAAAATCGACAGCGCTAAGATAAAGGCCAGAAAGATCGGTGTTTGCGAAACTTCAGAGCCACCTTCCTGAGCCAGCGGGTCGGCTAATACCGGGCTGGCAGTGATCACGGTCAACAAAATAGCGGTCGGTATGACGATCCGGCGCATCGTTATTTCCCCTCCTGACTATAGGCATTACGTAACATTTCACTGCGAATGGTTTTATCTTGGGTGATGAGACAACCTTGCATAATTTCATCATCCAGATTTAACTCAAAGGTCTTGGTCTCTTTATTCCAGAAATGCTCGATCAAATTGCGCAGGTTGCTCGAATACATCTGGCTGGCGTGACTGGCCACCCGCCCCGGTAAGTTGCCCAGGCCGATGATCCGAACGCCGTTGATTTCGACTTCTTCATCCAGTTTGGAGCCTTCCACATTGCCGCCGGTTTCAACAGCCATGTCAACAATAAGACTCCCCGGTCGCATGCCGGCTACCATCTCTTTGGTAATGATGCGCGGTGCTTTACGGCCAAAAACCTGGGCGGTGGTAATGACGATGTCGGCCAGGGCGCAGTGTCGAGCCATACCCTCTTGCTGAAGCGCTATCTGTTCGGGCGTTAACTGCTTAGCATACCCTTGCTCAGTTTGACCCGTGTCACCCAGGTCGATTTCAACAAACTTTGCCCCTAGCGATTTCACTTGTTCGGCGACCACCGGTCGGGTATCGAATGCTTCCACTCTGGCGCCCAACCGCTTGGCGGTGGCAATGGCCTGCAACCCGGCCACCCCCGCGCCGATAATAAATACTCGGGCCGGAGCCAGCGTACCGGCCGGCGTCATCATCATCGGCAGGGCTTTGTCCAACCGCTCGCTGGCGATGATGACGGCCACGTAGCCGCCCAAACTGGCCTGCGAACTGAGGGCATCCATTTTTTGGGCTAGCGTTGTCCGCGGAATCATTTCCATGCAGATGCCGTTGACATCCTGAGCGGCCAACGCTTCGACCAAAGCTTTGTTAAAAAATGGATCAAGATAACTAACGTGAATACAACCTGCGGGGAGAATTTTTACATCTTCAATGGCTGGAGGACGCAGCCGGAGCACCATTTCGGCGTTAGCCAGCATGGCCTGACGATCTTTAACCATCTTGGCTCCGGCCTTGATAAAGTCATCGTCAGCAACCCGGATCGAGTCACCGACGCCGCTTTCCATTTCAACCTCAGCCCCAAGTTTGACCAATTTTTCCACATCGGGTGGTATGACGGGAATACGGCTTTCCTTAGGGTGGGTTTCTTTTGGAATCGAAATCTTCATTGACACCACCTCTCTCCTATTCTGTGGGAATTATGTGTTAACTACAGTGCGAGCGTAGTATAGTCTTTTCAGAAAATATTTCAATTTTTTACTGCTTACGGTTTTAAGCTATGGCATTGGCGACCAAATTTCCAGCCGATAACCTTCCGGATCAAAAAAGTAAAAGACCTTAGCGCCCCAACTATGGGATTTTATCGGGCCTACACCGGCCCCTCGCTCCCGGAGCAAGGTCCAACTCTCTTCGATGTTTTCGACCTGCATCGTGATCGTCACGCCCTGGCCGCCGCTGCTCTTGATACCGGCTCGCCGCTCATCGGCAATGCTGATGTGCGCTGTCCCACCTAAGCTGAACTCCACAAACCAGTCCGATTCAAACGTTATCGGGAGTTCCAACACGTTTCGATAAAAAGTGACGGTTTCCACCCACTTGATGCAGTAAAGAATCGTATTAGTTGCCTTTGGTGTTAAAGTCATAGTCCATTGAAATTAATCTTGGTTATAATGTTGTGTTAATTTGAGCGATTGATCGATGTCGGCCATTCAGAATTAGCTGGGCTGAAGGATACGCCTAAGCCAACACATACGCAAAAAACTCAGTATTATCAAGGATAGCTCAAACAGGTCGATTTAGCGTGACCAAGTGACCGTCACCTTGGCTCACCTACTCGGAATGTTGCTGATTTGGCAGTTGTAATTCGTTAGGGTACTTTAGTACTTTAATTTTAGTGACCTTTGGCCCTAAAATTAAAGTACCTTTGCCTCTATTCGCCGGTTGAGATTCAGGGTATAGTATACATGTAAGTATCTTATTTATTCCTCCTCTCCTCTCTTCCAGGCGCTCGTCGTAGAGCGCCTAATACTTTTTAAACCCCATTACCTTTTCAATTCAGCAATTGTAGCCCTCAATGAGATGTGTTATACTAGGCTCTCCACCGGAGTTAACAATCTAAAGGAGGGGCTATGAGCAGTCCAATTAGCAGGGAAGCGCTATTTGAAGAGATTAAGAGTGCGCGAGAGCGTCGTAAATCGCCGGATTTGAGTCGTAAAACGATTAAAGATTTGGACCTCAGTCAGGAAAATTTGCTGGGGGCAAACTTCCAGAATTCCGATTTGCGCGGTTGTACACTCAAGGGCGCTAATCTGGAAAATACGAACTTCAAAGGGGCCAACCTGCAAGATGTTGATCTTGAAGGGGCCGATATAAGCGGCTCCGATTTGGAAGGCTGCAATTTAGCCGGGGCTAACCTGCGTGGAGTGGACTTATACGGCAGCAACCTCAAAAAGTGCGATCTGACTCGGACTGACTTTTCCAAAGCCAATATGCAGCAGTGTGATCTGGAGAAAGCAACGCTCTACTCGGTGATGCTTCACGACGCCGATTTGCAGCGGGCTAATTTGACCGGCTTAGACCTGCATAATCTTGATCTGACCACTACCAAGCTCCAAGGCGCGATCTTGAAAGGTGCCGACTTGAGCGGTATCGAACTGCCCGATTTTGATCTGACCGGGGTGAATTTGCAGGGTGCGAATTTACAAAATGCTAAGCTCCATAATGTGATTTTGCAAGAGGCCGACTTAACCAAAACTTCCGGTCTGTTCCGAAGCCGTGAAACAAATTTAGCGGGTACTGATTTAAGTGGAGCCAATTTGCGGAGCATTAACCTGCAAGAATTGAATTTGTCACAGGCGATTCTTAGTGGGGTGGACTTATCCGAAGCCAATCTGCAAAAGGTAAATCTGGCTGGAGTGAACTTGCAAGGCGTGACCTTACAGCAAGCCAATCTCCAGGAAGCGGATTTGAGCAGCGCTAATTTACAAGATGCTCACCTGGAAAAAGCCAACCTCCAAGCGGCCAGCCTCAGGCAGGCCAGCAGCGAAAGGGCCAATTTCCAACAGGCCGACCTGGGCGGCTGCGATTTTTATGCGGCCAGCCTGGCCGGCGCGTCTCTAGTCGGCGCGAATTTGCAGCAGGCTAACCTCCAAGCGGCTAATCTCCAATCAGCCAATCTCCAAGGGGCCGATTTACAGCAGGCCGATTTACGGGACGCCGATTTGCAGCAGGCCGATTTGCAAGGCACGTGTTTGATCGGCGCGCGCTATAACGCCGCCACGCAGTGGCCCGCCGGCTTCGCCGCTGAGTTGGTGCGGGGTATTGCGGCTCAGTAGGGGAGTTGGTGGAGTTTATAGAGTTGATGGAGTTTGTAGAGTTCTCTGGGGTTTAAGGCGTTTTTGGGTGAGATGAGGGGCTTGTTCAGATCATGGCCATCTGCCAACTTGCTGATGTAGCTCTATATTATGAGGTTGTGGGTGAGGGTCCGCCGCTGCTGTTCATCCACGGGTTGGGATCGAGTACGCACGATTGGATCTATCAGGTGGTCTTATTTGGCGGCTATTATCGCACCATCACCTTTGATTTGCGCGGTCATGGGCAATCGAGCAAACCGCCCGGCCCCTACTCAATTCCTCAGTTAGCCGCCGATGCCGCTGGGCTGCTGCATCATCTGGGACAATTCCCGGCGCATGTGGTTGGGCTGTCGTTAGGAGGCAGTATTGCGCTGCAATTGGCGCTTGATTATCCCGAGTTGGTGCGGAGTCTAGTCGTGGTCAACAGCGGGCCGGCCCTACCGCTGGATAGTTTGCCGGAAAAATTACACGTTCTGTGGAATTACCTCAAGCGGTTAGCCGTAATCCACGGCTGGGGCATGTGCAAAATGGGCGAACAACTGGCCGCCAACCTACTCCCGGAGCCGGAGCAGGCTTGGCAGCGCCAAGCTATGATCGAGCGCTGGGCGGCCAATGACAAACGCGCCTATCTGGCCGCGATGAACGCCATGCGTGGTTGGAACGTCACCGCCCGGCTGCCGGATATCACCTGCCCGGTACAAATCATCCACGCCGAATATGATTACACCCCGTTGTCCTTCAAACAGCGCTACGCTGCCCACTTGCCAAAAGCCGAGTTAGCCGTTATTCCCGACGCGCGGCACCTCACCCCGGTCGACAAGCCGGCCGAGTTTAACCGAACGCTGCTCTCCTTTTTGCAGGCTCACCCGTATTAATTGAAAGAACGCCGGAATTCCAAAGGGGAAAGATCGGTTTTGCTCTTGAATAATTTGCTGAAAGACTGCGAATGCTGAAAGCCTAGATCATAGGCAATTTCACTGACCGATAAATCGGTCGTGGACAATTTTTCCTTGGCTTTTTCGATCAATTTGTCGTGGATGTGTTGTTGGGTGCTTTGTCCCGTCAAGACTTTAAGCAGCCCGCTTAAGTAATTAGGCGATACAGACAACGCTTCGGCAATGTATTGAACCGTGGGTACGCCTTTTTCGATCAAATCATCGCCATTGAAGTAGTCGGTCAGAATGACTTCCAAACGATCCAAAATTTGGTGGTTGGTTATTTTCCGGGTGAGGAATTGACGATGATAAAATCTTTCTGAATAGGTGAGCAGTAATTCAAGCTGCGCAATGATGATGCCCTGGCTGAACTGGTCAATGTTGGCGTGATATTCCTGCTGAATGTTGTGGATGATGCCGTTAAGGGTTGCTTCTTCCTTTTCCGAAAGAAACAGGGCTTCATTGACCGAGTAATCAAAGTATTCGTATTGCTTTATGGTTTTGGCTAAGGGGGTGTTCCAGAGAAAATCGGGATGGACGAGCAGTATCCAGCCCGAATGTCCTGATGTGGCATTGGGTTCGACTTCGACTCTGAGAACCTGACCCGGTGCAAGAAAGTACATAATCCCTTCATCAAAATCGTAGGCCTGCTGACCGTATTTCAATTTGGCATGGAAATTTCTTTTAAGCGAGATGGAATAAAAATCAAACACCCAACTCACCAGATTGTATTCAGACGAGTGCTTGACAGCGCCATAATCTACCACGCTGATTAATGGGTGTTCGGGTTTAGGCAAGCCTCGGAGACGGTGGAACTCGGTTATCGTTTTAATTTTGTATGGTTGTTTATTGGCCATAAGGCAATGATCACCCTTATTGATTGAACACAATGTCAAACTCATAAGTTAGTTATCTCAAAGCATCATTCCACCGGAAACTTCAATCCGTTGCCCATTGATCCAGCGAGCCTCTTCCGTGCATAAAAAGGCCACCACCCCGCCAATGTCTTCCGGCAAACCGGCGCGACCCAAAGCGGTAACACCGGCGATTTGTTGATTTATCTCCTTATTATCTCTGACTCGGCCGCCGCCAAAATCGGTGGCGATGGCGCCGGGCGCAACGATATTGACCGCAATCCCCCGTGGCCCTAACTCTTTGGCCAGGTATCGAGTCAGGACCTCAACAGCGCCTTTCATCGAACCGTAAGCCGAAGAGCCGGGAAAGGAGAAGCGGGCCAGCCCCGACGAAATATTGATAATGCGGCCGCCATCATTGATGAAGGGTAAGGCTTTTTGGGTTAAGAAAAACACGCCTTTGTAATGGATATTCATCACTTCATCAAATTGCGCTTCCGTTGTTTCAGCAAAAGGCGCATATAGGGCGGTGCCGGCATTATTGATCAAAAAATCGAAATTCGGGCTGCCGGTGAGTTCTTCCAAAGCGGTGGTTACTTGCTCGAAGAACGCATCGAACAATTTCACATTGCTTGTGTCTAACTGAAAAGCCATCGCCTTTTGGCCCATGGATTGAATTTCAGCGACCACTTCGTCCGCTTTTTGTTGGTTGCTGTTGTAGGTCAGGACGACATCGATTCCCTTTTTAGCCAGGTTGATGGCCATATCTCGGCCCAAGCCACGGCTGCCGCCGGTTACTAAAGCGATTTTACTTTTTGGGGTTGTCATTGTTTCACTCCTTAATTGTTTGTTACATCACGTTCAGTATATTACCCCAAAAAGTCGGTATGTTGTTTGCAAACATCAAGTCATTGTTTGCAAAATTCAAATATAGAAGCAATGTCCAGCTCTCTGGGCAAAAAATTGTTCAACCATGAAGCGCATGAAGCACATGAAGAGAAAAAAACTTCATACCCTTCATGTGCTTCATGGTTAATTTTAATTTGATTCCGGTTTGTCCAGGTTATGGTTTTAAGAGCGGAATGTCAGAGGCGCTACCGCAGTTTGCTTCTTAAAAAAATTGGAAAAGTGGGCCACTTCATCAAAGCCTAAACTAAAAGCGATGTCCGAGATGTTCCAATCCGTTTGTTTGAGCAGGAGTTTGGCTTCCAGCACAATTCGGCCGCTGATCATCTCGGTCGTCGTTTTACCGGTGTTTTCTTTTAACACTTTATTGAGATAGTTGACGTGAATAGCCAGCCTTTCGGCATATTCTTTGGCCGAGCGCAGCTCAAGTTTTTGAGTGGGGGATTCAATGGGGAACTGCCGTTCCAACAATTCAATGAACAAGGACGTGATCCGGGCCGCCGCATTTTGGTTGGCATGCAAAGCGGTGGCGGGCTGCAATTTTTGACCGTAGTGAATGAGTTCCAACACGTAGTTGCGCAGCAGATCGTACTTGTACTCATAATCCGAGGCGATTTCTTTTTTCATTTTCATGAATGTAGGCGCTATTTCATCTGCCTCCTCATCAGTGATCTCAAAAACAGGATAGCCGCCCGATTTAAAAATAGGGAGTTCGTCTAAGATGACGCCGCTTTTCGTTTTAATGAGAAAGGCATCGGTAAATACACAAAAAGAACCGGCCTGATTTTCATCTTGGGGAATCCAGTGATAAGGCACTTTCGGGGTGGCAAACAGCAAGGCATTTTGCTTAATATTAATGACTTTGTCGGCATACTCGGCCCTGTTTTTTCCCCGAATGAGGCTGATCTTGTAATAAGCTCTACGGTTATAGGGCATCACCTGTTTTCGTTTTACCTCTTTTATAGTGTCGGCAATATCAAAAACATTAAAATGGCCTATCTCGTTATTAATACCCGGCGGCAACAGGGCATTGATATCTTTCCCTGTAAACTTTGCTGCTTCTTTATAAAACTCATCTAGCGATGTGATTTGAATGTTCTTCATCAATAAAACCTAATTTGCAAAATTCAAAGATGGTTAATATCAAGACCTGATTATCGATTACTCAACCCGGCAGTGGGTTTCGGGCGCAACCGGCTGATCGACGTTGGTTCTAAACTGAAAATCCCAACAATCCGGGCCGGCGGTAGAGGGCTGATACACAATGGCATTTAACTCGCCCCGATCAGTTTTGAACAGCAAGGTTCTGACCTCATCATCAACCGTCAGACTGATGATTTCGGTGGCGTTGCGGCCAAACTGACCCAGATCGCGCATTTGGTGGGGTTCGATTTGTAAGACCCAATCCACCTCTTCGTGATAGCAGCCGATGGTGTAAGGCGGCTCGTGAGTAGTGTAGTACACATAAGAGCCATCGGCCAATTGCAGGCCGTTACATTCATCCAGGGGCTCGGCCGGTAAATTGTTGATGTCGTTATACTGCCCCTCGCCAAAGTAATCATCCGCGCCGGTTCCGTAAAATATTTTCCCGCCGCCCAGCGTGTAACCAATCGGTTGGTCAAGGTCGTGATGGTCCAACAAACAGACCGGCGCGATATGATAATGATAATCCTCGCCTTGCCCGGCATGGCCGCCACAATGGTCCAATTCGCCTTGTTGGGCCGTATCATATTTGGAGTCGTAGACATAGCTGTCGTCGAGGGCCACATCAGGCCGTTTATCAAAGTGATAGATCGGCACGCCGTTAACGGCCATCGCAATCGGCCCCCTGGCATGGGCGGCGGCGTGCGCCTCTAACCAGTGCGGGTCTCGCGGAATTTTCCAGGCGCGTTCGCCCGTGTAGCGGAAGGGGATGGGCACGCGCAAAATCCAGGCGGTAATGCCCCACATCATCTCGTGGTCGGGCTGGCCGGTTTCGGTTTCAACATACATATAAGACTCATCGCACGAAATATGGACCAGATCGGCGTAGGGAGCAAACACGCCTTGCGGGTCGCAATCAGTCTCCCCCCCGGCTGCCGGCTGAATAGCCTCCTCGACCGGTCCAGGGGCTGCGCCTTCTGCCTGCCCGCGTTCATAGGTTACGTCCATACTGGCCGAGGCCAGCGTAATATCGGCGATGGCGGCTAACAGGGTGTCACGATCAACGGCCGCCGGGTCGGGTAAATTGGGAACCGCCGAAAGCGCATAGACGGTAATGGTATACAGTTTTTCGCCGGGACCTTTCGAACACGGCGGCGCGTACACCCCCTCATCATTAACGCTGTTGGTACCAAACGTCCCAAAATTGGTCGCGCCGGCGTCTACAGAAAGGGTCGTAGGGGGAATATCGTACACCACCCAATACCAGTGGGTATCACCGGGGCCGGGAATGTGGTGCATCGCCAGGGCATAGCCCACTGTTCCTTCCGGAGCGCCTTGCCAGCTTAGGGGGGGTGACAGGCTCTGCCCATCGCAGGTGAATGTGGCCGGCAGTTTGCCGCCATTGGTCATAACCGGACTGGTCAGAGTAAAACCACCGGCAGCAGGGGCGGCCTCAACCCCTTCCGGCGCTTGCTCCGGTTGGGCGGCTTTATCGGTGGTATTCTCTTGAGGTGGCGGGTTGGCGTTATCCCGTGGCGGTGGGGGCGGCGGGGGCGATAACAAGCCGCAACCCGTCACTAACAAAATGACAAAAAAAGCGATAATTGGTTTTTTCATGAAATTTTTCCCAAACTGTTAATGATTCCTAAAATGAGTCCGACTTCGTAGTTCATTTAATTTCAATAGATCACGATCTCAATACCTAATGAGATATGATAGAACACAGACGACGCGGATCATACCGATTTTCACGGATAAAGCATGATTTATTTTAAGAAAATCCGGGTTTATCCGTGCGATCTGTACAATCTATGTTCAATCGGGTAGTAGGTTACGCAAATCGGCTAACCTAATGCAATTGACCCGGAGGATATTGCCAACCTACATTACCACTATACCAAGATCTATGGTCAGAAGACAAGTTGCCCGTCATTTATTATACGCATAGTGCGCAAGACCTTACGATCGCGATCGTGATCGGATACCTTCTGCATGCAGCACCATCCAAATTCTCGCAAAACGAACCATTCTGCATGCAGCACCATACGAATTCTTGCAAAATGGACCTTTCTGCGTGCAGCACCTTATGAATTCTCGCAAAACGGACCTTTCTGCGTGCAGCATCATACGAATTCTCGCAAAACGGACCATTCTGCATGCAGCACCATACGAATTCTCGCAAAATGGACCTTTCTGCGTGCAGCATCATACGAATTCTCGCAAAACGGACCTTTCTGCGTGCAGCACCATACGAATTCTCGCAAAACGGACCATTCTGCATGCAGCACCATACGAATTCTCGCAAAATGGACCTTTCTGC
>Ga0116151_10002484_pt1 | contig 16943 bp, 14 predicted proteins | sample AD_UKC117_MetaG_FD_89893 | JGI IMG/M metagenome (GOLD analysis project Ga0116151, IMG submission 89893) | Active sludge microbial communities of municipal wastewater-treating anaerobic digesters from Hong Kong - AD_UKC117_MetaG | ecosystem: Engineered > Bioreactor > Anaerobic > Digestate...
CCTCGGCATTGGTCAGATAGCCGCCCTCGCCGCGCGCTCCCTCGGTGATCAGGCAGCCGGCCCCATAGACCCCGGTGGGGTGGAACTGCACGAACTCCATGTCCTGCAGCGGCAGCCCGGCGCGCAGCACCATGGCATTGCCGTCGCCGGTGCAGGTGTGCGCCGAGGTGGCGGAGAAGTAGACGCGGCCATAACCGCCGGTGGCGAGGCAGGTCTGGTGCGCCCTAAAGCGGTGGAGCGAGCCGTCCTCGATGCACATGGCGAGGATGCCGAGGCACTCGCCGTCCTCGCCCATCAGGAGGTCGAGGGCGAAATACTCGTTGAAGAACTGCACCTTGTTCTTGAGCGCCTGCTGGAACAGCGTGTGCAGGATGACGTGGCCGGTGCGGTCGGCGGCGGCACAGGTGCGGTAGGCCTGTCCCTTGCCGAAATCGACCGACTGGCCGCCGAAGGCGCGCTGGTAGATGCGGCCGGCGTCGGTGCGGGAGAAGGGCACGCCGTAATGCTCGAGCTCGTAGACCGCGGCCGGCGCGTTCTTGGTCATGTACTCGATCGCGTCCTGGTCGCCGAGCCAGTCGGAGCCCTTGACGGTGTCGTACATGTGGAAGCGCCAGTCGTCCTCGTTCATGTTGCCGAGGGCGGCGTTGATCCCGCCCTGCGCCGCCACGGTGTGGCTCCTGGTCGGGTAGACCTTGGTGACGCAGGCGACCGAGAGGCCGGCCTCGACCATGCCGACGGCGGCCCTGAGGCCGGAGCCGCCGGCGCCGACGACGATGGCATCGAACACATGCTCGGTGATGGGGTAGGCCTCGGCCATCGGATCAGCCTCCAAGCGCGATCATGAGGACGGAGACGACACCGGCCGTGGCGAGCAGGGCCGCGACGAGCGTGATGCCGACGAGGATGGCGACCTTGCCGATCTCGTGATGGACATAGTCCTCGACCACCTCCTGCAGCCCGATCCTGGCGTGGTAGCAGGTCGAGAGCACCAAGAGGATCATCAGGGCGGCGGTCAGGGGCGAGTGGAACCAGGCGACCCATTCGGCGTAGGCCGAGCCCGCCATGGCGATGGCGTTGACGACGAACCAGAGCACCAGGAGGAGATTGGCGATGGCGGTGAAGCGCTGCGCCTTCCAGGTGCCGGCGCCCGAGCGCGCCGAGCCCCGACTGCGGACCTTGCCGATAGCGGCTTGCATGGAATGTCCTTTCCCTGGAGGCTCAGGCGACGATCAGCACGAGCAGCCAGAAGAGGATGGTCAGCCCGCCCGCCACCGCCAGGGTGACGATGGCGCTCTGCCGGGCCACCTCCTTGTCGAAGCCGTAGCCGGCGTCCCAGACGAGATGGCGAACGCCGTTCGCGGCATGGAAGAAGAGGGCGGCGGTGAAGCCGAAGAGCACGAGCCAGCCGAAGAAGTTGTGCATCACCGCCTGCACCACGGCGAAGCTCTCCGGGCCGCCGGCGAGGGCGACCAGCCACCAGATGAAGAGCACGAGCCCGACTGTCAGCGCCACCCCGCTGGCACGGTGCCCGATCGACAGCGCCATGGTGAGATACCAGCGATAGATCTGGAGGTGCGGGGAGAGTGGTCGAGCGCCCTGTGCCATGCCGGCTCCGTTTCCTGACCCGAGCAGCCGCCCTGCCGGCGGCCGATTTGTGCGATGCGTCATAGGCTGAGGCGATACTAGAAGCGACCGGAAACCTGTCAACGCGACAGAACCACCCGCCGGCGCAAGGCCCGGCCCCTCGCCTCACCCTGTGCCCGCCGCCCCGGCCACGCGATAGTGATAGTCGTAGAGGGGCAGGAAGCCGGCGCTGCGGTAGAGGGCCGCCGCCGGCGCGTTGTCCGCCTCGACCTGCAGCCAGGCCGTTCCGGCCCCCATCCGGCCGGCCCAGACGAGCAGCCGGTCGAGCACGGCCCGGCCGTGGCCCTGGCGGCGCGCCGTGGTCGCCGTGCGCATTGCGGCTAACCCGGCGAGCGGGCCGTCGAAGACGCAGAGCCCGCCCGCCACCGGCTCGCCGCCCACCGTCCTGACGGCGAAGGCCAGCGGCCGGCGGATGCGGGCGAAGAGCGCTGCCCGGGCCGCCCGCTCGGCCGCGGGCCAGCGCGGGTCCGCCACCGCCTGCATGGCGAAGGCGGTGGCCCGGCCCTCGAGCACGACTTGCGCCGGCTCCTCGGGCAGGACGTCGAGGGGGCGCGCCAGCACCGAGCTCCGGCCCTCGGCCCGGTAGCCGCGCCCGGCCAGGGCCGCGTCGAGCCCGAGGGGCGCGCTCAGCGCGTTGAGCTGGAAGCAGGCCGGCTTGCCGGCCGCCGCGTACCAGGCCTCGGCCGACCGGATCGCGGCATCCGGCGCCAGCTCGCCGGTGAAGCTCATCGCCTGCACCGAATTCTCGCGCCGCGTCGCGGTCGGTCCGGCACGCAGCCGCCAACCTGCGAGGAGCGCCGTACGTGCCGCCGGCCAAGCCCGCCACGCGGCTTCCTCGATTTGCCGGATCAGAGCCTCGTTCTCGACCATGCCCTCCTCTATAGCGATAACCGCTGGAGCAAGAGAGAGGGCAGGGGATCATGCCGACCGGCTGGCAGTTCTGGATCGATCGCGGCGGCACCTTCACCGACATCGTCGCAAGGCAGCCGGATGGCGGCATCCGCATCCACAAGCTGCTCTCCGAGAACCCCGGGCAATACGCGGATGCGGCGCTGCAGGGCATTCGCGACGTGCTCGGCCTCGGCCGGGACGAGCCGCTGCCGGTGGCGGAAATCGACGCCATCAAGATGGGCACGACCGTCGCGACCAACGCGCTGCTCGAGCGCAAGGGCACGCCCACCGTGCTGGCCATCACCAGGGGCCTCGGCGACTGCCTCAAGATCGGCTACCAGCACCGCCCGGACATCTTCGCCCGCCACATCGTCCTGCCCGAGCAGCTCTATAGCCGCGTCGTCGAGATCGACGAGCGGCTGCTGGCCGATGGTGCGGTCGACCGCCCGCTCGACGAGGCCCGCAGCCGGGCCGACCTCCAGGCCGCCTTCGACGAGGGCTTTCGGGCCGTCGCCATCGTCCTGATGCACGGCTACCGCCATCCGGATCACGAGAGCCGCGTGGCCGAGCTCGCGGCCGGGATCGGCTTCACCCGGATCTCGGTGAGCCATCAGGTCTCGCCGCTCATGAAGATCGTCGGCCGCGGCGACACGACCGTGGTCGACGCCTATCTCTCGCCCATTCTGCGCCGCTATGTCGACCGCGTCGCCGCCCGGACGGAGGGGGTGCGGCTGATGTTCATGCAGTCGAATGGCGGCCTCGTCGATGCCCACAAGTTCCAGGGCAAGGACGCCATCCTCTCGGGTCCGGCCGGCGGCATCGTCGGCGCCGCCCGCACCGCCGCCATCGCCGGGTTCGAGCGGATCATCGGCTTCGACATGGGCGGCACCTCCACCGACGTCACCCACTATGCCGGCGAGTACGAGCGCGCCTTCGAGACCGAGGTGGCAGGTGTGCGGATGCGGGCGCCGATGATGAAGATCCACACCGTCGCCGCCGGCGGCGGGTCGATCATCACCTTCGATGGCCAGCGCTTTCGGGTCGGCCCGGAAAGCGCCGGCGCCGACCCCGGCCCCGCCTGCTACCGCAAGGGCGGGCCCTTGGCCGTCACCGACGCCAACCTCATGGTCGGCAAGCTGCTCCCCGACTTCTTCCCGCACGTCTTCGGCCCCGCCGCCGACCAGCCCCTCGACGAGGCGGTCGTGCGCGAGCGGTTCGCGGCGCTCGCGGCAGAGGCGAGCGTCGCCACCGGCGTCGAGCGCCGCCCGGAGGAGATCGCCCAGGGCTGCCTCGCCATCGCCAACGACAACATGGCGAACGCCATCAAGGAGATCTCGATCGCCCGCGGCATCGACGTGCAGGGCTACACCCTCGTCTGCTTCGGCGGCGCCGGCGGCCAGCATGCCTGCCAGGTGGCGGACCTGCTCGGCATCGGCAGCGTCCAGATCCACCCCTATGCCGCCGTGCTCTCGGCCTACGGCATGGGCCTCGCCGACCTGCGCACCATCCGCCAGCGTGCCCTCGACACGGCGCTGGAGCCCGGCATCGAAGGCGAGCTCGAGGCGGCCCGCGCCGAGCTCGCCTGCTCGGCCGCCGCCGAGCTCGCCGAGCAGGGGATCGAGCCCGAGGCGCTTCGGCTCGAGGCCCGCGCCCATATCCGCTATGCCGGCACCGACACGCCGATCGAGGTGCCGCTCGGCACGCCGGATGCCATGCGCGCCGCCTTCGAGGCGGAGCACAAGTCCCGCTACGGCTTCACCGTCGAGGGCCGCGGCCTCGTGGTCGAGACGCTGACCGTCGAGGGCATCGGCCTGATGCAGGCGATCGACGAGCCCGAGGTGCAGGTGGCAGCCGACCGCGACCCGCCGGCGCCGGTCGGCAAAGCCCATATGTTCACCACGAGCGCACCCCATCAGCCGGCCGAGACCTTCGAGGCCGCCGTCTGGCGGCGCGAAGACCTGGCGCGGGGCGATCGGGTGCGTGGCCCTGCCATCGTCGCCGGCAGCACCACCACCATCGTCGTCGAGCCGGGCTGGGCGCTCGAGGTGACGCCTCTGGACCACGTCGTGCTGACCCGCGTCGAGAAGCTGCCCGAGCGGGTCGCCCTCGGCACGCATTGCGACCCGATCCTGCTCGAGATCTTCAACAATCTCTTCATGACCATTGCCGAGCAGATGGGGGTGACGCTGCGCAACACCGCCTACTCGGTCAACGTCAAGGAGCGGCTGGACTTCTCCTGCGCCGTCTTCGACGAGACGGGCGGCCTGATCGCCAACGCCCCGCACATGCCCGTGCACCTGGGCTCGATGGGCGAATCGGTCCGCACGGTGATCCGGCTGCGGCGGGACACCATGGGCCCGGGCGACGTCTACGCCCTGAACAACCCCTATAACGGCGGCACGCACCTTCCCGACGTCACCGTCGTCATGCCGGTCTTCGGCGAGGCGGGGGAGGTGCTCTTCTACACCGCGTCGCGCGCGCACCATGCCGATATCGGCGGCATCACGCCCGGCTCCATGCCGCCCTTCAGCCGGCACATCGACGAGGAGGGCGTGCTCTTCGACGACTTCCACCTGGTCGAGGCCGGCCGCTTCCGCCACGACGCTGTCGAAGCGCTCCTGAAGTCCGGCCCGCACCCGGCCCGCAACCCCAGGCAGAACATCGCCGATCTCCAAGCCCAGGTGGCGTCCTGCGCCAAGGGGGCGGCCGAGCTCGACCGCATGGTCGGCCAGTTCGGCATCGAGACGGTCCGGGCCTACATGCGCCACGTCATGGACAATGCCGAGGAGAGCGTGCGGCGCGTCCTCGACCGGCTCCAGGACGGGGCCTTCACCTATGCCCACGACCGGGGGCCGGTCATCGAGGTGAAGGTCACGGTCGACCGGGCCGGCCGCTCGGCCAGGATCGACTTCACCGGCACGAGCCCGCAGCAGGACTGGAACTTCAACGCCCCGGCCGCCGTCACCCGGGCCGCCGTGCTCTACGTCTTCAGGACGCTGGTCGACAGCGACATCCCGCTCAACGACGGCTGCCTGAAGCCGCTCGAGCTCGTCATCCCCGAGGGCTCGATCCTCGCCTGCAAGCATCCGGCCGCCGTCTGCGCCGGCAATGTCGAGACCTCGCAGTGGTGCACCGACACGCTCTTCGGCGCCCTGGGAGCCCTGGCCGCGGCCCAGGGGACGATGAACAACTTCACCTTCGGCAACGCCACTCACCAGTACTACGAGACCATCTGCGGCGGCTCCGGCGCCGGCCCCGACCATCCGGGCACATCCGCCGTCCACACCCACATGACCAACTCGCGCCTGACCGACCCCGAGATCCTCGAATGGCGCTATCCCGTCCTCCTCGAGGAGCACCGCATCCGCAGAGGCTCCGGTGGCAAGGGGCGCTTTGCCGGCGGCGACGGCACGCTGCGCCGCATCCGCTTCCTCGAGCCCATGGCCGCCGCCATCCTCGCCAACCACCGCAAGGTCCCGCCCTTCGGCCTCGCCGGCGGCGGGCCCGGCCAATGCGGCGACCAATGGGTCGAGCGCCGCAACGGCAAGGTGGAGAAGCTCGAGGGCTGCGACGCGACGGAGCTGGAGGCCGGCGACGTGTTCGCCATCCAGACACCGACGGGTGGGGGGTATGGCAAGGCGTAGCCGACGACCGCGCGGCCTCGCGAGCAACGCGGCCTTCGCCGAAACTTGATCCGGCGTGTGCAGGGCCGCCCGTGACGCCACGACCTATGTTGTGACACCCTGCAACCCACGGATAGCAGGATCGGACCCAGCGACCCCATGCCCTGGCTCGACCCCAGAGGACGCTTCTCGGCCTTCAAGCTCGGCGTTTTCGTTCTCCTCCTCGTCCCGGCGGCGCTCATCGCCTGGCGTTTCGCCAGCGGTGCCCTCGGCGCCGAGCCGATCGAGGCGGCGCTGCACCAGTCCGGCGACTGGGCCATTCGCCTGCTGCTGGTCTCGCTCGCCGTCACCCCGGCGCGGCATCTGCTGCAGTGGCCGCGGCTCCTGCAGGTCCGCCGCATGGTCGGCGTCGCCGCCTTCGGCTACGCCGCCGCGCACCTGACCCTCTACGTCGCCGACGAGGGTTTCGATCTCGGCAAGGTGGCGGCCGAGATCGTGCTTCGTTTCTATCTCACATTGGGCTTCCTCGCCTTCCTCGTCCTCGCCGCCATGGCGCTGACCTCGTTCGACTCGATGATCCGCCGCCTGGGGGCGCGGCGCTGGAAGCTGCTGCATCGGCTGGTCTACGGGGTGGCGGCCGTCGCCGTCGTGCATTTCTTCATGCAGACCAAGCTCGACGCCACCGAGCCCTGGATCATCGCCGGACTGCTCGCCTGGCTGCTGGCAGCCCGGGTCGTCATTCGGAAGGGCGCCTTGAACGGCTGGCTGGCCGACTGGTGGCCGCTCGCCCTCGGCCTCGTCGCTTCTGCCGGCACGGCGATCGGCGAGGCGCTCTACTATCGCGCGCTCGTCGGTGTCGCCCCGAGCCGCATGCTGGCGGCGAACCTCTCCATCGAGGCCGGTATCCGCCCGGCCGGGTACGTGCTCGCCATATGCCTCGCCGCGGCCCTCGTGATCGCCGTCCGCCGGAGCACGTTCCGGGCCGGCCGGCTCGCCCGCGGCACGGCCTGACCGGTCGAGGCGGGCTCGCGCCAGCGGCCGATTCGGGCTTGCCCTGCCTCCCGGACTCGGCGAGTGTCGGCGCGCGGCACCCGAGCTTCTGAACTGAATGGCAGGCGCAGCCGCCGCCGACTGGTGGCGACGATGGCGACACGTCGAGACCTCATCGCGGCCCGGTCGAGCATGTGGTTCAGGGGCGGGACCTTCCGGCTGCGCAGTGGCGTCGTCCTCGCCCTGACAGTGGGCGTGCTGCTGGCCAACGGCCTCTTCTTCTACAACAGCCATGTCCGGCTGGCGGCGGCGACGCGCGACGTGGCCGAAAGCGTCGATGCCCGCCAGCTCCTTTCCGAGCTGCTGACCGTGCTGCTCGGTGCCGAGTCGGGCCATCGCGGCTTCATCCTGACCGACGAGGCAAGCAACCTCGCACCCTACAACGCGGCCCTGCAGCAGGCCGATGAGCTCCTGGGACGAATCGGCCCGCTGCTGCAGGCGGATGCGCCGCAGATGCAGCGGCTCGCCATCGTGCGGGCGCTGGTGGCCGAGCGCTTCCGGGAGTTGTCGAGGACCCTCGACGCCCGCCGGCAGCAGGGAGCCGAGGCGGCCCGCCGCCTGATCCGGGACAACCAGCAGCTCGGCACGCTCGACGAGCTCCGCCGCGTGGTCGGCGAGATGCAGGACGTCGAGGCCGTGACGCTCGACACCCGGCGTGCGGACTGGGAGGAGGCCCGGTTCCACGCCTTCGCGGCCTTCGTCGTGTTCCTGACCGTGTCGGCGGCCCTGGTCGCGGCGCTCTTCGGCTTCATGCGGCGCGAGGTCGTCGACCGCATCGCCTACAACAGGAGGTTGAAGGCCTATGCCGACGAGCTCGGTGCCAGCCTCGCCGAGCTGCGCACCGAGCGCAACGAGATCGCCCAGCTCGCCGTGGCGAGCACCTGCCTGCAGAGCTGCGAGGCGCTCGGCGAGCTGCCGGCCGTGCTGCCCTCGCTGCTCGAACCCCTTTTCCCGGCGCATGGCGGAGCCGTCTTTGCCCGGGCGGCGGCGGGCGAGGGGCTCGGGCGGATCGCCGGCTGGGGCGGCGTCGACCAGCCGGACGAGCTCGAGACGGGCGACTGCCTGGCGCTCGGCCAGGGGCGGGAGCATCGGCATGGCATGGGCGCGGCGACGCCGGCGTGTCCGCATCTCCGGCCGGCGCTCGCCCGGCGCAATGCGTCGACGCTCTGCATCCCGCTCACCGCCCATGGCGAGACCCTCGGCCTGCTCAGCCTCGTCGCCGTCCCGCCGGCCGCCGGTGCTGCGGTCGAGGGCACGACAGCCCCGGCGGAGCGTCTCGCCGCCATGCTGGCGCAGCAGCTCGGCCTCACCCTGGCCAGCTTGCGGATCCGCGAGGTGCTGAAGGAGCAGTCGATCCGCGACCCCCTGACCGGCGTCTTCAATCGCCGCTACCTCGACGTGGTGGCACCCAAGGAGATCGCGCAGGCGCTGCGCGCCGGGCGGGAGATGGCACTCGCCATGGTCGATATCGACCACTTCAAGGCGTTCAACGACCGGCACGGGCATCAGGGCGGCGACGCGGCGCTGGTCGCCGTGGCCGGCTTCCTGCAGGCGAGCATCCGGCTCGGCGACTGGCTCTTCCGCTACGGTGGCGAGGAGTTCCTGCTCCTGCTCCAGGCCATGGACCGCGCGGCGCTGGCCCAGCAGCTCGAGCGCCTGCGGCAGGGCACGGCCGCCGTGGCGGCCCGGGTCGACGGGCAGGACCTGCCGCCGGTCACCATCTCGATCGGCGCCGCCATCTGCCCGGACCACGGCCAGAGCCTCGAGCACCTCCTGGCGTCGGCCGATCGGGCGCTCTATGCGGCCAAGCAGGGCGGGCGCAACCGGGTGCGGCTGGCCGAGCCGCCCGGACCCGACGGGTGAGGCTGCCGTCGCCATCGGCCGGGCGGGCGGAACGTGCGGCCTTGCCCGGTGTTCTGGACACGAGCGCCAGCACCGGCGACGAGACCCGATGCCCCGGAACGTTCGCGCGATGACCGACCCATCCCCTGCCGCGGTGCCGCCGCGCCGGCTCCTTCTCCTCGCCAACCCCCGGGCGCGCAACGGGGCGGCGGCCAGCGACCTCGTGGCGCCGCTCGCCGGGCTCGGGCTCGAGGTCGTCTTCGTCGAGCCCGACGGCATCGAGGCCCTGCTGGCGACGATCCGCACGACGGGCCGCACGGTCGACCGCATCGCCATCGCCGGCGGCGACGGCTCCATCGCCGCCGCCCTGCCGGCGCTGCTCGACCTGCAGAAGCCCCTGGCGGTGCTGCCGCTCGGCACGGCCAACGACCTCGCCCGCAACCTCCGCCTGCCGGATGCCCGGGAGGAGCAGCTTAGGCTCGTGGCCCGGGGCGGCGTGCGCCGCATCGACCTCGCCAGCGTCAATGGCCGGCCGGTGCTCAACGCGGTCAGCATCGGCCTCGGGGCGGCCGTCGCCCGCATGCACCAGGGCACCGCCAAGCGCCTGCTCGGCGTCCTGAACTACCCCCGCGTCCTCTATGCCGCCTGGCGCCGGATCCACCCGTTCAGGGTCGAGATCACCTGCGACGGCACCGTCCATCGCGACCGGTTCATCCACGTGGCGGTGGTCAACGGGCGCTTCCATGGCGGCGGCATCGAGCCCAGGCCCAGCGGCACCATCACCGACGGTGTGCTCGACCTCTATGCCCTGCGCGCCGACCCCGTCCACCGGCTCGTGCGGGCCATGGCGAAGCTCAAGATCGAAGGCGCCGAGAGCGACGAGGCCTTCCGGCTCCAGGGGAGGCATATCGCCATCGCCACCTCCCGCCCGCGCCGCGCCAACATCGACGGCGAGCTGGTCGGCCGAACGCCGCTCGACATCGAGATCATGCCGGAGGCGCTGCCGGTCGTCGTCCCGGGCAGGGCGGAACATGACGGTTCGTGACATTATTCCTATCACGATCGGGCCGTGGAAGCAAGCCCCGCTTCGGTTCGTTCGGCAAGATCGCGTTTCGGGTTCGCCCGCTTCCCGGGCCGGTCGCTGCCCAGGGGTAAAATCGTCTTTCCGGACAAGGAGTTGGCAGGCCTCGGGTTCGTTGGCCGAGGCTCGGGTTCGTTCGTCGAATCGGTGGGTTCGCTCGTCGATTTGCCGGGTTCGCTCGTCGAATCGGTGGGTTCGCTCGTCGATTCCGCGGGTTCGTTCGCTCGACAGGGTCGCGCCCGATGCGACATTTGTCATAATCGTGTCGCAGAATCCGCGACATCACGAGGCCCCGTGTCGCAGAATCCGCGACATCTCTCGTCATGATGTCGCGGAATCCGCGACATCACGAGGCGGATGTCGCTTGTGACGCGACGGCGGCGCGCCGTCACCGCTCGCCGGGAGGGCGTCCGTCGACGAGGTCCACCCGGAGCCGCTTGCCGAGGATGGCGGCGGCGCGGTGCAGGGTGTGGAGGGTGACCGAGCCGTTGTCGGGGTCGAGCAGGCGGTCGAGCTGGGTGCGGCTGGTGCGCATCTCGCGCGCCATGGCTGCCTTGGAGAGATTGCGGTCCTTCATCGCCTCGCCGATCTGCCAGGCAAGCACGCTCTTGACGGCGTGCTCGGTCGCCTCCTCGAGGAATCCTTCCTCGGCAAGGAAATCATCGAGCGTCGAGCCTGGCCTGCCGTCTTCGATTTCGGTCATCGTCCCATTCCTCGCATCCGTTGCAAAGCCAGCTCGATCTCCTGCGGCGGAGTCTTTTGCGTCTTCTTGATGAAGCCCTCGAGCAGCAAAAGCTCACCGTCACGAACGCAGAAGATCACCCTGGCGATGCGACCGTCCGGCAGGCTGCTGCGCAACTCCCAAAGGCTCCGTCCGAGCGGGCGACAGAGCGGCATGCCGACCGGCCAACCATATTCCAACTGCTTGAGATCGAAGCCGATCCTGCGCCGCGCGTCGACGGCCAGCCCCTTGAGCCAGTCCCGAACAGGCTCGCTCCCGAGCGGAGTTGCATAGAAGCGTGCCGGGACGCGCTTGCGCTCATCAAGAATGGGTGTACCAATTTTGGTGCGGGATGTCAATCGGCGCCTCGACCCGGCATTGTTCTAGTTTGAAGTCTGCCGACCGGCCCAAATCCATTGGGTCACGCCGATAGCGATCCATAGCGCCGCCCAAACTAGGACTGGGAAAGCAACCGATGCAAAAAGCGCATTGCCCCATAGCCCCAGCCGCCAGAAGCCGAGAATGTCAGGAAGCGACCAAAAGGTGCCCGCAATGAAGTCACAAGACCACCACTGCTGCGGATTACAACGAGAAATCTGAACTATCCAATAGATACCGAATCCGAGCATCCATACGACAGAGGCCACGATGCCGAGTCGTGTCCACATACCTATTCTGCGCATTTCGGGCGAGGTCCCTTCTGGACGGCCTGCGCGCTACCAGCTGTGTTGCTTTTGCATGTTGAGGGCTGGCGAGAGCCGGTGTCAACCGTCGCGGAAACGGTCGGATTTCAGTCCGAGACGCGGCCTTCGACTGGAGTAATGTTGCAGCGCTGGGCGTGGCAGCCTCTGCTGGAACAAAGAGGTCCCCTCGCTTGTCGCAATGCCGGCAAGCTGATCGGCCTACTGCGCCAAGAAGCCGCCATCCACGGCGAGGGTGTGGCCGGTGACCATGGAGGCGGCGTCGCTGGCGAGGAAGAGCATGGCGTGGGCGACCTCCTCGGGCTCGGCCAGCCGGCCCATCGGGGTCAGCGCCTCCAGCTTCGCGGTCAGCTCGGCATCGTCGGTGAGCGGCTTGATGAACCGGGTCTTCGTCCAGGTGGGGGCCACGGCGTTGACCCGGATGTTACGCGGCGCCCACTCGACGGCCATGCTGCGGACGAGGTTGACCAGCGCGCCCTTGGTCGTGGCGTAGGAGATGTTGGGGTAGAGGCCGCCGCCCGAGAAGCTCATGATCGAGGCGGTGACGACCACGGCCCCGCCCTTTTCCGGCATGTGCCGGGCGGCGGCCCGGGACGAGAGGAAGACGCCCGTCAGGTTGACCTGCAGGACGGCGTTCCAGTCGTCGAGCGAGCAGTCGACGGCGGTCCGGCGGATGTTGATGCCGGCATTGGCGACCATCACGTCGATCCGCCCGTGGCGGCCGGCGATGTCGGCCAGCACCCGGTCGATGTCGGTCTCGCTCGCGACATCGAGCGCCATGGCCTCGCAGCCGCCGCCGATCGCCCCGGCCGTGGCCTCGGCGGCACCATCGTCGCGGTCGAGGATCACGACCCTGGCACCGGCCGCGACCATCAGCCGGGCGGCGGCGGCGCCGATGCCCGAGGCCCCGCCGGTGACGCAGACGACCTTGCCGTCCAGCCGCTGCCGGGCGAGCGGGTTCTTTTCCTCTGGCGCCATGGCCAACCTCCCTTGTCGCGATGCCGGCGGAACTTAGCCGTCCCGGCCGTGGCGAGGAAGGGCTGGTCAGTCGGTGTTCAGGGCGAACCATTAACAAGGGACGTTTCCCCCTAACAGCGGTCGGGCAGAGAAGGGCGTCCGGGGAAGTAAATCCTGACGATATGAGCAGCTGCAACGTGAACGCTGCAATGACTGCTGCTTGCGACCGACTGGACACACACGCCATGAAAAATACGCTAGGGAACGCAGGTCGTACATTGGCGAGTTGATTGCTCATGGGGCAACATCAATCGACCGAATGGGTGGATCGCAGCGGCCTGTGACCCACCATTCGGTTGGCAGCGATACTCGTTTTTGCCGCTAGGGCCTCGCACTTAACAAATCGAGGAGCACAATCCTTGAGGAATTGCATCACGCTTTTGCTTGCAGTTATCATCATCGCGTCATGCGCCACGGCGCCAACGCAACAAGAGCTTTCCTCAGCGGACTACGGTCGAGCAATTCTCCAGCGTGAATGCGAGGAAGTCGTCAAAAATAGCATGCGGCTCTACTTGAAAGATCCGGAGTCTGCCAGATACGAGTTTGGGGCGTGTCAAAGGGGCTATTTTCAAGACCCACCCATTCAGGGTGGCGGGGCCACTTTTGGTTACTTCGTGCCAGTTTTGATTAATGCGAAGAATTCATTTGGGGGATATACTGGAGCAAAATCTTACAATTTTTTGATCAGAAATGGAGAAATTGTAAGACAAACTCGCATGTCAGATAGTGGCTTTATGATAACTTTCTAGTCATCATAACATCGATAGAAACGAAGCCAATAGAAAACCTATTCGGACGCAATCAAAAATTCTACACTGCTCTGGTTTGGAGGTCCGGTAGGGGTGTTTGCAGGCATATTGGACGCCGCCATATTGGTCATCCTATGTGACACGCTCGGATCGACAACCAAAGAAGATACTGTATGTCCCCCAACACTCACCTTGCCGCGACTACGAAGGACCGTTCAGCCGGCCTCCAGCCCGAATCTTGCCACCACCGCCGGCTGGGTGAGGCCGGCGTGGAGGGTGAGGAGGACGAGGCGGGCGTCGAGGCTGTCGCCGGCCTGGATGGCGGCTTCGATGCGGGTCTCGACGGCGGCGGTGAGCGTCGGGTCGGTGGCCTGCGCGAAAGCCTCGGGACCGGTCATGCAGTAGGCGAGGAGCTCGGCGGCGGCGGCGAAGTCGGCGGGCCGGGGCTTGCCGCCGGCTTCCTGCTGGAGCTGGCGGAGGGTGGTGAGCTTCACGGCTTCGGGCACCAGGGCCGGGTGGAGGTCGACGGCGCGCAGCGCCGCATCGAGCTGCCGCAGGCCCTCGGCGCGGCCGAATCTGCCGAGGAAGCCGAGCATGCGCCTAGCGGCCGGACCCGGGATCGCGGCTGCGCTCGAGCCGCTCGTAGACCAGCTCGGCGGCCACGAGGTCCTCGATGGCGGCACCGACCGACTTGAAGACCGTCACCTCCTCGGCCGTGCGGCGGCCGGGATGGTCGCCGCGGCAGAGCTCGGCGAGATCGGCCTGGATGGCGGCCTCGTCGATGGCGCCGCTGGCGATCGCCTGGACGATGTCGCCGGCCTCGCCGAGCGCACCGCCGCGGGTGTCGACGAAGAGGCTGGCGCGGGTCATGAGCGCGTCGTCGCTCTCGCGCAAGGCTCGATTGTAGGCGCCGACTAGGTCGACATGGGTGCCGGGGCGGACGAGGGCACCCTTGACGAGCGGCACGGCGCTCATGGTCGCGGCCGAGACGATGTCGGCCTCGCCGAGCGCCCCGTCGAGGTCGGTGGTCACGGCGACGTCGAAGCCTTCGGTGGTCAGCCGCTCGGCCAGCTTGTCGGCGCGGGCCGTCGTCCGGTTCCAGAGCGTCACCCGCTCGATCGGCCGGATGGCGGCATGGGCCGGGACCAGCATGGCGGCGACGGCACCGGCGCCGAGCACGAGGTGGTGGCGGGCATCTTCCCGGGCGAGATGGCTCGCGGCCAGGGCCGAGGCCGCGGCGGTGCGGCGCTCGGTGATCGCCGGGCCGTTCATCACCGCGAGCGGCCGGCCGGTATGGGCCTCGAAGAGGAGATAGAGCCCGTCGACCGTCGGCAGGCCGAGCGCGTCGTTGCCGGGCGAGATCTGCACGACCTTGACGCCGAGCCGCCGGCTTTGCTGCCAGGCCGGCATGATGAGCAGGGTGGCGTCCGGGGCGTGCTTGCGGGGGACGGTGTGGTGGTGGCGGACCGGCGCCTCGCAGCCCAGGGCGAAGCCGGCGCGGAGCGCTTCGATCAGGTCCGGGAAGGGCAGGGCCGCGTCGACCGCCGCGCGGTCGAGGAGCGGCAGCGCCGGTGTGGCAGCGCTCAGCGCCGGGGCGCCGCCAGGGCGAGCGCGTCCTGGCGCTGGCGGGAGCGCTCGGCGGCGACGCGCTCCTCCTCCAGCTCCTTGAGCTGCCGCTGGTGCGCCTCGGCGCGTGCCTTGCGGCGGAGCCGGCGCCATTCGGCGCGCATCCGGTGCTCGGAGAGCCAGAGCGCCAGGCCGCCGATGATGGCGCCGAGGAAGATGCCGATCAGGAAGACGGCATAGACCGGCAGCGGGATCGTCGGGATGGGGAGGGGGAAGAAGCTGACGTCGACGATGCCGCGATTGGCGACCGAGAAGACGACGATGACGAGCAGGCCGAGCAGCCCGACCACGGTTCGCAGGAGTTTCGCCATGGGGGCGGTCCTCGTGTTGAAGAGGGGGGTGATGAAGAAAGCGGTTCAGTTCAGCTCTTGTTGAGCCGCTCGCGCAGCTCCTTGCCGGTCTTGAAGTACGGCACGAGCTTCTTCGGCACCTGCACCTCGTCGCCGGTGCGCGGGTTGCGGCCGGTCCGCTCGCCGCGCGGGCGCACCGAGAAGGCGCCGAAGCCGCGAAGCTCGACGCGGTCGCCTTCCGCGAGGGCCTCGCCGATGCCGTCGAACACGGTCGACACGATCCGCTCGATGTCGCGGAGAAAGAGGTGCGGGTTCGCCTCGGCGAGGCGCTTGATGAGATCCGACTTGGTCATGGCGCTTCCTACCCGGCCGAGGCCGCAAGCTGCAGGCGGAGCTTGGCAAAGGCGAGGGGTAGCGTCAAGGGACGGCCTGACGCGCCGGCCAACGCCGGACGCCGCCGGGTGGTGGCCCGGCGGCGTCCGTCTGGTGCCCGAAGGAGCGGTCGACGACGCTACTTGTCGCCGTCGTCGGGCTTCGCCTCCTCCTGCTTCTGGCGCAGGGCAGCGCCCAGGATGTCGCCGAGGCTGGCGCCGCTGTCGGAGGAGCCATACTCGGCCATCGCCTGCTTCTCGTCGGCGATCTCGAGCGCCTTGACCGAGAGGGTCAGGCGGCGGCTGGCGGCGTCGATGTTGATCACCCGGGCATCGAGCTTCTCGCCGACCGCGTAGCGCTCGGGCCGCTGCTCGTCGCGGTCGCGGCTGAGCTCCGCCTTGCGGATGAAGCCGACCGCCCCGGTCGAGGTCTCGACCTCGATGCCGCCGGTGGTGATCTCCTTGACGGTGCAGGTGACCCGCTGGCCCTTCTTGATGCCGGAGGTGGCCTCCTTGAAGGGGTCGTCCGAGAGCTGCTTCATGCCGAGGCTGATGCGCTCCTTCTCGATGTCGACATCGAGCACCACGGCCTTGACCACGTCGCCCTTGCTGAAGGCCTGGACCGCCTCCTCGCCGGGCTTCTCCCAGTCGATGTCGGAGAGATGGACCATGCCGTCCACCTCGCCGTCGACGCCGACGAAGAGGCCGAACTCGGTGATGTTGCGGATCTCGCCCTCGACCGTCGAGCCAACGGGGTGCGCCTCGAGGAAGGCATCCCAGGGGTTGGCCAGGGTCTGCTTCAGGCCGAGGCTGATGCGGCGCTTCTCGGGATCGACCTCGAGCACCATCACCTCGACCTCCTGGCTGGTCGAGACGATCTTGCCCGGATGGATGTTCTTCTTGGTCCAGCTCATCTCGGAGACGTGGACCAGGCCCTCGACCCCGGGCTCCAGCTCGACGAAGGCGCCGTAGTCGGTGATGTTGGTCACCGTGCCCTTGAACTTGGTGCCGACCGGGTACTTGAGCTCCACGCCCTCCCAGGGATCGGCCTCGAGCTGCTTCATGCCGAGGCTGATGCGCTGGGTCTCGCGGTTGAAGCGGATGACCTGCACCTTGACCTGGGCGCCGACGCCGAGGACCTCGGTCGGGTGGTTGACGCGCTTCCAGGAGATGTCGGTGACGTGCAGGAGGCCGTCGAGGCCGCCGAGGTCGACGAAGGCGCCGTAGTCGGTGATGTTCTTGACCACGCCGTCGAGGATCTGGCCCTCGGAGAGGGTGGCGAGCAGCTCGTCGCGCTGCTCCTTCCGGCTCTCCTCGAGCACGGCCCGGCGCGAGAC
>Ga0116151_10002485_pt1 | contig 16936 bp, 11 predicted proteins | sample AD_UKC117_MetaG_FD_89893 | JGI IMG/M metagenome (GOLD analysis project Ga0116151, IMG submission 89893) | Active sludge microbial communities of municipal wastewater-treating anaerobic digesters from Hong Kong - AD_UKC117_MetaG | ecosystem: Engineered > Bioreactor > Anaerobic > Digestate...
GATACATCAATAGCAATATTGATTACTTTGCGCATCCTCTTCATATGATTATGCTTTAAAGCAATCAGGGAGGCTGCAAAAAGATGCCCTGCTTTCCATCGATCTTCTGAAATATTTTCTATTTTATTCCACAGCTTATCTGGAATTTCAGGTAAATAGTCAATATAGGGCCTTAGATAATTATCCGCCTCCAAAAATTGAGAAAAAGAGGTATATCGCCCAGTTGCGACAACATAATTTTTTTGCCATATATCAGAAATTCTATGAAAGTACCATTCAAAGGTTACGGACGATAACAGAATAGATGAACGAATATATTGATGGGATACTGGAGCCTGTACTACTTCTTCAAGAATTATATCTGTTTCTCCAGATTCGAAATTCTCAACAGGTGGAATGATGTCATCATTATTAATAGCAACTCGCTTCTTATTAACAACCCGCTTACCATGTTGAACTTTATTCGTTTTAAGAATGCCACGCGCGGTACGGATGGTAATTGGAGTTGGATCAGGAAGCAGGATCTGTTGCCCACCACCCTCCATCAACATTCTCGACTGATCTTCCATAAGCAGACTGTCATGCTCTAATGCCGGTTTTTTCTGTTGCGACTCAAGTAATGCCTTTCTGCGAAATAACCATCCACGAGTCACCGGTCTGGTAAATTCGGCTAACCCATGCATTGCATCTACAAGAGACTCATCTTGAGTATGCCCTAGTTTCAAACGCAATCGGTTTACTTCAGCCGTAAGCTCAGTCTCTGAGGAGAAAGATTGCGGAATCGTGCTTCTGTCGTCATCGCTATTTGCAGCAACAGTCCGTTGAGTTCGAATCGCGCTTAACCATTCCCATTGGCGAAAACCCGGCGCTTCGATAGGAAACAACGCTGTCTGCGGCTCCAGCAGCGCCAGCTCCAGGGCCGCCGCCGCACGTTGAAACTGATGCCCATGCAGCAATACTTGCCAACATACTTCAACACTGATCGGAAACCCCATGAGATAGCAACGATTTTTTTTATAGTTTCGCCGTTTTTTACTCCACCATTGCTGAACGGCCTGCGGGTCCGGGCAGGGTAGAACCGTATATTCCTGGTCCTGGGATTCCAGCGACGCTGAAGAGGCTAAAACCAACCCCTGCTCAACCAGATCAACCCCGGTTATGCGGCTGAACGCCTCACCCGCCAGGCGCGCTTGATCAGACGAACCCGCCATACGACGAATCAGCCAGGGAATTACTGAGGGATCGCCTAGCATACCTAAGCCACGAATGACCATAGGCGCCATCTGCTCATCCAGCAGTAGCTGCCGAATCCAGAGCCGGGCTGCTCCCGGCTCCATTGCACGAGCCAATAAATCAATGGCATAAAGTTGCAAGGAAGCTTCAAGATTGTGTTGTTCGGTCATCTTACGCAATTCTTGCAATCCACTGTTTTCCAGCAGAAAGCTGGCAGACCACGCGGCCCAGAATCGCCATTGTTCGTTGGCATGGGCCAAATGCGCTTGCAGCGTTGATAGATGCCGTCGTATCCGCAGTTCGCCGACGGTACGCAAGGCTCGTCTGCGCAGGCGAAGACCGGAATCTTTCAAAGCAGCGTCCAAATGCCGACCAGGATCGACTTGATGCAGGCCACAAGCGGCAATTCCAGCATAGCGCAGGAGCGGCGAATTGGAGGTCAACAGACTTTGAACCTGCCCGCGCAGATAGGTTGGCGCGACCCAGCCCAGCCCAGCAATCAGTTCGTGAACCGTTCCTGGCGCTGCCTCGATGTAATGGATAATTTGTTGAAACAGCGCGCTATCCGGATGGCTGACAGCCGTTGTTGCCGCGACGAAGACATAGCCAGGTTGACTTTTAGAAAGGTACTCCGTGCAGCATTTCCAACCTAAATCACCTGCTTCACGCAATAACGTCAGTTGTTGCTCCAGTTGTCCATCCAATTCCGCCAGTTCTTCCAGCGTCGTCATTGGCGCACCAGCCGCCTGATCACGCTCCAGCCAGAGTTGGGCAGCGGTTTCGAAGCAGGTTTGCAGGGTGTCCCGAACATTAAGCAGGTCTTGCTGTTCAGCAGCAGGGGCGTGGACGGCGAACAATGGCATACCGGTTTGAATCAGCGCTAATTCCAGGGCGGCGGCGGCGCGTTGACGCTGGTAGCCATTCACCAGGACATGCAGGCAGTGGTCAGGGGTGATGGGATGACCGAGCAGACAGCGCGTTTCCGCTGGATACTTAGCATGGTGAGTTTGCCACCAGGCGTTAATCGCATCCATGTCAGGCCAGGGTAAGCCGCGCTCTGGGTCATCCGGGGATTTGTTCGAGGCAGGCACGCCAAGTTTATGATTAACAATGTCAATGCCGGTGATCAAGGTGAAGGCTTCTCCAGCAGAACGCGCTAATTCTGGATCTTGCATTTGTTCAATCAGCCAGGGAACGAACCGGGCATAACCAGCGGCACCTGCCGCACTAATCGCTATCTTGGTTAGGTCAAGGCTTTCCTTGGGAGCGTTAACATGCAGCCAAGGAAAGAGCGCATGGGGATCGAAAAGACGGGATGCGAGCCTCAGGGCCTGATTTCGCCAAGGGAATGCAGCAGACGCGGCGATTTTAAGAACTTCCAGAGCTGCTTGCCGGTCGCCCAAACGAGTAGCGGACCAGGCGGCCCAGAAACCTTGTTCGGGATCGTCGGCATTCAGGCGTTGTTGCAGTTCGGGTAACAGATCCAGCCGCCCCAGTTCGCCGGCGGCTTTGAGGGCGCAGAGACGCAGGCTGGGGTTGTCGCTGGCCAGTGCGGCGTCCAGGTAGTGGCCCACGTCAGAGCGTTGCGAGGCGCAGGTGGTGATGGCGATGCGTTGATACAGCGGGTTGGGTGATTCCAGAAATTGCAGAAGGTATTTTTTAAGGTTCTCCAGCGGTAGCCAGCTTAATGCTTCGATGAAAACGGCGACATGTTGCTCGTTTGCGCTAATGAAGGCGAGTAGAAAGTCGCATCGGTGGGTTGGAGCGGTTTCCGCGAAAGCCAGCACGGCGGCGGGGAACAGGTCGTCGAGTTGGCGTTGGGGGCTGCTCAGCCGTTGTTCCAGAATTCTCCAGCTTTGGGCGCTGCTTTGGTTGAGCGTGTTGATCTGGGTGTGCAGACTTTCATCAAGATGAGCCAGGTCGCGTAGGGTGAAGTAGGGAGCGTCAACGGCAATCCGGCGTTTTTTCCATAGAGAGGCGGTTTCTTCGATGCAGCCAGTGGGGTCATCTTTGGGAGTGTTGGGTGGGGTGGAGGACATGGCAGGTTCCTTTGCTAATGAAGCGTTTTTTATTCGAGTTGCTGTTCACATTCCGCAAAGATGAAGTCCAGGATACCGAGGATGCGTTGCGGGTCACTGATGGAATAGGGCAGAGGGTGTTTGGTAAAGGCGTTCGTTTGCAGTTTGCCAAATTCCCAGATGATCTTTTGACAAGCGATCATTTCGGCAAGACATTGTCCCCAACCATCAATTTTTATTATTATTTTCTCCAAAAAATTTATAACTGAGTATATTGTAATACATATTAAATACAGCTTTAGATGATTCATATACCTTACCAAAATCTTCAGCAATATCATCTCCAATCTTTTCAACCCCTCCCTCAGTATACAAACTCATCAATTGTCCAGCCCCTTTAGATACTGGTTTCGCTGCAGCATAAATAGCACCAGCTACAGGTTTTGGCATGAAACCAGCTGTTGATTCCATTGCCTTTTCCAGAAAAACTTCAGTAACTTGACCGGCTAAAATTGCTTGCGTTTTCCTTAAAGCTATTTCAGGGTCTTCTTCCAAAGATGCAGCAGCTAGCTGTAAGTCTAATGCGAGAAGGCTCGCTTGATTTGCAGCTGTTTTGCCAATTCCTCCAGTAAGACTCGCAAAATCTACACCTCCCCCTATACGAGCTGCCATATCATTTAAAAATTCAATCTTCTTTTTTCTATCATTGCCAAACTCCTCCAGTTTTTTAACAATATCATCGGGGAGCTTATATTTTATTTCAGGATTTAGATTCTCTTCAGGTTTAACAGGCATTTTCCCATCATTATCACACTGTATTTTTTCATCATCCCAATCACACTCAGGAAAAGCCTTTTCTATCTCATTATGTTCATCAATCAAAGATTGGCGTTGATCTTCAGTTAAGTCATCATTATTTATTAACTGTGCTCTAATTTCCTCTTTCCTTTTTTTAGCAGATGCATAATCCTGATGAGAGTTCTGATCCTTCGATGATTCTGTCTTTAATTGCTGACCACCATTTTGCTCACTAGTATCCTCTTTATTAGCTTTATTTCCATTCCCTCTATCTTGTCCACTGTCAGAGTTATCACCACTATTCTTACCTTTCCCACCGCAAGAGCTATCACTAGATCCATTACTAGATTTAGGTATAGCTGGTTTCGGTTTCGGTACTACCGGTGCCGAAACCGAAACCGCTGGTCCCCCAATCAACACAGAAGGCGCACCCGTCAAGATAACGCTAGGCACTGCCGTCTTGGCAGTTACACGGCTTACCGACAATCCGCCAGCCAGCACGGTTGCCGAGCCTTCCAAAATGATCTTGCCGGATGGCATCAGAACATCGGTAATCCGTGCAACAGACTTTCCCTCGACCAGAACAGCGTCTTGTCCATTGGCCACTACATCGACTTTATCGTCTTTCGACGTAATATGCGCCGCTGACAAGGTCGCAGTTGCTACTGCAGCCGGAGTAGCCTTTACCCCATTGAAAAACTCATCAATTTTTTTCAGGAGATTGCTATCCGCATCGCCTGGTTTATTTTTAGCGGAGTCCAGACCCAACGCTTTCTTTAATTGCTCCTTGATAAAATCCTGAATCATGGCTAAGGCTTGTTTGCCGTACTTATGAGCGACATGCTCCAGCGTGCTGGACTCATCATCCACCGTCCAGTTTTCCGTCAGGGCATCGAAACCCATACCCACCAGCTTATCCACCGCCATAGTCCCAGCACTCTGCGCCCAATTGCCGAGCAACCCACCCTCTGCATTTTGGGGCGTCGACGGGCTATTGGAAGGGTTACCCACCAAGCCATTTACGCCACTTCCACCAGAAATTAATCCCGTCAACTGCTGCTGAGCCTGATTCATCAGGTAATCAAACCCCATGCGGGCTACGCCGCTTAATTCCTGGGGAAGCTGACTTTGCAGCAACCCTTCAAGCTGACCTCGCACCAGGCCCAGCATCGCCCCGGTCGCCGCATCGCCGCACTGTACGCTATTCGCCGCCGCCTGCGCCATCTGACCCAACAACGCCGGGTCAATAACGCCATTCGACGATCCAGACGGCGCGGGCTTTAACCCTTGCTCCTGCTCTGGAACGATGAGCAGTTGATCGGTTGCCGGCGTTGGACTGAACGGTACGATACCCTCAGCAGGAGACAACAAGGCTTTACTTTTTAATTGCGCCTTCATCCGGCTTAAACGGCGTTCTCCTAAAGACTGAGTGGGCGCTGGACTCTTCGATATTGGCGTTTGATCGTTGAACCCATTGGCCACATGGGCCGCATCTTTACTATCCGGCTGAACAGGATTCAGCAGTGGTGGCGGTAGTTGAAACTCCGGTAGATGCGCCAGCGGCACAAACCCACCCTGGTTAAAATTGCCATTGTTGATATCAAGGTCTGAGCCGGTGATATAAGGCAGCGCAAGAGGGGATTCATCCAACGTCGGTAAGACAAGGTAATGATCACCCTGATCATCGGCAAAAATCTGTCGAATCGGTAAAGTCGGCAGAGGTAAATGTTCAGGACCGATTGTTGCTCCCGCTTCTGCCATCTCCAGGGCTTGCCGTGTTGCTTGCGCATCACCTTGATAATACTCCAGCGGTAATACCTCGATACCCGCCCATTTCAGAGCCAGATTTTTGTTCGATGCCATCGCTCTTTTCCCAGACAATCAACTCATCCTGACTTGAAAATAGCTAGTTAATTTTAACCGGCGCACCGATGATGGAAGTCGCGCCACCCTCTACATTCACCTTGCCGCTCCCCTTGACCACCGTCGTCGCACCCTCCACATTCACCTCTGGCCCTTTCACCAGGGTTGAATTGTTGCCAATCAACTCCGCTTTACCACCCCCAAAATGTCCTAGTCTACTACCCTCGACATAGGTTACTGCACCGTAAACCAGATTAACTGCACCAGTCGTCGTTATTAATGCTGCACCTGATACATTGGTAATTGGCGCCGCTACATTGATATTGACCGTCCCTGCTACGGTAATCAACGAACCACTGATCGTAATCACGCCCGCCTGGTTCATGTGAATCAAAGACGCCCCGCATTTCAAAGTGATCGATGTTCCCGCCGTAATCACTTTGTTTGCGCCAATCGATTCACTGGAATTATTGGCAACCACTACGGTTTCATCATTGCCAATACTCACTGTTTCATTATTACCAACGCTGCGATCCAGATTATTGCCGACTTGCGACCGCTCATCGTTATTAACGGTAGCATCCTTGTCATACTGAGCATGCATCCGCATTAGCTCTTGCCCAGCAGTATCATCCATACAAATTTCGTTGTAACCGTGGCCGCCGCCTTGCGCAACAGCCGGCTTCACCAGACCGCGAACGCCGGCAATTGCTTGTTCAAAGCTCTGGCCCGGCGCAGGTTTAAAAAAGCGATTGGGAACCGCTTCTGATCCAGAAAACGGGTAAACCCCGCCGCCGGCGACCGTTCCCGCAGAGGACGAACTGGCATCCTCCGGACGCGATGATCGTTCCACATCATAAGGCGGCGGCACGTCGCAGATCAGGCGGTAGGAATGACTGACGTTATCAGTTTCTCGAATCGAATAATGGTAACTGCCGGATTCCTCTTGAACAGCAGCAGCGGGCTTAGGCGGAACTTTGTTGTCCTGATAACCAATCTTGCCTGTGGTATTGGTTTTCATACCGCAGATGACCGCGGCCGCCGGGAGCTGATAGGGCGGCATGTTCGTCCCGTTATAAACCCGCCCGGTGATAATCGGCCGGTCTGGGTCGCCCTCCAGGAAATCGACAATCACTTCCTGACCAATGCGAGGAATGGAGATACCGCCCCAGCTTTTACCCGCCCACGGTTGTGAAACGCGAATCCAGCAGGAACTGTTTTCATCGGATCGACCATAACGATCCCAATGAAACTGGCACTTCACCCGCCCATACTGGTCTGTCCAAATTTCCTGACCCTCTGGACCAACTACGGTGGCGGTCTGCGGCCCACGCACCATCGCCTTGGGTGTCTTGCGCAGCGGACGGTAGGACTCCTGGGCGTCCATGGCGATAAAATGACAGTCATAAAGAGGGCCGGCAGGTTTGCCCTCTCCGCGCGCTTCATAGTCATCCGCATCCAGCTTAATCGTCGTCTCCGTCAACAAATAACGGCGATTCTGATCGGATCGATGATAATTGACCAGGGTGAACAAATGCCCTGTAGCCAGTCCTCGCGCATCGGCATGGCCTTCAACGCTTTCATGCTGCGCCTGCAATTCCTCCAGCCGAATCCGCGCGTACGTTTCACCCGGTTCCGATTCCACATAATCGCCTGGATAATCATAGATTTCATAATGATCCAACCGATGTTGACGCGGCATCGCCGAGCGCCGGTAGAGCCCTTTACGCGGAATCTTGAAGTCGAAATCGGTATGCGCATACGCCCCAGGCTGGACTTGCTGAAATAACTCCCAGTCATGAATGTGCTCTACAAAACGCCCTTCATGTCGACCCGGCGGTAGATAGCGAATCTCTTCATAGCCAGGAAACGGTTCATGTGCGATCGGCGAATCGGCTAAAACCAGCAGGTGCCGGGTTTCCTCATGCTTGAAGTAATAGTAGATGCCTTCTTCTTCCAAAAGACGGCTGACAAAATCCAGGGTTGTTTCACGATACTGAACGCAGTATTCATGCGGCGAGTATTGCCCGCTCAAACGCACTTCAAAATCAGTAAAGCCATTTTCTCGAAAAATCGACTTCACAATATCCAGCGTCTTCTGATTCTGATAAATGCGACAGTCCGCTGTTCGGCTGAGGAACCAGAGCCAGGGCCGCAAGGTTGCTCGATACACGGCATAACGACCCCGGTTTTGCACCTGGCGAAACTGATTAACCCAGCCATGAAAATATCGCTGACGCTCATCCGGCAGGTTCAGCCAGACCATCATGGGTTTTCCCAATACATCAGTAAACTTTATATTGTTGTTTTCGCTGAATAGCTCAAGATTGAATTCAAAAGAATGACTCAGTTGTTCATGTATCTCCGCACGCCGCAACAGCAGAACATCTTGTCCAAGACTACTGACGACTCCCATCACCCGATGCTTTTGCGTGGCGGCCATGCAATAAGTTCCCAAAGTAGTATGATTGGTGAGGCAATCTCAGTATTTCGACCAGACGCCCGCTACAGCTGATCAGTTAAGATCAGGACAGGCGCGTTTTCAAGAGTATCGGGGAATATCTTACCGGTTATGGATCGCTTTTTTTAAACAAGCGACAACATAGGCCGGTCAGGGCAAAGCATTACCTCCGCTCTCCCGTTTTACTTCTGCAACACATACCTTCCCGGCGCATCATCAATCGGATAAAAGCCCTTCTTGGGCATTCCCATCGAAGGTGGCGGCACCTGTTGTTCCTCGGAATGCTCCGCCAGCCAGGCTTGCCAGGCCGGCCACCAGGAACCGGACTGCCGGGGCGTGGTGATATGCCAGGTTTCAGGATCAATGTAGCGATCCTCTTCGCTGCGTCCAGCCATCTGGTAACTGCGCCGGCTATGCCCCGGCTCACTGACGATACCGGCATTGTGTCCGCCACTGGTCAACAAAAACGTCATCTGTTCAGCATCCGCCAGCAGATTGATCTTGTACACCGATCGCCAGGGGGCCACATGGTCCTGCTCAGTTGCAACGGTGAAAATGGGTACGCGAATATCCGAGATCGCAATGGGTCGACCATTGACTTCGTAATGACCGGTCGCCAGTTCATTGCCCAGAAAGATGTGGCGTAAATATTCGGAGTGCATGCGGAAGGGCATTCGAGTCTGATCGGCATTCCAGGCCATCAAATCATTCAAGGGCTGGCGTTGGCCCAGTAGATAATCATGAACCACGCGGGACCAGATCAGGTCGTTTGAGCGCAGTAACTGAAAAGCGCCGACCATCTGACCGGCATCCAGATAGCCCTGGTCCCACATCATATCTTCCAGGAAGGCGACCTGGCTTTCGTTGATAAATAACAACAATTCGCCTGCTTCGGAGAAATCGGTTTGCGCGGCGAACAAGGTCATGGTTTTTAAGCGATGGTCGCCGTCGCGCGCCATGGCCGCGGCGGTGAGCGTCAGCAGGGTGCCGCCCAGGCAATAACCGACCGTATGAATCCGATCCGGCACGATCGCAGTGATCGCATCCAAAGCCGCCATGATCCCATGTCGGCGGTAATCGCTCATGCCAATCTCGCGATCATCAGCCGTCGGATTTTTCCAAGAGATCATAAAGACGGTATGACCCTGCTCCACCAGATAACGCACCATTGAATTGTGCGGCGACAGGTCGAGAATGTAGTACTTCATGATCCAGGCGGGCACAATCAGGATGGGCTCTGCGTAGACTCGCTCAGTCGCCGGCTGATATTGAATCAACTCAATCAGATGATTACGGAAAATCACCTTGCCCGGCGTGACCGCCACATCGCGGCCTACGACAAATTGCTCATCCTCCTCAACCAACCGCTTGCCGGCAACCAGCTTCTCCATGTCCGCCATGAAGTTAGTCCAACCGCGCACCAGGTTCTGCCCCCCCTCCTCCATCGTGGTCTTGAGAATTTCCGGATTGGTCAATGGCAAATTCGATGGGGAAAACATATCGAGAATTTGCCGGGTCATAAACGAAACAATCGCATCATTACGCTTATCGACGCCGCGATTGTGGGTCGTCGCGTTATACCACCACTGCTGAGTCAGCAGAAACGACTGATAAATCAGATTGTAAGGCCATTGTCGCCAACCCTCACCATCAAAACGGTGATCTTGCGGCAGTGGCTCAATGCAAGGCGGAATATCCGGGTTCTGATTCAATTTGAACGCATACAGCGCCAGCCGCACGGCCTTGCGCACCGCTTTCTCATTAAGCAGCGCCTGCTTGCCTGGCGAAAGACCAAGATGCATTAGCCAGTCAAAGTAGGCCATCGCCAGCACAGTCGGGGAAAGACCCGCTGTAGCGCGCGCCAGGTTCGCGTTGACCATGCGGTCAATGGTTTCAGGAATATGCGCGCCCAGTAGTGAGCGCTCGATACGATAGGCGCGATAGGTTGCCGATGATTTGTCGCTTGCGCGACGATGCGGATGGCTTGGGACTTTCCCGGGCGCTTCCTTTTCCTGAGAAGTTGAATCAGCGACGGGGGAACTGACCGGAATATTCGCCTTGAGATCTGACATGGCCTTGCACCTCCTGGAACTGGGATGAGATGTTAGACATCGGCAGGCCTATTTTGCTTGCTTGCGGTGATCAATGACCCGCACGGCCTTGCCTTCCGAGCGGGGGATTTCGCCGGTCTGTTTAACCACAACCCTGGCCGTAACGCCGATGAAGTCCTTGATGTCTTTCTGGGCCTTATGCGCGACCCGGTCCATCGCAGCCTGACCTTGCGCGGCTAGGGGTGGGCTGCCTTCGACATTGACGGTGAGCATATCGAGATTGCCCTTGCGGAACACTTCCAATTGATAGAACGGCGAGAGCGTTTCGGTTTGCATGAGGATCGCCTCCACTTGGGAGGGGAAGACATTAACGCCGCGAATAATCAGCATATCGTCAGTGCGGCCGGTGACGCGCTTCATGCGGACATGCGTGCGACCGCAACGGCAGGGCGCGGGGTCAAGCACCGATACATCGCGCGTCCGGTAGCGAATCACCGGGAAGGCTTCCTTGGTCAGCGAGGTGATGACGATTTCGCCCGGCTCACCGTAGGGAATCGGTTGTCCCGTGTTGACATCCACGGCTTCGATCAGGAAATGATCCTCAAAGACATGCAGACCGTTCTTGGCTTCAATGCATTCAATGCCCACGCCGGGGCCGATCACTTCGGAGAGGCCGTAGATGTCGATGGCGTCGATGCCCAAGCGCGACTCCAGTTCATAGCGCATCTCTTCGGTCCAGGGCTCCGCGCCGAAGATGCCAACCTGCAAAGGCAACTTGCGCAGGTCGACTTTCATGTCCTCAGCGGTTTCGGCAATGTTCAGCGCGTAGGAGGGGGTGCAGGACAGTCCGGTGGGTTCAAAGTCGCGGATGAGCATGATTTGGCGCTGAGTTTGGCCGCCGGAAATGGGGGTCACCATAACGCCCAACTCCTCTGCGCCGTAATGCAGTCCCAAACCGCCGGTGAACAGCCCATAGCCATAGGCATTATGCAGCCGGTCGCCAGGCCGCATGCCGGCGGCGGCCAGACTGCGCGCTATAACCCGCGCCCAGGTGCGCACATCGCGGCGGGTATAGCCCACTACGGTGGGTTTACCGGTGGTGCCGCTGGAAGCGTGAATGCGCACAACCTGATCCGTAGGCACGGCGAACATGCCAAAGGGATAGTTTTCGCGCAAGTTTTCCTTCTTGGTGAAGGGCAACAGGCGCACGTCAGCCACAGATTGGATATGTTGTGGTTTGACGCCCAGTTCATCCATCGCTTCGCGGTAGTAGGGAACGGTTTGATAACACCGTTCAACCGTGGCGCGCAGGCGACGCACTTGCAGTTCCTGAAGTTCCTCGCGGGGTAGGGTTTCTTGTTCAATATCCAGAATCATGGGATGAGTTCCATTTTTGGCTCGGTTTCAGTATCCGGTAGATGAAGACAATGGCGGAATCGCTGCATTGGCAGACGCCCATTTTAGTGAATGATTGTAGTAGAAAAGGTGCGAATTCGATTATGTAGACGGTATCCATTGACGAGAGAATGTGCTTAAACTTTAGTGGATTTTTGAATCACGACCGACCGAGCACTACATGTCATGAACGATGTGAACAGCAACCGTCGTCCCATCAGGGCGCGGTCCAGCGCATGGGCGCAAAAACTGGCCTCGTTTTTTATAAAAAACCGGATTTCGCCCAATCAGATTTCAGTGGCCAGCGTTTTTTTCGCTGCGTTCGGCGTCATACTGTTGATGGCATATCCGGTTCCGGCTGGATTAATCGGATGCGCCGCGGCGATTCAGGGCAGACTGCTTTGCAATCTGCTCGATGGCATGGTTGCGATTGAAGGCGGCAGGCAGTCGGTTCTGGGACCGTTGTTTAACGAATTTCCCGATCGCATCGCTGATTCCATGCTGATCGTGGCTCTGGGTTATGCATCCAACCTCCCGGCCCTGGGCTGGCTGGGCGCTCTGTCGGCGGTATTGACCGCGTATGTGCGGGTTTTCGGTGGCTCGCTGGGTTTACCGCAGGACTTCCGCGGCCCAATGGCCAAGCCGCAGCGCATGGCGACGATGACAGTGGGTTGCCTGATGGGTGCCCTGGAGCTGGTCCTGGCAGGGACTGTCTATACGCTTGGAGTCGCTTGCGCGGTGATTGCGGCAGGCTCCCTGGCGACCTGCGCGACCCGATCCTGGGCGATCGCCCAATGGTTGCAAGGGAAGGGGGCCTGAGGTCATGTGGCTGGCGACGCTCCTGATCGGTTTAACGCGAGCGTTGGTGGGCGCCACCCCACGCTGGGTGGGCTCTTCCGCGCCTTCGCACGCGCAAAAGATCTACTTTGCGAATCATTCCAGTCATATCGACACGCTCGCGCTATGGTCCGCCTTGCCGGCAGATTTACGGATCAGGACGCGTCCAGTAGCGGCGGCGGACTATTGGAGCCAGGGTTCCTTCCGTAAGCTGGTCGCGGTGCGGGCGCTGAACGCCGTATTGATTGAAAGAACGCGCGGTGATAACGGCGTCGATCCATTGCAACCCTTAATCAAAGTGTTGGAACAAGGCGACTCGCTGATTTTTTTCCCCGAGGGCGCCCGCCACAGACAGGCCCTGCCCGGCCCTTTCAAAGCGGGCTTGTATTACCTTGCCATGCGCTTTCCGAATGTGGAGCTGGTGCCGGTTTATCTGGAAAATCTTCACCGGTGCCTGCCGAAGGGAAGCTGGTTTCCCGTGCCGTTGATCTGCACGGTTCGTTTTGGTCCTGTCTTGCCGCGCATCGCCGATGAAAGCAAGGCGGCGTTTCTGGAGCGCGCGCGCAACGCTATCGCGGCGCTAGCATGACAGCGCACCACACGTTTTTCTGGCTCATGGGCGGCATGGTCGCCCTTTTGTTGACGGCATCGATAATAGGCTGGCTTTTGGGCCAGCGCGTCAGCCATGAGAACGAGCGGGCGACCATCGATAACCTGAATGCGCGCATTCGGGCCTGGTGGGTCATGGTCGCGATATTCGCGATGGCGTTTCTGCTGGGCAAGCTCGCCACTCTTCTCATGTTTTCGCTCGTTTCATTTTTGGCATTGCGAGAATTTCTTACCCTGACGCCGACACGATCCGGTGATCATCGCGCACTGTCGCTGGCCTTTTTTGTGTTCATACCCGTGCAGTATTACCTGATCGGGATCGCGTGGTATGGCTTATTTTCGATTTTTATTCCGGTGTACGGCTTTCTCCTGTTACCTTCCTTTTCCGTACTTGCCGAGGATTCCGAGTCTTTTCTAGAGCGGTGCGCGAAAATCCAGTGGGGCGTGATGCTGACGATCTATTGCATCAGTCATGTGCCCGCTTTGTTGCTGCTCGATATTCCCGGCTATGCGGGACGGAATGCGCTGCTGTTGTTTTACCTGTTGCTCGTGGTGCAGATGAGCGATGTGCTTCAGTATGTGTTCGGCAAGCTGCTGGGCAAGACTTTGATTGCTCCGGTCGTGAGTCCAGCAAAGACCGTGGAGGGTTTTATCGGGGGCGTGGTCGGCGCTACGCTGATCGGGGCCGGCATGTGGTGGATAACACCCTTCACGCTTTTGCAAGCCGCAGGTATAGCGTTTGTGATAGTCATCATGGGTTTCCTGGGCGGATTGGTGCTTTCGGCGGTGAAGAGGAGTCTGGGCACGAAGGATTGGGGGACGATGATCAAGGGGCACGGCGGTATCCTGGACCGGATGGATTCAGTCAGTTTCGCGGCGCCCCTGTTTTTTCATCTGACGCGATATTTTTTCGCGCCTTAAATTAGATGAGCAAGATCAACCACCTTCGGTCGAAGGTCGTGATTTTCCTTGCTAAGCTTATCGTTAGTTTTTCCTTCCTCAACTGCGCTATGTCCCTGAAATTGCCCCTTACTCGTTCGGAAAGAGGCGTCTCATCGGACTTCCAGCGCCCTCAAAGGATCAATGATTTCCTGGATGACTTCGTGCGGGAACTTCAGCGCCGCCAGAGATGCTCCTGGAAAGGCCGGGCAGGGTTTCAGTGAGTAAATCGTAGCCAAGATCGCGCAGATGTTGATTTAAGGCGGAGGGATCAGCGGCGCGGTAGCGAACGACCGCAATTCGTAGGCCGGTTTGATCGGGATGCAAGGGGGAAACGACGGTGGCAATGTAGCCGCCGGCTTCGTTGATCCGGCTTAACAACCGGCTTAATTGCCCGGTGGCGTCGGGCAAATGTACGGTAATGCGCGTTGCGTCCTCCATCATGCAACCGGTGATTTCCAGAAAGAAGTCCAGCACATCTTCATGGGTGAGGATGCCGACCAGTTGACCGTTGCTTTCAACAACGGGCAGACAGCCGATCTTTTCCTGACGCAGTAGACGAGCGGCTTCTTCAACCAGAGTATCGGGGGTGCAAGTGATGACTTTGGCGCGCATCACTTTAGCGGCTGTAAGCTTGCCCAACAGATAGTTGGCCTCGCCCACGGAGAGCGTGGTAATGGGGGAGGGGGAGACACGCTCCAGATCATGCGAGGTGACAAGTCCCACCAGATGACCCTCGCACACAACCGGCAGATGGCGAATATGATAATCTCGCATCAAAGCCGCTAACTGCGGCAAGCGCGTGTCTTCAGTGACCTGCAAGACCCCACGAGTCATAATCCGGTCTACATACATGATTCACCTCTTCCCACCTTTAATATCCTAAATAAGCCCGGCGCACGTCGTCATCGGCTAACAAATCTGCGGCGGGTGCAGTTTTAACAATACGACCGGTTTCCAGAATATAGCCGCGCCCGGCAATAGCCAGGGCCGCACGGGCGTTTTGCTCGACCAGCAGAATGGTGACGCCCTCGGCATTCAATTCGACAATGACCTGGAAAATCTCCTCGACCAGCAGCGGGGCCAGACCCATCGAAGGTTCGTCCAGCAACAGCAGGCGCGGCCGGCCCAGCAGGGCGCGGCCAATGGCCAGCATTTGTTGCTGGCCGCCGGACAAGGTGCCGGCCAGCTGCTGGCGACGTTCCTGGAGAATCGGAAAGAGATGATAAACCCGCTCCATTTCCTTCTGTACCCAGTTGACGTCATGATGCTGACGATAAGCGCCCAAGCGTAGATTGTCCTCGACGCTGAGTGGGGCAAATACCTGGCGGCCCTCGGGCACCTGGCACACCCCGGCGGCGACAATGCGGTGCGCGGGCCAGTGTGTCATATCGTTGTCAGCAAAGTGGATGGTTCCGGCGCTGGACGGGTGCAGGCCGGACAGGGTATGCAGCAGGGTGGTTTTACCCGCGCCGTTGCCGCCGACCAGGGCCACCAGTTCGCCGGCCTGAACGCTCAGGCTGATGTCGTTGATGACGCGCACCGAGCCATAGCGACCGTGCAAGTGGCTGACTTCCAGCAAGGGCATATCGGCAGGCTTTTCTTTCACTGCCGGCTGCCTGGAATCTGGCGCCTGACGCTTGTCATTAGACCGCATATTGCACCGCTCCTCCCAGATAGGCGGCAATGACGCGGGGATTGGCCTGAATCTCGGCAGGCGAGCCTTCGGCCAAGATGCTGCCATAGTCGAGCACCAGCAAACGGTCTGCGACGCTCATGACCAGCGGCATGTGATGTTCGACCAGAAGGATGGTGACGCCGGTCGCGCGGATGCGGGCGATCAGGTCACGTAAGGCCATCGTTTCAGTGTCGTTGAGGCCGGCGGCGGGTTCGTCCAGCAGCAAGAGTCGGGGCCTGGCAGCCAGAGCGCGGGCGATCTCGACCCGTTTCATCAGTCCGTAGGGCAGAGCGCCGGCGGGTTGTGCGGCGCGGTCAGAGAGTTCGCATAGCTCCAGAGCTTCAGCGGCCCAGGCGCGCAGTTGCCGTTCCTCGCGGCGCATGCGGGGAAGGCGCAGGGCAGCGGACAGCAGTCCGGTTTTGGCGCGCAGGTGACAACCGACCATGACGTTTTCCAGGACGGTCATGTTGAAGAAGAGTTGCAGGTTCTGAAAAGTGCGGGCGATGCCGAGCGCAGCGATGCGGTGCGGGGGCAGGCCGCGCAGTTCGTGGCTGTTGAAGCGCAGCGAACCGGCGGCGGGCTGGTAGAAGCCGCACAGGACGTTGAACAGCGTGGTCTTGCCTGCGCCGTTGGGACCGATGATGGCGTAGATCAGGCGTTCCGGGGTCTGGAAGCTGACGCCCGCCAGGGCCATGACGCCGCCAAAGCTTTGCTCGAGGGCGTCTACGATTAGTAGAGACGGAAATGGTTTAGTCATTAACTATGGATATTCTCTGTAAAAGATTTATTTTTAAAATCATATGTATAAATTGATTTCATCCTTGAGATAGCAAGATTTAGATAGGTATTTTAGAATAAATTATTGATTAAATTCATAAATTTTATATACAGGCGAGGTTATTGACATGAATGACTCACTCAACTTCTGTTGGCGGGATGTGACCGATTGACTCCAGCAGCCGACGGTGATTGTACCAGTCCACCCAGGCCAGTGTGGCCCGTTCTACCGCCTCGCAGCAATTCTCATTTTGGCGCTTTCACCCGTTTTGGACTA
>Ga0116151_10002486_pt1 | contig 16933 bp, 10 predicted proteins | sample AD_UKC117_MetaG_FD_89893 | JGI IMG/M metagenome (GOLD analysis project Ga0116151, IMG submission 89893) | Active sludge microbial communities of municipal wastewater-treating anaerobic digesters from Hong Kong - AD_UKC117_MetaG | ecosystem: Engineered > Bioreactor > Anaerobic > Digestate...
CACCACCACCCGCCCGTCGCGCACCACCAGGTCCGGCCCGATGATCACGCCGATGTGGTCCACCTCCAGCCCCTGGCAGGTGTGGATGCACCCCACCTCGTGCACGGAGCTGGGGACCTGGACCCAGAGGCTGCCGTCGGTGGACAGGTTCCAGTGGCGGCGGAAGCCGAATTCCTCGAAGACGATGTCGTGGTCGCCCGCCGTCCCCTGCTTCTTGGACACCCAGTCCCAGCAGTAGCCGGCCACCACGCGCGCCTTATTGCGGTAGTCGTTGAGGGCGATGATGTGGTCCATCATGGCGTTGGGGTCGTCGAAGACCTGCACGTCGTAGTCGATGCCGGTGAGGTCCGGGTTGGCGGTGTCGCGGATCTGGAGGGTGTCAGGTGATAACGGTCACTGTACAGCTTAGGGAGTGTCTACGGAAACAGGGGATCTCAGATATTACTTATACTTACTATTCATTATTGCATTCATCTTTTCAATAACTGCTTCTAACTCGATCAAGTGGGGCATCACTTCTTCTGCTGCAAATGGTTGTCCAATGATATCAGCATACATACACGCTGACGAAAGCAAAGCAGCATACTGACGAATCTCCTTCGGAACCGCCTGCTGGCCGGCACACCGAATATTGAGCTTATCCTGAGACTCCTGCCTACTACCTCGGGATCCTTCTGCGTCGCTCATGGATGATTCTGTCCTATCTACATGAATGTCTAGGCTGCGCTCCAAATTCCATCTCATTTCGTAAATAATGTCATCCCCCACATAACTGCTGTCCTTGACTGGCCAAGACAAAGCAGGGATCAATGCCCCCACCTTTGTGTTGACCTTGTAACGCATCCGTACCCTGAAAAGGGAATAGTCATCCGAACAATGACCTACACGGAATAACCATAATGGCTCCATGGCTGTTGCCACCATAAGTGATAGTGCCTCATTCATGCCTTTAACACTCACTTCATACTGATTGTGATTGCCGGCTATTAGATGCGAATACACTTCTTTGTGGGTCGCAACTAGATATTCTGTTAACTCTTTCTGAGTACCAGCGAGAACGAATTCTTTGGTCTCGACACCCAGATTAACATTTTCAAAACAACCGGAACTAACTCTTTCAATGTCACTTAATATCGATTCTCTATCCCACTTAATGGCCTCGACAACATCAGAGCTTGCCTTATCATAATACTTCTGGGCTGATTCATTTAGCTTGCTAAATATACTCTCCCCAATGTTCGACAGTTTCGATAAAGCCATCAGAGCATCTGGTGATATTTCCAGCGCCATATAAGATGTAATCCTTTCTTGGCATGTCATACTATCAGAGGTCACTCTTTGACCCAGAAGTCATTGCCTTAGAAAGCGCTTACTCCTCAAATGTGTCGTAGAGCCGGTAACTGATTAGATTATCATAGCCCTCGATTCCCGTATAGCGCAAAGAGGCATCCTCGTACCGGCCCCAACGGCTGCCGTCGGTCGAGAGATTCCAGTGGCGGCGGAAGCCGAACTCCTCGAAGACGATGTCGTGGTCGCCCGCCGTCCCCTGCTGCTTGGACACCCAGTCCCAGCAGTAGCCGGCCACCACGCGCGCCTTGTTGCGGTAGTCGTTGAGGGCGATGATGCGGTCCATCATGGCGTTGGGGTTGGCGAAGACCTGGACGTCGTCTATGCCGGTGAGGTCGGGGTTGGCGGTGTTGCGGATCTGGAGGGTGTTGTCGAGCCAGGTGAGAGAGGACACGATGTCTATGGAATTGTGCTGCTTGCGACAGGGCTTCAGACTTCACGATGGCCTTGCACTCAGAGTCTATCCTACTTCTTCTTACCTAAGCCCGGAGCTCCACCCTGACATACTCTTAACACATCATAAATGTCTTCTCTCGTAGAACTTTCAGGAACAGATGGAGTGCGCCCGCGCTCTGAGTGCTCAGAACCATAGTATCTGTAGTAGAGATGCCTGTGTCTGGCTTCAAAATGTTTCCGCATGGCCCCCTTCGGGATGCGCTTGTGGCATATCTCACACTCTACCGGCCTGAGGTTCTTCAACTGCTTCCGGCTTTGTACTGGGGTGCTTACGGACTGTTCAACGAGGTCACTATTTGATCGGCTGCCGCTGGCTCCCTTCGTTTTCTTCGGCGAGTTCCTACGCGTTTCAGCCTCGATCGATCTCTTTACAGAAGCAACCAGTTCCTCGCATTCATCTTTAATTTTAAGTAGTGCTCGATATGCCTGAATATCGCCCTTATTAGTCAACTCAATGAGCTTGCGAATTGTTCGCTTTTGAGCCTCTAATGCTCTCAATTTCGGATCGTTCATAGTATTCCACCAGGCGCTGTCGCATGAGCTGAGGAAACATAGTACTTAGAAAATGAACGTACTATCGTCAGAATTCTATCACATAGTGATGAGATTATTCAACTGCTCGACCAGGCATAGTGCTCCACGGCTCAATCACTCGCTTAATTCACCGATGTATGCTCTGCAGTGAATTGATCCTTTTCTGCCAAGCGTACTACATCCACATCCAGCCCTTGCCGGAATACCTCAAAACGACGGGATCGGCGGATCTCGCTCACAGCCAACTGGACTTCAAATGGGAACAGCGCGGCAGCCCCAACGGCTTGATTCAAAGGAAGCGCTTCTCCGTCCTGGTCAACGAGCAAGCCTTCCAGAAGTAGTAGGGACAATTCGCCGATTACACTGACCCGATTGGGCGCGCTTGTGTAAATGCCCCTACCCTCGGCATCGACGAGCACCCCCCACTGCACCATCGATCGAATGACGCGCTGAGTGGCTCTGTCGAGAGTCGACCTTTCACCCCACGTCTCGCGCATACGTCGCGTGAGTTGGGACAACGAGAAATCGCCCTGGAGAGCTAGAAGGCGTCCTGAATTCGCCGCAACATCGACAAAGAACGGGAAAGCGCCCAACATCAGCGCCCAATGAATGGCTATGCGCTGCTTAGGCTCTACGAGGTCCAACAAGCCGGCGGCATGGTCTCTGGCTTCAGTCATTTCGGGGACCACACGGAACCACACACCGGAGAGCACACCGATCGTCTTCTGGCAGGCTGAATTCCGCTTCTGGCCCCCGGCGACCACACCATCGAGTAGCTTGAACAACTTGGCGCGCATTGTCGCTTCATCATCGCCAGCTGCCACTGAAGCCGCGATCGCGTCTAGCCATTCGGAATCAATTCTGCGATAGAATCGGATGCTCTCCCGCGCCCTCACTCTGTCCCCTTTGATATCTTCACGAACGGTACGATAACTTCTTCCATGGCGATGCCTCCGTGCCCGACCGTTTGCCGGTCTTCCGTCACGAACGCGCCTCTTCCCGATGCGATCAACGCACAATATCCATCGGGCAACCCGGTCTGGGGCCAGCAAATGGTATCAGGGAAGGACTTCGCCGCGTCTTCTCGTGTCAACTCGTCAGGGAACACATGGACTCGTTCCCCTCGCTCGTCGGCGATTGCGCCGACTTTCGGTTTCCCAATACCAGATCCCTGAATGTTGCCGTGATCCGATGTGATGGCGAGCTCATAGCCCTCATCCAATAGGGTCTCGACCAACTTGGAGAATGCTCCTGTCCTGGCCCAATCTCGCACCATCGCGTGCAAACCACTTGTGCCGGTTGGCATGCCATGCATGGCCTGGTCGATCTTCCCAACAACGATCCCCAAGACGCGTATCTTCGGATGCTCGGCGAGCTTGGCCACATCCCCAAGGAACGCCTCATCGGGCTGGTTCTTGCCCTCTTTGACGTAGCCGATTTCTATCTTCGCCGCGCCTTGGTCCTCCCAGAATCGTGACCAGTGAGCCCTCTCCTTGGACGTGTCCCGGATACTGGCACCAAAAAACAGCGGCTCCTGGCCCGCGAATATCGCCTGGCGGGATACGGAGGTCAGGGTGGGCACCCATGCGAAAGTCCCGTCCTCCTGGATTCGTGCCTTGTCTCCCAGCTTGTCGACCAGGGCATCCCGCAGGATGACCCACTGATCCATCCCCATGCCATCGACCACGACCAAGGCATGTCTAGAGGGGCGGCCGCTCCCGGCCGCAGCCCCACCAGTAGCCACGAAGCTCTGTGCCAGGTGTCTGGGGATGTGATGGACCATTGCCGGCCGATTTGAATGCGACAGGTTGTGCAAGGAGCCATAAGCGCGCATCACCCAGGAACCGAAGGTCTCCTCAATGCGGTCGTGCAGCTCCTTGAGATCTACTGCAGTCATCCCGGTATTGGCATCTCCGATTTCCCAACGGAGGGCTGCCCATTCGCCCCAAGTCCGCGCGAATTCCACCCAATCTCCATGCTTCGCGTCTTCCGGCGGAAACTCCGACTCAAGCCTCGCAGACAACCGCTCGAACCGGATCTGCCGATCGTCCTCGGCGGAGCTGATGATGCCAACGTGCATCCACTGTTCAGGCAAATCGCTCGCTGAGTATCCGTCTATTGGGTGAAGCTGCCCTTCCTGGAAGAGATTGTCGATGTACACCTTAATGTCGTCGTGATCGAACGGGATCTCAACGGGGCCTCTATGTTTGAGTCCGTAAGCAGCCGCGGCTTCTTTGGCCTTGGGTTCATTGCCCTTGGCGACCCGCTCTACAAAATGCGACCACCGCTCGTCAAGGAACTCCAAGAATGCCACCCGACTCGGCACGATCGAATCCAGGGGCCAATCTCGCCAGCGCCCCTCCTTTTTGAGTAGCTGAATGAACCGTTGATCGAGGATCTCAGGGAAGCTCATGCCGCGGTAGTGTCGGCTCAAGAGCACCTTTAGGAGGCTAGACGGTGTCTTGATGAGTTCGGGGGCCACCTCAAACACGTGCCGGAGCACGAAATCCTTGGAATCGTCCAACCCCAGCCGCTTGGAGTCCGCCCTTTTCAGCGCTTGATAGAGCACGTCGAAGTACTGCCGGTCGAGAGCCGAGACGACGTTTGGAGAAAGAGTCGGGAACAGCTCACCTACGGAAAAGGAAAGGCAGCGGTCATCGGTGCGGGCCTTGACCAGGAGGTCGTGGGGAAGAGCATCCACATTGCCGGCAGAGCTCTTCAAAGCAACCACGAGGTTGGTGCGGTCCCCCTGATCCCAGACCTGACGGTATTTTGATTCGTAGGCGTACCTGAAAGCCGCATGATCCTCGAATGGCACCAAGTCAAAGCCCCGGTCTCTCAACTCGACGAGGATCTCCTGTTCGGTCAGCAACTGGTCGGGGTCGGTAACGATCGTGAGCCTTACGGCCTCGGCAATCTCCGGAGTGAAGTGCTTGAGGATGGGCTCGCGCCAGCCCGGGTTGTTATTCACTTCGGTCACGAGGATTCCTCCGGAGGAGCAACCCTGAGAACGAGGAGTGGCGTCAGTTCCGGGAATACGGCTTCCTGCTCATCGATCCGCTTCTTCCAATCGGCTTCTTCCTTCTCCAACTCACGAAGCCGATGGTTGCGTACCTGGGGCAAGCCGATCCTCTCGATGGCCTTGCGGCGGGAATCGAATGCCACTCTACCCTTCTTGCGCTGTTTCGCCTGCCTCTCACGGTGGTCGTCCATCAGGGCACCGAAGACGGATTTCCCGTGGCGCTCCGCTTCCCCTCGAGCCTGCTCAAATGCGGCAATTGCCTGGTCTCCTATGACGGCTTGGTCGGAAATCGCGACGCCTCTGCCATCCATGGCGATGAGACGATCCCAAACGGCACGGGCCGTTGGCGCCAGGATCTTGCCGTCGTCGCTGATAAAAAGGGGCATCATGCGCTGTGATCTCTCAGCCTGTGACCGGAGTGCGATCCGCCACAAGGACCAATATCCCGTGACCTTGTCAGAGATGTCGTCCAGAACGAGAGACGGAACGGGCTGGCCAGGGGCAAACTGCGGCAGCCCCACTGTGAGATTGCGGATTCTCGGATACTCCAGGGACATCAGGGTCGTCCCGCCGAGCTCCGCCTCCTGGCGGGAGAACACCGCCTTTTGCTGGGTCACACCATCGGGCCATACCAGCCGATAGCCTGGATCTCCCCCATTGGAGTCTGCAGAGCAGCCAGGGGAGGTGCGCAAGTAGGAGACCGTCATGCACTCGGTCCAGTAGGGCAACTGATGATGCGCAATCTTGCGGGCAGCCTCGGGATCCAGGTCTGAGGTAGCCCCGAGGACCTTGGTTCCTTCTTTGGCTGCGGCCGCTCTTTCCCTAACCCGGTCGGCAAGTTCGCCGGCGCGGGCTTCGGCTTCATACGGAGTCAGCACCGCACTCACATACAGATCGTCGAAGTCGACTCCGCCTTCTTCCGAATCCAGAACATCGGCCAACTTGTCCACGCCGAACTCTTCCAGGATCCTCTCGAGCTTCTCCTCCAAGACCTCTCGGACGCGAAGCTCCACGGTGTCTTCAAGGGCGAAGTTCTGAGCCCGGACGACATGAGCCTGGCCAATTCGATCAACCCGGCCAATGCGTTGCTCCAGCTTCATGGGATTCCAGGGAAGATCGTAGTTGAAGATGACGTGACAGAACTGGAGGTTGAGCCCTTCACCGCCGGCATCCGTTGAAATGAGGATCTGGGACTCTTCGGCGAAAGACCGCTGAACTTCCCGCCGCTCATCGAGATTCAGCGAGCCGTTGAGGCAGGCGACCTCGAATCCCCGGCTGCCCAAGAACTCAGCCAACATTTCCTGGGTGGGAATGAATTCGGTGAAGACCAGGACCTTGAGCTCCGGGTCGTTCTCTTCCCGCTGAAGCTGGTGAATCCAGTCGAGCAGCGCTTGGGCCTTGATGTCTGGCCCCTTGGCCTCACAACGCCTAGCAGCCGAAAGCAGCAGTTCGACTTCCGCACGCTCATTCTTCAAGCCCTTGATCCTACTCACCAGCAGCGCTTCCATCTGTTCCTGGGAATCCAGATTGGCCCATTCTGCCCCAACATCCTCACCAAAGAGGTTGAGCTGACCCGCGGGCAGTTCAAGAGCTACAAGCCGTCGTTCGAGCGTCGTCCGAATGGCACGGACACTCGAAGTGACCATGCGTTGCATGAGGATCATCAGGAAGCCAATGGCGGTGTTCTTCTCGCGCCGGGCCTGGTTGTAGCCCTCACGGACGTAATCCGTCACAGCGTCATAGAGGACTTTCTGATCCTGGTGGGCTTCGGTCCAGGGAACGCGGACGAGTTGGGTCCTCCGGGGCTTAAAGAGAGGATTACCCTCGGCATCGATGGCATTGCGCTTCTCAGTGCGAATCACATACGGGGCAACATTGGCTTGGTTGACAGTGTCGTCATCGGGAAAGGCTTCGTCATCCAAGAAGCCCAGCAGTCGCCGGAAAGTGTCCGTCTTCCCCTGGTGGGGCGTTGCAGTCAGGAGGAGCAGATACGGTGAGGCTTGAGCCAGGGCTTCTCCCAGGCGATATCTGGCCACATGCTCCGTGCTTCCACCCAGTCTGTGGGACTCATCAATGATGATGAGATCCCAACCAGCAGCGACCAGATCCTCGATGCGTTCCTTGTTGTATCGCGCGACCTGTTCCTTGCTCCAGCCGCGCCGGGCATCCATGGGCTTGATTGAATCAACTGGGCAGACGACCTGGTCGTGAATGCGCCACAGATTCTCGCCATCGTCGACGGCGGCAATCTTGCGCCAGGTCGAGAACTCACCAGGGATCACGAGCCGGAAGTCTTCTTGGAAGTGGGTTCGCATCTCGCTGACCCATTGCGTCACCAAACCAGCCGGAGCGACAACCAGGATCCGCTTGACGAGGCCCCGGATCTTCAGTTCTCGCAAAACAAGGCCAGCCTCAATTGTCTTGCCAAGGCCCACCTCATCAGCGAGAAGATACCGCACCCTGTCGCTCGACATGGCCCTCGACAGAGCATAGATCTGGTGGGGAAGCGGAATGACCGTCCCTTCAAGCGGTGCCACGAGAGCGTCTTGTTCCAGGGCATCAGCGATCCGTGCAGCAGAGGCAACGTAGGACAGAAAATGACTCGATACAGTCTCATCACGTTGGCAAACTAGCTCGAGTTGATCCTCGGGGACCTGCTCGGCTTGGTTGTCCGACGGCCACCAGACTTGCAGGGTCCGGACACCCCACAAATCAGATAAATCGATGATCTTGCCGACCTTGCGATCAATGTGGGACCATACCCAGTCTCCAACTGCCAACCTATCCGACATCACATCCCCAGCCGCATAGTGGCCACGTCGTAGTACATGAGGAGCTTTTCGTCCTCCTGAATCACCTGCTCAGGTAGCTTTGCGGCAACGTCAACGATTGTCGGATAGTCCCCCCCGTCGTAGCAGTGTTTGAAACCGGCGCGAACCGCTTCAGTACGGAACTCTTTGATCGTGCGCGCTGTGCTGTTGCGGTATGCCTCGAACTCCTTCAGCAGAGTCCGTAAACGGAGCTTGATAAGATCGCCCTCTTTGTTGGGGTCCGGTACATACCAGCGATCCACCGCCTTCGCCTTGAGGTCCGCATCGTCCTTTTCGAGATTGCGGAATGCTCTAAAGTTCGTGGATAGATACCGGTGGATTTGGCTAGGAACCGGCCCACTCCCGTCGTAGCAGAAGAAGTTGAGCTCAAGAATCTCTTTGAGCTCGATAGTCTTCTCATGCTTGGCCCACGACTGAAGCTGCTGCATAAACTGCGGCTGCAGATCCTGGAAGGACTGAGGCTTGTCATGTAGTTGCTGTCGAATCCAGTGAATGGCGCTGGCTTCATCAGATACGAAGAGCGAGAGCTGGCGAAGTTTACTCACAGCAGTGCGCTTACGGTCGAATTCTGTGACCTGCCCTGGCAGGAAATACATTCCGTCACGCTCCGGGAACCTCGCATGTAGCCCCGACAGGAACTCCGGTCCGCTAATAGGCACCGCAACCCCCCGTTGAACAAAGAAGGCGATCATCCGGTCGTGGAGCATTTGGGGAGTGCGTTCAGCAATTACGTCGGCTTCTCCGGCTCGACCCACGAAAACCGGGATATTTCGGAGGTGCTCGCTGATGAATGACCACACGCTCTCCGCACCAGCTGTCCCGATTTCGAACTGCTTAGAAAGCTCCGCGGTGGGCTTGTAGGCAGAAATGATCAAATCCTGCTTGACTGTCACTCCAGCAACCTGATTGAAGGTCCCTTGCTTCTTGTCGAGGGTACGGACATCAGCCACTACGAATCCAGCTGTGCCAATCGCCTCCTGAATCGCACGCCATACTGAATTATTGTTATTGCTGAAGACCACGGTCATCCAGCGGCCAGGCTTGAGGGCCCTGAAGTATTCCTCAAAACAGCTGCGCATTAGGTGCTGGTAGTCGAGCGTCGCTTTCTTCTGGAACGGACTCTCGATAGCTTCTCGATCTGGAGCTGTCGTAAGGCCATGCCAAGCTTCGACTATGAAATTGAGCTCCGCGTAAGCGAAGTTCGCGCCGAAAGGCGGGTCAGTAAAGATGTAGTCAATGCTGTCAGAAGGTGCGCCTACGGCGGCACAATCTCCCGTAGCAGTCAACGAGTGCGCCATTAAGCTCGGTATGACTTGAAATGCCTTACAAATTCGCTTGGCTTTGTTTTCATACGCGCGAAACGGGTCCGCTTCAGAAATCATAGAAGAAACATAGTAAACGCCAGACAGTGGATTGTATGGGAATGATACATGTGGGCGATAGCGGTTTTGGATGGACAAATTCGAAAGCTGACTATCGCACCAGAACAGCAATATGTTGCGGAGTCGGCCATCCTGTTCCATCGATGCCCTGCGCCAGAACGCTGCAATCGCGTGAGCCGCTCGCGGAAGAAACAGGTGATGAACCCGGGAGAACGAAGCGGTTCCGGCTCTATATTTGTCGCCCCAAACCTCGACCTCCGGAGGCATATGCATCATCCGCAGGGACGGAACTTCAGCCGGCCACGGCAATTGGCGCACGCGCTCCAGGCCTTGTAAGTCATTAGCGTCTAGCTCTTTCTCAAACTTATCTTTTCCGACCGAGTAGTTAATCAGCACCGGCAGGCGCTTGGGTGTCTTAACTGTTTCCCCCAGCACATCGTCGAAAAATGACTCGTAGCTCCGCTCCAGCCTCTTTTTCGTCAGCATTGCTGAGCAGGTTGGGCAAGGAAACTCATCCCTGACCCGGTTGGCCGCTCTATCGAGCGCTACCCTGAGGAAGATGACCTCCCCCGCACACTCCGGGCAGAAAAAAACCTCGCTCCAAACCGTCCAGTTGATACGACCCTTAGTCTTGCCGTCAGAATGAAGCGTTTCGTACATCCACCCCAGCTCGTCATCCACTTCGTCAAGAATGCGCTGGGCCGCCTCGGCGAAGGCGCCAACATTGAAGGGCAAATTGTAGTTTGCGGAGATGAAGGTTGCAGCTGGACCTAGGTCGTTCAGGACCACACGCCGCGCACCCCACCTGGGTGCTTCATATCCTGCCTGCTTCCATTCGTCCTCTAGCTTGCGCCGGTATTCGAGTGGCGCTGTACCGCACCACTGGGCGGCGACGCCCGTCATGCCCGACCCACTGAATCCGTCCAGTACCAGGTCCCCGGGATTCGTGTAGTGCAGGATTGAAGGAACAATGGCTAGGTGCGGAACCTTGGTGTGGTAGCCGTGGGCCTTGTAGAGCTCGTCTGTCTTCCCAACGCTCACATCTACAGCGAAAGGCTCGCGATCGTACGCTTCTTCCGGGTCGTAGGGCCGGCCGTGCACACGCACAAACTCCTCCACAAATGGATTCGGGCACGCCGTGTAGTACGGGGGGTCACTCAAACGTAGAATCGCCTCGTCCGCCCCCTGTGGGAATCCCGGTGTCTTACGGAATTCCGGGTCCTTCAGCTTTTCTTCAAGCAACTTGAGAAAATGCTCGCGACGGGCAGAGTCATTCTCAAAAGTTTGGCCTAAGCACTCAACCGGCTCAGACACAGTTTCCTCGAGGGATTTCTCAAAGAGGTTACTCTGGCTCTTTCTGAAAATACTAGTCACCTGCCGCCTGTCTTCTGATCGGCTCATTCCACTACCACCCGGGTTTTCTTGGCATTCTTGCCCTTGGTTAAAACAGCCAGGTAGGTCTCGAATCGTTCTTTCAACTCATCCACCGTGCACGGCATACCGCCAGCGGTGAGGGCATCGCGGAGAGCAACGTCAGTGACGGTGACCTTCTCCAGTCCAGTCAAGGCATCCTGAAGTGCTTTAACGAAGGCGGGCGAGATCGGATCAGGCAGCTCACGTTCTTTGATGAAAGCTTCCAGCTCATCTTTCCCCGCCGGATCACTAATGAGCTCAATGTTGGCACCCACCGTGGGATCGTCGAGGTTAGCTAGCAGGGTGGTTACCCATTCGTCGAGAAGGGTATCCAGCTCGTCGTCGAGGCTCTTGAGGATCTGTGCAGCGCTCGGGCCGCCCTGGGGGCTGTCCACAGGACGGAATTGGGTGTATGGGCAGATGGGGTTCTGCTCGAGGTCCTTCTTACTGAGCTGATAGCAGGTCTTGAGGCCGAAGAGCTTGTCCTGGAAATTCTTGAGTTGCTGGTGGGGCATGATTTCGACGCCATCCAGCTTCTGCAGCTGCTTGAGACGCGGGTCGTTGGTCAGCTCCCCCTTCTTCTTGTCTTCGTTGGCGCCAAGGTGGGCGCGCTTGTGAAGATCGAGATAAGCGTCCTGGTAGTCAGCCTTCAACTCGGCGAGTTTCTGCGCCAGGGAACGCTGGAAGCTGCTATCCGCCCGGTGCGCTGGGCTTGTCACTTTTGAGAAGAGATCTGTACGCGCCTTGTCGACCTCGATCCGCCATGGGTGTTCGGCCGGCAGGACCGCCTCGGCGGTGGAAAGGTAGGCAGCCTGTGGGCCGACCTGCTGGATGAGCTTGACCAGCTCGTCCACTTCCCGAACCAGGTCGAGGCCCGGCTTCTGCGCCTTTACCTTTTCGAGGTCATGCGGGAAGTTGTTGAGCTTCCCACCAGTGTTGAACGCCTGGAGGGACTCAAGGAATTCCTTTGCCTCTCCGAGCTTGGTATTCCATTCCGATGTCTCCAGATCAGAAAGGATCGGCCGTCCCCAGAAGATCAATCCATCCTGCAACTTGGCCATCGCGGTGACGAGCTTCTCGACACGAGACCCCACTTCAATCTGAAGGTCCTGGACGGCCTGGTCCCTGGTACTCTCGGATACGAGCTTGCCCGGGGCGAGCCCCAGCATCGAAAACAGCTCCTTGAGGGGCTCGAGCTGGATACCCTTTGGCGCCTCGACGTGCTTGAAGTTCCCCAAGTCTACCGACGAAATAGTTGCAAACTGATCGACCGCTCCCGCACCGAGTTTCTTGCCAGGAATACTGACCACCAGCGATCCGCTGTGGACCAAAGAGGCCAGGACCACCGCCAGGAATTCCGGTTCGAGGCGGAAGCGCTCCCAGTAGTCGATGCCGTCCTCGTCCTGCACGAGCTCCGCACGGTTGAGAACCTGGCCAGCCTTCTTCTTGGCAAGCTGCTCGAGAATGTGTTTGGCATAGCGAGATTCGCGCGGCTTCAGCTGATCGCCATCGAGAAGCTCCAAGGCGTCGAGGATCGCCGTACCTTGCTTGCTCTTGACCCCGCCGGCAATCCACTTGAGCGCCTCACTGGCAGCCTGCTCACGGTTTCGCCGCGTGACCAGCACGCTGAAGATCGGATAGTCAGGGCTCTTGTTCTCGAACTGAGGCGCCAGGCAGATAGACCCGGCGATGTTGACCAGGTCGCGCACCGAGGCATTGGAGAGCCCACCAGGCACCTTGCCTTGGACGGTTTCCTGAACCGTTCTGGACCGGCCCTCATAGGTCACCTCGAATGCAGTCGTCAGGTGCTCCCGCAGCCATTTTGTCAGGGTCTTCAGATGGTCTGAGGCTTTCTGCTCGTAGATGCGCTTGTTCTCACCTGACGCGGTGGCGGCCTGCTCACGGGCTCCAGCGTAGAGCTTCAACGCCGTGTCGAAGTCATCGTCGCGATTCTTGAGTTTGAAGAACACCTCGTCCGGCTTCTTCTCATCCTTGAAGTAGGGCGCGTCGTTCGGCTGGAGGAAGTAGAGGTAGAAATCCCGCGGGGGCTGAGCCGTGGATCGCTCATTGGGCGCACCAAAGAAGAGATAGCCGCTGCGCTCGGCTTTGCGTTCGCGCCACTCGAGCTCGTGCTCCCAAATCTTGTATCCACTCACGTAGGTGCTGTCGGCAGCCTCCATCACACGCGTAAGGGCAGTGAAGTAGTGACGGTCGAGCTGGCCCGGGCTCAGCGTCTCTGCCTTCTTGGCGATGAGGGAATCGAAGTCCACATCCTTCTTGAGATCCAAGTAGTATTGGTTGTTCTCCTTGTTCACCATGATGAACTGGCCGCTCACCGTGCGAAGAATCTCAACCAGCGCCTTCTCGACAAGCGTCTGAAGGAAGGCCGCATCCTTCTCAGGCGTGGGCAGAATCAGGCAAAGGTCATCACGCAACTCCTCGGGCGTTGCGCCCAGAGGCGCGAAGATGTCGTCGGTGGTGAGCCGATGCACCGAAAGGGCGTGGATGATTCGAATCGCCACATCCTTGTAAGCCGGGGTCGTGTACGCCTGCCGGATCCGGTCCTCGAGCACCTTGCTCTTGTCGACGACTTCCTTGATCTCCGGTACCGAACGGAACGACGGGTTACCCTGGAGTTGGGCCCAGTAGCTGTCATAGGCGATGAGGCCAGGAGCATTGTTGGGGACATCCTGGTCGACCACTTCGCGCATGGCCGCGCTCAACGTCTTGAGCACTTCGCGCTTCTCAGCCACATAGACCTTCTCGAACGTGTCGAGATAGGCTGGGTGGACCGGGAAAAGCTCGACGAACTTGTCCATCTGCTCATTCATGGAGCCGTAGAGAGAGGCAAACTGGCTGAGGTGTTCGCGGATCTTGCCCATCTGCTCGGGGGTCTTCTTGAGCAGGCGTTGTGAGACGACGTAGGCAACGTCTTCGCGCGCAATACGGACCTGCTCGAAGCGATCCTTAACGCGACGCAAGGTTTCAGCAACGAACTGGAAGCGGGGGTTGTCGAAGAGGCTCTCCTGCACGCCCGAGATGAACCGGAAGCGGGTCGACTTGCAGACCTCACCGATCTCACGCAGGAAATTCAGATCCAGAATGAGGGCTTGCTCGTCACGCGTCCTCAAGTAGTCCAGCAGTTCGTCCAGGGCCAGCAGGAGACCTTCTTCAGGAAATGTTTCCTCGAAGGCCGCCATCATCTGGGCGAACGAATCCTTGTTGTTCGTGACTTCGCTAGCCAGTGGGAACTGGAAGTCGATCCCCAGCTCACCGAGTTTCTCTTCGAGGTTATGGCAGACGATATCACGGAGCGTCATCTGCGTGGCGCCGATCTCCGCACGCAGCACTTTGAACCGGCCCGCAATGGCAGCAGCCTCTTTTGCCACCTTCTCGTTGGTCGCCAGAGTCGCCAACTCGGGGTGCTCGGCAATGGCCGTAATCACCGCCATCAAGTGCGACTTACCCGTGCCGTAGTTACCGACGATGAGGAGCCCCTTGTTGTCCGCCGGCTTGTCGAACTGGAGCTGGCTGAACACCAGACCAGTGAGCACCTCCTCCATCCTGTCGGAGATGACGAACGTCTCCACCAGTCGCCGCGCATCCTGGGCCTCATCGGCCTCCCGCAGCTGGATGACGGATTCGATCGGGTCGAACTGGATGAGATCGGCGTATTTCATGATTGTCCCTCGGTCTCTGCCTTGGGGGCAGGCTGCGAAGACGCTTCCACCGGCACGATGATGGCGTCAGGTTGGTCGTATTGCTGGTACTCTGGGTGGGATGGCTCGGCGTAGGTCAGGCGTTTGCCCTGATAGTCGCCGGCCCAGGAGGCTACAACGGTTCGGTTTCGAGCGATCCCTTGGAGAAGCCGCAAGGGGTCCTGCTGGAGTTCGGCGCTAAAGAGAATCTCGATGTTGTCCAGAATGAGGACGTCTGCCGAGTTTTCCTTGGCGATGGCATCCAGCAGGCGGGTCACCCGAATTGCCCGCTGTTTAGTCGTCAGCTCAAGGAGCCGCTCAGAAAGGGCGAGGTTGAGATTGACCAGGGGGCAATCCTGGTCAGCAGCAAACTGCCTCAATGCAGCGGTTTTGCCAGAACGGGGCTTGCCGACTAGAAGCACCAAGCGGTAGTAGAGTGTTGATGCGGTTGGCATCTGTTCTTTGATACGGTGAGCCAACGATGCGGACGCCAACTGGGCCTCCAGTCCGGAAAATCGGATATGGTTGCTACGCAAATATCTATTCGGGGGCAAAATGCCCAAACGAACGTCTATCCTAAGCGGTTATGAGCTTTACATCAAGCGTCTTACATACGTGTTAGCTGAACGAGCGACAGCCAGAACGGATTGCCATCCAATCGGTTATACAGAACCTTCGCAGTCGTGTTTTCGCTCAGTCTTGGCCGTTTACAGTAGGCTTGAAGCCACCTCATTGGACCACGAGCCATGAAGATCGGACCAGCCGGCGGAGTGGCCGCCGAGCTTGGCAGCCTGCCTGGGATGGACTAAAGGCAATAGGCCGAGACTCTGCCCATCAATCTCAATCTTGTGAAGCCGGCCGTAGGCTGTCCCCGTCCGCCCATAGTCCCCAAGCGAATCCTCAGAGCCAAAATGGCGGGTGAACCATTTCAAGGGCAGATCCCCTAAAGTGAGGAGTAATTCTGGTTGAGCCTCGTGGATCTCCTTGAGGATCTGGGAACGACGTTTCTCGTCGGCAAGAACCTTCGGCAGCGGCTCCCAGCGAAAGCTCGGCAAGCCCCATTCCTGAGCTTTTAATTCGTAGGACGTTCTAAGGGCCTCTGCTTGGCTGTCATTAATGCAACTGTACGGCACCAGGTCACAGAGCCAAGCGTCATCACGAGCCAAGCCTAGAGGCTTCAGAAAGTGATCATCGAGTGCGCGGCCTGACGGCCCGTTCAAGTTCTTCGGAGCGGCTACCAGCTTCCCTGCTCCCTCAGGAATCTCAATCGCGCTCACGATCTCTTCGGCACCGTCTCCCGTCCAGAAGATCTCCGGCTCCGAGGCCACACCGACCGCCCTAATTCGCGGCTCACCATCAGGCCCAATCCATCTCGCATGGACCGCGCTGGCATAGACGCCGAGGACGAAAACTCTCTTCGGAGCCCTGTCCTTCTGCTCGACCGTCTTGATGGGTTGACCAAATGGGAAAGTACCAATGTCGCTCATGATGATCCCTCGATTTTCGAAATAACGAGATGTAATATCTGGTTGTCATCTTGCCATAGCACCAGTCCAGCACCAAGGATTTTCAGCCAAATCCCCACGGAATGCTTGACGCCATAACCGAATACAGATAAAATACTTACACCCTCATCACTGCCCAGCTCCCGACCAGTGGAGCTGAGTGTCGAACACTGCTTCCACAACAATCTCACCCCCCAATCTCCCCCAACCACCCCTCCCACTTCCCATACAACTCCCCAAGCCTCTCCCCCACCTCCGCATGCCTCCCAGCAACCCCCACCCTCTCCTCCACCGTCAACCCCTCCCTAGACAACCTCTCCAACAACTCCCCCTGCTCGCGTTCAAGCAGTGCGATCTCCCCCTCCACCTCCCCAATCCACCTCTCCCTCCGAGCAATCTCATTCTTGCTCAACCCCCCGCTCCCACGCTCCGTCTCCTCCGCAACTGCCCCCGCCTTCTCCGCCTTCTTCTCCTCCACCTGCGCCGCAACCACCGCCCTCTCCTTCAACCGCACCGACACTTCTCCCCATGACCCCAGATGCAACGCCACCTCATGCATCGCCCCAGCCCCCTCATCCCAAGCCGGCACGAACATCAAAATCCGATCACAAACCCGATCCAAAAACCGCCGATCATGACTCACCACCACCAACGTCCCATCAAACCCCCGCAACCCCTCCTCCAACGCCTCGCAAGTCACCGCATCCAGATGATTCGTAGGCTCGTCCAACAGCAGCGTGTTATG
>Ga0116151_10002488_pt1 | contig 16924 bp, 18 predicted proteins | sample AD_UKC117_MetaG_FD_89893 | JGI IMG/M metagenome (GOLD analysis project Ga0116151, IMG submission 89893) | Active sludge microbial communities of municipal wastewater-treating anaerobic digesters from Hong Kong - AD_UKC117_MetaG | ecosystem: Engineered > Bioreactor > Anaerobic > Digestate...
CCCAGGGGTTTGGCCCAGAGGTCGAAGAAGGCAAAATCTCTCACCGGTGGATTGATCCCCAGTATCCTGCACCCTTTCAGGGATCCCAGGTATCCGGAGAGGTCACTCACGGGGCGCGTCCTTCAAGGGCAGATGATAGATGGACCGGGGCCTTCCCGGTCTGCCGTCCACGTTCAGGCTTTTTTTGGCGATGCTTCCCTTGGAGACGAGGAACTCCAGGTATCGATGAGCCGAAGGGTAGGAGATGCCTGCCTTTTCCGCAACAGTTCTGACATCGGTAGGGTTTCCGCCGCTGCTTACAATTTCAAGGACCTTTCTTGCAATGACCTCGGAAAGACCCTTCCGGGGATGGTCCCGACGCCCCTCTCGACGGTATCTGCCCAACTCTGCATGAAGGGCTATCCGGGAAGTGAAATCCGCCAGCCTGAGAGGTTTGGTGATGAAGTCGTCAGCTCCTGCCATGTGAAGGCTCTCCGCAAGTTCTGGTGACTCCTCGACGGTAAGAACCAGCAGGACCGTTTCTGAGGAGATCTTCCTGGCCTCCCTGATCACTTCCAGGCCGCTCATTCCCGGCATGTGGAAGTCAACGAGCAGCATGTCCACCAGGTCTTTCCTGATCCAGTCGAGCGCTTCCCCGGCTCTGGTTGTCGTCTTCATCTCCCATCCCTGCAGGGAGGCCATGGCCTCCAGCGTGTAGAGGATGCCCGTATCGTCATCTACTGCCCCCAGAAAAATTGTCAATCCCTGGCACTCTCCTTATCTTCCCCCCCGCATCCGTACAGTTGCAGGGAAAGGGTAACCGAAGCCCCGCCCAGGGAGCTTTTCCCGAATGTCACCTTGCCTCCGTGGTCTCTGAGCACCTCCTGAACGAAAACCAGACCCAGTCCGGTGGAACCCCATCCTGAACGGTGTGCCTTCGGTCTCTGTTTGAAACCCGGACCGTTGTCTTCAACTGATATCTCGACGCTGTCCCGTGATTTTCTTGCGGTCAGGCGGATCCTCGCCCCCTCCGGTGATGGGGATGAAGCCCTGGCCGCATTGTCGAGAAGGTTCGCCAGGGCCCTGGAGAGCCTTACGGCGTTGACGTTCAGGAGGACCTCGCCGCATTCGTGGGGGATGTCCGCCTCAATAGAGGGGCTCCAATCCATTGGGCTTACCTGGCTCAGGGAGTAATCCACCAGGGCGGAGACGGTCACGGTACGGGCCGAGGCGGCGTCGAGGATCTCGGAGATCATCTGGTCCATGGACCTGGATGCCTTCAGTATCACCGAGGCGTGCCTGCGGGATTTATCGGATCCCTCCTCAAAGATCACGTCCGAAAGGCCGACTATGGTCGTAAGGGGGCGCCTCAGGTCGTGAACAAGGTTCTGCATTTCCTTGACCGCCCTGGACTGGAGCTGCTGCTCCCTGAGCGAGTAAAGCTCTCTCTCCTGGGTCCTGAAACGCCGGAACTGTTCCAGCTGTCTCTCGTAGCTTACAAGAAGCTCTATGGTGAGAAGCGCTCCCGCAAAGAGGAACAGGAAGAAAGTAACCCCCACCAGGTCCAGGACGAGGGTCTTGTTCGGCAGCTCCGCGATCTGCTTGATCGCCATGGAGATCTCTCCCCAGCCGAATCCGTATCTTGTAAGGGAAGGAATGACGTCAAGCCACTGGAAAGATACCAGGAGGGGGACAAGCGCTACGGCGCGGTTGATCCATCTGGTCACGCCCCGGGTAAGATACTGGACCAACAGGACGCTGGCCAGGCCAAGCACCGCCGGCATTCCGAAATGGGGGATGGACGGAAAGTCGAAGACGGCCACGGCCTGGTAGCATACCGGTATACCGACCAGGGGGAGGATGCGCCCCACCGATCTGTGACCAGTGGCCTCGGCGACACCGTTGCCTACCAGGAACCACCCCTCGTAAAGGAGCAGAGCCCTGGCAGCGTTGATTACTACAAGGACGGCGGTCGCAGCCAGCAGATAGCCGCTGTCGTCATGCCTTACGGACAGGTCGAGGAAACGGAAGACGTGGTAGATAGGCCTCTCATAGAAATGGGAGACACCCCAGGCAGCCAGGAGTATCGTTCCCCAGAGAGCCTGGCTGGACTTGCCTCCAGATGTTTCAATGGTCCTCTCTCCAGGTGTTCTCATTTAAACTCCCACCGTCGGAAAAAACTCAGTACGATCATTCCTGAAGCGGCGGCGACGAGGAACCGCCATGGCGATCTTTCCCATGGCAGGGAGGATCTCCCTTCAAGGCCTGCCGAACGGGCAAGTTCAGGGATGTTCAGGATATGGAGGACAGTTATACCCCTTTCCAGGGCTTTTGAGACCACGCCGTTTCCAGCCTTCAACCCTGGAGATGGTCGCAGGAACCCCGGGGGGAGGTCAAGGAGGGAGGGGTCGCTGCCGAGATCAGCGTTACTCCCTCCTATCTGGATCACGAGACGGGTTCCTTCCGGCAGGGAGACCGCTGCCTTCCGTTCGATCATCTCTTCAAGATCTTTGGCGGCGATCAGGGGGATAAAGCCCCTTCGAGCGGCTTCCTCGAGAGCTGAAAGCCCTTCCGGCGGGAGGTCTTTTCCCATCTCCCCGGCTCCGCCGATGGTGCAGGCGGCGGCCCTGGTCCGTACGAACCCTCTTGTCCTGAGAAAGTGGAGGATATCACAGATCGTCATCGAAGGAATATTGGCCCCCCACGTGGAGGATCCCAGAGAGATCACCAGGGTTACGTCCAGGTCAAGAGACTCTGCCGCGGACAGGGAAGACACCGCAAGGCCCGGGAAGGAGCCTGAACTGAGAATGGTAACCTTGTCGCCGGGACCCAGACCCTCACGAGCAAGCCATCTTCGGAAGACCACAGCCCAGGCTGGCCGGACGGACAACTGCTTCGAGGCGAGACTACCGGAGGTTGTTGTTATGGTACTCCACTCGACCCCTATCATCCCCGATCTCTGCGGGTCGTCAGTCTCCGAGTGGGGCACGCCGGTTTCGCTTCTAAGGACCAGCAGCGAATCCCAGGCCGCCTCGATCCTTTGAAGGAGCCTTGATTCCTCCTGGGAGAGGGGGCTGTCGCCGGGCAACCATGCCAGCGCAGCTACCAGGAGTGCCCAGAGAGCGATAGTTGCTGTCTGCCGGTTTGCGCCCTTCTTCAGGATGGAGAAGACCCCCTTCAAGGCAAAAGTCCTCCGGCAAGGAAAGTCACTCCGGCCAGGGAAAGCAGCGCAGATAATGTAGGCAATAGCCCCTGGCGCTGGATATCGGAGGCCACAAGGCCCGGTACCACCCACCCGAGCCAAAGAGGGTCAAGGGGTAATCGGCCCAGAGCAAGGAGAGCCGTGAGGGCTGCCAAAAGCAGCGACAGCGCGATCCTCTGGCGACCGTAAACACCGAAGAGGCGAACAGATATCTCAAGGAGGAAGAACAGGAGGAGCGAAAAGGCAAGGGTCCATGCAAAGGCGTGAAAAGTGTTCATGTGAAGGGCAAGGATCCCTGGAGAGATAATGCCGCCGGGGGAGAGTCCAGTCCTTTTGAAGAACAGCATACCGAGAGCTATCCCAATGGCTATTACCAGTATCTCCCTGTTCACGATGCTTCGACCTCCCGTGCAAGGGGGAGGCCCCTGACGTTGCCGCAACCGAAAACGGAGCCCTCGCTTCTGACAAGGTCAGCCAGGGCCGCAGCACCGGAATGCGGAAAAAAGCTGAACCCGGTGGGGATAAGGGGGCGGTCGCCTGTGATGATCCTTCTCTTCCATTTTCCGTTCCTGATCCAGGGGAGGTGAGCCGAAAGCCGGGAGGGTCGGTCGTGCCTGTGGTTAAAGAGCAGCGCCGTTCGCTCCTGGTCCCAGCCCGTCGAACGGAAGAGCGCGTCGGCCGTTACAGGGTCATTGGAGGAGAACGCCCAGGCTACTGCTCCGCCCCTGCGGGGGTTCACTATCATGAATTCATGGGGATCCCTGGGAACTTTCTGGAAAGAGGCCTCCGATCCTGGGAGACCGAGGATGTTGAGTGCCTCCACGGCGATCCTTTCATACTGACGGGGGAGTTCTTCCTTGGTCTGTCCGACAGAAAAAAGGTCACACCCCATCTTTTTCAGGGCAAGGACAAGTTCCAGGTCCTGACCGGCCTGGTTTCCTAAAAGCAATCTGGAGTTACCGGGAACACCTCTGAGAAGCGCTTCCCTTGCCCCCGAAAGTTGAGGTCCCCAGCAATCCGCGTGATCGGGGAGCAGGCTTGTCCATACGATCAGTCCCGGGTCCAGCCATTTAGACGGGAGAGGCTGCAGCTCAGGGGAAACGGCGCTGTTTTCAGCCACAACAGCCTGCGTGCCTTCGGGAATACTCCGGATCCACCAGGTCATCTCCGATAGGTGGGCCGGCGAGTGGCGGATGATCCTTTTCTCATGGAGACCTTCAAGGACCATGGGAACGGTCCCGGTGATCCGGGCCGAAAAGGAAAGACCGATGGAGTCCAGGGCTGCGGCAATGTAGCGCACAGCCGTACTCTTGCCGCGGGTCCCGGTAACCAGGATCCGGTAGGGGGGCCGGGTGTTTCTCAAGTCACACCTCCACGTTGAAAAGGGGCGGCTCCAGGGCCGCCCCAAAAGATTACTACATTACTTTCACCTTGTGGCGGTTTTTTGCCCTAGAATCCCACAGGTACCCCCAGGCGTCTGCTGTCGGCGCCACCGTTCATCATTCCGTCGATAAAGAGGATCCCCTGGGCCGTTCCGTAATAGCCCCCCCTGGGCTGGACCTCCACGTTGTGTCCCCTGAGTTTAAGGAACTGGATGGTGATCTCGTTCATTGCGTCCTCGACGCGAAGAGGACCGCTCTGGCCGCCCGAGGAGAAAGCGAAGATCCGGGGCTGTTCGATAGCCTCATCCATGTGCATGCCGAAGTCGACGACGTTCATTATTATCTGGGTCATAGCGGTGATGATCCTCATTGCCCCTGCTGCCCCGAGGGTCATGAAGGGTTGTCCGTCGGGGTCGAGGACGATCGATGGGGACATCGAAGAGAGCGGGCGTTTGCCGGGCTCGGGGGCATTTACACTCTCGGGGTTCTGGGAGAAGTCGTCCATCTCGTTGTTCAGGACGAACCCGTACTCGGTAGCGAAGACCCCTGATCCGAAGAAGTAGTTGACGGTGTTGGTGGAGGCTACAATGTTCCCCTCCTTGTCAACGACGGAGAAGTGGCTCGTGGAGATATGCTTGTTGCCTCCTCCGCCAAGGAACGCGATTTCGTCGCCCCCGTTGTAGGGCCATGGATCACCGGGCTGGACCTCCTGCATTACCTCGTAGACCCATATCTTTCGGGCCAGCTCCCTTGCGTATTCCTTGCTCGTCAAGCCCCGCAGCGGTACGTCAACAAAGGCCGTATCGGCCATGTACTTGCCCCGGTCGGCGAAGATGAGCTTCATTGCTTCGGCGAGAGTATGCAGGTACTGGGGAGAGTTGTGCTTCATTGAGCTGATGGGGAAGTTCTCCAGAATGTTCAGCAACTGGACGATGTGAGTCCCGCCGCTCGAAGCAGGAGGGGTGGAGTAGATATGGTAGCCCCTGTAGGTCCCGTAGGCAGGATCCCCTATCTTGACCTGGTAGTTCTTGAGGTCGTCCATCGACATTTTCCCTCCGGCACGGTTGACCGCTGCGACAACAGATTCGCCTAAGGGCCCCTCGGTCATAGCCTTGACCCCATGTTCCGCAATAAGGTGGAAGGCCTCGGCAAGTCTGGGCTGCTTAAGGATCTTCCCCGCCTCAATGGGGAGTCCGTCCTCGAAGAAGGCAAGGTCACCCAGATCGTTGTTCTTTGCTATCTTCTCGTAGTTGTCGGCAATAATACCCGTCTGCATCGGGTGGACCTCGAAGCCCTCCTCGGCAAGCCTGATGGCTGGTACCGCCACTTCAGCGAAGGTCATGGTCCCGTAGTTCTCAAGAGCGGCAAAGATCCCCATCAATTGTCCGGGAACTCCGACAGCCTTCCCTCCAACGGTGGACCAATTCTCATCCTTGGACTGCTGGGACGCGTACATGTCCTTCGTAGCCGATGCGGGAGCGACCTCACGATAATCAAGGAACACCACTTCACCGGTCTTTGCGTTCCTGATCACCATGAAACCCCCTCCGCCTATTCCCGAGGCGTTGGGCTCCACTACGTTCAGGGCGAGCATGGTTGCTATGGCCGCATCAACTGCGTTACCGCCCTTCTGCATGATCTCAACCCCCGCCCTCGACGCCAGTTCATGGGCCGAGGAAACCATCCCGTTCTTTGCCATTACCTCTTCGGCCTCTACCGCAAAAGCCGCACCCGCAGCTATTGTCAGCGATATTGCCAGAAGGATCGTCGCTGCCTTTTTCATCTTGCTTTTCCTCCCTTCCCTTCAGTGATAGTTGCTGCCTCTAAAAAGATCATTCCGCCTCCAGAGGCGGAGAGAACCCCTATTGGTCCGGTACAGGCGACAGAAAAGCCCCGACGCCTTCTTCCAGTATCTCTCCGTAGGAGGGTACGCCCTCCACGGTGATCGCTATCTCGGGATCCAGGTATTCCAGCGTTTCCAGGAAGGTGAGAATCGATCCGGTATGCCGTGCGACACGGAGATCCATCGGCTGATCGGTCACATAGGGTATGAAGAGCCTTCCCAGTTCCGCCGCCTTGGCATAGAACTTGTCCTGGCCTGTCATGACAAGGTCTTCGTCAGTCCTCCCGCGAAGACGTCCCTGGCTTGGGTTGCCTGTTTCCATGAGAATGGGCATGGTGGCTGTGGCATCGCCCCACTCCCGATGGGTAAGCCCTCTGAGGTTTTTTGGCGAGGGCTCGAGCCTGATGGGAACTCCCCGGGCCTCCAGTTCCATGGTGACCATGGCGGCAAGCATCATGCTTTTCTCGTGGGCAACAATGGCATTGACCACAGGGTACTCGGGGCTCGCTTCATGAAGGTCGAATGCCAGATCTATCTCTTCCCTGAGCAGAAGTTCAAGGAGCCCCCTGGCAAGGCGCTGGGTGAGAGGGCCGTCCTCCACACCGGGATGAGCCCGGTTCAGGTTCGCCATTTCGCTTCCTGAGAGCTGCTGTCCCGATGCCTCGTGTATATAAATGTCGGGGTTGGGCCACTGGTGGACAGGATTGGTCGCCCTCGATCCGTAACGGAAAGACCTGACGCTTCCATCGGGAAGGGTGAAGTGGATCCTCTGCGGGGAGGCCTCCTGGGGCGAGTTGTGGCCGAAGGCGGACATGTTGGCAAAGGGTATCACGAAAAGCTTCCCCCTGCTGACATTTGCTCTTTCAAGAAAGATGACAGCTGTCATGGTCGCCGCCGGTTCGTTCGGGTGAGTTCCTCCCATGATAAGGACCGACCCTCCGGGGACTCCGCTGTCCTGGGTGAAGACAGGGGTGTCAACAGGTGTGCCCGATATGTTCGGGAACCATTCGGAGAGCATGTGCGAAGTGAAACCCGGGGCCGGAACGACCCTGTCGGGCAGTCTCATCTCAAGGAAGTTCTTTCCTGTAAAAGCCGCGAGGACGAGCGCGAATGCAAGCAAAAAGGCGGCGGAGGCGCGGGTTCCTTTATTGAAAGACAGCATCGTCGCCACCACCCTACTTGATCAGAAGGATCCTGAGGACCAACGGAATGACCACCATTGTCGCGGTGACCTGTTTCCAGAAGTCCTTCTCCCTGAACATGCAGCGGAGGACAAAAACCAGTATGAAAAGGGCTATAGCCCTGTAGACGATCGTCATATACCCTTACCTCCTAGTAGAGGATCCCCGCGATATACTGGGCTCCCAGGATGACCGCGATCCCCCAGACTGCTGTCAACAGGCCCGGAACAACGCAGAAGCGCAGGACCCTGAAGTAGTTCTTTTCACCGACGACCTGGGCGGCAAAGATGCCTGCCAGTGCTGTAGGGGGCATCAGGTCACCCAGTCCTGCGATCAGGCTGAGGGCAGAACCGACAAGAATCTCGTTCCTGCCCAGAAGCGCCAGCAGAAATGGGACCCCCAGCACCGAAGCGGAACCGAAGGCCGATACTGCCCCGAAAAGGGGCATCGAAGTGGCTATGCCCACGTAGAGAAGCCATGCAGGCAGTGCCAGTGCTGAAACGACGACGAAGCCCCTCACTCCTATGAGGGTCATGATCTGGATGAACATGCCCACACCCATAAGGATCCCCATTACCGGCAGAGCATCGTTGATCGCCTCGGTGACAGTCTCGGGGATGTTCCATTTGACCCCTGAGAAGATGCCCACAGCAGAAGCGATAAGGAATGAGAGTGGCATCCCCAGGGGGGGCCAGACCTCCGGGAACATCCTTTCTCCGCCCAGGAGCACTACCAGCGCCGCCATTGGAAGGAAAAGCCTGGCTGTCAACGGTGTCCGGGCCATTCTTGAGAGCTCCTCCTCAAGGGCAGGGTCATGACTCTTCTTTCTGAGCGAGGGGTAGACCAGCCAGAGGGCGGTGAAGACGGCCAGCGGGACGGTACATATCAGCAGCGGCAACCCGAAGCCCACGTAGGGCATGTCTATGCCGCCGCCTATGATCATGGCAGGAAGGTTGATCGGCGGAGCGATCATACCGTAGATCGCCGACATCGCAATTGCCGCTGCGGTCTGCAGGGTCGGAACCCCGAGCTTTATCATAACCGGCGCCACCAGGGCTCCGGTAGTGAGGACCGCGGCGGTGGAGGATCCGGTGATCATCCCGGGGACCATTATCAGGAAGACTATTCCAAGGGACAGGACCGCCGGAAATGACCTGAACTTGCGGATCATCCATGCGGCTACAGATTCGAGGAGCCCCGTGGCCTCGATGGTCTTCATGAAGATCATTGCCGTAGCTATTATCAGGATCGTGTCGATGTAGCCGAACATGCCCTCCACAAGGTGGCGCAAGGGGATACCGGCGCCTCCCAGGAGAGAGCCCGTAACGGCCGCAAGACCCATGGCAACGGCTATTGGCAGCTTCAGGGCGAAGGCGCCGAAACCGAAGGCCGTTATCATTGCCAGGGTGTAGAAACCTTCCGGCCAGAACCAGCTCATGGCCGAGCCTCTAGAGGACTCCCCAGTCAGAGAGATCCCTTTTCAGCGGCTCATCAATGGCCCTGATGGTCTCTACCTCGGTGACAGGAACGTTCTCCCCCTTGATCCTGTCGAAGAGACCGTCCAGGTTCCCGCCCCTGACGATGGTAATGCGCTCCGCAAGGGGGACCACCGCCTCGATGAACATGTCGGAGAGGGTACCTCTTCTTCCGGCTCCACCCACGTGCATGACAAGGATCCTGACACCTGATCCTCTTGCCCTGTCGATCAGGGCGAGGGCCCTGTCCCTCTCCTGCTCCTGGTTGATGCCTGCGGCACCAAGGCCCTTTGAACTCCCGCCTACGACGGCAATAAGGACCTTATGTCCCGAAAGGTCTTCAGGTTGCATCAGCGCGTCGAAGTCGGTCTCGACCTTCATGTTCTTCAGCACAACCATTGCCATCATGGCGTCGGGACTCTGTCCGACCGAAGTAAGGGCCACCTGGGCGGCAAAGGCCACGGAGGATGCCGAGACAATGATAATCGCCGCCAGGAGGAACAGGGCGGCCTTCCTTGTAGTTTTCCGCAATTGGAACACCTCCACTTTGATCCGGCATGTGCCCGGAAATATTCAGTAACCTGCAACCATTAAAGGTCAGGGATGCGAAATGTCCAGAATTTTTCTCATATTTATCTTATGTTCTAATGATACTGCGAACAGATAACATAAACAATAACAACCATAATATAATGGTCGGGCCTTCCAATGTTGGAGTAAAATAATGAACAGGCACCAGGAACAGCGATAGAAAAGGGGGTATCCGTTATTATGAGCAAGAGAAGGATGGGCCTGTTCCTGTCCGTTGTCGTCGCTCTGACCCTTTCCTGTTCCGCTTTCGCCGCGGAGTTCCAGGCGGACATGAAGATGGAGGGCGGAGAGGAGACCGTCACAGGAAAGGTCTTTGTAAGCGGAAGTATCATGCGACAGGAGATGGAGGTCCCGGGCGCTGGCAAGAGCATCAGCATCGTAGACGGGGCAAAGAACATCATGTACGTTATCATGCCCCAGGAGAAGATGTACATGGAGTTCCCCAACGAACAGATAGTCCTGGGCGACGAGGATATTGAAGACTGGCTCTCTGATGACGCTGACCTTAAGAAGATCGGAACGGAGACCATAGAGGGTTACAAGTGCGACAAGTACGAGGTCACCTACAAGGATCCGGAGAGACAGGCCATGGGGAGTTCCGTGATCTGGATAGCCCGGAAGCTCAATTTCCCGATCAGGGGAATCACTGAGGGTGAGGATGGCAAGGTGACCGTGACCTACACGAACATCAGGGAAGGGTCACTTGACAAGGCGCTGTTCGAGATCCCGAAAGACTACCAGAAGTTCTCTTTCTAGGATATCTGCCGGATCTTCGCGAGAGGGGCGGTCGTTTGTCTTCCCAGATGAGCTCGGTCCGGCTTAGCCGGCTGAACAGCCTGGTCATGGAATTCTTCCATGAACCCAGGAGGAGCAGGGAACACCTGCTGGCCGCCCTGGGTTACGGAAGCAATGGGAGGGCTCTTGAAAGAGACCTCAAATTCCTGAGGGATGAGTTCGGCGTCCGCATCTGGTACAACCGGAGGACGCGGCTCTATGAATTCCACGGCAACGGCAGCTTCATCCTTCAGCTACAGATGAACCGGCGAGAGGTGATATCCATTGCGGCGGGGCTGAACATGGTATGCCATTTTCTCCCCCATCTTGGCGAGGACTGCAGCAGGTTCTGGGGGAAGCTGAAGTCCATGCTCCCAGGTGCGATGGCGGAGCAGGGGGAGAAACTCGCCGAGAGCACTGTGGTAGCCCTCCCTGTCTCCAGGATGGACCCCATGGTCTTTGAGACTGTGGTCAACGCTGTTTCTGACAGGAGAAGGATCCACTTCCAGTACGAGTCGCCCTACAGCGTTGAGGGCAGAAAGCAGAGAAGGATATCACCCTGGGGGGTCTTCTTTCTCGCCCACGCCTGGTACGTCTGGGGTTCGCACTCTGAAAGAGACGAACCGAGGACCTACAGGATATCGAGGATAAGTTCCGTCTTCGCCCTGGATGATGGACAGTACTCACCTCCGCCGGAAGGCCAGGATACAAGATCCTTTGCCTCCTCGGCCTGGTATGGCTGCTCTGGTGGCGCCAGGCACAAGGTTGCCGTCAGGGTAAGAGCCCCCCTTGCTTCTGTTGTGGAGGAAACCGACTGGCACCCTACCCAGAGGATCGAGCACATGGAAGACGGGAGCATAACCATCTCGGCAGTCGTTCCAGATCTGGGCGAGATAGGGCGTTGGGTAATGGCAAGCGCACCCTACGCGGAGGTACTGGAGCCCCTGTCTTTGCGGGAGTCAATATCGGCTCTCTGCGCAATGGTCCATGAGGGTCATTCGTGAAGCATCTCCAGGGTCACCGCCATGAAGAGCTCGAAGGCATCCCTGAAACTCCTGATGTCGTAGCCGGTAGCCTTCCTGATCTTTTCGATCCTGTAGTGCAGCGTGTTCCTGTGAATATTAAGTTCCTTCGCAACGATACCGGGGCTGCAGGGGTGCAGGCACCATCTCCGAAAGGTATGAAGCATCTCCCCTCCGTCAGGGGTCTTCCTGAGCCCCGAAAGGGCGTTGCGTGCGAAACGCCTTCCCTTTTTGACATTGACCGTCGTGAGCAGATCTTCCATCAGGTAATCGCCTATCCGGTGGATCTTCCCGGGTTCGTTCTTCTTGATCCCTATGGTCAGGGCCTTCCAGGCATCGCCGTATGAATAGTGGAGGTCTTCTACCGTCCTGGCCAGAGATCCCGCTCCGACTGTCAAGGACAGCCCCATCTGCTCAAGGTTCTCCCTGCACCTTCTGCAACCCTCTCCAGGGGAGCCTTCCAGGGGATCCCCTGGAGAGGCCCCGGTGGAAGCAAAGACAGCGAACCTTGTCTGTCCCAGGCTCGAGCAGAAGCTTGCGGGTTCGGGGAAGACGTACCTGATCATCTCCCGTATACCGCTCCGGACCGACACTCCACCTACAGGGTCGTTAAGTTTATCCAGCATTGCGGGGCTGTCGGACCCGGGCTCCAGTATCAGGCATATCCTGGGGGTGTCGGGCTCGAAGCCCAGTTCCCTTATCCTGGTGGCCAGAATAGCGGGGTCGTCGTTACCCGGTGCGAAGGAGGCGATATGTGCTGTCAGTTCCTGGATCGCCCTGTCCCTGGCGCCTGCCGACTCCTGGATGACCTGCTCCCTGATGAAGAGTTCGGCCTGTTTCTGTACAAGGTAGCCGTAACGGGCTACTTCCCTGTGATCCCCTGCGATGGCTATGGAACCCACAACCTCTCCTGCAAGGCAGACCGGCAGTGTGACGCCGGGTTTGACGCCCTCCATGCGTCCGGCCTCTTCCCGGTCTGTATAGGTCTCGGCCCGGGACCTCATGCATTCGACTGAAGGAGTATGTACCGTGAAAAGCCGCGAAGGATCGCTGCTTCCTATGATCACGGCATTCCCGTCAGTGACCAGTACGTGGTGGCCGATAATGTCGTGAGTGGTTTTGCAGATCTCCTGTGCGAAGCGCCTGAGCATTGGCAACGCCTCCCTTTCCTTGCAACCGATTATCGTCCATAACCCCTTTTTGTGCAAAAGCACAAAAAAGTGCCTTTTAAAAGGGTTCAAGTCCTTGAAGGTGAACAGTATCAACCCTTGGTCAGCAGGCCTATAATCTGGGGGAAAGAAGCAATGACAGCAAGCCTGGAGGGGGGATGGCCCATGAGGTTGGAATTGCACAAGGTTTCGGTCAGGAATGTCTTATGGGGCGACGAGACGAAGGTCGAGAGGGGGACCCTGTTCGTCAACCGTGAGGAGATGCTCTCCGTAGCCATGAAGGATAACAGCTCCGCCCTGGCGAGAGCGTAAGGATCATACCGGTTAAGGACGTTATCGAGCCCCGCTGCAAACTTTCCGGCCCGGGGGAAGTTTTCCCGGGTTTCGTGGGAGGGATGCAGACCGTAGGTGAGGGAACCACACTGGTCCTTGACGGTGCGGCCGTCGTTACCTGCGGTCCCATTGTGGCCTTCCAGGAAGGGCTCATAGACATGTCCGGCCCCGCTGCGGACTACTCTCCATTTTCCCAGACCAATAACGTGGTCCTGGTAGTGGAGCCCGTCGAAGGCCTCGACCAGCACTCCTACGAGGCAGCTCTCCGCGAGGCAGGTTTCAGGCTGGGGTGGTACCTGGCCGACAAGTGCAGGGACTCAAAGGCAGATGAAGTAAAAGTCTATGAAATGGGAGGGCCCGTAGAAGAGTCCGCCAAATACCCTCACCTTCCAAAGATTGCCTATTTCTGCATGTCCATAACCCAGGGGCTTCTCCACGATACTTTCCTCTACGGTGCAGATATGAAGCACCTGGTACCGACCCTTATTCACCCCAACGAGAAGATGGATGGTGCCATGGTCTCGGGGAACTGCGTATCATCCTGCGACAAGAACACTACGTGGCACCACCTGAACGACCCGATAGTGGAGGAGCTATACAGCAGGCATGGGAAGGAACTGGTCTTCCTGGGCGTCATCCCGACCCTGGAAGATACAAGGCTTGCGGGCAAGGAGCGGACCTCGTGGTTCAACGCCAACCTCGCCAGGATGCTCGGGGCTGATGGGGTGGTGGTATCCGAAGAGGGTTACGGGAACCCTGATACTGACCTCTGCATGAACGCCGCCAAGTGCGAGAAGCTGGGGATCAGGACGGTGATAATTTCCGATGAGGCTGCCGGTACCGACGGAAAGAGCCAGGGGTTGGCCGACGCCGCCCCGGAGATAACGGCCTTCGTCTCCGCCGGGAACGTTAACGAGATGGTAGAACTTCCGGTCATGGACAGGATACTGGGTTACGACAGCTCCATATCCAACCTCTCAGGCGGTGCCGAGGAGAGTCTCCGGAAGGACGGTTCCATGTTCGTTGAGCTGCAGGCGATCATCGGTTCCACTAACGAGCTCGGCTTCAGCAGGATCGGGGCCCGGTGGATATAGGAGAGGGGGCGGTGAAAATGACCAGGAGAGTAGTTTGCTATATCAACCAGTTCTTCGCCGGCATGGGGGGAGAGGAACAGGCCCATGTGCCGCCTTCGGCCCGCCCCGGGACCGTGGGCCCGGCCATGCAGGTACAGAGCCTCCTCGGAGAAGAAGCCGTAGTGGTCGGGACGGTCATCTGCGGGGACAGCTATTTCGGCGAGCATCTTGAAGAGGCTAGGGCTGAGTGCGTCAGGTTGATAGGGGAGTTCAAGCCTGATCTTCTCGTTGCGGGGCCCGCGTTCAACGCCGGCCGCTACGGAGTGGCCTGCGGAGATATCTGTTCGGCCGTGACCGAAAAGCTCGGCATCCCTTCCATCACGGGCATGTACAGGGAGAACCCGGGCGTTGAGCTGTACAGCCCCAAGACCTTCATCGTGAAGACCTCTGACAGCGCCCGAGGAATGAAGGATGCTCTCGGTGCGATATCGGCCCTTGCCGTGAAGATCCTGAAGGGGACCCCTCTCGGTGCCGCAGAGGATGAAGGGTATTTCCCGAGAGGGATCAGGAAGAACTTCTTCCACGAGACCAACGGGGCGAAGAGGGCTGTTGACATGCTGCTCAGGAAACTTGCAGGAAAGCCCTTTTCCACCGAGTACGAGATGCCCGTATTCAAACGCATACCGCCGGCGGAACCGGTGAAGGACCTGAAAAATGCCACCATAGCACTGGTAAGCTCCGGAGGCATAGTCCCGCGGGGGAACCCCGACCATATAAGGGTCTCATCGGCAGAATCCTACGGCGTTTACGACATCTCCAGCCTTGACGACCTGACCCCGGAGAACTTCGAGTCCATCCACGGTGGCTATGACCGGGTGTGGGCCAACGAGGATCCCGATACGGTCCTCCCTCTCGACATAATGAGGGAGATGGAGAGAGAGGGAGTGTTCGGCAAGCTCTACGATAACGTTTTCACCACCACAGGGACAGGTACCGCCGTGGCCCATGCCGAGAGGTTCGGCCAGGAGATCGGCGAAAGGCTCAAGAAGGACGGCGTGATGCGGTCATCCTTACCTCCACCTGAGGTACCTGTACCCGGTGCGGTGCATCGATGGTAAGGGAGATCGAGAACTCGGCAGGGATACCGGTGGTCCAGATAGCCACCATAGTTCCCATAATGCTGACGGTGGGAGCGAACAGGATCGTGCCCGGTGTTGCCATTCCCCACCCTGTGGGCGACCCCTCGAGAGGCGCCGAGGGCGACAGGGCAGTGAGGCGGGAACTTCTCGAGAGAGCCTTGAGGGCGATCCAGACACCTGTAGAGGAGCAGACCATCTTCACCTCCTAGAAAGGCTGGGGGGATCTGTTCGTCCGATGCGGGGCGGGAGGCTTGGGCCTTCCGCCCCTTGTTTCTGGAAAAGGAAGGCCCGTGGAGGTTATAATTGATCATCCGCAGACTCCGGGGAGTGGATCTGTCCCTATGAAGAAAATTCTTGTCGTTACCAATAACCCTCTTGCTTTTGAGAAATACGAAAATTCGCGTAAAGTTGAGGGGTCACCCGTCGAAGTTGTCGAAGAGGCCTCGAGGATGATGCTGGAGGGTTATTCCCTGCTGGGATCCCCTCTGCCTCCGAATGGAAGGCTGATGAAAAACCCTTACCGTTCGATAGCTCTCGTGGAGGAGAAAGGCCAGTTAAAGAGTGGCAGGGACCTTCTCCTCCTTGAAAGTGCCAGGCAGCGCCTAAGGGAAACCCCCTTCCTGTCCAGTATCGGGGGGCGGGGCAAAGATCTGGCCTTTATGGACCTGGAGCTTCTCGAGACTAGCCTGGGTCACCGGTGAAGGGGAGAACCCTTCGTGGATAATGATAAAAGGGATGGTATCCTCCGAGGGCCATCCAGAGGGGGAGAGGGAAAAACAATGCCAGAATTCGAGAGGCTCGAAAGGATCATAACCGGACGTCTTGAAGAGAATGCTTCCAAACCTGCGGTATGGTGGAAGGGGTCCTGGATGAACGGGGCCGAATTCCTCGGGCTCATCGCGAACACAGAGAAGATCCTGGAAGAGAGCGGGTTCGGTCCTGGATCAAGGATCGCGATCTTCATGGCCAATTCACCCCTCCTCTGGGCAATTGCCGTGGCCGCATGGAGGCTTGGAGGGGCTATAGCCCCCCTCAACGCAAGGAGCGGCATCAACGCCAGTCTGAAGATAGTGGAACACATCGATCCCGTCGGGGCAGTGCTCGGCGACGGAATGGACAGCCTGGCCAAGACCCTTGAAGGGGCCGGTATCCCGGCCGTTATCGCTCCCCCTGTAGGCCCACTGCCGGGCTTCAAAGGGCGGAAGGATACCAGGGAAGATGAAAGCACAGCCGTTATCTTCGCTACGTCCGGTACTACTGGAGCCCCCAAGGCTGTGCAGGTGAGCCACGGGAACCTTGTTGACAACTCCCTCAAGGTCCACGAGAACATCGAGGGCTTTGACACTGGCAGGATCCTGATGAACGTCCTCCCCAACTTCCACTCACTGGGTTTCACCATCTGCGGGGTATTGCCCCTTTGTTACGGTCTCCCCATGGTCATCGTCTCATCCTTCATTCCGGTGAAGGAGACCCTTGATGCCCTCATGGCGGCTGAAGTGAGTATCCTGATAGCAGTACCGACCATGCTCCCGTTCCTGCTGGGTGCTGTCCTGAAGGAGGGTATTTCCTTCCCGCACCTGAAATACATCCTCACCGGGGGAGGAAAACTCGACCCGACGCTTGAGGGCAGGATAAGGAAGGATATGGGGGTCATCTGCTTCGAAGGCTACGGGTTGACGGAATGCTCTCCAGTAGTCTCATGCAACCCCTCCGAGAAAAAAAGGAAACTGGGAACTGTAGGGCCGCCTCTCCCGGGGTACG
>Ga0116151_10002489_pt1 | contig 16917 bp, 9 predicted proteins | sample AD_UKC117_MetaG_FD_89893 | JGI IMG/M metagenome (GOLD analysis project Ga0116151, IMG submission 89893) | Active sludge microbial communities of municipal wastewater-treating anaerobic digesters from Hong Kong - AD_UKC117_MetaG | ecosystem: Engineered > Bioreactor > Anaerobic > Digestate...
AGACGCTTCACCCACTGGGCACGAGGTGGCGTCTGCTGAGCCCTCGCCCCTTGACTCTCTTCCCGTAGCTCCCATTCTCGGCGATGACTGATCTTCTATCGTTGACTACCTTTGCGCGTAACTTTGACTTCCTCTTGTAAGCACTGTTACACATGGTTTGGAGAGGAGAGCGTATGATTCATCCTGTGAGCGGGCGAACATCTCCTATCCGTATAAGCGCTACAAGCCATCGCTATAAAGGAAAATCAACGACTATGACCCAACCTCTAAAGTTCCATGCCCTCCTCTCCATGCTGCTCAGTGGACTGTTGCTGCTGACTGCCTGTGTCGCGCCCCAGCTGGGATCGACGCCAATAAATGATAATGAACAGGTAAACAGTGATGAAACAACAGCTGTTCCCACCTACACCAGTTGGGAAGCGGTTGTTGCCGCGGCCGAAGGGACAACGGTTAACTGGTTTATGTGGGGTGGTGCGGACACGATCAATAGCCATGTGGATAAGCAAGTTGGTGGTCCACTGCAAGAGCAGTACGGCGTCACGCTCAACCGTGTGCCGCTGGAGAACACGGCAGATGCTGTCAATAAGGTGCTCAATGAAAAGACCGCCGGCGCCGACAGTGGAGGGAGCATTGACCTCATCTGGATCAATGGGGAAAACTTTCGTACGCTGAAAGACGCTGGTCTGCTCTATGGCCCCTTCACCGATCTCCTGCCCAACAGCCAATATGTCAACTGGGATGACCCGGCCGTTGCCTACGACTTTGGCACGGCGGTTGATGGCTATGAATCGCCTTGGGCCAGCTTTCAATGGGTGCTCGAATACAACAGCGCAACCGTTGAAAGCCCGCCGCGCACCTTTGATGAATTGCGCGAATGGGTGATGGTCAATCCCGGCCGCTTTACCTATCCTGCGCCGCCCAACCACGTGGGGAGCGCCTTTGTCCGATCCCTCTTCTATTGGGTGGCCGGTGATTCCGCGCCCTTTCTGGAAGAATTTGACCAGGCCGTCTACGATGAGTATGCGCCGCAGGTGTGGGACTATCTCAACGAAATTGAGCCTTACCTTTGGCGCAGTGGCGAAACCTACCCCGAACTCTCTGCCATGCCCGATCTGCTGGCCAACAGTGAACTGGACTTTGCCATGGAATATGATGCCAGCCGTGCCTCGAATTTCATTGCCCAAGGGCGCTACCCGGACACCATTCGCACCCTCGTGCTGGACACAGGGACAATGGCCAACGTGAGCTATGTTGCCATCCCCTATAACGCCAATAACCCCGCCGGTGCGATGATTTTAGCCAACTATCTGCTTTCCCCAGACTATCAGATCCTGCTCACCGATCCGAGTGAACTTGGCTGGCTGGTTGCCATCGATCCCACCCGCCTGAGCGCTGACGAGCAGGCACAACTTGCCGCCATCGAACGGGGAATCGCCACGTTACCACCAGCGGAATTGAACAGCCATGCTTTGCCCGAAGCGCGCGCGAGTTGGGTTGCGCCCATTGAGCAGGGTTGGGAAGAGAATGTGCTGAAGTAGCAAAAGGTAAGGATCCTGTGGATCTACTATGCAGATCTCTCCGAAAATTCGCTTGTTGCCCAGCAGAAACAGCGGATTTTCGGCAGATTCTAAACCGTAGCCAGAAGAGGTGGTAATGGGGGAACGGGTACGGATTTGGTTGATGTTGACGCCGGCGTTGGTTGTTATCCTTGGTTTATTTCTGGGCGGTGTCATCGTGGGCTTGGGGCAAAGTCTGGATTACATGCCGATCATTGGGGTGCGTGAACCAACCTTGCGCCATTATGTCAACATTCTTCGCGAGTGGGATTTCTACGCATCGCTATTGTTGACGCTCTACATTGCCCTGGCCAGTACCACATTGGCGGTGGTGATTGCGATTATCCTGGCCCTTGTGCTGCGCCAGCGTTTTGCCGGTAGCCGTTTTGTCACCTTTCTCTTTCAACTGCCGTTGCCCGTACCCCATCTGGTTGCCGCCGCCGGCTTTGTACTCTTGCTGACGCAAAGTGGGCTAATTGCCCGCGTAGCCTATCAAATGAACTGGATCGAGCGCCCCAACGATTTTCCGGTGCTCGTCTTTGACCGCTGGCAGATTGCCACGATTCTGGTCTATGTGTGGAAGGAAGTACCCTTTATCGGGTTGGTCGTATTGGCGGTGTTGAAGGGGATTGGCCATGAGTACGAAGAGATTGCACAGACGTTGGGCGCTTCCGGCTGGCAACGCTTTCGCTATGTTCTACTGCCGTTGATTCTGCCCGGAGTATTGGTCACCTCCATTATTGTCTTTGCGTTTGTTTTTGGCAGTTTTGAGATCCCGCTCCTGCTCGGCCAGCGCTATCCCAATGTCTTGCCGGTGACTGCCTACCGCGCGTATATCGACCCCGATCTCAACCAACGCCCAGAAGCGATGGCAATGGGAATCATGATCACGCTCATCGTGATCGTTTTGCTGAACCTGAGCCTAACCCTCGGGCGCCGCATTCGTACCGAATAATATCAATTGCCTCTGTAAGCGCCATGAATGAGCACCCTTCTGCCAGTGGTAGATTGGCGTTCATTCATGGCCTCACAACCGGCAATTGGTATAATACAATAATTCAATTTTGATTCCTGTCACCTCGTTGCGAGGATCGGCAGGCACAGAGAATCATCAGTGACTCACAAGCTCACAGCCATGTACCGTCTTGTTCGTAGCTTTGCCCTCATACTCTTGGTGATCGGCGTGCTTTTGCCTCTCGTGCCACAGTTGCTGTGGTCTTTCGCCTTTGGTTGGTTCTTTCCGGCGCTCCTGCCACAACGTTGGGAGTTGCAAGCCTGGCGCTATCTCTTCTCTACCTCGTCGCGTGTGGGGGAGGCTCTGTTGACGAGTGTGGCCTTGGCGGTGGTCGTTGTTATGCTGACCGTGCTAATTGGTTTGCCGGCGGGGCGGGCACTGGGTCTCCATCAGTTTCGGGGCAAGCGACTGGTCAACTGGCTCATGACCGCACCTCTCTTTGTGCCAACTCTCGTGGTGATCATGGGAATTCACATCCTTTTCATCCGGTATGGCCTTGCCGATCAGTTTCTGGGGGTGGTGCTAGTGCATCTCATCCCTGCGTTGCCCTACTTTGTCCTGGTAATCTCCAGTGTTTTTGCCAACTACGCAACCGAATTGGAGGATACCGCGCGCACGTTGGGGGCAGGGCCCCTGCGTACACTGCGTTATGTGACCTTGCCGTTGATCTTTCCTGGCTTGCTTGTGGCCATGCTCTTTACATTTTTGGTCTCGTGGAGTCAATACATTACCACCGTGCTCATTGGTGGCGGGCGCGTAGTGACCTTGCCGATGGTGCTCTTTCCCTTCATCAGTGCCGCCAACCATGCCAATGCTGCTGCGGTCAGCATCGTCTTTATTCTGCCGGCGTTGTTGATATTGGCTTTGACTTCCCGCACCCTCAGCGCCGGAGCCGATGCGATCGGTGGATTGGGACGGCTATGAGCAGCGTGCGGATCATTGAGCTCAGCAAGCACTTTGGTAGCGTGGCTGCGGTGGATCAGTTGAGTTTAGAGGTGCAGTCGGGGGAATTGGTGGCGCTCCTTGGCCCTTCCGGCTGTGGTAAGACAACAACGATGCGTATGATTGCCGGCTTGTTGGCACCGACGCATGGCGATATCCGTTTTGATGGTCGTTCTGTGCTGCATGTGCCGGCAGAACGGCGTGGCGCCGTGATGGTCTTTCAAAAACATCTGCTCTTTCCCCACATGAATGTAGGGGACAACGTGGGATTTGGACTGAAGATGCGCGGGGTTGCCCAACGGGAGATCGCCCATCGAGTGAGCGCAATGTTGGAGATGGTGCAACTGCCTGGCTATGAAAAACGCCGGGCACATGAACTCTCGGGGGGACAGCAACAGCGCGTGGCATTGGCACGCGCACTGATCATTGAGCCGACCGTGCTGCTGCTCGACGAGCCGCTGGCGAATCTCGATGCCAATCTGCGGCTGGAAATGCGCAAATTGATCCGTGAGTTGCAACAGTCGCTACACATCACAACGCTCTTTGTGACCCATGATCAAGAAGAAGCGGTGATGCTGGCGGATCGGGTGGCGCTCCTGGTTGATGGACACTTACAACAGTTTGCCGCCCCCCGTCTCTTCTATGAGCAGCCGGCCAACATGACGGTAGCTCGCTTCTTTCGCAATGAAAATTTTCTGCCGGGGGAGAAGGTGGGGAGTACGATCAAAACGGCCATCGGACCACTTTCTCTAACACAGGCAGACCGATGGCCCGATGGTCCCACCGTTGTGACTTTGCGCCCGGAACAGATTGTGATCACCGAAGCGGATGGGGTAAATGTCGTTGATGCTATTGTGACACAAGCACTCTATATGGGCACATTCCAACAGCTTACCGTTAGCCTGGGCAACGTCGTATGGCGCGTTCATGCGCCCACTGACTGCTGTGTACAGACGGGTAATGCCATCCGTCTGCACCTCTCACCTACACAGCTTTGGTGTCTACCCACCGCAGATTTGCACAAAGAAGCTATCCAAACATTCGATTGTAGCCCCGCGGGAACAGAGAATGTTCGGATAGCTACTAAAGCCACCTAACGTTCTCCACATGATTTCACTTTAGTGCACCTGGTGGTGCGCTAGTTGGATCGCCATTACCTGCAGCAGGTGCTTCATACTGACGGGCTTGCTCAAATATTCGTTGACACCGGCGTGCAGACAGCGTTCACGGTCACCAGGCATTGCCAGAGCCGTGAGCGCAATAATGGGTGTTTGCGCATGTTTGGGGTTGGTGCGGATCCTGCTGGTCGCCTCTAAGCCATCCATATCCGGCATTTGCACATCCATTAAAATTAGATCCGGCTCATGCTGTATGGACATGGCAATGGCCTCTTCCCCATTCTGTGCTACTATCACACGGTAATCATTGGCGGTAAGATAGTCACGCATTGCTTCAACGCCAATTTCATTGTCTTCCACGAGCAAGACCAGTGGCTGCTTGTCCTTGGTTGAATCTTCCTGCGCAGTTACATCTTGATGGTGAGTTCCATTGCTATCGGCACCCGGCTTGCCGTTTAGCTCTTCCGAACGTTTCCCATTTTGTCCATTGTGGTGGCCGTTGCCGGTGGCGTGCGCCGCCGAACGCAGTTCCGATGCCGCCAATGTGTCCAATCCCAACGAGACAAGCCATTCTTCTTCCATCCATTCATCCAGGGTTTCGCCGGATGCCGTCTCGTCTATGGGGGCAACTGTCGCTACCGCGTCGTCTTTGACTGGAGGAATCTCAAATTTGCGGTCACCACCCAATAGATTGAGCGCTAGCGCCATGAGATCATCCTCTTCCTCTTGCCAAGGAATGGAGACGGTGAAGCGACTCCCTTTGCCGACTTCGCTTTCGAGCGCCACCGTGCCGCCATGTAACTGTGCCAGGCGATCAACCAGGGCGAGGCCCAAACCTGTTCCTTCATAGAGGCGTGAGAGCTTGCTATCCAATTGGACAAACGGTTGGAAGAGGCGTTTCATATCCTCTTTGGCGATCCCAATGCCGGTATCCCAGACCGTAAAGTGGATCAATTCCGCCTGTATGTCACCAGTGACCTCTAACCCGACGGTGCCGCCATCCGGGGTGAATTTCACTGCGTTGCTTAAGAGATTGACGAGAATCTGTGCCAGGCGCCGCTCATCACCGTTGACGGTATCAATCCGTTCATCGATGTGATGTACGAGCTGAATTGTTTTGCCGCGGGCGGACTCTTCGATGATGCCGAGACTGTTGCGACAGATTGCGACAACGGAAACTGGTCCTTTATCGATCTCAAACATGCCCGCTTCAATTTTGGACATGTCCAAGATGTCATTGATCAGCGAGAGCAGATGACGAGCGCTCTGCTTCACATTGTCCAAAACCCCGACTTGTCGTTCTTCAATTAGCCCGTAAACCCCATTCTGCATCGATTCGGAGAGCAACAGGATAGCATTGAGCGGTGTCCGCAATTCATGGCTCATCGTAGCAAGAAATTCATCTTTGGTGCGCAGCGCAGAGGTCAACTGCTCATTGGCGGTTTTGAGTTCACGCGTGCGTTCATCGACGCGCTGTGCCAGTAAAGCACGCTCCTCTTGAAGCGCTCTTTCGGCACGCATGCGCTCGACCAATTCTGCCTGCAGATGTTCCTGCGATTGCCGCAGTGCCTCTTCCGCCCGCTGGCGTTCCGCCAGTTCATTCTGCGCCTGCGTAAAGAGACGGGCATTTTCAATGGCGATAGCCGCGTGTGCGGCAAAGGCTGTTGCTACTTGCACATGGCGCTCGGTGTAATAGCCCGGCACACCGTTGCTTAAGTTCATCAAACCGATAATGTGATTCTGCACCATCAAAGGGATGCCAAGCCAACAGCGAATCTGCTCACTACCGGCGCGACGCATCCACCGGGGATCATCGTGGGTGTCGGAGATCACAACGGCCCGCTGTCCTTCGATCACTTCTTGAATATGCCCGAGCTTCTGCACGGGAACCGAGAGCGATTGACTCTCGGGCACGTGAATCGAGCGTCGCGCAACTGAATTCAACATGGTACCATCGAGCAGCATGATGGAGGCGTTGTCATAATCCATCACATAGGCCAGTTGCTCAAGGATCACGGTGAGGACGCGGTTGTGATCGAGCGTCATATTGATGGTAGTAGCAATCTTTAAGAGGGTCTCCGCCAGGTCACGCCCTTCTTGGGCGTTCACTTCCATTCGGCGGTGGGCAGCAATGGCACGTTGCAACGCTATGTTCATGCTATCTAGTTCTGAGTGGACAGGATTCTCGCTTGATTTGATATCATTCTGTTCCATAGTAGCCGTATCCGCTTCCTGTGCGACAGGGTCACACGAGTGCTCTTCAATGATTCGGGAGATAGTTCGTGCTGAATTTACGATCAAAGTTTCACCTTGTAGGCCGATTACTTTCGTAAATGCCTCTACAACATTCGGATCAAATTGGTCGCCGGCGTGAACCTGCAACTCTGCCAGAATATCTGTGGCAGTGAGTGCATGGCGATAGGGACGATCCGAAGCCATTGCCTCCACTGCGTCTGCTACCCCTAATATCCGTGCTTCAAGCGGAATCGTTTCACCACCGAGCCCATCAGGATACCCCTTGCCGTTATAGTGCTCATGATGGTAGCGGATAAAAGGCGCAAGATGTTGCAGTGAATCAATTTCCTGGATGAGTGCTGCTCCCAGCGCGGCATGTTGCTTCGTCAGGCCATATTCTTCAGCGGTCAGGCGCGACGGCTTGAAGAGAATGCTTTCCGGAATGCCAATTTTTCCGATATCGTGTAGCAGCGCTGCTTGTCGAATTGCCTCAATCTGTTTGCTGTTTAGCCCGATCTCTTTGGCAATGAGAACTGCATAACGTGCAACATGTTTTGCATGACCGTGAACATAGGGATCGCGCAGGTCGCTGACATGGGACAGCGCCAGGATCAGCCCATCATTCATTGCCGAGATTTGATCGCTACGTTCCACCAATTCTGCATTGACGGCACGCAGTTGCAACACCATAGACTCGGTCCGGCTCAAGTATTGGTTCTGACTAATCCGCAGCATTAACAGTGGTACGAAAAAGATCGTAACGCCAATGATGCCGCTATTTAAATACCCAATGGCCAGGGCGTAGGCGACCAGCCCAAGTGCAATGTAGTAAGGCCACAGCCAGTCAAAACGTTCCGACCAAATTCTCCGAAGCGGTACACCACTATCGAGATAGATCACACCGGTCATCAAAGCCGTTGTACTGATGTATGTCAATCCTGCTGCGGCAATCACACCCATTGCACTGCTAAGCGAAGTGTGCGAAACGACCATCAGGTCCAGCCAGTACAAAAAATTGATACAAATCAAGCCACCAAGCAAGTGATTGCTCATGTTGAAGACAAAGCGAATCAGTGGGCTTCGATGCTTGATCATTGCTGCGGTGGAGAGGGCAAAGCTCAGCACCAGCGCACCGGGGGCGCCAAAGAGACAAGCGCCGGCAATTAGCGGCGCTACCGAGGTGGAGACACTTGTGTTACGTGTATAAATATCAATTGCCAGCCATTCCGTAAAGAGCGCCAGCCCCGCAAAGACGGCAATTCCGGCCCAGTTGATTGGTATATCGTAAGTAAATGTCCACAACAGCAGTGCCAGTGTTGCAGCGGTCATTGTGCTCACATAGGCCATCACCGCCCAGTTCAGCTTGGACACAGTGGTGCACGTGTGGTCTTTCTCCGCTTTGGATTGTTTTCCTAGCTGCTTTTCTTGCACTATCGCAGCAGCATCGGCTGTTACAACAGGCGTTTTGGGAGGAGCTACCTGCGGCATCGAGTTTAACTGTGACGGCAGAGTTGTTGCCGTGGCGAAAGCTGTCGCTCTCTGTTGTTTGGTAACGGAAATCAGCTGCGGAATTTTGTTGGGTAGATGGTCCTCACCCAGCTCCTCTGGTTGAATGGTCGGCACTTCACCTTGGCTGTAGTCCTTAATTTCACCATTATCATAAAAGCAGACCCGGTTGCGCGTTGTCGATTTTGAACGATAGACGGCCAAATCGGCATTGTGAAGGATCTGTTCTGTGCTCTGCCCTTGTGCTTCACGCTGCGCCACCCCAAAGCTCATGGTTACGCTGAGTGGCGTGACACTTGTTGAGACTTCATATTGCGCGGCGGCAACGTTTTGCCGCAGTTGTTCGATAAGCGGTAGGGCTTGCTCTAACGTCGTCTCGGGAAGCAAGATCGCGTATTCTTCCCCGCCGAATCGCGCGACAATATCATAGTCGCGCACAAATTCTCGTAAGGTGTTGGCAATGCCAATCAACACTGTGTCGCCGGCTAGGTGACCATAGTTGTTATTAATATTGCGCAATAGGTCAACATCAGCCATGACAACAGTCAGGGGGCGATCAAATTTGTCTGCCCGTTCTAGTTCATTCTCAAATGTCTCCGAAAAGAATCGTGTGTTGTACAGGCCGGTTTTAGGTTCCAACCGCGTTTGGTGCTGTAGCGAAGGCACCTGCAGGGTTGTATAGATCAGGTAGAGCGGTGACAGGATAAAGATAACTGCGTAAGGATTAACCAACCAGATGAGACCGGAGGCAATGCCCATCCCAAAGCTAATGAAGTCGATCATCAGCGTTAAGAGATTAAAAACACCCGAACGCATGAGATTTTCACCCCGGGCAAGCCAGATAACCAGCCCCACCATCAAGTGATTCATAACAGTAAAGCCGGCGGCTGCTATCAGAAATGCCAAGGCGCTAATGGGCGTAAAGGGGGTGCTGTCGCCGCTGATCAGCTGCCAGATGAGTGAGGCAACTGTGGCGACAATTCCAAAGGCGGTGAGATTGAAGAGTGCAATATACCAGGGCGAGCGATGCCAGAACCATTCTGCTGCATGTGCAACAATCAAGACAATCATCGTCTCCGAGGGCGTTAGCAGCACAAAGGAAGCACCATAGGCAATCCAACTGATTTGGTAGCTGGATCGGGCGGTGGCACCTTCAACCTTCAGGGTGTGGGTAATCCCAGCAAAGATGCTCAGAATGATCAGGAGAGCAGGATGCTGGAGCTGTAGATGTAGAAAGCACCAAAGGTACAATAGGGCACCTATTGTCAGTGTACACCCAATATAGAGTCTAGCTTGCCACCTCAAATCCTGCATGGATCGATCTCAAAATTTGCTTTGGACAAAGAGAGTTTACAATTCGCTCTGAACTGTGTCGAAAAACCGGCACGGTTTGAATCTATCCTGCGGTTGCCATGAGAACCGGAATTTCTACCTCAGCAAAAATTCCGGTTCTCATTCCGAGCGAGGTATATCGTTCGCTCATCGGGAAGAGGGGAAATCTTTGCAACTTTCGCAGAGAATTTACCCGATTTTTCCCAGAGACCCACTATGATCTCTAACCTTACGGAGAACCCAAATTTCACTGGTCAAGCAAAGGGTAGTCTACCTTAAAGGAAGTCTCGACAGAATTACAGTTTGCTTTCAGGGGGGGGGATTCCTGTTTATCCAGTGCGGATAGGTAGTCTTGTAGAATCGTTTTTAATCGGTTCAGTTATTAAGGTACTGGGAACCACGCCACTTGGAACAGCAACGTGTTTCAACTTTATTGGGCTTCAAGCGCTCTTGTCTTTGGGTGTTGCACCAACGTCGTTTCAATTGTATGGCGCAAATGACGGAGACTAATGGGCTTACTGATATAGACGTTGGCGCCTGCTGCTAAGCAACGCTCACGATCGCCGGGCATCGCCAATGCAGTCAATGCAATGATGGGTGTATCTGCCAATCCCTCCTGTTGGCGCAGTGTCTGAATTGCTTCCAGCCCGTCCATTTCGGGCATTTGAATATCCATCAAAATCAGGTCGGGGTGATACCGGCGCGCCATGGCAATTGCTTCCACCCCCGAACACGCCACGAGTATCTCAAATTGATGGGCACGCAAATAGTTTTCCATGGCTTCGCGTGCAACGGTATGATCCTCGACAAGCAGAATCTGCGTCGGTGCCGTAGGTTGTTGACGGGCCTGCTGGCCGGTTGCCTGCGCCACATCCGCCAGCACCCTATTGCCTTGGACGACCGCTTCATCCCGGTCGATAACAGAGAACGTACGCTTCTCTGACTGCTGGGGGGGAGCCATGCTTAGTTGTTTGGGCTCCTCTCTACTAGTTTCAACGTTATCTGTCCTGTGTTGGGTTCCACTTGACCAGGGCAATGCAACCAAAAATGTACTGCCTTTGCCCACCTCACTCTCAACCGAAACACTGCCACCATGTAGTTTGACGAGTCGATAGACCAAAGCCAAACCCAACCCGGCACCTTGATACCGTCTGGAGAGGCGGCTGTCGAGCTGGACAAAGGGCTGGAAAAGACGTGGCAAGTCCTCTTGTGCAATTCCAATGCCACTGTCACGTACTGCAAAGGTAACGGTTTCAGTTCCCCTGTCGCCGGAGACCAGTAAGTGCACTGTCCCACCTTCCGGTGTAAATTTAATCGCGTTGTTCAACAGATTTAACAGCACTTGCATTAGGCGACGACCATCAGCCGTAATAATTGCAATTGTAGGGTCAAGCATTGCGGACAATGCGATCTCCTTTGCCGCGGCCGCTTCTTGCACCATTTGAATACTGTCTTCGCATAGAGATTGGACCGATGTTGGCCCGAGCTCTAGATCGAGCTTACCTGACTCGATTTTCGATACATCCAATACATCGTTGATCAAGGCTAACAGGTGGCGTCCGCTCTTCTGAATTCGTTGCAACGCCTTCATCTGTGGTTCACTTATGCCACCATAGACATTTTCTTGTAATGCTTCCGAGAGCGTCAAAATTACGCTGAGCGGTGTTCGCAGTTCATGGCTCACGGTGGCTAAAAACTCATCCTTTAGGCGTGCATTGCGCATCAGCTCGGAGTTGGCAATGCTCAGTTCCGTTGTCCGTTCCGCCACACGCTGTGCCAATTGCATCCGTTCGGCATGGAGTGCCTGCTCAACCTGGCGACGCCGCGAAATATCCCGCGCGATGCTCTGAATGTAGAGCGGTTTTTCAAAGGCATCCCGCACCAGTGTCACGTTGACCTCTAGTGGTAGCGTGGTGCCGTCGTGTCGTTGTACTTCGCATTCGTAAATGGGAATGGTTTGGCCAGCAAAGAGCAGTTCACTTTGGATGCAGAAATCCACCTGTTCGCCATCGTGAAAGAAATCCGTCGCCGGCTGCCCAATGAGTGTTTCGACAGAACAATCCAACATCGCCGCGGCTTGCTGATTGAGATTGAGATACAAACCGTTGGGCGTAATTAGGAAGATGCCCGTATTGGCATTTTCGAAGAGAGCACGATAGCGCATTTGGCTTTCGCGCAGTGTGGTCTCGGTGCGTTTGCGTTCAATAGCATAGCGAATGGCACGCATGAGGAGCTGCTCATTGATCTCGCCCTTGACAAGATAATCCTGCGCACCGGCACGCACCGCGCGCAGGGCAAGCTCTTCATCGTCAAAACCGGTCAATACTACAATCGGCAGATGGAACACACGCTGGTGGAGACGCTCAAAGGTCGAATAGCCCTGGCTATCCGGCAGTGACAAATCGAGCAAAATAATATCAAAGTCTTGCATCACTACCTGTTGGTAGGCCTCTTGCAGTCTTTGCGTTGTATGCAACTCAATCGGTTGTGCCTTAAACTGGCGCAGCATCTGGCGCAGCAACAGCACATCGCCCGGGTTGTCTTCAACCAGCAACGCACGAATTGTGTCTGCTGACTGTTCGCTTTCATGCATGAAATGATCTTTCAAAACAGGTACCCTTCCAACGCTGATAATCCATCTTTATCATATACTTGGGTCTTCGGTTGCCGGCAGTTCGACCTCTCGATCTCTTCCGCTACCACGTTGTGGCGTACCGGGCAGAGTGAAATAAAATGTTGTGCCCTCCTGAGGCGCAGATTCAACCCAGATACGGCCACCGTGGCGTTCCACGATTTTTTTGCAGATCGCCAACCCAATCCCCGTTCCCGGATATTCACTACGTGTATGCAGACGCTGAAAAATCAAAAAGATACGCTCGAAATACTCAGGTTCAATGCCAATGCCATTATCATGGACGGCAACAACCCAATCGCGGCTGCCCGTTTCAAAGATTGCCTGAATGTCAATCACGGGATTCTCTTTTTGGCAAAATTTAAGGGCGTTGGTCAGCAGGTTTTGCAGTAGTTGGCCCAGTTGCGTTGCGTCGCCCAATACCTGTGGCAGCGGATTGACCTGAATTTTCGCACCCCGATCGTGTATCGTCATCTGTAGATCGTCCAACACCTGGTTGACAACCTGCCGCAGATCAACCTGATCAAACACTTGTCGCCGCGTCCCAACCCGGGAGTAGGCCAACAAATCGCGAATCAACTGTTGCATGCGCTGCGCACCATCCACCGCATAATCGATAAAATCATCGGCATCGCTGTCGAGTCTACCGTGGTAGCGATGGTGAATGATCTCGAGATAGTTGGCGATCATGCGCAACGGCTCTTGCAAGTCGTGCGAAGCAATGTAGGCAAATTGGGCAAGTTCGGCATTGGAGCGGGCCAACTCTTGTGCTTGTTCTTCGAGAAGTTCAGTTCGTTCTGCAATCTTCTGTTCCAGATCCCCATAGAGATCTTGTAACTCCGTTGCCATGTGATTAAAGGCCTTTGCCACTTGGCCGATTTCATCCTGATGAATGGCATCAATGCGGTGATTCAGATCGCCGCGCCCAATCCGCTCGGCCCCATCGCGCAGCCGCTCGATCGGTGTGAGGATCAGGCCTTCCATCCATTCTGCGCTTGCCCACATCATGAGAATGACAAAGGCGAGCATCCCGCCACCAAGCAGGACATAGGCACGGCGGCTGTTGGCGAAGATTTCACTGCGCGGCACTTCGGTCATGATCAACCACTTGACACCCTCGACTCGTTTGGCCACACCAACGACACGAAGATTTTCAAAATTGGTATAGGAGCCATGCCATTGTGTAAGGCTATTGAACGCATCTTGGAACTCAGGTCGCCCGGCGATATTGGGCCGCTCCTCAATGGCACCGCGGTTGCTGTGCGCAATAATGTCGCCATACTGATTCAGGACATAAGAACGTCCCCGTTGCCCAAAACGGAGATCCGAGACAACCTGGTACAGCGCACTAATATGAATTCGTGCCGCAATCACGCTTTGGTTGGTTGCCGGCATGGCAAAAAATAAAAACGGCTGCTGATGGCCACTTTCCTGTGACAGTGCAACGTGGGCCACATTGAAATAGATCTCTCCCTGACGCGCGGTGCGAAACCAAAGTGTGTTCTCCACAGACGTGGTATTCCGGCCCGTGGCGGGTGATGTGGCGGATGACGTCAGTGGTGTCGATGGCGTAACGGTGAGCATGGGATCAATCAAGAGTTGCAGATTGTCAAGCGTGGCATTTGCCACCACCGCCCCCAAGGCATTGAAGTAGGCAACTTCCGTGATTGCGCCATTGTTGCGCACAATATTGCGTAAAATATCGCTTTCTGTTTCAAGTTCGTTGAGATCGAAGGCATTGATAAGATTGAGCGTTGTGCTTACCTGTCGGACGAGATTGAGAACCGACTGCTCAGCATAGTTGGTGGCTTCTTTTTGGCGCTCCAACCAAGTGTTGGCTTCGGTGTTGCGGACAAACGTGGCAACAATCAGACTGATGACAAGAAGAGTGCAGAGCAAGATAAAGCCCAACATAACAGTCAAACGCCAACGTAGGCTGGCAAGACGCCCGATCTGCTGCTGCCACAAATCATAGGCAGCCTGGTATGAACCCACTGCCTGATTTTGTCCATCCTCCTTATGCTGACCGCCGGATGCTGCCACCCGTCGCAGCTCGGTTGGGTCGCCAAGATGGCCATGGCCGTCGAACGCTTCCGTCGGCTGAGCGGAAAAGCTTGACTCGACCTCATCTAGCCGAGAACTGCTCATCTTCCCTCCATCAATCGGAACCCTTATCAATCAATCAGTCATCGCAATAATTATAAGTAGATAGTATGAATAACGTAGCAAAATAGTAGTACACGGAATAGATACTATAACCGTGTTAACACTTTCTAGAAAATATCAATCTCTACTTTTGATAGAAGCAGACAAACTATTTTAACAAAAGTAACGATCATTTGTAATGGGAGGAAAGTCTTAGTCCACTGCCAATATAGGACGTTTAACCTGAATGTTTGTTGAATGTTGTGCTGCGGGAGCTGAAAGTGCATGCCGCAACAGCAGAGTCGGTTGTAGTCTATTCTGGCGTCAATAGTATCAATTGCCTCTGCGAGCGTCATGAATGAGCCACCTTCTTCTCGCGTGGTAGATTGGCGTTCATTCGTGGCTTCTCAACCGCCAATTGGTATGTCGTTGCAAAACAGCCTATTTCCCAGTGGTAGCTGCTCTTCCTTACCGTCGTGGTAGTTACGACGCTATATAGTCTGTTTCGCGTTTATAGCAATTCTGACATCGTGATAGAATTATCCAACGCCATTCATGGTGGCTAGAATGCTCTCCCCTCTGCTGAATAAAGGAATTGATCATGTATATAAAACGATTGACCTCCATCGCATTGGGTCATTTTTCAATCGATGTGTTGAACTCCTCCATTGCCGTTATCCTCACCGTCTTATCCGGCAAATTTGATCTGTCGATCAGCCAGATCGGGTTGGCCGCCATGATCTATACTTTTGCGGCCTCATTAACGCAACCGCTGTTTGGTATGTTGGCGGACTACTTGAAAGGACGATGGCTTGCTGCCATTAGTGTTGCATGGACAGGGACTTTCTATGCGCTTGCGGCCTTTGCGCCTAGTTATCCACTCCTCGTTGCAACGTTGACGGTTGGTGCACTGGGCAGCGGAGCATTTCATCCTGTGGGTATGGTAAACGCTGCATCCGCTGGCGGTAAATATCCGACAACCGCCACATCCATCTTTTTCCTGCTCGGGCAGTCGGGGCTGGCCTTGGGGCCGATGTCGGCCGGTTTGTTGTTGCAGTATCTAGATATTGCCGTTGGCTTGCCGTTGCTGGCACTGACCGTCATCCCCGCTGTTGTCATGATGGCCATGTATCTACGCCATCCACAGACCATTGCGTCGCAGGAAACAGAAGCACCCACGCAAGACAGCGCTTCTGTCCATTCTGTGAAGATCTCTTCCTCTGCCCAACAGAACGCTCCTGAAGGTGCGTTGCGAGCGGTCAGAGTGCCGCGTCGCTCGACCATTGTCTTTGTGGCATTCGTGGCGGTGGTCGCCTTACGCGCCGCCACCGTACAGAGCTTGACAACCCTATTGCCAAAATATTTCTCAGATTTAGGATACACATCCGGTGCCTATGGGGTAATGATCGGGATCTTTGCCTTTGCCGGTGCACTGGGCACCTTTCTCGGTGGGTACCTCGGCGACCGAGTCAACCGTCGTCTCACGATTTTTGCCTCAACCTTGCTGAGTGTGCCTTTTGCTTTTTTGCTGTTGCGCGTGGAAGGTCCGCTCTTTTATGTCGTGGCAGCGGCGGCCGGGGCCTTGCTCAATGTCCCGCACAGCATCCTGATCATCATGGCGCAACGACTCTTACCCAAGCGTGAGGGAATGATTGGTGGCGCCGTGCTTGGCTTCATGTTTGCAAGTGGTGCCGCAATGGCCTGGTTTGCCAGTTGGCTCGCCGATATCGTGGGGCTGCCTTTGGTTCTCAGCGTGATTACCTTTTTGCCCATTGGCGCCGCGGTTTCGGCGCTTGTACTCCCATCGACCCGCCGCCCCGTTACAACCTATCAGTCGGCACCTGCTGCTGCGGATTAAGTCTCGATTGTTTGGGAGCGGTGTCAGCGCAAAGGACGTTGGACCCTTGTCATCACGATAGTTATGCTGTCCATAGTAGCCGGCCTCTTATGCGTCTCTCCGTGCGCAGTGGCCGGCTGCCACACGTTACGCAGAAGAGTCATGTATTGCTGGGCACCTTACATTGAGTTGCATAAACCTCGCATTGATCTTCCCGTTCCTCTCGTTTTTTTGTAAACCTTTGATTGCGATACGCTAATCTAGTTTGAGAACCTTACTGCCGATGTGGAAACTGGCCTCAATTGTGTGAGATTCTTAAAAAGATGTAATATCTTCTTAAAGAAATGTCTGATACAATATTAATCAACCTACCTAAAATTATGTAATGCCTGTTGAGCTATTCATCTCAGGCAACTCTCTGGTAAGGGCCACAAAAGAACTAGTACAAGTTGGCGTAAATACCTGGACAGTTATCAGTCAGCAGGAATCAGTTAATGCGCCCACTGACAACTGTCTACTCAATGTCATTAAGTTAACAGTCATCAGTCCCCAGTTTTCAGTGGGCAGTCTCGAATCACACACTGGAAACTGTTAGCTGA
>Ga0116151_10002495_pt1 | contig 16896 bp, 10 predicted proteins | sample AD_UKC117_MetaG_FD_89893 | JGI IMG/M metagenome (GOLD analysis project Ga0116151, IMG submission 89893) | Active sludge microbial communities of municipal wastewater-treating anaerobic digesters from Hong Kong - AD_UKC117_MetaG | ecosystem: Engineered > Bioreactor > Anaerobic > Digestate...
AATCAGATTCTCGGTAGCCATCTTAACAGAACTGCGTGATGCCCCACTAAAGCAGGCATCGAGAATAACAGTTACGTGTTTTGCTCCAAGTTTGGTAAGGTTTTCGTAGAGTTTTTCAATGTTATATCCTTGGGTTTCGAGACGTGTAACCTTTCCATCACTTGGGAAAAGGAAAATATTTTTTCCATCCTTGTCGGGAATCCCATGACCTGAGTAGAAAACGAAAACTTCACTTTCACCTTTTACAATGGCTTTTCGTAACTCTCCAATATCGGGATTAAAAATATCATCAAAGAAGAATCCGGTAACCTGTTCGTTGGTAAACTGAATTACTTGTTCAACACCAAGAACCTTTTCAAAGTAGTCTTTCATAATTTTTGCATCGTTATCTGCATAGGGAGCCGGTGGTAGTTCTCGATAGTTTGCTACTCCTATAACAACACCCACAGAACTAATCCTTTTGGTTTGTGAAGGAGCCACTGTTGCAATATTTACCTTGTTGGTAATATTTACCCTAAATTTATTTGATGTGTACTCGAAACGGGCAACGTTCTTCTTTAAAGATTCAATATCCGTTTTTATCTCAACAATATTCGGTTTGGGTGGTGTTTGGTCGAGTACGATGGGTAGCTGAATATTTTCTAGGTTTCCCTTTCCAATATCCTCAGTTATTGAAAGGAAGATTGGCAAATTATCCTTTTCTATTACTCTGCGGTTAGGACTAAGAGTGAAGTATATCTCCTTTACTTCACCAGATATAAAGTTTCCAAGGTTACCGCTCACATCATCAATAAAAATATTTGAATCTGTGCTGGTAATGGTGTACTTTGCATTAAATGCAATTTCTTGACCTAAGTTTTGTAGAACCAGTTTAGCCTTTACTTGCTCACCAGCCTGTAACTTTCCATCGGATTTTATAGCCATTGTTCCTATTCCTGCGTCAATAATCTCGAACCCAGAAATTGCAATCTTTGGTGGTTGGTATGCATATGTGTTTAGCATAAGGTAGGCTGGTTCCATATCATACCCGTAGTGTTCAGTTACGTTAATAGTAAGTCTATGGCTTTCTGTTTTAAGATCAATGTCAGTGGCGATTGGTATAATTATTTCTGTTTTCTCATTGGGTCTTAAAACATTAATCTTATGGTTTGCATTTTCAATCTTAAAACTCTTATCTGTAACATTCGAAGTTACATTTACTTCAAGTAGCATGGCATCACCAGCCCCTTGGTTACTTAGGGTGATTTTTAGTTTAGCATTTTCCTTGTTTTCAAGTATTCCGTTTTGATTGTCGTCGATAAACTCTAAATCGGCAAAAAGATTTGGTGGTAAACTTCGTGTAATAATTGTTTGGGCAGGTGAGGTTGCAGCATACATTTTATAGCCATTATTGGTAATGACCAGTTGAGGTTTAATGTTTTTGTATTTTGACGATTTTGATAGAATCCCAGCATAGTCTATAAGCCAAATTGCTACTCCAGTTCCAGCCATAATTAAAGATATTTGACGGAATTGCCTTGCTGACTTAAAGTTTGGGTCATCGTTATGTGAAATGTTTGATGATAGGTATTTGTTGTATGCACTGGTTGCCATGGAATAAGTACCAATTGAACCGCCAATTAACCCGTATGCAAGAACACCTTTTAACCAGAAGGGCTTACCCATCTTAAATTGGTAATTTCCTGCCCCAGGGAAAAGTGTAGAGTAGGCAAAAGCTTTGCCAGTACTAGCATTGGGTATTAATCTTGCGTTAACTCTAGCTGTAATTTTTTCGTTAAACACAAAGCCATCGGCTTTAGCATCCCAAGTAATCAATTTATCGCCAACTCCATGAACAAGGTTTACATCACCTAGAACAGTTTTTGCAGTTAGTAGCTGGTTTTTTTCATTAAAAAACTCAACCCAAACCACGTACCTGTCGGAAGTTTTTCCATTAATAATTTTATAGGGTACCTGTAATATGTTATTTGAGTAACTAAGATCAACACTAGTTATTCTAACCTCGTTTGATAGCTGTGCTTTTGCGTTAAAAGCAAGAAGTAGAATAACAAAAAAGGTAGTTGTTTGTGATATTATTTTCATAAATAATAAATTAAGTATAATTATATTATTCCTTTTTCGTAGTTTATCTTTTATTTCATTGTTAATTATGCTGTTTAAATAGTTGCGATTATTGCTAAAATTAGTTGTATTTTCTTCTTAATTCAATCCCCCCATTGAGGGATATTTTTTTGTTGAAATGATTGATTAGTTGAAAACTTTTTTATACCTTTCGTTTACTATAAAATACTATATGTCACCAAGTAACATCAATGTTGGTGGTTTGAAAATTGCCGTTTACCAGAATAAGGAACACGGCTTACCAATTATTTTTGTTCATGGAAATTCCCTTTCGGCTTTAACGTTTACCCATCAGTTTTCCGATCCTGCTCTAAATGGCTTTCGGTTAATTGCCTTCGACCTACCAGGGCATGGAAATTCAGAACGGTCGAGCAATCCTGCGCAGGACTACTCTCCTGCAACCTTTATTAAAATACTTATAGAGTTATGCCATAAGTTGAATGTAGCTGATGCAATTTTTGTGGGACATTCGCTAGGTGGACACGTTGCCTTAGATGCCCTCGACCATTTACCCAATGCTAGAGGAATCGTTACGTTTGGAACAACACCATTGGCCAATCCCCCTCGTTTAGATTTAGCGTTTCTGCCAAATCCTGCACTTAATCTCATTTTTAAGCCCGAATTAACAAGCCAAGAAGCACAAATATTGGAGGCTGCTCTTGTGTCGAAGGGAACCATAGCCCCAGTTGAAATAAGTAATTCCATACGGAATGTTGACCCATTGGTACGCCATTACATTGGGCAAGCGTTAACCAGCGGCTCAACTCTTGATGAGTTAGCCATTCTTTATCGCCGAAAAATTCCGTATGCTATTGTTCATGGACAGGACGATCAACTTGTGAATTCCCAGTACTTAATGCAGCTTCCAAAGGATTTACTCTGGCACGGAAAAATTCATGTTGAAAAGGGCGCAGGACACTCACTCCAGATTGAGAAACCATTACAATTTAATAAAGTTCTACTTACATTTATTAACGAAATTGTATAAAAGGAAAACAAAGGCTCTTCTGAAAGTTAAAAAGGTAATTAATAATGAAGAAGAATTTTGCTTTGCCAGTTAATGTATCTGATGGCTTTCAACAGTTATGCAAGGAGATGGATTTCGATAGCAAGCTCAGTGATTATAAGGATAATTTAATTGACTGGGAAAAGTTGAACAATATGTTTGTGCTACGCAACCAGTTCTTTTACATTAATGATTTTACCAAGGCAAATAACATTTATGTACATCCAAACGCATTCGCTATTACCGGGTTTTCGTCAGAGGAATTTTTAGACTTCGATAGGATTTACGAGTTGATTCATCCTGATGATAAGGAATTTGTTTTTGAATTTTCCCGGCGATCCATAAATTTCTGTAAATTGTATAAAAAGGAGCTGTTGGAGAATCCTTTTCAGTCGCTTTTTACTATCGATTTTAGGTTGAAACATAAGGATGGTCGTTATCTTAAAATTAACCGTCAAACCACCTGCCTAAAAACCGATAAGGAAGGTAATATGGTTTACGCGTTAGTTATCTTTACCGATGTAACTAATTCTAAAAAAGGAGATTCGTACAATATATCTTGGATTGGCGATACTAAATATTTATTCTACTTCGATGATTTATTAAAAAAATATAAGAAGGGCTACAAGTTTACTAGCAGAGAGTTGAAAGTGCTGGAGTTGCTAGCCGAAGGGGATAGCGCCACCCAAATTGCTAAAAAACTATGCTTATCGGTGCATACTGTGATATCGCATAGGAAACATTTGCTAGAAAAAACGGGAGCTAGAAATACCGTTGAACTTGTAAAAATTGCTATTGAGAAAGGATTCATTTAACTCAACTTTTCTGTTTCCTCCTCCTTAGGGTACTCAATACGGGCATGGTAAATATTCAGAAGCTTTTTCTTGAAAACTTGTTTTAGTTCAGTAATATCACTGAAAGTAATGTTAGCTTCGCTAAACTGATCGTCCAGTTGCTGGTGAGTAATTATTGTGTCAACAAGGTTTTCGATGGTACTATGTGAGTATGATTTAAGCGATCGTGATGCTGCTTCAATAGAATCGGCCATCATAAGAACAGCAGTTTCGCGGGAGAAGGGTTTTGGCCCTGGGTACGAAAACTTTTCAAATTCTTGCTGCGCATCAGGGTACTTGTCCTTGAAGAGGCGGTAGAAATATTGCACTTTGCTGGTTCCATGGTGAGTTCGAATGAAGTCAATTATTTGTTCAGGAAGTCTGTGCTTTCGGGCAAGGGTAACCCCATCGGTAATATGCTTGATAATTATTTCAGCACTCTCCTCAAAATCGATGTTTTTATGTGGGTTGAACTCTGGCGATTGATTCTCAACGAAGTAGAACGGATTATTCATTTTGCCAATATCATGGTACAGAGCTCCTGTACGAGCCAGCATGGCGTTACCTCCAATTTTGTTTATTGCGGTTTCCGTTAAGTTGGCAACCTGAAGTGAATGCTGAAAGGTTCCTGGCGCAACCTCAGCAAGTTGGCGAAGTAGATCTTGGTTAGTATCAGAAAGTTCCATAAGGGTAGCATCGGAAAGGAACCCAAAAACTTTCTCGAATATGTAAACCAGCTGATATGAGGCTAGAAGGAGTAGCGCATTCCCGGCAAACCAGGCCAGGGTGATGGGGTTAACCTTTAGCGGGGTTCCTTCCTGTATGGTAACAATTCCCGTATAAAGCACCCAGTATGTAAGAAGTATAAGCGATACCGAGAGAAACAGTTTGCCCCTGCGGTAAAAGTTTGTTAAGCTTATAATGGCAACAACACCGGCAATGAAGTGGATAAAAACGAACTCGAAACCATTAGGGGCAAAAAAACCAACCAAAAATACTGTAACTAAATGGATAAAAAGGGCAAGCCTTGAATCGTAGAATGTACGGACAAAAATTGGAATGATTGTAAATGGTATTAAATAAATGCTAATGACATTTCGTTTGAGCACAAACGATGAAAGAATCGTCATGGTTGTTACCAGTAGCAGAATGAAAATCGTTTTTCGATCGTCGTCAAGAATCTCCCTGCGGAAGTTGTACATGAAAAGGTAGAGCATAAGAAAAAGAACAGAAACCAGTAACGTATGACCAAACGTTACCATTGTGGTGTTGCCGAGCAACCCTACCTTCGTTTCGAATTCTCGTTTTAACGATTCGAGAACCTTATATGACTGTTCGTTTACAACCTCACCTCGGTTTACAATCCTTTCCCCTGTTTGAATTAGCCCCTCCGTTAATGAAATTGAAGAGAGAACTTCTGCTTTTAATTTCTCTGTTGTTTGTTTATTGTAGGTAAGGTTCGGGCTAAAATATTTTTGAATAGCTAGTGATGTTAAAATTTCGGCTTCATTCTGAAAAGGTTTGTCTGAAACGAACTCGTTGATTTCATCAACAAAATAGCTTGCTGCGCTTTGTGGAGTGTATGTTGAGGTTAATGGTGTTTCGTATGCTAATGAGTTAATTAGCATGGTAATATTTGCGTTACTCTCAAGGTTTAGCTCAGTAACTATCGACGGATTCACTATACCCTTGTCGTATATGGTTTGAACAATGCTTTCAACTTTTTGAGAAAATATATTGTTTGGATCTTTTTCTACAAGGCTATACTGTGAAAGGGTCCACGAAGCAATAAAGTCCGATGTTAAACTACTGGTGGTATTTTTAACGGTTGAAGTGTCGTAGTCAAAAATTGGCTTAAAATTTTTAAGAATAACGTTTCGTTCTGACAGAATCTCATTCTCGGTTTTGTAGATGGGGAAGTCGAAGGGAGCAATCAAATCTTCGTGCATCCATGGTTTGCCTTTTTGAAACTCGTACTTGAACTTCCCCTCACGAGGGAGAAACGATACAATTAAAATAATGGATGCGATGAAGTATAAAACCCTAATTATTTGTCTGTAATATAATTTTATAAATCTTAATAGCTGTTTCATAACTTTAGCAGGGGTTCAAATGTAAATGCAAACCTACAAGTTTTTTATATAAATGTATTTGAAAAATGTAAAAATTCAAAGGTGTTGGTATGTATTTATAGCACTACTTATAAATAGTAAACCCAATCAATTGGAAAAGGTTAATAATATTTCGTTCAATTTATTGAAAAGTGCTATTTTTACAGAAAAGTAAAACAATGACAAATGGTGTTGTAAATCAAAGTCTTGCTGCGCTAAGGAAAGAACCATTCGAACGCAGCGAAATGGTAAGTCAACTTCTGTTTGGAGAAGCCTTCACAATATTAGAGAGATTTAAGGGGTGGATTCGTATTAGCACACTTCCCGATGGGTACGAAGGATGGATTGATGAGAAGCTATGTGTGTTGCTTGAAAAAGAACAAGAATGTTTATTTAACCCCACGGTTCATACTGTTTCAAATCAACTTTTTTTGGCAAAAAGCGATGCTGAAGAGTTTCCCTTAAGGTTATGCCCAGGATCATCATTGTTTTACTACGATAGCATTTCGGGTTCATTTAGCATAGGGGAGAGTAATTACATATCATTAAATCAACCGGTTGAACAGTTGGATGGTAGCCCACGCGAATTATTGGTTAAACTAGCACAAAACTATATTAACTCCCCGTACTTATGGGGTGGCCGTTCTCCGTATGGTATTGATTGTTCTGGGCTTGTTCAGATTCTTTTTAAGCAAATTGGTATAAATATTCCTCGCGATGCGGGGCAGCAGGTCAACTTTGGAGAAACAGTTGACTTTATAAATATGGCGAAACCAGGTGACGTTGCTTTTTTCGATGATGAGGAGGGTAGCATTGTTCATGTGGGGATAATTTACCCGCAGGGTAAAATAATTCATGCTTCGGGTTATGTGAGGGTTGATTTTATTGATCATCAGGGAATATTCTCACAAAACAAACAGAAATACACCCATAAGTTGAGGGTTGTGAAAAATTTGATTGATGGCTTGACATGATTTATACAAAAAACTATATTTACCTATTAATGTAAAATTGCCCTACATGCTTAAAAATCAAATAATAATTGGGTTAGCACTAATAGCCGTGGCTGTGTGGGTTGTTCTTCGTATTCGCGATAAGAAACAGAGCAACAACAATGAATCTGACCTTGAAGAATAAGAATTTGAGTTACACGTATCCATACCCCCGCATGATGGTAACGGTAGACACCGTTATCTTTCTTTTTGAAAATGAAAACACTACCCCCAAGGTACTGCTTATTAAGCGAGGGAACGATCCTTTTAAGAACTCATACGCACTTCCTGGAGGTTTCCCCGAAATGGATGAATTATTGGTTCATGCAGCCAAACGGGAGCTACACGAAGAAACAGGGCTCAAGAACATTGAACTCATTCAATTGGCAACCTACGATGCTGTTGAGCGTGACCCGAGAGGTAGGAACGTGGCCCTAGCTTTTATAGGAAAAACCACCCCTAAAAATTGTACCCTTAAAGCCGGAGACGATGCCAGCGAAGCAAAATGGTTCTCCATTCAAAACCTTCCAAAGTTAGCCTTCGACCATAAGTTAATTATAGAGGATGCGGTTGTAAAACTTGGCTTGAAGTGAATTACTGAATCATCCCAGCACCAACATTAATATTGGTGGCTTCATCAATCATAATTAAACTTCCGGTAATGCGATTTAACCTGTAAGGATCGAAGAATAGGGGCTTGGTTGTACGAAGCGTTATGCAGGCTATATCATTCAAACCAATGTTTTTATCCTCGTAATTTTTCTCCAGGGTATTGATGTTAATTTTGTACTTGACATCTTTTACCAGGCAGCGAACATCGCTCGAAGTATGTTTTACCGCATACTTCCCTCCAATTGCCATTGGCTTCTCGCTGAGCCAGCAAACCATTATGTCAATATCCTGGTTTACCTCTATGCCGTTTTCGGCAGGAATAATCATACAGCCGCGGCTTATGTCAAGGTCATCGGTAAGTGTAATAATTACCGATTGGGGTGCGCTGGCAGCTTCTAATGAATCATTCCAAAAATCGATAGATTTTATGGCTGATGTAAAGCCCGAGGGAAGAACCTTAACCCTGTCGCCAACTTTAAATGTGCCACTGGCAATTCGTCCGGCATAACCACGGTAATCGTGAAACTCGGTTGACTGTGGTCGGACTACGTACTGCACCGGGAAGCGAGCATCGAACTGGTTGTAGTCGTTGCTAATGTATAAGTTTTCAAGAAGATACATGAGAGTTGGCCCATCGTACCATGGTGTTTTTGTTGAACGTTCAACCACATTATCGCCCTTTAGGGCGCTGATTGGGATGAAGCGCACATCCTGAATGTCGAGATGGGTTGAGAAGTCCATAAACTTTTTTTGGATGCTCGTAAAAATTTCCTCAGAGAAATCAACCAAATCCATTTTATTTACGCAAACAATAACATGAGGGATTCTGAGCAGCGATGCAATGTATGCGTGGCGAATGGTTTGCTCAATAACTCCGTGGCGGGCATCAACCAGAATCACCGCAGCGTTTGCTGTTGAGGCTCCGGTAACCATGTTTCGTGTGTACTGAATGTGCCCGGGCGTATCGGCGATAATAAATTTTCGTTTTGGTGTGTGGAAGTATCGGTAAGCAACATCAATAGTAATTCCTTGCTCGCGTTCGGCACGAAGGCCATCGGTTAGCAGGGCAAGGTTAACGTGTTCATCGCCCTTCTTAATGCTGGCACGTTCAATGGCCTCCATTTGATCCTGAAAAATGGCTTTGGAATCGTATAGCAAACGGCCAATTAATGTGCTTTTTCCATCGTCAACGCTTCCAGCGGTTGTAAACCGCAGTAGTTCCATGTCAAGGTAAGCCGATTCGGTGTTTTTAATATCTATGTTACTCATTGTTGTTTCGCTTTATAAAAATTGCAATACTGTTATAAATGTATCCTTCTGTTCGTAAACTTAAAACTTGGAACTTTATACTTGGTGCTTTATACTTGGAACTTGAATTAGAAGTATCCTTCAATTTTTCGGTCTTCCATTGCAGCTTCGCTGCGCTTGTCGTCGGCACGGGTTCCACGCTCGGTGGTGCGGGTTGCCGCAACTTCACGAACAATATCAACTACTGAGTTGGCTAGCGATTCAACAGCTCCGGTGCAGGTTGCATCGCCAATGGTGCGGAAGCGAACAACCCTTTTTTCAACCTTTTCAGTATCTCTGACCTGCATAAAAGGAGTTTTGGCGTAAATAACGCCATCGCGTTCAAAAACCTCGCGTTCATGTGAAAAGTATAGGCTTGGAATATCTATGTCCTCGAGTAGTATGTACTGCCAAACATCCATTTCGGTCCAGTTGCTAATTGGGAAAACCCTAAAGTGTTCACCCATGTTCTTTTTTCCGTTGAAAATATTCCAGAGTTCTGGTCGCTGGTTTTTCGGATCCCACTGTCCAAACTCATCTCTATGCGAAAAGAAACGTTCCTTAGCCCGAGCTTTCTCCTCATCGCGGCGTCCGCCACCCATGGCACAATCAATTTTGTGTTCCTCAATTGTGTCGAGCAGGGTAATGGTTTGAATTTTGTTCCTACTTGCATTGTATCCAGTTTCCTCAACGGCCCTTCCCTTGTCAATTGATTCCTGAACGGAACCAACCAGTAGTTTTACCCCAGTTTCTTTTACAAGCCAGTCACGAAACTCAATGGTTTCAGGGAAGTTGTGTCCTGTATCGATATGAAGAAGCGGAAATGGTACTTTTGCTGGGTAGAATGCCTTACGGGCAAGGTGGTACATTACAATTGAATCTTTCCCTCCGCTGAAAAGCATCGCTGGGCTTTCGAACTGAGAAGCAACCTCACGGATTACGAAGATTGATTCAGATTCCAGCTCGCGTAAATGGTTTATAGAAATTTTTTTCATGGCCAAATGCAGTAAATGCAATGAATTTCAAGGAAATTCAAAGAAAATATGAAACGAAAATTTGTGCAAAATAGCAAAAAATATAGGTTATTTCCAACTTATCGATAGTAGTCAAAAACCATTATTATAGTTTTAACGGTTGAAACTCAAATATAAATGAAGTATTTTATAGTTAATAATTCCTTTATGCAAAGAATTAATCTAAGTTTTTTAAATGATATTCAATAAATTCCTCAAATTTATTATAATCAAATCCATAAACTTTCTATGAAAAAGAAAGCCGGCAAATTTATTGCCGGCTTTCATTGAAAAATAAGATGATGCTATTAATTCTTATCCCAGAATAATTTGGTAGAAATTAAGTCACCACCAATCATGGTTGATGCAGCGTCATAATTATCCTTATTTAATGTTTGTTCATTAATAGGGAAAGTGAAGCGTACTGGAATTCCTGAATACTCTTCAACCCATTCAGGTAAATTCAGGATAGGGTAATCTAACCTTCTCCAGTTATTGTAACCAACAGCACCATTCACATAGTTAGCAATCCATGATTGAATACCAATTTTTTGTCTCCATGTACCTTCAGCAGTTGTGTAAGCAACTTCTGGTTTGGCTAAATATGTATCAACATCGGCAACACCCCAGAAAGCAAACGATGCGGTAATGCCCTCGTTGTACCATTCTTCAGCAGTTTTATCTACGCTATATCCTCTTTCAGCAGCTTCTGCTAGGTAGAAACATACTTCAGGATAGGTCATCATAATACCTGGGAAATCAGGAGTTTGAATTAGGTCTGAAATATGAGAGTACTGGCTCCATGAGTTAGGGTAACCATATGTACCACCAATGTAGCTACCTTCGTACATGGTAAAGTATGCTGCTCTTCTTGGATCGTCTAGCGTATTCATTGCGTCAACAAGAGTATTTGCTGGAACAAAATCATGACGTCCCGATGCAACCAAATCAGCGTAAAGTTGGTTGTAGTTAGGAGCGCTGGTCATGTATGCCATAAGGCAGTTGTCATCATTTGAGCTAAATACATTTGCAACAGCAGCTTCTACTGCAGTTTTTGAGAATGCATCATCGTCATCAGCAGTTATTATGGCTAATTTTACTTTTAGTGAGTTACCGAATTTAACCCATTTTGAAACATCACCACCATAGTATAAATCGGCTGAACCAAAACTGGTTGCAGTTTCATCTAGGTTTGCTAATGCGGTATTCAGTCTGGTAAATAGGTCATCATAAATAGCAGGACCATTATCATAAGCAGGGTACACATTATCAGGATTTAATGCTTCAGTGTATGGAATAGCACCAAACACATCAACCAGATGTGACCATGTGTAAATATTAAGAAGCTCAATTATTTGAAGTTGATTCTTCTTTCTGGCTTCAAGGCCAGGAAGAACCTCGGTAGCTTCAATTAGGTTCTTAGCTTCTTTCAGGTCGGTTAAAACCCTTAAATAAAGTCTGCTCCAGATGTTAGCAGGAATGTTACGATTTACTAAATCGTAGTTAGCCTCATCAATGTAAGTGGTTTCTGTCCAGTATTGAGACATCATCAAGAAGATATTGATGTTCACATTGGTGTTACTGTAGTAGTCCGAAAGTTCTTTTTGTGCATTGGAAAAGAGTGCACTAGCGGGAACGTTCGCCGGATTCTTTTGGTCGGTATTATAATCTTCAAACTTGTCGGTACAAGCTGAGAAAATAAGTATTAAAACCGATATTGTTAATAATAATCTTTTCATAGTTATATTATTTAAAATTGGAGGTTAAGAGTAAAACCGAAATTGCGGGTAGCCGGCATTACACCCGATTGCCAACCCTGTATGTTTCCTGATCCTTGACTTGCTTCTGGATCAGCATAAGGGAGATTCTTGTGGATAATCCAAAGGTTTGAGCCCACAAAGCTAATGGATGCATTTGCCATAGAGATTTTGCTAACAAGGCTATGAGGTAAGTTATAGGTAATTGCAAGTTCCCTAAGTTTAATGTAAGAGGCATCGTAAACAAATCGTTTGTTAGGGTCAAGTGCGTAACCAATAGCACCATAGTTTTCCTGGTTCCTGCGAACTGTGTTGGGAGTACCGTCTTCAAACACACCTTCTTCAATAAGGCCACCAGAATTAGAAGCGTATCCTTGTGTAGGATCATCATTTACATAGGTAATTGGGTCTCTCAAATCATTTCCTAAATCGTTCAGACCGGCAGTTTCTTTATATAAACCGGTTGCCATTCCGTACCATAAATCCAGTGAGAAAATATCACCTCCTTGCTGCATGTCAATCAGGAAGCTAAGAGAGATGTCCTTGTATCGGAATGAGTTTCTGATACCAGCATTCCAGTCAGGGTTAACATCACCAATAACAATATCGTTTGCCGATGATTTGTAGTATCTACCATTAGCGGGGTTTACTAACTTACCACCATTCTCATGGTACAGAAAATCAGTACCTTTAATAGTACCGTATGGTTCGCCAACAGTTGCGTTAATTGTAACACCTCCCTGAAGTCCGGCAAGTTGAAGGTTCTTAACTTCGTTTCCTGATTCGTCAACGTAAAGTTCAATAACCTTATTCACGTTTTTGGCCCAGTTCACACTGATATCCCAGCTGAAGTCACCTGATTTTACAGGGGTGCCATTCAATGCTAATTCAACACCTTTGTTTTCAATTTCACCTGCATTTACCCATTTACTTGCGAAACCGGTTGCAAAGGAAATAGATACTGGCATTAGCTGGTTAATAGTATTGTTTTTGTAGAAAGCCAGGTCGAAACCAACTCTGCTTCTAAAGAAGTTCATTTCTAAACCTCCTTCAATAGCTTTCTGACGTTCAGGCAACAAGTTTGAGTTAAGTTTTGTGTTTGAAACAGTAGCCATTGAGTTACCACTAAATGGGGAGTTTGCTAAGTAGGTGTCTTTTACACTTAATGGGGGTGCACTGCTTCCAACCTCAGCGTAGTTAACTCTTAACTTACCAAGTGTTAACCAGTCTTGCTTTAATAGGTTCGAGAAAATGATACTACCTGTAACAGATGGGTAAATAAATGTGTTGTTGTCTGTAGGTAGTGAAGATGATTGGTCTCTACGAATTGTAGCGTCGATATAGTATGTGTCAAGAACTCCTAACGAAATACTTCCAAAAATACCATTTACTCCAATTATTCTTAACGATTCTTCAGGAAGATCCATAGGGTCAATAGTGTTACTTAACGCATACAGACCTGCAACAGCTAAACCGTTGTTGGTTGATACGAAAACTGATTCGCTCCTTGTCCTACGGATATTAGTACCTGCTAACGCGGATAAATCGAGCATGTCAGCAATTTTCTTGCGATAGGTTAGCATGAAATCGAAGTTGGTTTCCTGGAAATCGCGTGCGTAACGGCTATATCCTGATGTTACATCTGGGCGACCAACACCGAATTCACCAGAACCTGATCCTACAGCTTTTCTTTCTTCTTGTAACTCGCTATAGGTATCAATTGCGTAACGGGTTGTAGCTTTAAGATCGCTAGTGATATCCCAGTCTAATTGGGTGTAACCAATAAAACGACTTCTTCCGTCTGTTTCATAGTTTTGGTAGCGTACCCAGTAAGGGTTGTCCCAGTATGCAGGGGCTAAGTTACTATACTCAGATGGGTTCCAGGTAATATTCTGTTCAGTGAGATCGTACATCTCTTTCTGTTGTTGAATATCAACGTTAACCTGGTACCATTGACGGAAACCGGAAACAATGTTATCTGAGTAACCAGTTGATGGACGACCGGTGCCATTTGTTTTGATATAGTTAGCAGAGGAAGTTACCGTAACTTTATCGTTAAACATTTTTTGGGTTCCAGTAAAGATAACGTTGTTTTTTTTCAGGATACTATTTGGCATAATACCATTTTGATCGAAGTAGGTATAGCCTAAACGGTATGTTGTTTTTTCGTTACCTCCTGAAATATCAATGTTTTCTGATTTGATTATTCCAGTTTCGAAGAATGTATCAGGGCCATTAGCACCAGCAACCCAAGGGGTAGCTTTTAGGTAATTTGGTGATTCGGGGTATAGGGCATCCCACTGATATACCATTACTGAAGGATCAAATTTTTCTCCACGAGAAGCATCCTCGTAGTAAGGAACTGTGAAATCGGTAATTCCATCACCATTAACGTCAGCATAATATTCAAAGCCAGGGTGTCCATCCTCAACATCACTATAGTAATATTTTCCGTAACCAGCACCATATTCGAGCTGATATTCTGGGAAGGTGCTTTTATCCATGGTGCTAAAAGTCACGTTTGAACTCAACTTAACCTGTGGTCCTTTGCCGGCAGTGTTAAAACCTTTTTTTGTGGTGATAAGAACAACACCGTTGGCTGCACGTGAACCGTAAAGAGCAGTAGCGGCAGCACCCTTCAGAACAGAAATTGATTCAATATCATTTGGGTTGATATCGGATGCAGCATTTCCGTAGTCGTATCCATTACGTCCGGATACCTGACCGCTATTGTTTGTGTTTGAGTTATCAATAGGAATTCCATCAACAATGAATAGTGCCTGGTTGTTTCCTGTTAAAGAACTCGAACCACGAATAATGATGTTGTTAGAGCCACCAAAGTTTGTGTTGCTTTTAATTTGAACACCAGCAACTCTACCAGAAAGTTGAGATAGGAAGTTGTCACCCTTTACTTGGTTAACTTCATCACCCTTAACCTCCTGAACAGCATAACCTAGTGATTTCTTTTCACGTGATATACCCAAAGCGGTAACCACAATTTCTTCAAGAGTTAGAGCATCTACCTCAAGAACAACATCGATAGAAGTGCGACCACCAATTTCAACTTCCTGGGTCTTTAAACCTACGAAACTGAAAACGAGGGTAGTTGCATTGTCAGGTGCATTTAATAAATACTTACCATCGGCATCGGTAGATGCTCCAACGGTAGTTCCTTTAACCTGAACAGATGCACCCGGAATGGGCATGCCATCTTCAGCACTGGTTACAGTACCAGTGATTTGCACTGTTCGTTGTGCCTGTAGTGTATTTATTCCCACAAACACAAGACATGCAAGGAATACGCATAATCTTTTCATACAACAAATTTTAGGGTTAATTAATAGAGCTGATAATTTTTCTAAAACATGGCTAATATATTTAATAATTATTGGTACAACAAACGTTTTCATAAAAAAAAATTAACAGATGTTAACAAATTGTATTGGTTTTATAAAGGTTTATTCCCTGTTTTATTGAAGCAAAGAACGCTATTGTACAAAAAATCAGTACTATAGCGTTCTTTGATTGTTTTGCGTGAATAAAAAAATAGAGAAAAAAATTTTTTTTATTTATGTTTTTTTTTTTGATTAATTGTACTTAAATAATATATGAAGGTTCTATATTTTGCTGTTAACAATATCCAGAATCTCCTTTTCGAGAAGAATTGCATTGTCGGCAATAGTTTGCCCTTTACTTATATAATTTTGGGCAAGTTCCTTGTTGCTAAGTCCTGATGCATTGATTTTTACGTTAAGAAATGCGCCGAGAACTCCCGAGCGAGCGGCCAGTGCTCCAACACCCGCATCGGAAACTGAGTTGGGGTTTCCAATTTCTGCCATCGCTTTCATCACTTCCATCGAATGGTAGCAGGTTTCCATAACTTTATATGGAATTTCTATGGCGTATATGGTTGCATCCTGTATGGCCTTAGTGCGTGCAGCCTTCTCCTCATCGTTTGATTTTGGCAGGCCGAATGCGTCCATTATTCTGTTGAATGCGTTGGTATCTTCGTCAACAAGTTTTATAAGCTGATCCATGTACTCTTTGCCTTTGTCGGCCCAGTTTGAGAATTCTTCCCAACGCTCGTCCCAACCTGCCTTATGGGCAGAAAGGTTTGCAACCATTGTACCGAGCGCAGCGCCAAAAGCGCCCATTGCTGCGGAGATTGAACCTCCTCCGGGTGCGGGTGATTCCGAAGCAGTCTCATTTGCAAAACCTTCAACGGTAAGATCAACCAGCTTTTTATTCGTTTTATCCTCAAGGATGTACTCGATAATTTTCTTGTCGGGATCGAATGGGTATAGCTCATCGAGTCCCATTGATTTTACGGCAATCTTTATTATTTCTTTCTCGGAAATTCCGGTTGACCGTTGCTGCTTTTTCAGGAAATATTTTCCTGCATCGAGCATGGCTTTTAAGGGGACTACGCCAACCAGCTCCGAACCGGTTACCCTTAATCCACGCTCCTGTGCTTTTTTGCTTGCTTCTTCAAAAGCAATGTGCATGGGCGTAACGGTTATGTCGGTAAGGTTGATGGATATTTGTGCGATACCGTACTCGTCTATAAACCAACCAATTGCCTTACAGGCTTTAAGTGAGCCGGGAATCCAAATTTCTTTGCCTTTATCATCAACCGCTTTTTTGCCGGTAATGGGATTGCCAACCCGTTGGGGTCGTCCTTTTTCTCGTATGTCAAACGCAATGGCGTTTGCTCTTCGGGTTGAGGTGGTGTTGAGGTTAACATTGTATGCAACTAGAAAGTTTCGTGCTCCAACTGCGGTAACGCCGCTTTTTGCGTTGAAAGTTGCAGGGCCGAAGTCGGGTTTCCAAACGGAATCCTGAAGCTTCTTTTGCAACCCTTCGTACTCCCCAGCACGGCAGTTAGCAAGATTTCTCCGTTTCTCTTCACGGGCAGCAAACTCGTAGCAGTACACACCAATGTTCAATTCATCGCCAATGCGTTTGGCAAGTTTATGGGCGTACAGAATCACTTCGTCCATGGTAATATTTGCAACCGGTACAAGCGGACAAACATCGGTAGCACCGAAGCGTGGGTGTGCTCCTTTGTGCTTGCTCATATCAATTAGCTCCGAAGCTTTTTTTACTGCGCGGAAAGCTGCTTCGCAAACCTCGTCGGGAGTTCCAACCATGGTAACAACGGTTC
>Ga0116151_10002496_pt1 | contig 16893 bp, 3 predicted proteins | sample AD_UKC117_MetaG_FD_89893 | JGI IMG/M metagenome (GOLD analysis project Ga0116151, IMG submission 89893) | Active sludge microbial communities of municipal wastewater-treating anaerobic digesters from Hong Kong - AD_UKC117_MetaG | ecosystem: Engineered > Bioreactor > Anaerobic > Digestate...
AAATACTAGTACACGATGGCGTAAATAAGCCAATAGCTCAACCCCTCCCTAACCCTCCCCGACATCCTTAGTTTTATAGGGAGGGAACTGTGGGTTTATTTACGCCGCTATGTACTAGTAAATCCCAGCAGTTAGGGACTAGGGGGATTGTTTGCTATAGAGCGTCAGATAATGTTTCTAAACCACGGATCTTTTTCTGACTCACTATAGCTGTTCAATGGCCCAAGCGTCCAAACCATAGGACTAGCCCATTGCGCCGTACCACTAATCTACTGCTCCTCTTTTTTTCGTCTGCGGAAGAGGTTGCGGCGGAAAAAGTCGGCAACCAGCACCAATCCCAAAGGCAGGGTAACATTGTTGCAGACACCATTGGTCAGCTCACCCAAGGGCATCGTAACGGCATTGTTGCCATTGGCTGCTGCGCTCTCTGTCGTCTCGGCACCGGCTGCGCTTTCGGCATCTTCCAAGGCATTGGCCGAGGATTGGCCGGCGATCTCTGCCCCTTCCGTGACCACGAAGACATTGGTCAGTTCGTTGGACTGCGTGATCCCCCCCACACCGGAAGTAACAACACCGGTTTCCGTTGTAGCCTGGCTAGCGCTTACGTTCACATCACCCGATGACTCTGCATCGGCAGCGTCACTTTCGGGGGAGTGGAACTCGCCGTTCCCCTGGTAATCACCAATGAGATTAAAGGCTGCCCAGTAATAGGGTGATGCTGTATCGGGATCGGCTAAGATCTCCATTTGTGCCAGTCGCAACGCTTCGGCGGTGGTATTCTGCTCACGCAGGTGGCGATAGAATGCCTCAAAGAAGGTGGCAACGCTCTCATCATCAACCCGCCAGTTGCTGGTGAGGACTGCCGGACTACCAGCATACTGGAAGGCCCATGTCAGCGCTTGCAGCGCGGCCCCATCGCCAGGTGCCGTGCCCTCCGGTTGGCTGTTGCCCGACAGAACAACAAGATTGGCGTTGCTCAGATCAAGCTTGCTGAAGATCTCATAGGCTTCCAGTTGACCATCATTGGCGTCATCTGCTTCCAGAAGCAGCTTGCTGAAGAGCGGCTCGCTCGGTTCATAGAGACCGGCAGCGGCCAGATGCAGAATATCCAGTTGCTTGGCCTGCGCATAGAGTTCTGATTCGGTTGCTTCAACCCCAAGGCGCGGCACGGTGTCAAAGAATTCACCAACCACACGTGCTTCCTGCCGCGCGAAAGGCAACTGATCGTCACTATCGCCCAGCACCAGGACACGACCGTCGTTGGGGTTGCGTTTGTCCAACAACTGCTTATATAAAGTAGCACTTGGCGCATAGGTCACGGCATAGGATTCGGCCAGATACTGCTGGGTCTGGGCGTCATAAAAGGCTGAGAAGGGGGCGTAGTGCAACACGCTGTGGGGTACGATGACCAGGTTGGAATTGCGTACAAACGCGTGCAACGGCGTAAAGAGGCGAGCATACAGGCTACTCACTTCCTGACTGGTATCCGCCTGGGCAGCGATCTTCTCGTAGAAATCGCCGATCTGGTTGACCAATTCATTGTAGGTGATATCTAGCGGCACGAGGACAGCACGCTCTTTATCGATGACCCAGGCAACGGCCTGTTTCCGCAGAACGAAGTATTGGATCAACGTTGTGTTGTCGTCCAACACACTGTTGCGCAACTCATCGAGCGAAAGAACGTTCATGCCAAGGAAGGTGCTGTACTCGGGATCTTGCTCCCGCAACCGCCCCAGCACATCCTGATAATCAGCTGTACGCGCGGCGTGCTGGTCGGCGAGTTCACTGAGCAGGGACTCATTGCGTTGGCCAAGTGGCTTCTTATTTTCGTTCTCGATTGCCCGTTGCAGACCAATGATGTCCAACCGCAGTTCCTGTTCGCGCTCGGCCAATTCAGGCGCTACCTTGGAGCGAATATCGACCCAGGGATTGCCTTCTTCGTCGAGGAAACTCGACGCAAGGGCCTGTTCCATATAGGTAAAGACATCGCCCAATTTCCCGTTATCCCAGAGAAGTTTCAACAGGCGTTGGTATGTTTCCAATTCAACCGGGTGCCCAACGCCCATGGCAATCGCTGCTTGATAGGTGGTAATCGCCTGCTCAACATTGCCTTCGTTCTCATAAGCCTGCCCCAAACCGGCCAAGGTTTCCGTAGCCAGCGGGATGTCATGTACAGCCTGGGCAGCGTCTAGAGCCCGTTGGTAAGGTTCAATGGCGCGTTCCGGTTGGAAGATATTGAGGTAGACACTGCCTAGATCGCTGAGCAGCTCGGCTTCGCTGGCGAGATCACCTAATTCTTCTTGGATCGAGAGCGCCTGTTGCAACACATCGAGCGCCATTTCATACTGTGAGGAACTGCGATAGACCCGCCCCAGTTCTTCAAGGGATTGGGCCAGAAGCGCTTGGTCGTTTTCGCCTTCAGCGATTGTGCGCGCCCGTTCAAAGTTGCTGACCGCCTCTTCGATTTGACCCAAGCCGGCGTGCGCGTTCCCGATATTGAGCATCTGTTGGGCTTCCTCAGCCGGATCGTCCAGAGTTTGCGCCACAGCCAACGCTTCCTCAAAGGCAGCCAGTGCCTGATCGCCATTGCGCAGCGCACGCTGGGCTTTACCGATATTGGTCAGCGTCTCGAGCGCGAGCGCCGGCGCCTCTTCGTTATCCAGCAACGATGATGCCTGCTCATAGAGAGTGCGGGCACGTTCATAGTCCCCCATGGACCGGTAGACGTTGCCAATGTCATTGAGGGTCGCCACAGCCATCGTCGCCGCCCCATCGCTTTGGTAGTAAGATAGGGCATCTTGATAGAAGGGCAAGGCTTGGTCAAACTGGCCAAGTTCGCGATAGGTGTCGCCCAACGCCTGTTGCACCATGGCGGTCGCAGCGGCATCCTGCCGTTCCTGGAAGATTGTTAATGCTTCGTTGTATTGCGTAAGCACAGTGGTGTACTGGCCGCGCACCTTCCCAATTTCGCCCAGTTCAAGCATAAAATTGGCCTCTTGCACCCGATCATCCTGTTCACGCGCTTGTTCAAGCAACGTCTCGTACAGTGCTGTGGCCTCGGTATAGTTGCTCAATCGCTTGTAGGTCTTGGCCAAATCGATATTGGTCGCCTGAATCAGGGCTTGATCGTTGTTGCTTTCGGCCCGTTCCAGGATGGTCTGATAGAGCGTCAGGGTTTCATTGAGATTGCCGGCGTCGCGCTGAATGCGTGCCATGTTATCAAGGGCAGAGAGTTCAGCAGCGCCATCCTCAGCAGCCACGGCCCGATCGCGCAACTGCCCATAGATCTCCAGTGCTTCGGTTGTCTGGCCGTTATCGCGGTAGAACTGACCAATCTTTTCGAGGGCTTCCTGCTCGAGTTCCGGGCGACCACTTGCCTGGGCCAGCGCCAAGACTTCCTGATACGTACTCACCGCGGTTTCGTCTTCGCCCTGCTCCTTTTGCAGCCGCGCAATGTTATCCAAAATCTGGATTTCGTTTGCTTGGTCGTTCTGTGCACGGGCAAAGTCCAACCCTTGTTGGTAGTAATCGAGCGCCTTATCGTGTTCACCTTGATCCCGATAGAGTTGGGCCAGATTTAGCAAGGCACTGTTTTCGAGTGCCACATCGCCCAAAGATTGGGCTAGTTGTTGCATCGTTTCCAGCGGTGCAAGGGCTTCATCGTACTTCTCTTGCAGACGATAGGCCGTCCCTATACCATCGAGCGCATCGATGCGCAGCTTCACATCATCGGCTTCCTCGGCGAGGGTGAGTGCCTGTTCGTAGACAACAAGAGCGGCGGCCGGCTCATCTAGTGCCAGGTGGACCGACCCCAAATTGACGTGGATTGCAGCAGCCAGTGCGGGGTCATCGAGATCTTGCGCCATGGCGCGGGCTTGATTGTAGTAATCGAGCGCCTCATCGTAGAGTCCCTGGTTGCGATAGACCTTACCAATTTGGCTCAAAGCCTGGGCTTCCAGGCGATGAAGGTTGGCCGGCTTGGCGACAGCCAACACGGCTTCGTAGGACGAGAGCGCCTCATCGTACTGCCCCAATTCCTGATACGCTTTGGCCAAGCCATCGAGCGCATTGCCCTGCAATTGATTGTCCTGCAACTCTTGGGCAATGGCCAGAGCATTCTGATAGGACGCAACAGCATCTTCCGGTTGGGTTAGTGCTCGGTGGATCTTCCCCAGATCGATCAACGTGCGCGCTTCGCCGGTGCGATCGCCGTGGTCGCGCGCCAGCGCCAGTGCTTCTTCATAAGGGGCCAATGCCTGGTCAAATTGTCCGAGATCGCGGTAGAGCTTGCCGAGATCCATCAAGACACCCTCGTCGACGCCCAGATCGCCAATCTGTTGCAACGTCGCCATTGCCTCATCAGGGCGGCCCAATGCGGTATAAACACGTCCCAGATTAGCCAGGATTTCCGCTTGTCCTTTTTCGTCTCCGGCGGCGGCGGCCAGCGCACTTGCGTCGGTGAAAGCCGCAAGTGCACCCTCGTAATCCTGCTGCGCCACGGCAATGCTGCCGATATTTTCCAGCGCAACCTGTTCCATGGTGGTATCGTTCCGTTCGTGCGCCAGCGGCACCACTTGTTTAAAGCTGGTCAACGCATCTGCCTCGCGCCCCAAGGCACGATAGATTTTGCCGAGATCAATCAGGATGCGGCTCTCCAATTCCTGATCATTGGCCTGACGCACAATAGTCAGCGCGGCCGCATAATTTTCTTGGGCGGCCGGATACTCTTCAAGGGCACGAAGGACACGTCCCAAATTGGCCAGAGCCCGCCCTTCAGCCAGTTGATCCTCAACTTCACGGGCGCGCTCAAGGGCCTGTTCGTACGGCTCGAGCGCCAGGTCGAGCTGACCAGCATCGCGCATGAGCCGTCCCATTTCGTTGAGGATCTTGTCTTCCAGTTCAAAGTCACCTAATTCTTGCGCCAGCGCCAATGCTTCGTCATGGCGGCCTTGGAGGCGATAAACATTGGAGACCGCCGCGGCCATCTCCTGGTCTAGGGCCGTATTGTCCTGCTGTTTTGCCAGGGTACGGGCAGTCTCGTAGGCAGTGAGGGCTTTATCCAACTGATTGAGCGCTTGATAAACCTTGCCCATATTTTTGTAGATCGTGGCACTCCAACTGCCCGCAACGGGCAGGGCACAGCCAACGTTACCCTGCATGAGGCGTTGTGCAATCGGCAGTGCTTTTTGGAAACTGTTCAACGCCGGCCCATATTGCTGGCTATCACGATAGAGGCGGCCCAATTGATCATACGCCTCACCTTGCAAGAGAAGGTTGCCGCTTGACGAAGCAAGCGCTTGCGCAGCCTCGTAGGCTTGGATGCCGTCGGCAAATTGCAGTTGGGCCGCGTAGATTGCTCCCATCCCAAGCAAAATTTCCGTCTCTTGCGCTGCCCGATCACGCCAGCCACTGGCGCTACGAACCAACATGAGCGCTTCGTTGTAGCTCTGCAATGCATCGCTATACTGTTTCTGGTCGCCGTAAGCTCGAGCCAGTTCAACCAGGGTTGCCGTTCGTTGCTGGGGATAATCGTTGCCGCTCACCAGGAGCGCGGCCTCTTCGAGGCGCAATACCGCTGTCGCCACATCATTGTTACTTCGTAAGACTTTGGCCAGATTGGTGAGCAATTCCGCTTCGGTGTCCACGGCATTCGGTAGTTGGTTGCGCAACAGCGCAAGCGTCTCTTGATAGGTCTGTTGCGCCTGCGTCAGGTCGCCCAGGTCCCGTTGTGCCCGCCCGATTTCGGCGAGGGCCCAAATTTGTTGCGGTATATCACCGGCATTGCGTGCGGCTGTCACCACTTGTTGCAAGAGCCAGAGCGCATCTTCATTGGCACCGCTGTCGCGGTAGAAACGGGCGAGTGCAACACCCGCATCACTTTTGAATGCAGCCAATTCCGGCTGTGCTGTTGCATTCTGCGTAGCCAAATCCCATGCCGTTTGGTAGGAATGTTTGGCATCTTCGCAGCGATTAAGCGCCAGGTAGGTGCGACCGCGGCCCAGAAGCGCTTTGCCTTCAGCGACCGTATCGCCGGCTTCTTGCGCCACCAGACGTGCTTCGCCGTAGCTTTCGAGAGCGCGGGCGGGGTTGCCCAATGCCTCTTGCAGGGCAGCAACATCGTCAAGGGCAGCGCGGCGCAGGTTGAGGTCACCGGCAGCTTGTGCCACGGCCATGGCATCCTGGTAGAAGAGCAGGGAGCGTTCGAGATCATCAAATTCGCGATAGGCTTTGGCAATTTCGAAGAGCGATTTGGCCTCCAACCGTTGGTCACCCGACGCCCGTGCCAGATCGAGCACTTCCTGGTGGGTACGCAGCGCCAGGTCCGTTTGACCCGTAGCCAGATAGAGACGGGCAATTTGCGACAGGACATCGCGTGCACGGGCGGCATCACCCAGCTTCTCAAGCGTGCTCAACCCTTGGCGGTAGAGCACCAGGGCCTGCTCATAATTCTCCTGATCGCGGTAGACGGCCGCGCTTTCGATGATCAAACTACTTTCAAGACTGGGATCATCGATCTGCTGCAGGAGCGGACGTGCGCCTTCAAAAGCAGAAAGTGCCCGACTAAAATCGCCTTGATCGCGATAAAGCTTGCCAATCTCCAGTTGGACGGCAACCTGCAACCGCGGATTATCGGTCTGCTTGCCCATGGTCAATGCTTTGTTATAGGAATTGAGCGCCGCTTCCACCTGTTGCAGCGAGCGATAGAGTTTACCGATTTCCGCCAGGGTATCCCCTTGGCGGGCGGGATCGTTCAACGCTTCCGCAACATTGAGCGCCTCTTGGAAGAGGGCCAGTGCTTTTTCACTGTCGCCCTGCTCCCGGTAGACCTTCGCCAGATCGAGCAGGATGTCATCTTTTAATGTGAGGTCGCCCAGATTCTCAACCAAGGCGAGGGCATCATCCAAACGACCCAAGTCGCGGTAGGTTTTGGCGATTTGGGTGAGCAACTCAGCTTCGCTATCAGCAGCACCTTGGTCACGGGCCAGGGCAAGCGCTTCTTGATAGGCCGTCAGCGCTTCTTCACTGTTGCCGGCTGCGCGATAGACATCGGCCAGCCCTTGATAGGCACGCAACTTGAGGATCGGTTGACCAACTGCCTCGGCGGTGAGCAACGCCTCTTTGTAGGTATCAATGGCCTGTGGGTACTGTTCCTGATCGCGATAGGTGCGACCAATGGCAAGTTGGGCGGCACCGGTGAGTTCCCGATCTTTGCGTTCTTGTGCAACGGCCAATGCCTGCCGGTAAAATTCGAGCGCCTTATCAACTTCTCCTAAATCCCGATGTACTTGTCCCAAGTCGAGATAGGTGTTGCCGATAATTTCCAGTTGTTTATTTTCTTTCGCCAGATCAACCGCCTGTTGATAGGCCACGATGGATTGATTGAAATTGCGAAGGTTGCGGTAGACTTTGCCCAAGTCGACATAGACCCGGCCTGCCAATTCCGCATCGGGAATCTCCTTGGTGGCATCTAACGCCTGATCATAGTAGTCGATGGCACGCTCGTAGAAAAGCTCATCGCGATAGACCCGGGCGGTATCGGCGAGAATGCGTCCAGGTAGCTGGAAGTCATCGAGCGTGCGACAGGTGGGACCGCTCCCGACCAACCGGCGGAGATGGCGCTGTGCCAGTTCATAGGCCCGTTGATACGCATCGACTGAGCCTGAATAGTCCGTCGTCATGCGTAACACTTCACCGGTGCCACTTTCACCCAAGCTTTCCAACTCCAAATCGACCAGTTGTTTGGCGAGCACTTTCACTGCGTCATATTGGGCCAAGGATTGTTCGTAGTTGCCCAAATCGCGATAGGAGCGCCCCATGCCCAAGAGAATTTCACCTTGCAGACGAACCTGGCCATTGCGTTCAGCCAGCGCTAGGGCCTGACGGTAAGGCGCCAGCGACTGTCCGTATTGACCGGATTCGCGATAGGCACCGCCAATCCCGGAAAGAATTTCGCTTTGCAGAGCGTAGAGGAACAGACGCTCGGCAATTGCCAGGGCCTGTTCATAGGCATTGAGTGCTTCTTCAAATTGGCCGGCACCACGCAATGCATCGCCTTGATTGGTCAGGACCTCCGCTTCCAGCGCCGGGTCATTGATGGTGCGCACCAGGTGCAGTGCCTCTTCATAGGCATCAAGTGCATCGTCAAAATGGCCCTGCGTGTCATTGATCCGACCGATGGCCATGAGGTATTTAATGATCTGATAATCGTTGCGTAGGAGCCGGGCAAGATTGATCGCCCGTTCATAGGTGAGGGTGGACTGAGAGCACTGTCCCAACTCCCAGTAAAGCTCTGCCAGATCGCCAAAGAGATCGCCTTGCAACACCTGATCTCCACGTCGCTCAGCAATGGTCAGCGCCTGTTGGTAAGAGACCAGCGCGCGATCGGTTTGGCCCAGCCCTTGATAGATATCGGCAATCTGCTTCTGCAATCGGGCCAGTTGCGCAATATCACCGCGCGTCTCCATGAGCGCCATGGCCTCTTCATAGGCATCGAGAGCCTGAACATTTTGGCCGGTATCGGTGGTGAGTTCACCAATTTCAACGAGCAGCTTGGATTGCAGCTCGACATCACCGAGATCTTCGCTGAAGCGCAGCGCTTGCTGATAGGTTGTGAGGGCCTTTTCTGTTTCGCCCAGATCCCGATACGTTTTGGCAAGATCGGCTAAAATACTTTTTTGCCGTTGGCGGTTGCCCGACTCCTGAGAAAGCGCAAGCGCTCGTTCGAAGTACGGCAAGGACTGTTTGGCCTGCCCCAGCGTACGGTAAATACTGCCAAGGCCAGCGAGGGCTTTTGTCTGCAATTCCCGATCGTTGGCGGTATCACCCTGGGCAAGGGCATAGCGATAGAGGGTAAGGGCCTCATCGGTGTTGCCGAGATCACGGTAGTTTGCCGCGAGGTCGGCGCGGATCTGGCCGATCAACTCGTCTTGATTGTAGAGTTCGGCGATTGTCAATGCCTGGCCGAGAGTCTCTTCGGCACTCTGATTGTCGCCCCCATCGCGCTGCAGGCGCCCGATTGCGGCTAAGGCACGCGCTTCCAGCGCGGTGTCTCCCTGCGTACGAATCAGTTCCAGCGACTGTTGAAAAGCGTTGAGCGCTTTGTCACTTTGGCCCAAATCATCGTAGGCATCACCAATGTTGAGCAACACTTTGGCCGCCATGGTAAGGTTGCCCGCGCTATAGGCGGCACGCAGCGCATTTTGATAGACAAAGAGACCCTGTTGTGGTTCGCCCAGCTTTTGATAGAGGTTGGCCATCGTATCAAGGGCTTCCCCTTCGGTCACCGGATCATTGAAGGCCTGGGCAATCGTCAATACTTGTTGATACGGAGCAATCGCCAACTCATATTGATTCAATGTTTCGTAGACGCCACCCACACCTTGCAGCGATTGGCCGACCATTTGTTGATTGCCCAAAGCACGAGCAATCTGCAACGCCTCCTGATACGCCGTGAGAGCATCGTTGGGTTGGCCCTGTGCCAGTAAAATGCGACCTTTGGCCAACAACACTTTGCCCAACAACTCCTGATCACCCAGCGTTTGAGCTAATGTCAAAGCGCTCTGTTGCGACTGGAGGGCAGTGTCGTATTGGCCCAAATCATAGTAGGTGCGGACAAGATAGAGTTGCAGCTTCGCCTGGTGCGCTGTATCACCCAACGTCTGCGCCAATGTTAGACTCTCCTGGTACGCAGCGAGCGCGCCGTCCAGATCTCCCAGTGTAGCTTTGGTGTGACCGATATATTCCAAGGATTGGCTGTTGCGTTTGCGGTTGTTGTAGTAGGCGTATGTGGCCTGCACTTCTTCGAATTTGGCCAACGCAGCCTGCCACTGCCCGACCTCATAGAGGGCAATCGCATCATTAAAGGCAACATCAGTTGGATTCTGTGCCGTGACCTGTGTAGCCGGTGCCGCGATCACAGTACTCGGCAACAGAAGGGCGAGAATGATAGAGACGCGGAGTAGCGTCTGTGCTGTGACTTTCAGGGTAGGGTACAGCTTGTACATAAGAGTCTCCTGGAACATCCAATCTCTTCCACTGCAGATTGTTTGTGTGATTATCGAATAGGCCATGAACTTAGCGTAGGGCGGCATATGAGATGGTGCAATCTCATTCGACTGCCGCCTGTGCCCACAAGCGTGTGACGGCGAAATAACGCCGGAAACGTTCGAGGTAGGAGAGACCCGGCTGGGTCACACTGCCCGAGTACCAGTCTTCGGTAAAGCGAATGTTTTCTCGGTTGTTCTGGAAGATATTGTCGGCAATCAGTTCATCAGGGGCAGTTTTCAGGTAAAGCCCGGTTTCACTGCCAGTGAGTTGATTGCGGGCAATCTGATTGCCGGCGGCCTCGGGCGTCAAATAGATAGCACTTTGGCCACCGCTGACCGTGTTATCGAAGACATAGTTGTTCAGTGAGCGAATGTAGAAGCCAACGCGGTTCTCTTGTGCAGTGTTGTTAAAGAACCAATTCGCTCGGGACTCTTCGTAGAGGTAGACGCCATACTGTTCCGAACCTTGAATTTGATTGTCGTAGACGACGTTGTCGGCGGCGCGGCGGTTGAGCCGGATCCCCCGTTGGTTTTCAATGACCTGGTTGTTGTAGATAGCATTGAGATCCGAGCGCCAAAGCGCAATACCGTCAACATTGCCTTGCACATAATTGTTGTAAACCGAATTGTTGTTGCTTTCGCGGTCGAGCATAATGCCATGAAGCGCATTGTTGTAGCTGCGATTGTTACGAATGATGTTGTTGACACAGCGGCGTGAGAAAATAATGCCGTGATTGCCGTTGCCAAAGACTTCGTTGTTTTCGACAATAAAGTTGTTGGAATCATCGTGGGGATCTAAGCCATACTCCACGTTGTTGTAGACACGGTTGTTGCGAATCGTCATCGCCGTCGCGCCAAAGGAATAGAAGCCCATGTAGTTGTCATGAATATCATTGTCTTCAAAACTGCCGGTAGTCAGTTCATGTTCAAACCGACTGCTATTTTCCACCCGCCACGAAAGTCCGTAGACACCACCACCACTGTTGCGCAACTTGGGCTGTCCCAGATAGGCAATTTCACTTCTGACGATGTCCATCCGCCCGTTGTTGACACGAATGTGGGCCCGGCCATCATTGATTTCATGGTCGACATCATTGAGATCGGGATCCCATGAGGTAATCTTGGCTTGTTTGATGCCAATGTTGGCGGAGTCAGCAAAGATCCGCACGGCCCCCCGCTGGTTGCTCTGCAGCTTTAGCCAGTTGACTTGGGGTCCTTCAATGAGTAGCACCGTGTGGCGCTTTAGCTCAAGATTGACTTTGAGAGAATAGACACCATTGCCTTCGTCGGCCAACAACTCCTCGTTGTTGATTATGCTGTGAATGGTCGGGATATCGACCACCGTCATGTTGCCGGAAACGGTGATGGCGTTAATTTCAGGGCGATAAACAACTTGTGAAGCCAATTCGGCCGTGGCAATGGGCGGCAACGTTTGGCGGTACTCATCGTAGCTCTTAAATGGCAATTGAAAGGCAACGGACTCACCGATACGCCAGGTATCCGAAGTAAGGGTGATGGCACTTTCATCAACACCATATTTCTGGGCAAGTAGGGTAATGGTATCGCCAACCCCAAGCTCATATTGGGTCGTACCTTCCGCCACCGCTTTGGCACCGACGTTATCCAAGCTGGGCAGCGTTGTTACCAGTTGTGCCTTCGCTTCTTCCCAATTATAGCCCGGCAGTTGTTGTTCTGAACTAATGAGGTTGGGATCGGTAATGTTGGCCAGAAGCATACGCTGGTTGTAAATGACGTTGATCACAAGCACCACAAAGACCACCATGACACCGGTAGCAGCGTAACTGAGAATGGAGCGTGCAAAACTCAAGCCGCGCACACGGGTCTGATCCCACCGCGTGACCCAGCTTTGGTGGTTCATGGTGAAGAAAGCGTAGATGCGTAGCAACGCATTGATATAGATAAAGAAGATATAGAAGGGCAGGATGACGATGCTTGAGCGGCGCCGACGCAAATGCATCCAGATCTTAACGGTCCGTGAAACGAGCCACCAGAGCAAGATCACGACCGTTGTAAACCAATCGCGATGGATAATCGAAAGGACCAAATAGGTGGGGGCGACCAATGAAGTCAGAGGCTGGAAGAGACGATCAATGGAGTAAAAGGCGAGGACGGGGTGTTTCCACAACCAGGCGCTAAAAATTGCCCGTAGGTCGGCTCGCCAACTATTGCGTGCCCAGCGAATTCGTTGACGGCTAAATTGCCGCAACTTGGGGAAGCCCGGCGTGTACACCCGTGCGTTCTCCTGATAGCGAACCTTCCACCCCGCAGCCTGCAAGAGATGGGTAAGCCGCTTATCATCGCCGGCGATGACCTTTTGGCCCCAGAAGGTCTCATTGGCCAAGCCATCGAGAAGGGGCAAAATCGCTGAACGCCGATAGACCGCCGTGCGTCCCGAGAGACAGGTAAGGGCATCCCCCGTCGCCGCCAAAAAGCGGATTTCCTCTAGATAGCGAATATCTAAATAGAGATCGAAGAGACGCTGGGCAACGGTACGTGGCTCTAGCACATTCTGGCGTGTTGTCACGCCCCCGACTTCCGGATCTTCAAACGGTGCAATGGCACGCACGAGAACATCTTTCTCCCAGAGCGTGTCACTATCCACCAGGAAAACGATTTCGCCATTGGCTACTTGAATCCCTTCAACGAGGGCAGCCCGTTTCCCTGGCTTTCGCGTCACGATCAAGCGCGTGGTAACAACGCCCGTCGCCGCACAGGCTTCTTCAAACTTGCGAAACTCCTGAATGCAGCTCTCATCGGTATAATCGATCACAGCAACGATTTCATTCGGACCATTCGCCAGCCACGAATCCAGCGCAGCGCGAAAGACCTGGGGATCCTCATTGTAGACTGGGGTGACAATTGTCGTTGAGGTGGTATAACCGCTTGGTGTCAACGGCCTGTACCGGGCACCAACGATCTTGCGCACCAACCACAAGCCCCAGCGCCAAAAGCCGATGATACCGACGGGGATTAGCAGGACCAGGAGATTGCCCAAATTTTGCAATTGGGTAAACAGCTGGATTAAAAGATTAAATAGATCACGGAACTCAGACAAAAATTGATCAGAGGGCATAGGGTTTCTGCTCCATGAATAATTGCTTCAGTCGGGAAGGGTTTTTCTCGCTAAAAATGTACATTATTTTTGTAAATTCTTGTACATGGGATCGCTTACATTCCACTTACAATTCAGAAAAAGAACGCATACCATATGGTATTGCCGTAAACAATCGACATCTCTAAGGGGTATAAGTCAGCCACAACAACGCAATTGGCGACCCAAATTATTCCAATTTGGTTAAGATCTGAGGCTTGATTTCAATGAACACACGTATCTGCTGCACGCGCTGAGGAGTAGGTTTGGCGCAAAGAAGCGCAGAATCTCTCGGGTAACGGAATTGCATTGGTTGGCCTAGTGCAGTGCGGCGTAAACTCGGTTGTAGCCCAGCGGGAACAGAGAATTTACGGATAGACAGTAAGAACAATGCCCGATAATGGGCTCCAGGATTGCTGTTTAGTAAAAGCTATTGGGTAAAGAAATATGGCATGTAAAGATAAGCAGCCATTATTGGCATCGATTTGTTGATCCTACAATGTTAATTATACGCATATTTGACAAAAGTTAAACGTTTTGCCTACGAGAAGCGGGCGTAAATTTACGTCATTTGGCTGAATTAATTGTGTTCTATTGCAATATTCCGTGTAAGTCAATCAGCGATCCTCTGTTGACGAATCAACCAGTTGATTACAAAATGGTATGATAAGCTCATTTTTAATGACGTAAACTCTCCCAAAAAATGACGATCTATTTAACCATCTATTTAACCATCATGTCTAACTACAACAATCCATTTTTCCGTAACTTTTCTCGAATACGCCTGCTTTTGCTGTTCAGTGGGCTACTCTGGCTCAGTCTCTGTTACGATACCGGCGCATCAGCCCTTGCAACAGATGCTCCATCCGATCATCGTGCGGCCAGTCAAGGAATGGCTTTTCACCAGCAGCAGCCAGCGGGCGGAACAATCCCAAACGACGCCGAATCGTGCGAAACCGAGCGTTCGCTCCCCTCGGCAACGGTGCTCTCCCCAGAGGATAATTGGGAACACATTCTCACAAGTGAGGATGCTGCTGCCCACACCTTTTTGCTGCGAGGCGGAATCTACCAGGCAACCGATAAGCTTTGGCTCAAGGCAGGGAATGCGTCCTCTTCTACTGTGCTGAAGCCTTACAATTGCGAGCAAGTAATTTTGCGCACGAGCCTTCGTCCAAGTTCCCATACCTTGATTGCCGGTATGCAGATCGAAGCCACGGGGATCGACGACACCAAATGGGTTGTGCGCTTTGATGGCAAGGATCGCGGAAGAATCACGGATATTGTGTTGCGCAACAACCGCATCTTAGGTGGCACAGAGGATGCCATTCGCATTAATGACGATGCATTAAACATTCTCATCCAGGGCAATGCCATTGATGGCGGGGAAAAGGGCCACGACATCTTTGTCACCGGCACGCGCGAGGGAAGCCAGCCCGACGGCATTGTCATTACGCAAAACCTGTTAACCAAGCAGTACTTCGCGACGGCATCCGAAGATATGATTCAAGTGCGGGATGTTGGCTCCGTAAAGATCACCTCGAACACCTGTACTAATGGCAGCAATATGGAGCAATGTATTGACATCAAGAGCACAACAAAACCACTGTGGATCAGCCACAACCTCTTTGACGGCGACAACTTACACCGTTTGGGTAAGGGAGAAGATGGTGCGGGTGGGTGCATGGTGATCCACGAGAGCGATGGTCATGCGGAACAGCATGTGATTGTCCATAATCTCTTTCGCCACTGTAAAGGCACGATTATTCGCTTTGCGCCAGGCACGCGCGATGAGATCAGCAGTGCGCTGATACGCTACAACCTCTTTATTCAAAGCGTCAATCCGCAGAACGAGACCGATATCAGCACAATGCCGATTGAAATCGCCGCGGATCTCCAATTCACCAACAATACCATGGTCTACGGCCTGCTGAAGTTGGGCAATGGCGATCAGAGTCGTCTGCCACAGAACCTGCTCTTTCAGGACAACATCTTTTACCAGACGGCCATCGAAGACCATACCAACCACGATCAACCCGCCTATCACTGTACACACAACCTGATCTATCGGGCGAGCCAAAGTGGCTTTTCTGCCGTGCCTTGCACCCAGACAATTACGGACGATCCCCACTTTGTTGACAGCACAAGAGATAACTACTATTTGTTGCCCGATAGCCCTGCGCTCGGTAGCGGTACCAATGGCAACGATCGCGGAGCTCTCCCCTTGCACTTCCCTGCCACAAGCTTCAACCACACTCTCTATTTACCCATCATTTCCCTACCTGTTGCAGTGCAATAGATCGATGCCATCCCCTTGTTTCTTGGCATAGAGGCAAGCATTGGTAGATGTTGCATCTGGGCCGATCACGGCAGCGACCAGCTCAAGCAATTGCTTGATATATCTGTCGCCAAACCACCTTTTGTCCTAGTATAGATCGGCAAATTTACCGATTGAAGCACAGCCACTTTGCCCTACAATCGTAGGGCAGAGTGGCTATAGACAGTTGACTGCCGACGATGTGCTCTACAGTCGACTGTCGCTACGAATCGATCTGTGCTGCTGGGACAATTTGTTCTCTTCTTTGTTCACAGCGGTATCGCACAAAGTGTGTAAATCGCGATTAGCTCAGAGAGCGGATTGGCGATTCACACAACGTTCGGCATACCGCCTTGTCCACATCTCAACCCTCATCTTTGCCTCTCCAACGCAGTAATGTTTCGGCTTCCGTCCCTCTGCAAGTTTTCTATTTGATTGGGATTTACACAGCGCCGGATGGCGTCGGCCACAGATAAGTCAATGAAATGACGCTGCTGTTGGTACGACATATCCAAAAGGCGAACGATATCAGTGTCACTTGGGAAAACATCCTGTGGCCGGTTTGAATGTTTTGCAGTTGAGGGATCATTACTAGCTATGGATCGAAGTGCAGCAAAGATAGCAGCATGTGCGTTACAACACCAGCGCCGGCGACGCGCCGGTAAACGGCTGCTTTCCTACAGTTACCTTTGTCTTTTCTTGTATGGATTACTGACCGGCAACGCAACCGCCGCGCTTTCAACCAAACCGCAAGATGCGTCAATAGCGACGCCGCCCCTTGCTGCCAGCACCATCGATACCACTGAAGATCCCAAGGCAATGGGTTATCCCGATGGGCGCAAGGTGGCACGCGATGACAATGGCCACCTCTATGTTGCCTACCGTAAAAAGTTCAAAATGCACGCTGTCACAGCCTATCATATCTTTGTGGCAAAATCCATGGACAACGGCCACTCCTGGCAAGTTCTCAACCAGGGCAGGCCGATTGAAGAGGTGGGTGACCAGAATCAACGTGTTCCGGCCATTGCCATCGATAGCCAAGGAACGATCCATGTCGTCTGGTATGGGAAAGATGTCTCGGCCTCGCAAGGGGATGCCAATCAGATCAAATATGTGCGATCGACCGATCACGGACAGAGTTGGTCGGCGTGGCGCAACATTGCCTACATCGACGGCTATACCAATCAACCGATGTGGCAAGAACATCCGACGATCTACGTGGGTGTCAACGATGCCTTGTTTCTTGCGTGGGAGGGGTACGACGCCCACTACCCAACAACAACGCAGATCAAGTTTCTGCGCTCGACGGATGGCGGTGAAAGTTGGTCCGTGTGGCAGAATGTTGCACCGTCACGCGTCAATCACAGCAGGCCAACCGTGGTCGGTAACCAAGAAGGTGTCCTCTATCTGCTGGCCTATGC
>Ga0116151_10002498_pt1 | contig 16884 bp, 14 predicted proteins | sample AD_UKC117_MetaG_FD_89893 | JGI IMG/M metagenome (GOLD analysis project Ga0116151, IMG submission 89893) | Active sludge microbial communities of municipal wastewater-treating anaerobic digesters from Hong Kong - AD_UKC117_MetaG | ecosystem: Engineered > Bioreactor > Anaerobic > Digestate...
CTTGCCGGCACGTCGTTCCCCATCGACCGACATGCGACGGCGAAGGCGTTGGGTTTCGACCGGCCGACACGCAACTCTCTCGACACCGTCGCCGACCGCGACTTCGTGCTGGAAACCCTGTCGGCATGCGCCATCTGCGCCACCCATCTGTCGCGGCTGGCCGAGGAGATCGTCATCTGGTCGACGGCCCAGTTCCGCTTCGTGAAGCTCTCAGACAAGTTTACCACCGGCTCTTCCATCATGCCGCAGAAGCGCAACCCGGATGCCGCCGAACTGGTGCGCGCCAAACCCGGACGCATCCTCGGCGCGTTGACGGCGCTGCTGACCGTCATGAAAGGCCTGCCGCTGACCTATTCCAAGGACATGCAGGAGGACAAGGAGCCGGCCTTTGATGCGCTGGACAACCTGTCCTTGGCGATTGCCGCCACCACAGGCATGGTCAAGGACATGGTGCCAAACGCGGATGAGATGCGCAAAGCCGCGGCCTCCGGCTTCTCGACAGCCACCGACCTGGCAGACTGGCTGGTCCGCAGCCTCAAGATGCCATTCCGCGAGGCCCATCATGTCACCGGCAGTCTCGTGGCACTGGCAGAGACCGAGGGCTGCGACCTGCCTGACTTGCCGCTAACGCTCATGCATACGGTCGAGCCCCGCATCACCAAGGATGTCTACAAGGTTCTGACTGTCGAAAATTCGGTGGCATCCCGTACAAGCTATGGTGGCACCGCCCCCCGCAACGTCCGGCGCGAAGCCAGACGTTGGCTGAAGATGCTGAGGACATGACCATGAAACCGATCTTGCTGCTTTTCGCCTTGTCGCTGTCGCTTGCGGCATGCGGCATCAAGGGCGATCCCGAACCACCGCCGAGCTATCAGCAGGCCCAGTAAAATGCACCATTTCACCTATCGTGATGGCGTCCTTCATGCTGAGGACGTCAACCTGAAGCAGCTTGCCGAAGAGATCGGCACGCCTTTCTACTGCTATTCCACCGCCACGCTCGAACGTCACTTCAACGTGATGAAGAACGCCTTCGCCGGCACTGATCACATGATCTGCTACGCGATGAAGGCCAATTCCAACCAGGCCGTCATCAAGACCATGGCGGATCTTGGAGCCGGCATGGACGTGGTGTCGGAGGGCGAACTTCGCCGTGCCCTCGCTGCCGGCGTCCCGGCCCGCAAGATTGTATTCTCGGGGGTCGGAAAGACCGCCCGTGAGATATCTCTGGCATTGCGGGAGGGCATCGCCTGTTTCAATGTGGAGTCAGAACCGGAACTGGAACTGCTCTCGACCGTGGCCAATCGCGTCGCCCAGCGCGCTACGGTATCGATCCGCGTCAATCCGAATGTCGACGCGAAGACCCATCATAAGATCACCACCGGCCGTGCCGAGGACAAGTTCGGCATCTCTTACGATCGCGCACAACAGGTTTATGCCCGTGCTGCGGAACTCCCGGGCATCGATGTGGCAGGCATAGACATGCATATCGGCAGCCAGATCACCGAGTTGCAGCCCTTCGAAAAGGCCTTCCGGCTGATGGCCGATCTGGCCACGGCGCTCAAGGCGCAGGGCCATAACATCCGCCATCTGGACCTCGGTGGTGGCCTCGGCGTTCCCTATCGTGGCACCAACGACATCCCGCCGCATCCCGACGAATATGCCGCGATGGTGAAGCGCACGCTCGGCCACCTGGGCCTCAAATTTGTGCTGGAACCTGGCCGCATGATTGTCGGAAATGCCGGAATCCTCGTGTCGCGGGTCATCTATGTGAAGGATGGCGACGAGAAGCATTTCGTCATTCAGGATGCCGCGATGAACGACCTGATCAGACCCACACTCTACGATGCCTTTCACGAGATCATACCGGTTGCGGAGCCGGCGAAAGAGGCGTCGATGACGGCCGACGTCGTCGGGCCGGTGTGCGAATCAGGAGATTATCTCGCGAAATCCCGCGCGCTTCCGCACCTGGAACAGGGTGACCTCATTGCCACGATGACCGCTGGTGCCTATGGAGCCGTGCAGGCTTGCAGCTACAACAGCCGTCCCCTGATTGCAGAAGTCCTGGTGAAGGCGGGCAGATGGGCCCTGATCCGCCCGCGACAGACCTACGAGGAGTTGATCGGCATGGACCGGCTGGCCACATGGCAGGATCGGAACACCCCGTAACCCTATCGCAATTGTGATCTATCAAATCGGGCACATTTTAGCCCATCTGTGCTACCATCCTGCCGGCATGACACCTCCGGAGCCGAAATCAGTCCATTTCAAGGTCGGCCTCGCACGGGCGGCGCTCGGATTTGAGCGGGTCTGGTCGGCACTGTTGTGGCCGGCCATCGTTGGTGCAAGTGGAACTGCGCTGCTGCTGAGTGGCGTCCTGCATGAGATCCCCTACTGGCTCAGGCTAGCTGGACTGGGACTCTTCGGGATGGTATTCGTGTGGTCTCTGAAGGCGCTGGCCAAAGTAATCTGGCCAACCCGCCAGGAGGCCATGCGCCGGGTCGAGATCAAGACAGGCCTCGGACATCGCCCCGTCTCAGGTTATGAGGATCGGCTTGCAGATGGCACGGATCCGCTCCGGCAGGCCATTTGGGAAGAGCACAAGTTCCGCCAGCTGAAAACCCTCGGAAATCTCAGAGCCGGTACGCCGCAATCGGCCTGGCGGGATCTCGATCCTAGATCACTGCGCGTTCCTGCGGTTCTGGCCCTCGTCGCAGCCATATTTCTCGGTCCTGGAGATCCTGGCAAAGCCTTCACGCAGCCTGGAGCGCCGGCGTCTGCAACCAATGCCCAAACCTTGGCCTTGGACGCCTGGCTGAAGCCGCCCGCATATACGATGCGGCCGCCCGTCCTTCTCACCAGCCCGGCCATGACGAAGCGCTTGGCCACAGAGCCGGACATCGTGGCACCTGACAAATCAGTGCTGTCGGTCAGGATGACCGGCGCGAAAGCACCTCACATCATGTTCTTGAACCTCGCGGACTCAGGCGCCGGCGAAAGTGAGGTTGCGGGCCTGGTCGCCAGGACGAAATCCGACGACAATCAGTTCCAGGCCGAAGTGACGATGACACGACCGGCAGTCGTAAGAATCACCGATGGAGATCAGGAAATCGCCAATTGGCGGATTAGTCTCATACGGGATGCACCGCCGGCCATCGAGGTCACAAAGACGCCAGAAGGCGACGCCTCAGGAACGCTCAGCGTATCGTGGAAGGCGACCGACGACTATGGCGTTACAAGCATTGCGTCCGATCTCTATCTGTCAGACCAACAGGACGGCGGCATCGGGTTTTCGTCCAATGGAATCTTCCGCTTCGACCCCCCTCAATTGGCAATGACACTGCGGAGCTCATCCTCCAAGGAAGAGACAGGGACGGCCAAGGCCAGCCTCGCCGAACATCCTTGGGCAGGTTTCATGATGGACCTCACTCTCACGGCCAAGGATGCAGGCGGCAACGCCACTGATAGCACTCCCGTAACGTTCCGCCTGCCGGAGCGCGTGTTCACAAACCTCCTCGCGCGCGCCCTCATCGAGCAGCGCCGCAATCTGATTCTTGAACCGGAGAAGACTGGCCACGTCATCCAGATGCTGGACGCACTTCTCACCTATCCGGACGGGTTGATCGACGGCAGTGGTACGCATATCGCAATCGCCGCCGTAAAGTCACACCTTAGTCATGCCCTGAATCAGGACGAAGCCGACGAGGCCATCCCGATGCTTTGGCAGATCGCAGTTGGCATTGAGGAGGGCCGGTACTCAGACGCAAAGGCGGAACTTGAAGCGTTGCGGAAGGAGCTTGAGCGCGCCCTCCGCGAAGGCGCTCCACCCGAGCGCATTGCCGAGCTCATGGATAAGCTCCGGCAGTCCATGGACCGCTACATGCAATCGCTGATGGACGAAACGGCCCGGCGTATGCAGCAGGGCCAGATGAACAACAATCAGAACCAGATGCAGCAGGGCCAGATGATCTCGCCGCAGGATCTGCAGAAGATGCTCGATATGATCGAGCAGCTGGCCCAGAGCGGGTCCAACGAGGCTGCCGAACAACTCCTGTCGCAACTGGAAGACATCCTGCGCAACCTCCAGCCGGGCATGGCGCAACAGCAACAAGGATCGCCCCGCGATTCGCCGCTTGGCAAAATGCTCGACCAACTGTCGGACCTGATGCGGCGCCAGCAGCAGTTGATGGACGATACCCAGCGCTCTCAACAGGATTACGGCGGCAAAGACAATCAGCAACAGGGCCAACAGGGACTGAGCGATCTCGGGGACCGCCAGCGTGGCCTCGGGGAAATGCTACAGGATCTGATGGAACAGTTCGGCAAGAACGGCATGCAGGCCCCGAGATCATTTGGCCAGGCTGGTAAGGAGATGCGCGGAGCCGAAGGATCCTTGAGGCAGGGGAATCAACCCGGCGCTTTGGGTCAGCAAGGCGAAGCGTTGTCGAAACTGAGGGAAGGGGCGCAGGGTCTGGCCCGCCAGATGATGCAGCAGGGCCAAGGTCAACAGGGCAATCAGGGCCGCCACGGTGAAGCCCGCGGAGATGATCGCGATCCGCTCGGACGGCCATTGCCCAACCATGGTGCAGACTACGGACCCGAACGAAACATGCTTCCGTCGGAACTGGCCATTCAGCGCGCGCGCGAGATTCTTGAACAATTGCGGTCACGCGCCGGGGAATCCGGGCTGCCATCTCTGGAACGCGACTACATTGACCGTCTGCTGCGGGGTCTTTACTGAGCCTGCTGTCGCAAAGTCACATCGCCGGCAATCAAGGTCCACTGCCCATTTAAGCGGAAAATCTGTTGGACGGTTCCGGCTCCCGGCAGAAAGGAACCTTCGGAGAGAAGCTTGATATCCTTGCCGCGCAACGTCTCTATTTCAACATAGGCCAGACCATTCATGACCTTCAGGAGCCTGTAGTCCTGAATCGGAGCGTCTGCAGCATAGGGCTGCAACGGACGTGAAGCATTGTTGTCGACAAATGGATCAAAGGATCCAGTCGTCAGGCTGTCAACAAGGACAGGTTCGTCGGTGATGATCTTGCGCTTTGGCGGAGGAAAATTCAGCCCCATGTCGGCAGGCGGATTCTCCATGCCGTTGAGCTTCATGACCTTATAACTTGCAAACGCGAGACAGATCAAAGCCAGGCACTAGGCGGCAAGCTGCGTAATCAGATCAGTGTTCCGGGACGAGGCTGATATTGTCATCAGAATGGAATTCAATTCATTCGGGCAAACGATGACATCTGGACCTTGCGCCAATCGCAATTTGCCGGAGAAATCGTTGGACCGTGACTGGCATCACAGATTTTCTCCGCCATCTGCTGCAATCAGGACGGGCAAGTTGAACGCAAGTCCGGAAATTGTCGCCCTCTCCCGGGGCAATCGCATTGGCCAGTCTGGCGTTCTCGAGAGGAGGCAGCATCTTTGGCCCCCTCAGCTGCCTCCTCTCACTTGCGAAAGCTCAAATTTGATCACGCTGCAGAGCAAGGGCCCGTCTTGCAATTGACAACAGGCACCGGCTGGCAATCGCGCCACTAAGCTGCGCGTTCTGTCTTGCCTGCTGTACGGCATGGCCCAGTGTAGAGCCGGCGCTGAGCAGTTCGGCTGTTGGCCAGATTCTGATTTGCCTTTTGACCTTCGGCTGCCTCTTGAAGAAGATCATGGGCCTTGCGGAGCGCATCGCCTGATCCGGGCTTGTGCCTGTCTCGATTGCGGCCTTGAGATCTTGCAGTCGCATAACATGGAGATGAACGGCCGAAATCAGGCGTCCGGGATCGACGCCTCCATCCTTGAGGATGTGAAACAGTCGGTCGGCGCCAGATACATCTCCCCCCATGACACTGTCGGCCAGTTCTTCCGGATCAGCTGCCGCCGTATTGCCACAGATGGTCTCGACATCCTGAATCCTCACCTGAGCTGAGCCTTGGCAAAAGGTAGAAAGTTTCTCGGCTTCTCGCCGCACGAGGCTACGGGTCGTTCCGGCCAATTCGATAAAACGGTGAAGTGCGTCCTGATCGATTCGCAGACCATCATTGCCGAGGATTGACTCCACCAGCCCCGCTAATTCCCCCGACTCAGCTTCGTAGAGCGGAAGCACAAGGGCCCGTGCACTCTTTTCGAACATCTGACGCAGCTGAGATGACTTTGGCAGTGTGCCAGCCTCTGCGATCACCAGGTTTCCCGACAGTGCCCCATCCAAAAGCGGTTTGACTGCCTTGGTGAATGCTTCGCCCGCATCACGAACCCATATGACCCTGGCACCCCCGAACATGGAGAGGGACTGGACCTCGTCTGCAAGCCTGCCGGGATTGCCGGAGAGGTCCCCATCCTGCAACGGGACCACGGCGAACGGGTCATCCGTCGAGCCAGCAATCTGCTTGACCGCCCGTGCGGCAAGGTCACGGACAGCACCGGCTTCGTCTCCATAGATCAGGACCGCAGTGATGGACGGATCAGGCTTTCGGAGAAAGCTTTCCAGCCCCGGCTGCTTGATCGCCGTCATCGTTGGGTGGAGAAATAGGCGGCGAGCCTCGTTCGGATATCGGCGGCAACCTCGTGGGCAGCCCGTTCCGTGGCATTGGTTTCGGCCTGCATGTCGGCGAATGGCTGGCGAACCACGTCGTAGCTGGCCTGCGAGAAGGTCTTGCCCGAATGAATGGTGCTGCCTGAACCACGATCCAGGAGATCATAGCTCACCGAAAGGTTTATTGCCTGGCGGGTAACGCTCGGTTGCGGCTGCTTGATGATTCCGATCTTCTTGAGTGTCGGCTTGACAATCAGGGTGTAACGCTCGGCACCCGAGCCACTGCCCATGGTCGAGACCAGATCATTGCGGATCAATTGACCAAGCCGGTCATTCGCCTCGGGGATTGCAACCGAAGACAAGGATGCCGAAACCCCGGCGCTGTCGACAGAGGTGCCATAAAGCGGACGGTATCCGCAGCCCGCAATCAGCAGGGCGGCAGAAGCGAGCACGATGATCGAGGCGCGGCGCATCAACCGACTATATTGGCGATCCGGCCAGGCACGACAATCACTTTCTTCACTGGGCGGCCGCCCAGGGCACGCGCAACGCTGTCAAGCGCCAGAACCAGAGCTTCGACGTCCTTCGCTGGCATATCCTTTGGAATAGTCACTTCATCACGCCGCTTGCCGTTCACCTGGACCGCGATGGTGATGGAGTCATCGGCGATCAGGGCAGGGTCTGCCTTGGGCCACGGCGTATCCACCACGGCAACGGTATGACCCAACATTTTCCAGGCTTCCTCGGCCAAGTGGGGCATCATGGGTGCCGACATCAGCACGAGGAACTCGGCGGCTTCCCGGATGGCGGACGCAGAGGCCTTACCATCGAGGGCTGCGCCGAGCGTATTCGCCAGTTCGTAGACGCGTGCGATCGCCCGGTTGAACCGGAGCGCGCCGAGATCACTGGTCACGGCATCAAGCGCCTTGTGAGCCGCCCGGCGCAGGCCAAGTGTGGCGGCCTCTTGGCCCTCGCCGGTAGACTGCGCCGCTTCGCCCACCAAGCGCCAGATGCGTTGAGTAAAGCGCCAGGCACCTTCAGCGCCAGCCTCAGTCCACTCGATATCGCGTTCCGGCGGCGTGTCGGACAACATGAACCAGCGGGCCGTGTCGGCCCCATACCGTGCGATGATATCGTCGGGATCGACGACATTCTTCTTGGACTTGGACATCTTCTCGATACCGCCGACATGCAGCTGTTCACCCGTCTTGGCGTGAACCCAACCACCATCTTGCTGCACAGCATCGGCGGGCAGTACCCATTCACCCGCTTTGGATCGGAAGGTCTCGTGTATCACCATGCCCTGGGTGAACAGACTGTCGAACGGCTCCTTGATGTCGAGATGTCCTGTGGCCGTCATGGCACGGGCATAGAAGCGCGAATAGAGCAAATGCAGAATCGCGTGCTCGATACCGCCGATATACTGGTCCACCGGCATCCAATAGCGCGCCGCATCCATATTGACTGGTTCGGCCGCGTGAGGCGAACAGAAGCGCGCATAGTACCAGGACGAATCGATGAAGGTGTCGAAGGTGTCCGTCTCGCGGCGCGCTGGCCCGCGGCAGCTTGGACATTCGACATGCTTCCAGGTCGGATGGTGTTCCAGCGGATTGCCCGGCTTGTCAAAGGTAACGTCTTCCGGCAGCTTGACAGGCAATTGATCCTTCGGCACCGGCACGATGCCGCAAGTCTCGCAGTGGATGACGGGGATGGGACAGCCCCAATAGCGCTGGCGGGACACCCCCCAGTCGCGCAGGCGGAAGTTCACCTTGCGCTCGCCGATGCCCATCTTTTCCATGCGGCTGGCGATCTCTGCCTTGGCTTCCGGCACGCCCATACCATCCAGGAATTCCGAATTGATCAGTACGGTGCTGTCACCTTCCTTCTCGAGGAAGGCCTCGTCGCCAATCGTGAAAGATGCAGCATCGGTGCCCTTCGGGGCGACCACCGGCAGCACCGGCAGACCGTATTTCCGCGCGAAATCGAGATCGCGCTGGTCGTGGGCGGGACAGCCGAAAATGGCGCCTTCGCCATAGCCCATCAGGACGAAATTAGCTGTATATACCGGAAGGCGCTCGTTTGTCCGGAATGGGTGCCGCGCATAGATCCCAAGTGGGTATCCCTTCTTCTCGGCCCGCTCGATATTCTCTTCAGACGTGCCCAAGGCGGCCACCTCCCGGCGGAAGTCGGAGAGTCCTTTATCGTTTTCTGACAAGCGTTTGACCAGGTCATGATCAGCCGACACGGCACAGAAGCTGGCGCCAAAGATCGTGTCGTGACGAGTTGTATATACAACAAGGCGCTCGTTCAGCGGATTGCCGCTGGCATCTTCGAGCGCAAAGGAAAATCGCATACCTTCCGAGCGGCCGATCCAGTTCTTTTGCATCAGCCGAACCTTCTCCGGCCATCGCTCAAGGCCATCGAGCGCCGAAAGAAGCTCCTCAGAGTAGGCCGTGATCTTCAGGAACCATTGGGCCAGTTCACGCTTCTCGACCAATGCGCCCGATCTCCAGCCGCGTCCATCGATCACCTGCTCATTGGCGAGCACGGTGTGGTCAACCGGATCCCAGTTCACCACCGACACCTTGCGTTCGACGAGCCCCTTTTCCATGAAGTCGATGAACATTGCCTGTTCATGGGCATAGTAGGAGGGATCACAGGTTGCGACTTCCCGGCTCCAGTCCAGAGACAAACCCATCGACTTCAGCTGACGCTTCATCGCGTCGATATTGTCGTAAGTCCAAGACTTGGGGTGGACGCCCCGTTCGATCGCAGCATTCTCCGCTGGCATACCGAAGGCATCCCAGCCCATCGGATGAAGTACGTTGTAGCCAAGCGCTCGGCGGAACCTGGCGATGACGTCGCCCATCGTGTAGTTGCGCACATGCCCCATATGAATGCGTCCCGACGGGTAAGGAAACATCTCCAGCACGTAGTATTTCGGGCGCGACGTATCTTCCTTGGCTTCGAAGCTCCGATTGTCGGCCCAATATTGCTGCCAGCGCGGTTCAGCTTCGCGGGGATTGTATCGTTCGGTATTCAAGGTGGAAATCCTGTGAAATGCATGCGGGCTTGGCGGGTGGAGTACCAGTCCTTGAAATGACCTGCAAGCATCGCCATAAGCTGGCCTTGCTCAAGGGGTGAAGTCAGATGCCACACGCAGGATTGGCTAGAGTTCTCGAAGGAATACGTGTTGCGGCAACCCAGGCCGAACGCTCACCGGATAGCGTGACGCTGATTGTGGTGAGCAAGACATTTGATGCTCCCGACATCATCCCCGTTCTGAAGGAAGGCCACCGGACATTTGGTGAAAATCGCGTGCAGGAAGCCATGGCCAAGTGGCCGGCGCTCCGTGAACGGTTCGATGACATCGAATTGCATCTCATAGGACCGCTTCAGAGCAACAAGACCGCAGAAGCCGTGGCCCTGTTCGATGCCATCCACACGGTAGACCGCCCCAAGATCGCTGCAGCGATCGCCAGGGAGATGGCGAAGCAGGGCCGCCGTCCAAAGCTCTTTGTGCAGGTTAATACCGGACGCGAACCTCAGAAGGCTGGGATCGATCCCGCGCAAGCCGATGAATTCCTTCGCACTTACGCGGAAGGGCATGGCCTCGACATCGAAGGATTGATGTGCATTCCACCAGCCCGGGACGACCCGGCGCCCCATTTCCGGCTGCTCGCAGAGATTGCAGCGCGCAATGGTCTAAAAAGCCTGAGCATGGGCATGAGTGGCGACTATCCGACAGCCATCGCCTGCGGTGCGACGCATGTCCGGGTAGGCTCGGCAATCTTTGGCGCACGCGACTATGCGTGAATGACGATCTTTGTGCGACGACCGCTGCGCTTCAGAATAGTCCTCATGTCACGCAGCGAGACCGCGATGCAGCCGGCCGTCGGCCCGCCGTCGGGCCGCCGAAGGTGCAAAAACACCGCGCTGCCGTGACCCTGCACCCTCGGCCGCGCGTTGTGGGATAATTCCACAACCACGTCATAGAGATGGTCAACCCTCGTCATGGTTTCATGAGATGCCCCATAAGGCATGTGAACCAATCTGTTGTAGTTCCGGTCGCCAACCGTTTCACACCATCCGTCCGATGGCCGAAGGGGTCTGGCGGACAGCCCCGCATGTGGGGGAAAGATCCGGTCAGCCCGATAGAACAATCGCATCATCCGCCACGCGCCGACAGGTGAGGCGCCGTCGCCTTCCCGCTTGACAGCCTTAGCTCCGGACCGGCCGAAAGAACACCGGATGATCAGTCCGCCGGCCTTTAGAATTCCAGTTGGCGCTCGCGCGCTGATCGCGCGGACGTGAAGATAGGTGATGGTTTTGCTCACGGCTTGTTGTGTTGCTGTTTCATGTGAGAAATAAGAGGGATAGACTTGGGATCGAGACTGATACGGACAAGGACCGAGTAATGAGCACCACCAAGAAAATTCTCATCATCGATGACGATGATGCGCTTCGCGAGGCGCTCAGGGAACAGTTTTCCCTTCATGACGAATTTGCTGTTTCTGATGTGCCCACAGCCACCGCCGGCGTCAAGGCCGTAAAGGGCGACCATGCGGATCTCGTCATTCTGGATGTGAACCTTCCTGATATGGACGGCCGCGAAGCGTGCAAGATCATCCGCCGCAATGGCTACAAGGGTCCGGTCATCATGCTGACCGGGCAGACATCGGATTCTGACACGATCCTCGGGCTCGATTCGGGTGCCAATGACTATGTCACCAAGCCTTTTCGGTTCGGCGTCTTGCTGGCCCGCATTCGGGCCCATCTGCGTCAGCATGAGCAAAGCGAGGATGCCATCTTCAAGGTTGGACCCTATACGTTCAAGCCGGGCGCCAAGATGCTGGTACGCGACGACAATCGAAAGGTCCGTTTGACGGAAAAAGAAACGGCCATCATCAAATTCCTGCTGCGGGCCGGCGAGCAGGTGGTGAGCCGGGATGTACTTCTCCACGACGTTTGGGGCTACAATGCCGGCGTGACCACACATACTCTGGAAACGCACGTCTACCGGTTGCGGCAGAAAATCGAGCGGGACCCGTCTCATTCCGAAATCCTGGTGACCGAGGGAGGCGGGTACAAGCTCATCCCTTGATCTCCGCCCTCGATCGGCCTCTTATGGGCGAGGGTGATTGGGGATTCGGACTTGGAAGGCAGTTGCAAAACCGGGAGGCGGGATCGGGCCGTTGATGTCGCATGAGCGTCAGGGCTGACGCTGAGACCTTTCGGAGCATCCCGATTTTTGCGGGCTGTGATGCCATGCATCTGCAGATTCTGGCGTTTTCGGCCGTGCGGCAGTCTTTTGCTGAAGGTGACGTCATCATCAAGAAAGGCCTTAAGGGCGGAGCGGCCTATCTGATCTTGAGCGGACGGGCGGACCTGGTGTCGAACGATGAGGCACGAATTGGATCCGCAGGACCAGGTGCGATGTTGGGCGAAATTTCCATGATTGGTGACATCCCCTATTCGCTGACGGCGAGGGCAAGTGAACCGCTTCAAGCAGCGCGGATCGACCGCAGCCTTTTTATGCGCGTCGCACAGGAATATCCCGACTTTGGCGCAGCCGTCTTCGGCGCGCTGGCGCGCAGGCTCGATGTGTCGATGGGCGACCTCGATACCGCCCGCCAAGCCTTCGAGAAGGCCAAGTCGTTCCGCAGTCTCTTATAGGGCGAATTGGGCCATGACAGGAACGTGGTCAGACGGCTGCGTCCAGCTACGGGCCTCCCTTAGCACATCAACCGTCTTGCATTTCAGCGCCAGGTTCGGTGTGGACCAGATATGATCCAGTCTGCGGCCCCGGTCCGAGGCTTGCCAGTCCTTCGCCCGATAGCTCCACCAGGTATAGAGCTTCTGATCCAGCGGAACCTGCTGCCGCATGAGGTCGACCCATTTGCCCATGTTCTGAATACGCAACAGGCCTTCAGTCTCGACCGGCGTGTGGCTGACCACCTTGAGGAGATCCTTGTGTGACCACACATCATTTTCGTGTGGAGCAATGTTGAGATCTCCCACCAGAATGCTTTCGTGCCCCTTGGGCACACATCCCTTGCCAAACCAGCGCCCCATCTCGTCCAGAAACTGGAGCTTGTGGGCAAACTTCTCGTTTATCGACGGATCAGGTTCATCGCCCCCGGCGGGAACATAGAAATTGTGAATCGTGACAGGCTTGGTCCCGTCAAGAGTGATTGAGATATGGCGGCAATCATCCTTCCCGCAAAATGGCTTGGTCCCTTGTGCCGTAAACGGAAGGCGTGAAACGATCGCCACGCCATGATAGCCCTTCTGGCCAAATTCCGCGATGTGATCATAGCCAAGTTCACGGATTGGGCCCGACGGAAACTGACCCTGCGGGCATTTTGTTTCCTGAAGGCAAAGGACGTCTGGCTTCCATAGTTCGAGCAGGCGAGTGACCAGACCGATCCGCAAGCGGACGGAGTTGATATTCCAAGTAGCAACGCTGAGGCTCATGGTGTCTCTTTGCTCGGTACGGACGGACCGCGCAAGAGCCTAGAAAGACTACTTCGGAAAGGTGTTCTTGCGGCGAATCTTCACCACGAACAGCTTGGGATCAGCTTTCTCTCCCGCGACGATATTTTCCAACGAAACAGTCGTGCGGCGGCCTTTCCCGTCAATCACCGCCCACTGCTGCAACATATTCCGCGTCCGGTCGAATACGAGAACCAGCTGGCCGGAGCCAAGCGTATTCTTCTTGTCTTCGATCGTCACGGTCGCAACGCCGTCACGTTCCGAAAAGTTGATGATGTCGGTATCCCTGAGGAGATCGACGCGATCCGCAAGCACAAGCCTTAACGGAGTCTGCGAAAGGGGGAACTGATCTCCCTTTTCCTTTACAGTGTTCTTGATCGTGAGCCAGGTCCCGTCAGCCACGATCAGATACGGATTTGGCGGCGCGTATTCGAACCGCATCTTGCCCGGCTTTGCGATGTAGAACACGCCGCGAGAGAGGTTCCCTTTTGGGCTGATCTGGGTGAACTCCCCCTTGATCGTCTTGAAGCTGTTCATGTAGTCAGAGATCGCATTGACCGACGAAGCCTGCTTCTCTGTCAACTTGATCCGCTTCGCGGCCTCGGCTGGCGACACGACGAGTGCCGCCAAGCCCAAGCCAATTGCCGTGCGGCGCGAGAGGGTTGCAAAAGTGCTCATCCTGCCCCTTTGAGAGTTTGTCCGGTCAGAAACATCAGTGCTTGCCTTCACCCATATCAGAAAGAACAAGCCATTTTTGAGGCGAGCTCATACATTCGCACTATCGCCAGGAACCAGAATCTCGCGCTTGCCGGTCGCATTCGCGGCAGAAATCAGCCCTTCTTTTTCCATCCGCTCAATCAGGCTGGCAGCCTTGTTATAGCCAATCTGCAGGCGCCGTTGGACGTAGGATGTCGAAACCTTCTTGTCCCGGAGAATTACGGCGACGGCCTGGTCGTAGAGGTCATCCCCCGATCCGCCGCCCTCACCGCTCGAAGACGAACCGGCATCGCCATATCCGCCATCGTCTGCCTCTTCGGTGACCGCGTCCACATACTCCGGAGCGCCCTGCTCCTTCAGGTGTGCAACAATTTTTTCCACTTCGTCATCTGCGACGAAGGGTGCATGGAGGCGTGAAATGCGGCCGCCACCTGCCATGTAGAGCATGTCGCCCTGACCCAGAAGCTGCTCCGCGCCCTGTTCGCCCAGGATCGTACGGCTGTCGATCTTGGACGTGACCTGAAACGAGATGCGCGTCGGGAAGTTGGCCTTGATGGTGCCGGTGATGACGTCGACCGATGGACGCTGAGTCGCCATGACCACGTGAATGCCTGCGGCGCGCGCCATCTGGGCCAGGCGCTGGACTGCACCTTCGATGTCCTTGCCCGCGACCATCATCAGATCGGCCATCTCGTCGATGATCACAACGATGTAGGGCATGGGCGCGAGGTCCATCAGTTCTTTCTCGAAGACCGGTTCTCCTGTCTCGGGGTCGAAGCCGGTCTGGATGGTGCGTGAGATCTTTTCACCCTTCGCCTGTGCTTGCCGCATGCGCGTGTTGTAGCCGTCGATGTTGCGCACACCCATCTTCGACATCTTGCGATAGCGCTCTTCCATCTCGCGCACCGCCCATTTGAGCGCGACAACAGCCTTGCGCGGATCCGTTACGACGGGAGAGAGCAGATGGGGGATCCCCTCATAGATCGAAAGCTCCAGCATCTTCGGATCGATCATGATCAGCTTGCATCGGTCTGGCGGCAGTCGATACAGCAGTGACAGGATCATGGTGTTGATGCCGACCGACTTGCCCGAACCTGTGGTACCGGCGATCAGTAGGTGCGGCATACGAGCGAGATCCGCAAAGACCGGCTCACCGCCGATATTCTTGCCGAGTGCCAGCGCCAGATTGAGACTCGATTTCTCGAAGGCTTCGGAGCCGAGCAGTTCACGGAGATAGACAGTCTCCCGCTTGGCGTTCGGAAGCTCGATGCCGATGGCATTCCGGCCCTGGACAACGGCGACTCGGGCTGAGATGGCGCTCATGGACCGCGCAATGTCGTCAGCCAGACTGATGACACGGGATGATTTGATCCCGGGAGCGGGCTCAAGCTCGTAAAGTGTGACCACTGGTCCCGGACGAACCTTGATGATCTGCCCCTTGACGCCAAAATCCTCCAGCACGCCTTCCAGCATCCGGGCGTTTTGCTCCAGGACATCGTCCGATAGGTCTGCAGCCTTCCCCGCACGTTTCGGTTCGGCAAGAAGGGTGAGATCAGGCAGCTCGTAGTCGGCGCCTTCTTCAAAGCGGAATTCAGGCGCGACGTTCGTCTTGAGACGCTTGCTCTGCTTGATGGGTTTGGAGCTACGCGACACCTTCGTAGGTCTTGACTCCAGTGTGCCGTCATCCTCCTCGTCAGCCAACTCGGTGTCATCTTCGGCGTAGCCGGCGCCGTAGAGGTCCTGTTCTAAGCCGTCCTCATCCTCCAACTCCTCGGTCGCCATTCCGCCACGACGAAATGCCGGCGCCAGCATCGGTTCGATTCGCGCCGATTCCTTCACAGGGCCTGATTTCATCGGCGGAGGTGTCGGCGCCAAGCGGCGAATGATGTCGTCTTCGTCTTCAGAATATTGTTCTGCGGCCGCGCGCTGTGCCCGCCGTTCCCGCCAGCGCAGTAGGATATGTTGAATGCCGCCTACGAGGCCCGCGACAGCATCACGCCCGGCATCGGCGGCCGATCGCCGGTCGGACACATATTCAGGTTCGGATTTGGACGCCCGCTTCACGATGCGGGATCCATTTGCCCGGCGAACCAGCACAAGGGTTCCAACGAGTGCAAACAGGCCTGCAATCAATTGGGCCACTGGTCCTTTGACCGCAACACTGAGGATCATCAGCAACAGATTGTGAATGATGTCGCCTGCATTTCCGCCGAGCCCTGCGACAAGTGCCCACTTTGCTGGAACAGGAACTGCAGCCAGCGCAGCACTTGCTGCCAACACACTCGCGAGCCAGTAGAACACCGTGCCGAACGGTCTTGAGATTGTCCGGTGACTAAGGGAGCGAAGAGCCCATCCCATGGGAATGATGATGAACGGCAGAACCCCAAGTCCGAAGAACTGCATCAGTTGATCAGCAACCACCGCGCCGGGATAACCGAGCCAGTTTTTCGCAGGCTGATCGAGCGCACGGTTGAGCGAGGGATCTTCGACTGACCACGTCGCGAGGGCAAGACCGACAGCGATCAGGATGATGAACAGGATCACGCCAGCAAGTTCAAACAACCTCTTTTTGAAGAATTCCCTGACCGCAGCCGGAACGGCGCTGTCATCGGTGTCGTATGAAGGGTCGTAGGCCATAGATACCTCCGCCAGGCGCCAGGAAGGCACCGGCCATAACAAATCGTTAAGGCCAGTTTGGCGGCTCATGGTTAAGGTGCCGTAAAGCACGAAGGCCCGGCAATGCCGGGCCTTTTGTCTTGTGAATAGAGACTGGATTTAGCTGTGATAGGCGGTTTCGCCGTGGGTCGGGACGTCGAGGCCCTGGGTCTCGATATCCGATGTCGGACGAAGGCCGATCACCATGTCGATCAGCTTGTAGAGGACGGCGGAAACGACACCCGACCAAACCAGTGTGATGACCACAGCCTGAAGCTGAATCAAGAACTGTGCTCCAATCGCATAGTCATCTCCCTTGACGCCACCGAAGGCTGCGGCGCTGAGAATACCGGTTCCAAGAGCGCCGACGATGCCACCGATACCGTGCACGCCAAAGACGTCAAGCGAGTCATCGTAACCGAACTTCATCTTCACGCCGGACACGAAGACATAGCAGATCAGCGAAACGACGGCGCCCAAGATAATCGAGC
>Ga0116151_10002504_pt1 | contig 16863 bp, 14 predicted proteins | sample AD_UKC117_MetaG_FD_89893 | JGI IMG/M metagenome (GOLD analysis project Ga0116151, IMG submission 89893) | Active sludge microbial communities of municipal wastewater-treating anaerobic digesters from Hong Kong - AD_UKC117_MetaG | ecosystem: Engineered > Bioreactor > Anaerobic > Digestate...
CAAAAGGCGCGCGATCTTGAGCGGCTTGGGGACCGGCCGGGCGGGTCAGGCTACGGCGCCAGCCCGCTTGAGACGCAGGTCGAGCGGCTGCGCCACGGACCGCGCTGGTAGACCGGCACCGGTGCGACGACACGGATAACAGGAGGCTTGCGGCGATGACGACGATCTACCGGGTTGACGGCATGACCTGCCAGGGCTGTGCGCGCGCGGTCACCAACGCCATCAAGGAGGCCGTGCCGGATGCGGACGTCGCGATCGATCTCGCCGGCGGCCGGGTGACGGTCGCGGGGCCTGCCGAGGAAGCGCGCATCCGCGCCGCGATCGAGGCAGCCGGCTTCGAGTACCGCGGCACTGCCCCTGCGGCCTGACGGTTCTGCCTCAAGGAACGGTGCAGGCCATCAGGTGAAGGCGGCCGCCTCTTCGGCCGCACGCAGCAGCGCACGCGCCTTGTTGCGGCTCTCCTGATACTCGGCCTCCGGATCGCTGTCGGCGACGACGCCGCCACCGGCCTGCACGTAGAGGACGCCGTCCTTGATGATGCCGGTCCTGAGCGCGATGCAGGTATCGAGCTGGCCGTTGGCGCCGATGTAGCCGATGCAGCCGCCGTAAAGGCTGCGCCGCTCCGTCTCCAGCTCGTCGATGATCTCCATCGCCCGGACCTTCGGTGCGCCGGAGACGGTCCCGGCGGGAAAGCCCGCGATCAGCGCATCGATGCAATCAAAGCGCGGATCGAGCGCTCCTTCGACATTGGAGACGATGTGCATCACGTGCGAATAGCGCTCGATCACCATCTTCTCGGTGACCCGCACGCTGCCGACAGTGGCGACGCGGCCGACATCGTTGCGGCCCAGGTCGAGCAGCATCAGGTGCTCGGCGCACTCCTTGGGATCAGCGAGCAACTCTTCGGCGAGTGCTTGGTCCTCGGCCGGGTCGGTTCCACGCCGCCTGGTGCCGGCGATCGGCCGGATGGTGACCTTGCCGTCGCGGACCCGGACCATGATCTCCGGGCTGGAGCCGACCACGGAATAGCCGTCGAAGGCGAAATAGAACAGGAACGGGGACGGATTGAGCCGGCGCAGCGCCCGATAGAGGGCAAACGGCGGCAGAGTGAACGGCACCCGGAAGCGCTGCGACGGCACCACCTGAAAGATGTCGCCGGCCAGAATGTACTCCTTCGCCCGCTCGACCATGGCGCGGTAGGCCGCGGGCGTGATGTTCGATTCCGGCTCGGCGAGGGGGAGCCGTTCGCGCATGGGCGCGCGTCGGTGCGGCAGGCTGCGGTCGAACTCGGCAACACAGCCGGCCAGCCTTTCGAGCGCCCGTGACCAGGCGTCGGCTGCCGGCACGGCAGGATCAGGCCACACCGGCGTGATCACGGTGACCTTGTCGGTGATTGAGTCGAACACCGCCATGATGGTCGGGCGCAACAGCACGCCGTCCGGGATGCCGAGGATGTCCGGATTGGCATCGGGCAGCCGCTCCATCAGGCGGACCATGTCGTAGCCGAGGTAGCCGACCAGGCCGACCGCCATCGGCGGCAGGCCTTCCGGCAGCTTCACTTGGCAGCGGGCGACCAGGTGGCGCAGCGAGGCAAGCGCGCCCTCCTTCTCGCCTACCGGGCAGGGCCGGAAATCGGTTGCGCCGTTCGTGCCGGCAGTCCCGATCGTGGCCGCGTTGCCGGAGCAGCGCCAGACCAGGTCGGGCCGCAGGCCGATGAACGAATAGCGGCCGCGGAAGGCGCCGCCCTCGACCGATTCGAGCAGGAACGCGTTCGGCCGGCCTTCGGCGAGTTTGAGGAAGGCCGAGACCGGCGTTTCCAGATCGGCGACGAGGGTCGTCCAGACGACCTGCGCTTCGCCTTGGCGGTAACCGGCTTCAAACGCCGGAAAGTCAGGCTGAGCCTGCATGGCGTGCCGCTCGCTCCCCTTAGAACTGGCTCAGAACGAGTCCTTTGAAATCAACATATTATGACGCTTCGTCATGGCCGGCGAAGGCCGGCCATCCACGGTTTCCTGTCGTTGAATCCGAGGGCATCATTTTCGGTCAGGCTATTAGAACTGGCTCTCGATCGCGGCCTGGTTGACCGAGACCGGGTAGCGCTGCCGGAGCGCGCCAACGAATTGCTGCACGAGGTCACTGCGCATCGCCTGCGTCAGGCGTTGCTTCTCGCGATCGCGCCCACTCGGATCGGCCGCCGGGTCGGCAGCGCGGATGTCGCCGAGCTGGCCGACCAGAAAGCCGTCCGGTCCGCGGACGACGAACGCTTCCCCCGCCTTGGCCGCGAACAGGGCGCTGACGAAGGCCTGCGGCAGCGTGCTGGCTTCGGCCTGGCGATCGCGACCGATCGCCGGCACCTCGGTCTCCTTGACGCCGGCTTCAGCGGCGAGGCGGGCCAGGGGCTGCCCCTGGCGGGCGCGCTCGGCCAATGCCTCGGCCTTTGCCTTCGCCAGCGCGACCCGCTTTTCGGCGCGCCAAGCTTCGGCCACTTCTGTTTTCACCGTCTCGAACGGCTTCACTGCGCTTGGGCGCACGTGATTGACGCGAACGACGAAATAGGTGTTGTCGGCGGCTTCGACCAGCAGGCTGGTTCCGTTCTCTGCCGTCGCGAATGCCGTCGCGACCAGCTCCGACGGCACGCCGGCGACCGGCTTGCCGCTCTCGTCGGCGCCGCTGGCGTCGAGACTGGGGATCGTGCGCACGCGAAGGTTCAGTTCGGCCGCCGCGTCTTCCAGTGTGCTGCCACGGCCGAGCGCGTCGTCAAGCCGGTTGGCGGCGCGTATCAACTCGTCGGCAGCCTTCTCCTTCGCTAGCTCGGCGCGCAACCGCGGTGCCACCGTCTCGAACGATGCGGCTTGGGCGGGCTCGATCGCGGTCAAGCGCACGACGTGCCAGCCGAGCGGAGTCTCGACCGGCTGACTGGCGCCTCCGGGCGGCAGGGCAAACACGGCATCGGCCAGCGCTTCCGGCAGGTCGGCCCTGGCGACGGCCTCGACCGCCAAATCGCCAGCCTTTTCGCCCAAGAGCTCCTTGGCAAGCTCAGCAAAGTCGGCCCCTTCCGCAAGGCGCTTGGCAGCGCTGCTGGCTGTGGCCTGGTCGTCGAACACCATCTGCAGGAAACTCCGCCGCTCCGGCGTCGAGAACTCGTCGATCCGCTCCTGAAAGGCGGCCCGCACGGCGTCATCGGAAACGGCAGTGTCGGCCGCGACCTGCTCGGCGGTGAGGATGAGCGCGCTTACCTCCCGCAGCTCAGGCGTCGTGAAGCGATCCTTCTGCTCCTCGTGCAGGGTGCGCAAGGCCGCCTCGTCGGCCGCGCCCACGTCCTGATCCGAAAAAGCCGCGAACGGGATGAGAACGGACCGCGCGGTGCGCCGCTCACCCCGGTAGCGGAACACGAGGTCTGCTGTGCCTGCCGGCACGCCGGGAACGGCGGCGATGCTGCCGATCAGCTGTTCGCGGCTCAGGTCAGAGCGCAGAATGGCGACGTAGCGTTCCTCATTCAGGTTGTTGACGCTCAACGTGTCGCGAAACGCGTCGGCGTCGAATTGGCCCATCGCGTTGTGAAAGCGCTTGTTGGCGACGATCGCGCTGCGCACCAGCTTGTCGTCGATGACGATGCCCAAGTCCGCGGCCGCCTGGTCGAGCAGGGTCTGGCCGATCAGCTGATCCAGCGCCGAGGCCGGAAGGCCAAGCGCGCGCGCTTGTTCGCGATCGATCGGCTGACCGAGCGAGGCGCTGAAGCTGCGGAGCGTGCGATCATAGACTTCGGCGAATTCCTGCGCGGAGATCGTCGCGTCGCCGACCTTGGCAATCCAGTCGCGACCGCGCGCGGGGGAGAACACGTCGGCAATTCCCCACATCACGAAGCTCAACACCAACACCAGGAACAACAGCTTGACGATCAGCGACGATGCGCGGTTGCGGATGGCTTCGAGCATGAGGACCGTTGGCTAAAGGGGTGCAGGGAACCCGTTGGCTTTTCGGGGGCTGCGAGAGTTCCCCCTTTTTCAGAGGCCCGATGATAGGAATGGCGGCCAAAGGGCGCAAGTGCCGGGCTCCCGCGGTGTCGTCCATCGGCCGCGGGAGCTAAGGGTTGGACCCTCAGAACGCGTGTGCTAAAGAGACGCCCGCCCGCGGATGCGCATCACCCAGATTTCAGGAGGAGACAATGGCGCGACGGAAACTGATCGCCGGTAATTGGAAGATGAATTGCCTCAAAGCCGACGGTGTCGCCCTGGCAGCGGCGGTGGCGAGCCGCTACAAGGCCGCGGGTCAGCCGCGCTACGATATGCTCATGTGCCCGCCGTTCGTGCTTATTCCCGCGATCGTCGAGGCGGCGGCCGGCAGCGGCGTCGCGGTCGGCGCCCAGGACTGCCACGCGCAGGAGAAGGGCGCGCACACCGGCGATACCAGCGCCTGGATGCTCAAGGATGCCGGTTGCGGTTACGTGATTGTCGGCCATTCCGAGCGCCGGACCAACCACGCCGAGACCGATGAAATCGTCAAGGCGAAGGCAGCGGCCGGGCTCGCCGCCGGGCTGAAGGTGATCATCTGCATCGGCGAGACGCTCGCCGAGCGCGATGCCGGCCAAACCCTCGATGTCAACCGGCGGCAGCTGCACGGCTCGTTGCCGGATGCGGCGACGCCCGCCAACACCGTGATCGCCTATGAGCCGGTATGGGCGATCGGCACCGGCCGCACGGCTTCGCCCGAGCAGGCGCAAGAGGTGCACGCCATGATCCGCGCCGAGCTTACCGGCCGGTACGGTGCCGCGGCCGCGCAGGAGTATCGCATCCTCTACGGCGGCTCGATGAACGCGAAGAACGCCGCGGAGCTGTTGGCGCAGAAGGACATCGACGGCGGCCTGATCGGCGGCGCGGCGTTGAAGGTCGACGATTTCATGGCGGTCGGGGAAGGCTCGCCGAAGTAATCAGCCATTCTTTGAACGCGCGGTCATGATCACGGTTATCCTGGTTATCCATCTCGTCGTCGCGATTGCCCTCGTCGCGGTTGTGTTGCTGCAGCGCAGCGAAGGCGGCGGCCTTGGCATCGGCGGCGGCGGGATGGGGGGCTTTCTCACCGGCCGTAGCGCTGCCAACCTTTTGACGCGCACGACCGCCATCCTGGCGGCGGTGTTCATCGTGACCAGCCTCGTGCTGGCGAATCTGTCAGGTGCCGCGCGGGCGCCAAAATCGATTCTGCAGGAAATGCCGGCAGCGGAGTCGGTTCCGGCGGACAAGCCGACGGAACCGACAGCGCCGCTGGCGCGCTGAGAGCAGCAAAGTGGTCGCGATTCAGCCGCTCGGCTGGCCGCGCTCCGTCACGTCCCGTCCAACGACGCGACAATGCGGGAGGCTGTTCCTTAAACCGGCAGATGTTGCTATACCGTGCCTCCCATGACGCGGTTCATTTTCATCACCGGCGGCGTGGTCTCCTCCCTTGGCAAAGGACTGACTGCAGCGGCGCTGGGAGCGCTCCTTCAAGCGCGCGGCTTTCGCGTGCGCTTGCGCAAGTTCGACCCCTACATCAACGTCGATCCGGGCACCATGAGCCCCTACCAGCATGGTGAGGTGTTCGTGACCGACGACGGCGCGGAAACCGACCTCGACCTCGGGCATTATGAGCGCTTCACGGGCGTTCCGGCGCGGCGCAGCGACAGCGTCACCACGGGGCGGATCTATTCCGAGGTCATTGCCCGCGAACGGCAGGGCGACTACCTCGGCGCGACCATTCAGGTCATTCCGCACATCACGGATGCGATCAAGGAGTTCATCCAGCGCGACCTCACGGATGAGGATTTCGTCCTGTGCGAGATCGGCGGCACCGTCGGCGACATCGAGGGGCTGCCGTTCCTGGAAGCCATCCGCCAGATCGGCAACGAGCTGGGCCGCGAGCGGGTGCTGTACATCCACATGACGCTGGTGCCGCACTTAGGCGCCGTCGGCGAACTCAAGACCAAGCCGACCCAGCATTCGGTCAAGGAACTGTTGAGCCTCGGCATACAGCCGGACGTCCTGATCTGCCGCGCCGATCGGCCGCTGCCTGAGGGCGCGCGCCGCAAGATCGCGCTGTTCTGCAACGTGCGTTACGAGGCGGTGGTCCCGGCTGAGGACGTGCAGACGATCTACGCCGTGCCGCTGCGCTACCATGAGCAGGGCCTTGACGAGGAAGTCTGCCGCCATTTCGCCCTCAATCCGCCGTCACCGCAATTGGAGGGCTGGCGCGCGATTGTCAGCCGCGTGTTGAAGCCCGAAGGCGAGGTGACGATCGCGATCGTCGGCAAGTACACCGGCTTGATCGATGCGTACAAATCGCTGGTCGAGGCGCTGACTCACGGCGGTATCGCCAACAACGTCGGCGTCCGTCTCGACTGGATCGATGCCGAGCAGTTCGATAATGGCGGCGGCATCGAGCAGCTTGCCAGCGCCGACGGCATCTTGATTCCCGGTGGCTTCGGCGAGCGGGGCGCCCAAGGCAAGATCGAAGCGGCGCGCTATGCCCGCGAAGCCAAGATCCCCTATTTCGGCATCTGCTTCGGCATGCAGATGGCCGTCGTTGAGGCGGCGCGCAATCTCGCCGGCATTCCCGGCGCCGGTTCGACCGAATTCGGTCCCTGCCCAGCGCCGGTCGTAGGCCTGATGACCGAATGGATGCGCGGTGAGTTCCGGGAGCGGCGCCAGGCCGGCGGCAACCTGGGCGGCACGATGCGGCTTGGCGAGTTCGAGTGCGTGTTGAAACCCAATACGCGGGCGCGGGCGATTTTCGGCGTCGACCGGGTGAGCGAGCGGCATCGCCACCGCTACGAGGTCAACAACAACTACCTCGGCACGCTCGAGCGCTGCGGCCTCGTTTTCTCCGGCATGTCGCCCGACGGGCTGTTGCCGGAGGTGGTGGAGATCGCCGATCATCCGTGGTTTATCGGCGTGCAGTTCCATCCCGAGCTCAAGTCGCGGCCGTTCGAGCCGCACCCGCTGTTTGCAGCGTTCATTCGCGCGGCGATCGAGCAGTCACGCCTGGTGTAAGCTGGACGGAGCTTGGGACGGGGCGGGAGCGAGGGTCGACTCCGCCATCGCCGGCCGACAAGCCGGCCAAGAGCGTTCGAGAGGAGGGTAGGGTGATGCAAGGCAAGCAGGCCGCGCGGCACGTTCAGGTCGACGGGATTACCATCGGCAACGATGTGCCGCTGGCGCTCATAGCCGGCCCGTGCGTGATGGAGAGCCGGGCGCATGCGCTGGAGACGGCGCAGGCCTTGAAAGAAATGGCGCGCACGCTGGGTGTCGGCCTGATCTACAAGACGTCGTTCGACAAGGCGAACCGCACCAGTCTGGAGGGGCAGCGTGGCGTCGGCATGGCGGCAGGCCTGCCGGTGTTCCAGGAGATCCGGCAAACCTTGGGCCTGCCGGTCATTACCGACGTGCACGAGCCGGACCAGTGCGCGGTCGTTGCCGAAGCGGTCGATGTGCTGCAGATCCCGGCGTTCCTGTGCCGGCAGACGGACCTTCTGGTCGCCGCCGCTCGCACCGGCAAGGCGATCAACGTCAAGAAGGGGCAGTTTCTCGCCCCCTGGGACATGGTGAACGTCGTCAACAAGATCCGCGCCTGCGGCAATGACCAGGTGATGCTGTGCGAGCGTGGCGCCAGCTTCGGCTACAATACGCTGGTGAGCGACATGCGCTCGCTGCCGATCCTGGCGCGGACCGGCTGCCCGGTCGTGTTTGACGTCACGCATTCGGTACAGCAGCCGGGCGGCCTTGGCGGTGCGTCGGGCGGCCAGCGCGAGTTCGCGCCGGTGCTGGCGCGCGCGGCCGTCTCGGTCGGCGTGGCGGCCGTGTTCATCGAGACCCATCCCGATCCCGACAAGGCGCCCAGCGACGGGCCGAACATGATCCCGACAAAGGACTTGCCGGCTTTGGTGACGCTGCTGATGGAGATCGACCGCGTCGCCAAGGCCCATCCCGTCGCGGTTTGAAGGGCGCGCTTGTTCCGTCGCGGTGTCCCGTGTGGTAAACTACACCCGTTATGGCTAGGCGCATCACCGATCTGACGGCTGCCGAACTCGACGTGCTCGCGCGCGATGCGTGGGCGCATGAGGCGGAAGCGAGTCTGCAGCAAGGCCTGCCCGTCACCTACGTTGAGAATGGGAAGGTCTATCGGCGCTGGCCCGATGGTCGATGTGAGTGCCTTCCTGACAAGCTTTCGGCCGAGGGTGAGGCCAAGTCTGGGGTAACGTTGGAGGATCAAAGCCAACAGTCCCCACAGGCTTCCGAGGTGCAGGACAGCTGGCCTGTATCGAAGGTCCTGCCTAGAGGCGAACGGTCGTTGGCGCCAGCGTCGGTGACGAGGTCAGCGCCAGCGTCGGTGACGGGAGCGCTTGAGAGCCTACGGGTTGCGCCAGACAGTGGGACGCTAAAGAGCCGCTCCCAGAGAAACGAATATGTTTCGGGTTGGCACAGCGGTAGACGGCGCGGCAAGGCAAACACTGCGGACGACTAGCGTCTGCACATGGGTACGCCGGGGGAGCAGCCGACCCTTCTCGTCATCGCAGGGCCTAACGGCTCAGGCAAGTCTACGCTGCGCAGGTGGCTCGAAGCCCAGGGTATTGCGCTTCCGGATCACATCGATCCCGACGAGATCGCAAGCGGCCTTGATGGCGACGACGTCAGGCGAACGCGCGAGGCGCAGCGGATTGCCGACGAACGGCGCGACCGTTTTGTGTCCGAGACTCGGTCGTTCTCCTTCGAGACCGTGCTGTCGCATCCGTCCAAGATCGCATTCATGCGCGAGGCGCAGGCCGCCGGCTATTATATCATCCTCTACTACGTTGCCATCGCCGATCCGCTCGTGAATGTCGCCCGTGTCGCCGACCGGGTGGCCAAAGGCGGGCACGACGTGCCGGAGGAGAGAATTCGCGCACGCTATCAGCGCTCGATGTCTCTGCTGGCAGAGGCGGCCCGCGCTGCCGATCGCGCGTACGTGTTCGACAACTCCGGCTGCGGCGGCGAGCGACGTCTCTGTGTAGCGATTGAAGAGGGGCGCATGCGCTCCTTGGAGCCGGATTTGCCCGACTGGGTTCGCAAATTCCTCATCGAGCCGCTGACGACTGAAGCGGCGCCGTGAGCGCCTGCGCCTCGCGCGCCCTTGCCACGCTGGGAGCCTAAGGGGTAAGAGAGCCGGTGGGGCTACGCAGGTGCCGCCGCGCGCAACGCCGCGGCTTGAGAGCAAATCGAATTTTTTCCGAGGGGAGAGGAGTTTCTCTGTAATGAGCGAAATCATCGATGTAAAGGCGCGCGAGATCCTTGACAGCCGCGGCAATCCGACGGTCGAGGTCGATGTCACCTTAGAGAGTGGCGCCATGGGCCGCGCCGCCGTTCCGTCGGGTGCGTCCACGGGCGCACACGAGGCTGTCGAGCTGCGCGACGGCGACAAGAGCCGTTACGGCGGCAAGGGCGTGACGAAGGCGGTGGCGTCCGTCAATGGCGAGATCTTCGAGGCGATCTCGGGCATGGAAGCGACCGACCAGATCAAGATCGACCAGGCGATGATCGATCTCGACGGCACCGCCAACAAGGGGCGGTTGGGCGCCAATGCCATCCTCGGCGTCAGCATGGCGGTGGCGAAGGCGGCCGCGGAGGAGTCTGACCTGCCGCTCTACCGCTACATCGGCGGCACCCAAGCCCGCCTGCTGCCGGTTCCGATGATGAACATCGTCAACGGCGGCGCGCATGCCGACAACCCGATCGACATCCAGGAATTCATGATCATGCCGGTCGGCGCGGCGACGGTGGCGGACGCCATCCGCATGGGTTCCGAGGTTTTCCAGGCCTTGAAGAAGGGCTTGAAGGACGGCGGCCACAACACCAACGTCGGCGACGAAGGCGGCTTCGCGCCGAACCTCAAGAGCGCCGATGAGGCGTTGAGCTTCATCATGAAGGCCATTTCGGCCGCCGGCTACAAGCCGGGCGATGATGTCATGCTTGCGCTCGACTGCGCTTCGACCGAGTATTTCAAGGACGGCAAGTACAATCTGGCGGGCGAAGGTAAGCTGCTCGACGCCGCCGGCAACTGCCGTTACCTCGCCGATCTGTGCAGCCGCTACCCGATCGTCTCGATCGAGGACGGCATGTCCGAGGACGACTGGGACGGCTGGAAGATGCTGACCGAGGAGCTGGGCGGCAAGGTGCAGCTGGTCGGCGACGATCTGTTCGTCACCAACCCGGTGCGGCTTGCGGACGGCATCGCGCGCGGCATCGCGAATTCGATTCTGGTCAAGGTCAACCAGATCGGCTCGTTGAGCGAGACGCTCGAAGCGGTCGAGATGGCACACAAAGCCCGCTACACGGCCGTGATCTCGCACCGTTCCGGCGAGACCGAGGACTCGACGATCGCCGATATCGCGGTTGCGACCAACGCCGGCCAGATCAAGACCGGCTCGCTCAGCCGTTCGGACCGGATCGCCAAGTACAATCAGCTGATCCGGATCGAAGAGGACCTGGGCTCGGCAGCGCGCTTTGCCGGCCGGTTGGCGCTGAAGCAGCAGCGCTAGGGCAGACGGGTCTAACCTATGATCCTTACATGCCGTCATGCGCGGGCTTGGCCCGCGCATCCACGACTTACTTTCGGGCGCAATAGGCGTGGATGGCCGGCCTGCGCCGGCCATGACGACAGAGGGTTGGGTGAATTGTCTGCTGGAGTCGGAACCCCAGCGCTGCGAGGCGATCGGGCGTTGCATGCCCGAGCACGCTTGTCGCTGGAGACCATGTTGATCCGCATGCACGTTCGGCACAAACAGAACGCAAGCTCTGTTTGTGCAGACGGGCGTCATCCGCCCGCGAGCGGGCCTGTCATGGGTCTGCTCGCCTGGCGGCGCTGACGTAAGGCGCTCCTGGCCAGGCACATTATGTTGGGGGTCTTGCTTCTTGTTCTCGCTTATATGGTAGACCTGTGGTAGCTTATCTCGAAAGCGGCGAGAGCGCAGGGCGCTGGCAGGCACGGGCACTGCCGGCTGCGCTCGGGGCGAGGTGGCAGCAGGCGATGGGCTTCTTGTATGCGCTGAAGATACGTGCGCGGCATGCGATCTGGCCGGCCGTCGGCGTCTGCGGGCTCGGCTACATGGCGTACCATATCGTGCAGGGCGACCGCGGCTTGTTGGCGTGGAAGGTCTTTCGCGAGCAGATCGCGATCGCCCGGGCGAGCCTGGCCGAGAGTGAGGCGGAACGCAGGGCGCTGGACGAGCAGGTGCGCCTCCTCGATCCCGATGCGCTCGATCGCGATATGCTCGATGAATGGGCGCGTCGGCGCCTCAACTTCGGCGCCCGCGACGAGATCGTGATCTTGACGGAACCGACGGGGCCGCGCGAGACGTCTGCTCGCAGCAGCGCTGACGCCGGCGCCACGCATCGATAGGCACTGCGGCAGGCACTGCCGCCTTAAGCCCGCCGGCCGCGCCAGGCCACCTCGGCCGTTCCCCCGGCGCTTGTAATTAAGTCGCGTCAGCAATAATCTTCGATGGCATCTGCCTGTGAGCGCGTGCTTCGGCAGAGCGGAGCCGCCCCCGCGCGTGTCGGGGGGCAACTCAACGACCAGTCGTGAAGGGACGTTCCATGGCGACGGAAACCAAGCCGGCGGAAACCAAGTCGGCGGCCGGGGAGGAAGCCGGTACCCAGGCGAAAACGGCAGCCGCGCAGGCGATCGAGCCGCTTGAGCTGTTGGGGTACTACGAGCAGATGCTGCTCATTCGCCGCTTTGAGGAGAAGGCCGGCCAGCTCTATGGCATGGGACTGATTCAAGGTTTCTGCCACCTCTACATCGGCCAAGAGGCGGTCGTCGTCGGCCTGCAAGCGACAGCCAAGGAGCAAGACACCGTCATCACCACCTACCGCGATCATGGCCATATGCTTGCGTGCGGGATGGACGCCAAGGGCGTGATGGCCGAGCTGACCGGGCGCCGCGGCGGCTATTCCAAGGGCAAGGGCGGCTCGATGCACATGTTCAGCCGCGAGAAGCGCTTCTACGGCGGTCACGGTATCGTCGGCGCTTCGGTGCCTCTGGGCGCCGGCCTCGCCTTCGCCCACCGCTACACGGGCGATGGCGGCATCAATTACTGCTACTATGGGGACGGTGCCGCCAACCAGGGCCAGGTTTATGAGGCCTACAACATGGCGGCGTTGTGGAAGCTTCCCATCATCTTCATCATCGAGAACAATCGCTACGCCATGGGCACCGCGATCGAGCGGGCGTCCGCCAAGACCGATTTCTACCGTCGCGGCGATGCGTTCGGCATTCCGGGCATGATCGTCGACGGCATGAATGTCTTGGATGTCAAGGCGGCGGGTGAGGAGGTCGCGGCCAAGGTGCGCGCCGGCGAGGGGCCGTATGTCATGGAACTGCAGACCTATCGCTACCGCGGCCACTCGATGTCCGACCCTGCGAAGTACCGCACCAAGGAAGAGGTGAGCGAGGTCCGCAAGACGAGCGATCCGATCGAGCGGCTGCGGGCGCTGATCCTGGACGGCGGCTATTCCGACGAGGGTGCCCTCAAGGAGATCGATCGCAAGGTAAAGGCGATCGTCAACGAATCGGCCGAGTTCGCCCAGACCGATCCCGAACCGGATCCTTCCGAGCTCTACACGGACATTCTGATCGAGGCTTAACAACGCGGGCGGCGGGACAATCGCCTGCCACGGGAGGGCTTTCATGCCTGTTGAAGTGCTGATGCCGGCGCTGTCGCCAACGATGACCGAGGGCAAGCTGGCCAAATGGCTGAAGAACGAAGGGGATACGGTCAAGTCGGGTGAAGTCCTGGCGGAGATCGAGACCGACAAGGCGACGATGGAGGTCGAGGCCGTCGACGAAGGGGTCGTCGGTCGGATCCTGATTGCCGCCGGCAGCGAGCATGTCGCCGTGAACACGCCGATCGCGGTCCTGTTGCTGGAAGGGGAAGGCGCTGACGCACTCGCGGCCCCAGCGGCTCGTCCAGCACCCGAAGCGGCGCCTCAGGCCGCGCCCGCGGCGCCGGTTCCGGCTGCGGCGCCGGCAGTGGCTGTGGCGGTCGCGGAGCCCGAGTACACCGGCCCGACCACGACGCAGACGGTGCGTGAGGCCTTGCGCGATGCAATGGCCGAGGAAATGCGGCGCGATCCGTCCGTGTTCCTGATGGGCGAGGAAGTTGCGCAATACCAAGGCGCCTACAAGGTGAGCCAGGGGCTCTTGGATGAGTTCGGACCGAAGCGGGTCGTCGATACGCCGATCACGGAGATGGGGTTCGCTGGCCTTGGTGTCGGCGCCGCCTTTGCAGGCTTAAGGCCGATCGTCGAGTTCATGACCTTCAACTTCGCGATGCAGGCGATCGACCACATCATCAACTCCGCCGCGAAAACGCTCTACATGGCTGGTGGCCAACTCGGTGCGCCAATCGTCTTTCGCGGTGCCAACGGCGCCGCCGCCCGCGTCGGGGCGCAGCATTCGCAATGCTATGCCTCATGGTATGCCCACTGTCCGGGCCTGAAGGTGGTGGCGCCCTACTCCGGCGCTGATGCCAAGGGCCTCCTCAAGAGTGCGATCCGCGACCCGAACCCCGTCATCGTGCTGGAGAACGAGCTGATGTACGGGCAGAGCTTCGAGGTGCCGACGGATCCGGACTATCTGATCCCGTTTGGCAAGGCCAAGATCGAGCGCGCCGGCCAGCATGTCACCATCGTTGCCTTCTCGCGCATGGTGCGCCTGGCGCTGGAGGCAGCCGAGACATTGGCGGGCGAGGGGATCGAGGCAGAGGTGATCAACCTGCGCTCGCTCCGGCCGCTTGACGAAGCGACGCTCGTCACCTCGGTGATGAAGACCAACCGTATCGTCAGCGTCGAGGAGGGCTGGCCGATCTGCGGCATTGGCTCGGAGATCGCGGCATTGATGATGGAACAGGCCTTCGATTACCTCGATGCCCCTGTGTATCGGGTTACCGGCGCGGACGTGCCGTTACCGTACGCCGCCAATCTCGAGCGTCTCGCCCTGCCGCAGGCGGAGACGATCGTAGCCGCCGCCAAGAGCGTCTGTTACCGCTAGCCCGGGAGCCTTGCGCCATGCCGATCGAAGTGCTGATGCCGGCGCTCTCGCCGACGATGACCGAGGGCAAGCTTGCACGCTGGGTGAAACGTGAAGGCGAGACGGTCAATTCCGGCGACGTGATTGCCGAGATCGAAACCGACAAGGCGACGATGGAGGTCGAGGCGGTCGACGAGGGCGTGCTCGGCAAGATCCTCGTTGCCGAGGGCTCAGAGCACGTCGCCGTCAATACGCCGATCGCGATGATCCTCGTCGAGGGGGAGGATGCGAAGGCGCTCACCGCCGGCACTCCCGCGCCGGCCAAAGCGGCCGCTCCAGCGCCTGCAGCACCTGCTGCGGCTCCGGCAGCACCTCCTTCGCCGTCGCCTGCGGCCCCCGCCCAGGCTGCCGGCGCACGGATCTTCGCCAGTCCGCTGGCGAAGCGGATGGCGGCTGAAGCCGGCCTCGATCTCGCCGCCATCAAGGGCTCCGGACCGCGCGGTCGGATCATCAAGGCCGATATCGAAGCGGCGAAACAGGCGCCGCCCGCGGCCAAACCGGCAGCGGCGCCCCAGGCTGCGAAACCGGCGCCCGCAGCGGCGGCGGCGCCCCAGCCGTTCGAGACGCCCTATGTCGAGGTCGCCAACAGCACGATGCGCAAGGTGATCGCGCGCCGCTTGAGCGATTCCAAGCGCGACATCCCGCACTATTACCTCACGATTGAGTGCAACATCGATCCGCTGTTGGAACTGCGCGACAAGCTCAACGCGCGCACCGGCGAGGGGCCAGCGGCGTTCAAGCTCAGCGTCAACGACTTCGTCATCCGCGCCGTGGCGCTGGCGTTGCGGGCCTACCCCGATGCCAACTGCAGCTGGACCGATGAGGCCATCCGCTTCTACCAGACGGTCGACGTCGCCGTCGCCGTGGCGGCCCCGAACGGCCTCATCACGCCGATCGTCCGCAACGCCGATGCCAAGGGGCTGGCGGCGATTTCGAACGAGATCAAGCACTTGGCTGGCCGCGCCCGGGAGAGCAAGCTGATGCCGGAGGAGTACGTCGGCGGCGGCTTCACCGTCTCCAACCTCGGCATGTACGGCATCAAGGAGTTCGCCGCCATCATCAACCCGCCGCAGTCGTGCCTGCTCGCGGTCGGTGCCGCCGAGAAGCGGCCGATCGTCAAGGACGGCGCGCTCGCGATCGGGACCATGATGAGCTGCACGCTCTCAGCCGACCATCGCTCCGTCGATGGCGCCAAGGGCGCGAGCTTCCTGAAGGTGTTCAAGGGTCTGATCGAGGACCCGTTGACGATGCTGTTGTGAGAATGGCCGTGGCAGACACATCCTTCGATCTCATTGTTGTCGGCGGTGGGCCCGGTGGCTACGTCGCTGCCATCCGCGCCGCCCAACTGGGCCTGAAGACGGCGCTGGTCGAGGAGCAGCACTTGGGCGGCATCTGCCTGAACTGGGGCTGCATTCCGACCAAGGCGCTTCTTCGCACGGCCGAGGTCTACGACGCGATCAAGCACGCGAGCGCCTTCGGCCTTACGGTCAAGGAGGCCAGCTTCGACCTTGCGAAGGTGGTCGAGCGCTCGCGCAAGATCGCGGGCCAGCTCAACCAGGGCGTGGCGCATTTGTTGCGCAAGAACAAGGTCCAGGTGTTCGATGGCCGTGGCCGTCTGGCCGGCGCCGGCACGCTCAATTGCACCAAGAACGGCACGACAACGGCGCTGAAGGCCAAGCACATCATCCTTGCCACTGGCGCCCGCGCCCGCAGCCTGCCCGGCCTGGAGCCGGACGGCAAGCTGATCTGGACCTACAAGGAAGCCATGGTGCCGGCGGCGATGCCGAAGTCGCTGCTCGTCGTCGGCTCGGGCGCGATCGGCATCGAGTTCGCGAGCTTCTACCGCACCTTGGGCGCGGAAGTGACCGTGGTCGAGATCCTCGATCGCATCCTGCCCGTGGAGGACGAGGAGATTTCGGCCTTTGCCCGCAAAGCGTTTGAAAAGCAGGGCATCGCGATTCACACCGGCACCTCGGTCAAGGGGCTGACCAAGACCGGCGACAAGGTCCGGGCTTCGCTGGAGGGCGGCAAGAAGTCGGAGGTCGAGGCCGAGCGCGTGATCCTCGCGGTCGGCATCGTCGGCAACGTCGAGGACCTGGGCCTCGAAGGAACCAAGGTCAAGGTCGACAGGGCGCACATCGTCATCGATGAGTGGTGCCGCACCGGCGAGCCGGGCGTGTACGCGATCGGCGATGTTGCCGGCCCGCCGTGGCTGGCGCACAAGGCGAGCCACGAGGGCGTCCTGTGCGTGGAGAAGATCGCGGGCGTCAAGGGCGTGCATCCGCTCGACGTCAGCCGCATCCCCGGCTGCACCTACAGCCGGCCGCAGGTGGCGAGCGTCGGCCTGACCGAGAAGGCGGCGCGCGAGCGTGGCTACGCCATTAAGGTCGGCCGCTTTCCCTTCATCGGCAACGGCAAGGCGATCGCGCTCGGTGAGCCGGAAGGGATGGTCAAGACCGTGTTCGATGAGAAGACCGGCGAGCTCCTGGGCGCGCACATGGTGGGCGCGGAAGTGACCGAGCTGATCCAGGGCTACGGCATCGCGCGGACGCTGGAGAGCACCGAGGCCGAGCTGATGGCAACGGTGTTCCCGCACCCGACGCTCTCGGAGATGATGCACGAATCGGTGCTCGATGCCTTCGGCCGGGCGGTGCACTTCTGATGTACCCGCCCTCCGCGCCGCACTTCCTTGAACGGTCCCGGCGGGGATGACATATGGCGACTTATGACGACTGATTCCCCCGTCCGCCATCCGGAGAAGGCGCACCGGCC
>Ga0116151_10002509_pt1 | contig 16854 bp, 12 predicted proteins | sample AD_UKC117_MetaG_FD_89893 | JGI IMG/M metagenome (GOLD analysis project Ga0116151, IMG submission 89893) | Active sludge microbial communities of municipal wastewater-treating anaerobic digesters from Hong Kong - AD_UKC117_MetaG | ecosystem: Engineered > Bioreactor > Anaerobic > Digestate...
GCCCCAATCAGGCCATAGCAGTGGCCGGGTAGAAATTTCAAATTCACGTCCTTAAAAAGCACCCGCGGCCCAAAGGACAGGGTCAGATTACTGGTGGCAATCATATTTATTTCCTTCTATTGATGATCGAACGAGGGATGATAGGGTCATCCGACAAATAAATCAAATTTGCTCAGGCGGTTATCAGGTCCATGATGACTGGCGCTTGATGAATGGGACGCGGATTTTCACGGATGCGGCGGATAAACGCGGATTTTTTAAGCTATATCCGCGAGAATCCGTCAAATCCGTGTTCATCCGCGTCCCATTTCTTAAATGCGCAAAGATACTGAAGTCGCCAGGAGTTGGCGAGTTGCCTATAATGGCGGGGACGGAGACTAGCGACTAGAGATTGGAGACTGGGGATTGGACGCGACGTTCAGTCTCTAGTCTCCAGTCTCCCCAAAGATACTCATTCATGCGCACGCAGATGCTCACTCAGGCCACACGGCCGTTTTACCACACCCTCCTCGACGCCCGCGCCCTCACCGACCCGGACGAGTCGCGGGACGCCATCATCTACGTGGCCACCGGCCAGCCGGACGTGCACGTGACGCGGCGGGAATTTAGAACGGCCGTCGCCCGCACCGCCCACGCCCTGCGCCACTTCGGCCTCCAACCCAGCGACCTGGTGATCATCGCCCACACGCAAAACCTGGAGAGCATCTTCCTCTTTTGGGGCGCGCTGCAAGCCGGGGCCGTCCCGGCCATGTTCCCCACCCTCACCGACAAACTCGACCCGGCCATCTACCTGCGCAACCTGGCCGAGCTCGTCCGCTTCTCCGGCGTCCGCGCCATCCTCACCACCGACGACTTCGCCCCGGAACTGGCCCCCCACGTGGACTGCGCCGTCTACAGCAGTGGGCAGTTGGAAGTGGATAGTAGGGAGTTGGAAGTGGATAGTTGGGAGTTGGAAGTGGATAGTTGGGAGTTGGGAGTTGATAGTCGGGGAGCAGACAATCTCCAGTCTCCAGTCTCCAATCTCCACTCCCCCGCCTTCCTCCAACACTCGTCCGGCACAACCGGCCTGCAAAAAGGGGTGGCGCTGTCGCACACGGCCGTTCTCAACCAGATCGCCGCCTACAGCGAAGCCATCCACCTGTCCGACCAGGACGTCATTGTAAGCTGGCTGCCGCTTTACCACGATATGGGCCTTATCGCCGGCTTCCTGCTGCCGCTGGTGCAGGGCGTGCCGCTGATCCTCATGTCGCCGTTTGATTGGGTGGCCCACCCCGCCCTGCTGCTGCGCGCCATCGCCGCCCACCGGGGCACACTCTGTTGGCTGCCCAATTTCGCCTACAACCACATGGCCCGCCGCATCCGCCAACGCGACAAAGACGGGCTGTCGCTGGCCTCCATGCGCCTGTTCATCAACTGCTCCGAGCCGGTGCGCCACGACAGCCACCAGCTGTTTCTGGAAAAATTCGCCGCCCACGGCGTGACGCCGGCCATGCTCGGCGTCAGCTATGCCATGGCCGAAAACACCTTCGCCGTCACCCAGACGCCGCCCGGCCAACCGGCGCGGCTGGATGTGATCGATGGTTCGGCCCTGCAATCAACTGGCTACGCGAAACCCGTACCCGCCAACCACCCACAGGCCGACGTGCGCGTTTCCTGCGGACCGCCGATTCGCGGCACGGCCGTGCGCGTGTTGGACGGCAACGGCCGTTCCCTGCCCGAGCGCACCGTCGGCGAACTGGCCATCCGCAGCAGCTACATGCTCAGCGAATACTACCACCGCCCCGACCTCCAGCCCTTCCACGCTGGCTGGTTCCGCACCGGCGACCGCGGCTACCTGGCCGACGGCGAGGTCTATGTGATTGGCCGCAGCAAGGATTTGATCATCAACGCGGGCAAAAACGTCTATCCGCAAGACGTGGAGGCCATTGTCAACGGCGTTCCGGGCGTCCATGCCGGGCGCGCCGTGGTTTTTGGCGTGCCCGATGCGCGCGAGGGCACAGAATTGATTGCCGTGGTGGCGGAAACGGCCGTGTCCGACCCTGCCGCCCGCCAGGAACTCGCCAAAGCCATCCGCCAGGAAGTCGCCCGCCAAAGCACCGTCACCGTCAGCTTTGTGGAACTGGTGGACGCCAAATGGCTCATCAAAACCTCCAGCGGCAAAATCGCCCGCGCCGCCAACCGCGACAAATGGCTGGCGGAAAAGGAGAGACTGGAGACTGGAGACTGAAAAGCGTCTAGCCTCCAATCTCCAGTCCCCAGTCTCTCATCTCCAGTCTCCAATCCCTAATTTCGGGACGCTTTCTGCGACGGCCGGGGGACGGCCGTGGGCTACACTCTCGTCATCAATCAATTCCGTCGGGCACCATGCGGCGGAAAAGGAGCAAACGAGATGAAACCCAAAATGCAAATCGCCCTCTTCACGACCAATTTCGCCATTTTCGTCACCGGCATGGGGCTGCTGCCCGTGCTGCCGCTGTTCGCGGCCGAATTTGGCGCTTCGTCCACAGTCATTGGTCTTTACCTGGCCTCCACCTATGCTTCCATCGCTGCCGGCTCGCTGCTGACCAACCGGCTGCTGAATTACCTGCCGCTCCGCCTGCTTTTTGCCGGCGCGGGTCTGATCGGCGCGCCGGCACTGCTGCTGCTGGGACAGGCCCAAGCGCTGTGGCAGGTTATCGTGCTTACCGGGTTGATCTGGTTTGCGGGCGGCATTGGCCTGGCGCTGGTATCCGTATTAACCGGGTTATACGCCAACGGCCGTTCCCGCGGCAAATCTTTTGGCCTGATGTTCCTGGCCCGGCCGCTGGCCGGTGTGCTGGGCGGGCTGGCCGTCGGCCAGTTCATCGCCCGGCAAGGATACCCCCAGGCGTTCGTCATGCTGGCCGCCGTATGGCTGCTCTGGCCATTGGCCACGCTGGGCCTGGATCGCGCCTTACCCACGCCCAAGCCCCCAAAAGCCGCAGCGGCAGCCGCCAGCGGCGGCGACGCGACGGGGAAACGGCCGTTTTACATGCTCTTGCTGGTCGTCTTTCTCTCCACCGTGGCCATTTACGTTGGCCGCCTGAGCACCTCGCTCGCCATGCACGCCCTGGATTTTAGCGCCAGCGCCGTGTCCAGCACCTCGGTCGTCGCCAGTCTGTTCGCCATCCCGCTCACACCGCTCATCGGCAGCCTATCCGACCGCCTGGGCCGCCGCCGGCTGCTGTGGCTGGGCTACGGGCTGGCCGCGGCCGGCGCGCTCATCCTGACGGCTTCCACGCAGCTCTGGCACTTCTGGCTGGAAACGATCTTCCTGTTTGTCGCCACCTCGGTTAACGGCGCCGTCGCCGCCGCCCTGGCCACCGACCTGCTGCCCGCCGACCAGGTGCGGCGCTACCTGCCCTGGCTGAGCGCCGTGGTGTGGGCAGCCGGGATCGTCGGCTTTGCCGCCAGCGGCCTGGTCGCCGACGTGCTGGGCGTGGCCACCGCCGGCTGGATTGCCGCCGCCCTGTCGCTGAGCGCCGGCGTGCTGCTGCTGCCCCGCCCCCAGGTCAATCGCAAGCAAACGGCCGTCGTCCCCCAACCCGCGCCGTGCAGCTAGGGAATCGTTGGGTGATGGGACAGTTGGTTGGTTAGATGGTTCGCACCTTAACCAACCAACAAACCATCCTCCCTGGAGAAAACACCATGACCACAAGACATATCCAATTAGTCCAACAAACCTTTGAAATGATCCTCCCCCTGGCCGATACGGTTGCCTTCTTGTTTTATGAGCGCTTTTTTGCCATGCAGCCCGAGGTGCGCGCTTTCTTTCCCGACGACATGACTGCCCACCGGCAAAAACTAATGGCAACGTTGGCGATGCTGGTGCGCGGACTGGAACAGCCGGCCGAGTTGGTGGCATATTTGCGGACGCTGGGCCAGCGCCACGAAGGATACCACGTGCAGCCCGCCCACTATGCCGGCATGAACCAGGCTCTCGTGATCACATTGGCCGACTGCCTGGGCGAACGGTTTACGCCGGAAATGCGCCAGGCGTGGAAAGAATCGCTGGCGATTCTGGCAGCGATCATGCAGGGCGACCCCCTTCCGGCATCAGCCAATGCGCTCTTTCTGGGGGAAATGGTCTAGAAGACGGGCCACGGCCGTTTCCACTGCCAGCTCCCGGCCGCGCGCCTGCGCCGCGGCCAAAGCCCCATCGCCCAGAGCCTGCGCCAACCGCGCCCGCGTGGCTGCCAGGATAGGCCAGCGTGCTGCCCAACCCATCTCGCTCAGCGGATGATGCTCGGCCAGGCCCAGCAGTTCCGCCGCCCAGGTGTACTCGCCTTCTTCGGCCAGCAAAACGGCCGTCAACGGCAGCAGCCACAGCGGCGCGGCCGCCAGCTGCAGCGCATCCACCTGTCGCAAAGCGCCGCCCAGCGCCAGACGCGATTCCGCCAGACGCCCCTGGCCGCAAAACGCCAGGCTCAATCCCCAGTGGGCCAGCACCAAACCCACCGTATTGTTGGTCGGATTGGCCAGGCTGGCTTCTGCCCAGGCTTGCGCGGCCGAATAATCACCCTGCACGCTCTGCCACAGGCTCAACACGGCCGCAGCATACGCCGAGGTGACGGCGTAGCTGATTTTTTCGGCGGTGGAAAGGCTGGCGCGCACGGCCGTATCCGGCCCTTCCCCCTCTCCCCGCAAGAAGGCAATAAAGGCCAGCAGCGCCTGCGAATACGAGACAACCGTCGGACTGTCTGCCGACTGGGCCAGCGCCGCCGCATTCCGCCAACGCGCCTCGGCCGCGGCGTAATCGCCCATACCCAGCAGATACTCGGCCAGATTGGCCTGACTCATAGCGCAGCTAATCTGGTTGCCGCTGGCTCCGGCCAGCTCGCTGGCTGCCAGCGTGTAACGCTGCAGCTCATCCGGCCGGGCCATCATGCCGTAGCAACTGCCCAAACCGATGAGCACCCCCACCCGATAGTAGGTTTCATCCAGCGCAGTGGCCAACGCCAGGCATTTCTCGAAAAAAGGCAGCGCTTCGGCCGGATTTTTCTCGGCATACATGCGGTAGGTACCCACGGCCAGATAGGCGACTAACTGTTCCTCCGGCGCGTCGTGCTGCTCGATGATGGCCACGGCCGTTAGCAGTTCCAGCCGCGCCTCAGGCCACAAGTCCGGGGTGAAGACCCGCAAAAAGACAAAACGTAGCAGCAGCCGCCCATACAACAGCGACGGCCGTTCCTCAGGTGTGGCCGGCGCAAAGGCGGCGACGGCCTGGCTAAAAAATTCCATCCCCTCGTGGTAACGGCCGCGCAAATCGCAAAACACATGCAAACACTCCAGCGCGCTGCCAATGCCTTGAGTGTCCCGGCGGGCCAGCCCCCATTTCCAGGCGGCGCGCACGTTTTCCAGGTCGGCTTCTACCTCGGCCATGGCCGGCGCCTGCCGCCGCCCTTTCACCTCCGCCTCGCGGCTGTGCAAGGCGTTTAAGTAGTAAGCGCTGTGCGCGTCGCGCGTTTTCTCTAGCTCGTCCATCGCCCGCAAATGTTCCAGGCCGTACTGGCGCAGAAGCTCGTGAATCCCGTAACGGCCGTCGGCGTCCACGACAACAAACGAGCTGTTCACCAGGGTGCGCAGCGCGCGCAGGCCCGCGTCGGCTACCTCTCGCGCCGCCTGGCGCGTAAACCCGCCGCGAAACACCGACAGCCGGGCAAAAATTTCCTGCGCCTCCCGACTGAGCCGCGCCCATGAGCCATCAAAGGCCGCCCGCACGCTGCGCTGCCGCGCCGGAATGTCGCGCCGTTCCGTCTCCAAAAAATCCAGCCCGCGTGATATTTCCTCGGCAATTTCGGCAAAGGTGAGCATATTCAGCCAGCCGGTGGCCAGCACCAACGCCAGGGGCATACCCTGCACCAGGCGGCAAATGCGGCTGATGTGCGGCCAATCCTGCGGCTGCAATTGATAATCGGGGCGCACCTGGTGGGTATGGGCCAGCAAAAGCTGCACCGCGCTGTAGGTCGTCGGGTCGCGACCGGCCCCATTGGGACAATCCAGGCCGCTCAGATTGTAAATCACTTCACCGCTCAGATTCAGGTGCTCACGCGAGGTGGCGATGATTTTGCTGGCCGGGGCAGCCGCCAAAATCTCCCCCAGCAGCGGCACACCCGGCAAAAGGTGCTCAAAGTTGTCCATGACGAGCAGCGCCTGCCGGCCACGAAGGAAATCCAGGGCCAACTGCTTCGGTTCAGCGCCGGTGAAGCTGTGAAAGCCCAAACTCTCCGCCAGCGCAATGATGATGTGTTCCGGCGCATCCAGCGGCGCCAGCGGCACGTGATAGACGCCGTGGGGGAAGTGTGCGGCCACGGCCGTGGCCGCAGCAATCGCCAGGCGTGTTTTGCCAATGCCCCCCGGCCCAGTCAAGGTCAGCAAACGGCATTCGGGATCATGAAGCAGAAAGTGCTCCAGTTCGGCCAGTTCCTGTTCGCGGCCGACGAATGGCGTCAGGCCGGACGGCAGCAATGCCGGGGGCACAGCGCCCAGTTCGGCGCTGTCAAACGCGTGCAGCAGTTGTTCGACCATTTCCTGCCAATCCGGCAGGCTGGTCCGGTGGCGCACGGCCGTTACCAACGCTTCCGGCATGGTTTGCAAGACCACCGTGGCCTGTGTTTGTGTCCAATAGCTGCTCGCCGGATGGCGCTCGGCCAGCGCCAGCAGCTCCACCGCCTGGGTGGTATGCTCCGGCCCGAGCAGAGACGCCCAGCCCACCATGCCATCCAGAGCTATCGGAGCCAGCCGGTGCCTGTTGGCCAGGACCACAGCCTGATCGTACGCCTCCAGGGCAACGGCCGTTTGCGGCTGGCTGCCGGCGGCGGCCGTGTGCCCCAATTCCAGCCAGACAACGGCCGTTTCCGGCTCGTTGCCCACTTCCTGCCAGATAGCCAGCGCCTCCTGCAGCACCTGCCGGGACAGCGGCAGCCGCCCTTGCAGCCGCACCAGGCGACCCATCTCCGTCAGGCAGGCGGCCAGGTCCGGCTGGTGGCCCATGGCTTTGGCGGCGGCAAAGCCATCGAGCAGCAAATTGTATGCCCGATCCACCTCCCCCTGCCGCCGCAGCGCCGCCGCCAAAATCCACAACACCGCGCCGCTGTCACCGCGGCCAATCTCCCGATAAATCGCCCGGCACTCTTCAATCTTAACCACGACTTCGTCCAATTGGCCCAACTGGAGCACCAGGCGGCTGAGATCGCGCAGCAGTTCTGCCCGGCTGAGCCGGTCGCCAAGCTGGCGGCTCAATTCCAGGGCCTGCTCCAAAAGCTGGCGGGCCGTGGCATAGTCGCCGCGCGCCTGGGCAATGAGGCCCAAATTGGTGGTGGCGTAAATGCGAATGCGCCGCTCGCCTATTTCGTTGCAGGCGGCCAGGCACTCGTTCAGGCGGCTTTCGGCTTCGTCCAAACGGCCGCTGAAGAGGGCGGCGGCCCCGAGCAGACGCAGCGAACCAGCCCGGATCCAGGCGTCGCCGGTTTCCGGGCAGGCGTCCAGGCTTTGTTGGGCGTAACCAGCGGCCGCAGCGAAACGCCCCTTCTGCACCAGCACAAAGGCCAGCCAGGCCAGGGCGAAGGCTTCTTTTTGCCGGTCGATGGGGTCTGCCCGGCGTAGGCGGTCGATGCCCTGGGTCATCAGGGCCAGCCCTTCCTCAAACCAGCCGCGCCGGGCGGCCAGGCAGCCTTGCCCTGCCTGCAAAAAGCCCGGCAAGGTGTGGAGGTCTGGCGTTTGGGCCCGCACGGCCGTTAACGCTTCTAACGCCTGACGAAAAGCCGCTTCGCCTTCGTACAAGACGCCGCGAAACTCGCTGAACAACCAGAAGCATTCGGCGGCGGCGCTCAGAGCGGCCGTGTCGGCGTGATCGACGGCAAAGCTCCAGGCCAGGCGCACGTTGTCGATTTCCGCAGCAATCTCGGCCAGGGCTGTTTGCTGCCGTCCGCCTTTGATATCGGCCGTGCGGCGGGCCAGAAACCCGAGGTAGTAGCCGCTGTGCCGGGCGGCGACCGCGGCCGCTTCTTCCGGATGGTCTTGCAGTTGACCGGCGGCAAACTGGCGGATGAGTTCGTGGAGCTGGTAACGGCCGTCTCGCGTGCGCCCCAACAGCGCCTTATCGATCAACGTTGCCAGAGAGGACAAGGTCGCTCCGGCCACCTGCTGGGCCGCTTCCCGCCGGCTGCCGCCCTGAAAGATAGCAAGCTGGCGCAAAATCGCCTGCTCCTCCGGCGAGAGAGTCTGCCAGGTTTGGGCAAAGATGGCCTGCAAACTGCGGTGGCGCTCCGGCACGTCCCGCGCTGAGGTAGAAAGCAGGTCGAGATTATGCTTCAGCTCGGTCACAATCTCAGCGCAAGATAGCACCCGCACCCAGGGCGCGGCCAATTCCAGGCCCAGCGGCATCCCGGCCAGCAGGCGGCACAGCTCCACCACCGCCGGCACATCTTCCGGCGCGAGGGTGAAGCCGGCGTCGGCGCGGCGGGCGCGCTGGATGAACAGGCGGGCGGCGCTGTACGCCTCCAGGCTGGGCTGATGGGCCACTTCCGCCGCCGAAGCGGGATAAGAGAGGCCTAACACGTCCAGTCCCCATTCTTCCTGAAGGTGCAGACGCTCGCGGGAGGTGACCAGCACATGGAGCGGCGCAGCAATGTGCAGCATATCGGCCACCAGGTCGGCGCCATCTAGCAAATGCTCGAAGTTATCCAGGATGAGCAGCATTTTTTTGTCGCGCAGGTGATGGAGAAGCTGGGTTTTGGGGGTGGCGGCCCCGGAGAACTGAAAGTCCAGGCTGGCGGCTACGGCGGAAATGATGAAGTCAACGGCCGTTGCGCCTGCCAGGGGAATCAAATACACGCCATCGGCAAACGCAGCCAGGGCGCGGCGTCCGGCTTCGAGGGCCAGCCGCGTCTTGCCAATGCCGCCCGGCCCGACCAGCGTCAGCAGGCGGCATTCCGGGTCATCGACCAGCAGTGCTTCGATCTTTTTAAGTTCCTCTTCGCGGCCGATGAACGGCGTGGGCGGCTGAGGCAGGTTGTGGGGCGGCCTGGCCGCGCCGGGCACAGGCCAGGAGGATTCGCCGTCGGCCGTGGCGGTTGGGGCGGCCGGGACAGGCAGGGGGGTGATGAAACGGCCGTCGCGAATGGCTTCCAGCGTGGCGGCTACCTGACGCATACTGCCTGGCCGCTGCTCACGGTCACGGGACAGCATACGCCCCAATAAATCGATCAGCGGCGCGGGCACGTCCGGTCGGGCCTGGTGGATATCGGGCAGCGGGTCGTTGAGAATTTTCACCAGGATGGAGACCAGGCTTTCGTGGCCAAACGGGGGCGCGCCGGCCAACATTTCATACAAGACTGCGCCAAACGACCAGATGTCGCTGCGGTGGTCGACATTGTCACCGTGAATGGCTTCCGGGCTAAGGTAAGCAGGCGTGCCCAACAAAGAACCAGACTGCGTGAGGCTGACGTCGGCTTTCTCCAGACGGGCAATTCCAAAGTCGGTCAGGCGCGGCGTCCCGTCTTCGGCCAGCAGGATGTTGGCCGGTTTGATGTCACGGTGAATGATGCCCAGATGGTGAGCGCGGCTCAAGGCGTCGGCCAGTTCCAGGGAAATAGCCAACGCCTGATCGAGCGGCAGGCGCGGCTGTGTATCGAGCAGATGGCGCAGGCTGCCGCCGGGCACGTATTCCATGACGATGTGGTGCTGGCCAGCCGCCTCAAACATATCCAGCATATGGACGATGTTGGGATGGTTTAGCTGGCGCAAAATCTCGGCTTCGCGCTGGAACCGGGTCAGGAAATGAAGGTCATGGCTGACCAGTTCCGGCTTCAGGCGTTTGATGACGACAGGCGCATCGGTGAGGCGATCGCGTCCCCGGTACAGTTCGCCGTGCCCGCCAATAGCGAGAAGCTCACCTATCTCAAAACGCGGCGGCTCGATGAGCGGCGCGGCCGGGGCAGGCGGCGGAGACGGCCGTCGCCCGGCAGGCGGTTCCAACCGGCGCGTACGCACGGCTTCGTAGAGGTCAGTCGTTTCCGGCTCCGGCGCGATGCCCAGTTCATCCTGGAGGAGGCGCACACATTCTTCGTATTGGCGCAGGGCGGCGGCGTGCTGATCGGCCCAGGCAAAGAGCCGGATGAGGGCACGGTGGGCAGGTTCATGCAAGGAGTCGAGGGCCAGCCAGCGACGGCCGTATTCAATCGCCCGCTCATATTCACCCTGTCCAGTGTACCATTCAACCAGACGCTGCAAACCTTCCGCCAGAGACCGGCGCAGCCCTTCGGCCTGAAAAAACTGCCATTCATCAAATTCCGGGCTGTCCGGCAGGGAAAAGCCGGCCATAAAATCGGCCGTATAGAGGGCGATGGCCTGTTCGCAGGCGGCCTGACATTCCGCGCAGGCCGCCTGGGGGAAATGCTGGTGCTGGCGCAGCTGATCGGCGCACGCCTGGAAGGCGGCCACGTCCAGCCACCAAGCGACATCGGGGTTCAGACCAACCTGAGCGCGGTCAACCAGCAGGGCGTCGTCGCCCAGGGCGTTTTTAAGGCGCGACAAGTCGCGCCGCAAATTGGCGCGCGCACCCGCCTGGTCGTGTTCCGGCCAGAAAAGCGTCGCCAGCATGTCTCGGCTGTGAGGCTGGTTGAGAACGGCAATGTAAGCAAGGAGGGCGATTGTTTTGCGGCGGCTTATTGAGACGGGATGGCTATTTAATTCCACGCGAGGAGCGCCAAACAAATAGATTCGCAGTGGAGCCATACGAAATTTTACCTTGAACAGCGCTGGATGGGAAGGGAAGAATTGGGGGCGCATCCTTTGGGGCCGGAGACGCGGGGTGGGACAGTTTGGGGTGCGTTTGGGGGACGGCCGTCTTGTATGCTGCTCACAGTGTACAGGCTGGCCGTGTGTGAAAAGGAGCAGAACAATGGCCCACCAACGATTTTCGCCCAGAGTTTTTAGTTTGCTGCTGGCGCTGGTTGTGCTCAGCCCGCTGCTCAACCGCGTCGGGGGACGGGGGCTGTTTGTATCCGGACCAGCGCCGATCAGCCATGCGGCGGAAGCGGAAACGGCGGTGGACACGGCCGTTTCGCTCGATTTTCTGCCGGTGGACAGCCAAGACTACCTGGAAAACGAATTCTGCCAGGACAGCCTGTGTCCGCCCGGCGGCTGGCAGCAGTGGATCATCGTCGATGCGGAGAGCGCGTGGACGGCCGTGCAGCTTACGGCCGTGCACCACGCCCTGGTGGAGACGTTTGCCGCGCTGGCCGAGGTGGGGATCAACGGTCGTCACCTGCTGGCCGGATACCGCTTTCGTTACCAGCCGGGCGACCGCCTGAACGGCCGTCAGGAATCCATCGCCCTGGCCCGCCATGAAGTCCAGGAAATCATCCTCACCGACAGCGCCTTCACCGTGCAGGCTGGGTTTTCCATCTACCATGAATTGGGCCACGCCGTTGACAATCGGCTGCAGCGGCAACTGACGGTGGGGTTCATCGACCTGATCGGCGGCGGCGAAGATTACCGGCGGGAAAACGGCTATCTGATTCCCGACGGCTACTGGGTGCGCACGCAAACCCGGCACAGCCCTTACGAAGCCACCGCCGACGCCTTTGGCGTGTGGGTGACAACCCACACATCCCCGGCCGCCGCGCCAATCTTCCACACCACGCCGCCGGACATCAGCTACCGCGCTATCAGCCTGGCCGTGGAAACGACGCTGCGGCAGGCGGCTGCCATTCAGGAAACCGAGCGCGTTATCAGCGGCAAATAGCCATCTGGCGCATGTGGGACGCCTTGTGGGACGGTAACCGGTACGACGAGAGGACGGCCGTCTTGTATGGTAAGAGCAGATCAATTCCGTAACGCTAACCAGTTGAACGAACCGCAGGAGGTATGCGATGACTTATTCAAACGGAAATCAAAGCGGCAGCATCTCATTTTCAGCCAATCTCTTTCAGGAAGCGATGGCCGCCGACCGCTGGGAAGCGACATACGTACGGCCGTGGCGGCACAAACTGCGGGAACTGCTGGGCAAAGAAAAAACCCTGCTCAGCCTGGGTTTGCTGGATCAAACATGCCATCTGGCGGCCCGCGCCCCCAAAGGCATCCACAACGTGCCTATCCGCCACATCCGCGGCAGTGTGGGGCGCAGCGATGAGTTTACGACTGATTTTCGCCCGCTGAAAGCCCACACCCGGCAGCGCTGGATTCGGGTAGCCCGCGCCTGGCAGTCCGGAAAAGGGCTGCCTCCGGTAGACCTGGTGCAGGTGGGCGACACATATTTTGTCATGGATGGACATCACCGCATTTCGGTGGCCCAGGCGATGGGACAGGATGTGATTGAAGCGAGTGTGATTAGCTGGACGGCCGTTTCCGCCGCCGACCAGGCATGTGTGCGCGCCATCTTGTAAGCGCGCCGGTAGACAGGAGATAAAAACGATGAATGCCCAAGACGTTTTGTATTACGGTCATGAGACGGTGAAGCAGGTGGTGCAAGACCTGCCAGAAAGCGCCTGGGAAACGCCTGGCGTGGTAGGAGTGTGGTCGGTTAAAGATGTGCTGGCTCACCTGGCCTCTTTTGAGCAGCTGCTGGTTGATGTGCTGCACAGCTTGCAGGACGACACACCCACGCCGACGCTAGATCGCTTTATCAGCCTGGGTAACGGCCGTTTCAATGACGTCGAGGTAGCCGAGCGGCAAAGCTGGCGAGCGGCCGAAGTCTGGCAGGCGTACGAAGCCGCCGCCCAACAGGCCCAGACCCTGCTGGCCCAAATCCCCCTCACAGAGCGGCGGCGCACCGGGGCTCTGCCCTGGTACGGCGCAGAGTACGACCTGGAAGATTACCTTGCCTATGCCAATTATGGCCACAAGCGGGAGCACTGCGCCCAAATTGGTGTCTTCCGCGACCAGACGAAGCAATAACCTTTTGTAAAAACAGGAGCAATCCGATGAACGAAAATGAGAAGTCTTATGAATATGACGTCATCATCGTGGGAGCCAGCGTAGCCGGCAATACAGCCGCCATCCTCTTCGCTCGTGAAGGCTTGCGCGTGGCGCTGATTGAACGCAACCACGACCTGGAGGCCTTCAAAAAAGCGTGCACGCACTTCATCCAGCCGTTTGCCCTGCCGGTCTTGAAACGATTGGGCATTGTGGCCGAGCTGGAAGCAGTGGGCGCTGTGCCCAACGGCGGTTACGCCTGGACACGCTACGGCTGGACAGGCTCCGGCGTCAATCCCAAAGCCCATGGCTACAATCTGCGCCGCGAACGCTTTGACCCGATTTTGCGCCGCAAAGCGCTTGAAACGCCGGGCGTCGATTTGTTTTTGGGCACGGCCGTGCGCGAATTGATCCTGGAACGGGGCCGCTTTGTGGGCCTGCGGGCCAACGGGCCGGACCACCAGACGATGACCTTCCGGGGAAAGCTGGTGGTCGGGGCCGACGGCCGTTATTCACGCACCGCCCATTTGGCCGAAATCGACACCCGCTCCTATGAAAACGACCGCTTTATGTACTACGCCTATTACCAAAACATGACCCTGAAGAGCGGGCAGGCCACCCAGGTCTGGTACCTGGGCGAAGACGCAGCCTACGCCATGCCCAACGACAACGGCTACACCCTGCTGGCAGTCATGCCTGCCAAAACAAAGCTGGATGCCTTTAAAAAAGATATTGAAGGACATTTCAACCAGATATTCCAACACCTGCCCGACGGTCCCGACTTGCAGACAGCGCAGCGCGCCTCGGAGTTTATGGGTATGCTGAACCTGCCCATTCTGGTTCGCCAGCCAACTTTGCTGGGCCTGGCGCTGGTGGGCGACGCCGCCCTGGCCCCGGATCCGTTGTGGGGCAATGGGATGGGCTGGGCGCTGCAAGGCGCAACCTGGCTGGTGGGTAAAACGGCGCAGGCGCTACGAAGCGGGGATCAAACGGCCGTTGACGCCGCCCTGGCGGCATATCAGGCAAAGCATTATCAAACCCTTGGCGGGCGCATCATCCGCGAGGTGGATTTTGCCCAGGCACGGCCGTTTAACTGGCTAGAGCGGCTGTTTTACGAAGCGGCCGTTCACGACAAACGCTTTGAAAAATATACCGGCCCGCACAGCGCGCGCCTGGCAAACCGGGATCAATGGCCGCCGCGCCACATCATCTGGCAGGCGATGAAGGTCAATGCCGCCGCCCGGCTCCATCTGCCCGGCCGCCGCCCGGCTGATGCAACCTGGCAGCCCGCCCTGGCCGATTAACGGCCGTCTTGCCGGCGTCAGCCGAGATGAACTGAAACCAACTGACGAAAACGACTTTAGGAGAACCTATCATGAAAATCATGACAAGCGATGAACTGAAGGCAAAATTAGACCGGGGAGACAATTTTAAGCTCATCATGGCATTGGATCGGTATGCTTTTGCCAAAATGCATATTCCCGGTTCGCTGCACTTTGACACGCTGGAGGAAACGGCCGTTGCCCTTTCGCCAGAAGACGAAATTGTGGTGTACTGCTCCAACCCCGATTGCCCGGCCAGCGTGCAGGCATACTACTACTTGGAACATAAGGGATACGGCCGTCTCTACCGGTTTGCGGGGGGACTGGCCGCCTGGGAAGCCGCGGGGTACCCTCTTGCCGGCTCAATGGTCCCGGCGTAGCCTATGGGCCTGGCTTGACATGGTTCTACCAGATGACTATAATCTCGCCACTTGCGAGTGTAGTTCAGTGGTAGAACGTTAGCTTCCCAAGCTAAATGTCACGGGTTCGAGTCCCGTCACTCGCTCTGGTACAAAAAACGGCCGTTTCCCCTGAGGAACGGCCGTTTTGTTTATTTCTGCCCGGCAATTCAAAACATGTCGGGGGAGGGCACAGCGAGATCATGATTTTCACACCGGAAATCATTGAAAAACTCGGGCACTATGTCTACTTGTATCTAGACCCCGATACAGATGAGATTTTTTATATCGGTAAAGGGATAGGAAACCGTGTTTTTGCCCATCTTAGCGATTCGGCCGAATCGGAAAAGACCCGACGGATTGCTGCAATACGGCAGCGCGGCCGGGAACCTCGAATTGAACTGCTGCGGTATGGGTTATCGGAGCATGAGGCGGCATTGGTAGAAGCCAGCGCTATCGATTTATTTGGCACTGAGGCCCTAACCAATAAAGTACGCGGAACCGATTCTCGATCATATGGCCGGGTTTCCATTGAAGATATTGTCTTGACTTACTCGGCCGAAACGGCCGTAATCGCCCATCCCCTGATCCTCATCACCATTAATCGTCTTTATCGCAGCCATATGACGCCTTTGGAACTTTATGAAGCAACGCGTGGCATATGGGTCATTGGCCGCCGGCACACTGCGTATGCCTGCGCCGTGTTTCAAGGGATTATCCGCGAAGTTTACCGCATTCATCAATGGCATCCGGCGGGTACCCTGGCTTACTTCACCAGAGATAACGCTGATTTTAAGGGATCGGGTCGGTGGGAATTTGAAGGCGAGGTCGCTTACGAAATAAGAGAGCAGTACCTGCATCAATCAGTGCGGGCATACCTGGGAACGGCCAGCCAGAATCCAATTCGCTATGTTTATCCTGAGGATTAGTCGTTTGGATTGATTTGAGTTGGGATATTTCAGGGAAAGCAAAACGGCCGTTTCCTACTCGGAAACGGCCGTTTTCGCAGGAAAAGTATCGGGTGTGTCAGGCTGAGTCGGGAGGGTGGCACACCCTATGCTTGACGGATTTGTTCCAGTCGCGTTTATCTCGTGCCAGTTTGGGGGGGAGGAATTTCCGTCTCAGCCTCTAATCCCTCAAGCATGGCCTGATGGTAACGCAATTCGAGCCGGCCGGCAATTGTTGGCGCGCCAATACGCCTGGTACTTTAGTTCTGGTAGTCAGGCTAAAATTTTTATGTTATCTTTAGCGGCAGTGTGAGCCCAACTGAAGTCAGGCGGCCAGGGTCACCGAACGTGGTGCCGAAGCTATTATTTTTTAGAGTACAATTGAATTGTTATTAAGCCACCCGAAACGGCCGTTACCGGACTCACACACTTCAGGTAACCTCGCGGGTGGCTTTTTTATTCACTTAGCAACAGCATGTTGAAAAGAGAGGAGCTAAAAAGATGGGCTTTTTAAGTGGGCTGCTAGGCAATGCGACCGAAGCCAATACCGAACAAATCCAGAAAAAATACAGTGAGGTCTTTATACCGGGGGAAGAGGTACAGGCAGCCTTTATCTTGATTCGAGACACATTCATTTTTACCGACAAACGTCTTATCCTGATCGATGTACAGGGTACTTCAGGTAAGAAAGTCGAATATATGAGTGTGCCCTACAAATCCATCAAGTACTTTTCTGTCGAGACGGCCGGCACATTTGATCGAGACGCCGAATTAAAGATATGGGTCTCTAACAGTCACGGCCCAACCATCAGTAAAGAAATCAAGAAAGGCATTGACGTTGTAGGCTTGCAGCGCACGCTGGCGTATTTTGTAATGAATTAACCACGAGAGGTGGCCTACCAGGCCACCCAGCACTGGAATCCAAATGGCCAATAACAACACCTCCGAACCCCTCGAAACCCAACTCTGGAAAGCGGCCGACAAACTCCGCAAAAACATCGACGCGGCCGAATACAAGCACGTCGTCCTCGGCCTCATCTTCCTGCGCTACATCTCCAGCGCCTTCGAGGCCCTGCACGCCAAACTCTCGGCCGACCAATGGGCCGACCCCGAAGACCGCGACGAATACCGCGCCGAAAACGTCTTCTTTGTGCCGCCCTCGGCCCGCTGGAGCTACCTGCAAACCCGCGCCAAAACGCCGGAAATCGGGAAGGACGTGGATGCGGCGATGGACGCCATCGAGCGCGACAA
>Ga0116151_10002510_pt1 | contig 16853 bp, 12 predicted proteins | sample AD_UKC117_MetaG_FD_89893 | JGI IMG/M metagenome (GOLD analysis project Ga0116151, IMG submission 89893) | Active sludge microbial communities of municipal wastewater-treating anaerobic digesters from Hong Kong - AD_UKC117_MetaG | ecosystem: Engineered > Bioreactor > Anaerobic > Digestate...
CAGTAGCAAGTTTTCAGAAGACCCGAAGGGTTTGAAACCGAGGATACTCGACGAAATTGATGCAAAAACCCTTCGAGTCTAATTCCCAAAACCTTTTGCGGTTTACTCAAGTAATCAGTAGCAAGTTTTCAGAAGACCCGAAGGGTTTGAAACCGAGGACACTCGACTAAATTGATGCAAAACCCTTCGGGTCTAATTCCCAAAACCTTTTGCGGTTTACTCAAGTAATCAGTAGCAAGTTTTCAGAAGACCCGAAGGGTTTGGAACCGAGGATACTTGACTAAATTGATGCAAAACCCTTCGGGTCTAATTCCCAAAACCTTTTGCGGTTTACTCAACGGCTTCCAAACGATTAGAAACAGGCGTTTTGTGTAGTCGTCAAGAGTCGGTTAAAGTCATTCTGAGCGGAGCCTGCGGAGCGAAGAATCCCTCTTTCTCGACAGCAGGGGATTCTTCCTCGAGGACTCGTCAGAATGACAGTGGTTTAATCTATTCTTGACCCCCAACAGAAAGAGGCAAAACGCCTGTTTCCCTGCTCATTTCCTTAGACAAAAGAAATCCGTTATTACCAGACTCTGTGAATGGCTCAACATCTTCATACTGCCCAGGACCCCCATATATGGCCGGCTCAAAATTCCCCCCGCTTCCCGGCCTGAACCATATCTGGGGCCGGTGGCGTATATAGGGCAATTATTGCCATATATTGACTTCTGAATGTTGCCACATGCTTCGCTCATCCTTCGTACTTCCTTCGCTCATCCTTCTTACATCTTCCTTAATTCCTCTTTGGCGCAATCTACCATCCCATATATGCTGGTTGTTGCCTGCTGTTCTCCGTTCCGGGTAATGCTCGGGCAGACTTTGGATAAGCGGCAATCATGGTGACAAAACCGGGACCCTGTGTTATCTTTGAACCAGGGAAAATAGCTACCCAATCATGCCAACTAACCGAGTGAATCGTGACGGATGAACGAGACGCCAACCTTATTCACAGGCGTCCTCCGCCATCCGTTAAATAACCAACAAATTTAAGACAGCCGGAGGTAAATGATGGGCGTACCATTCGCAACAGAAGCATGGATTAAACAACTCCAGGTGGAACTCAACAAAAGTGAAGGCTACCGGGAAGCCGCCAAAACCTGGGAAGGCGATTTTTACTTCGTCGTCACCGAGGGCGGACCCATTTCGCAGGATGTCTATATGTACATGGACCTCTGGCACGGCGAGTGCCGCGAAGCCATGGAAATGTCCGACCCGGCCGCCAAAGACCCGGCTTTTGTGATGAGCGCCCCGGTAGACGTCTGGCGCAAGGTGGTCGAGAAAAAGATTGACCCCATCAAGGGCCTGATGACCCGCCAGCTTAAGCTGAAGGGCAACATGATGAAAATCATGAAAGCGCCCAAAGCGGCGATCGAACTGGTGGAATGCACCACCCGTATCGACACCGACTGGCCCGCTTAACAACAACCATTACCTGACAACTAACAACTATCAACTAACAACTAATAACTAACTAACCATGTGGTTCTTTCGCAGTCCTGAAATCTGTTTTGGTGAAGATGCCCTGAGCCAGTTGGCGGTTATCCGGGGCAGGCGCGCTTTTATCGTTACGGATCCGGTTATTGAGCAGTTGGGTTTTGTCACGGCCGTGCAAACCCACTTGCATGCTGCCGGCCTGGAAACGGCCGTCTTCGCCGAAGTCGAGCCGGACCCATCCCTGCAAACTGTGCGGCGCGGCGCGGCCCATATGCTGGCCTACGAGCCGGATTGGATTATCGGCCTGGGCGGCGGCTCCAGCATGGACGCCGCCAAGGCCATGTGGATCCATTACGAACGCCCGGACATCGACCCGGAAGCGATTAATCCTTTTGAAGAGTTGGGTCTGCGCCAGAAGGCGCGGTTGATTTGCATCCCCACCACGGCCGGGACCGGCTCCGAAGCCGGATATGGCATCGTCCTCACCGACACCGAAAGCAGCCGCAAGCTGACCTTAGGCTCGCCGGAAGCCACGCCGGATATGGCCATCGTCGATCCTTATTTCACGGCCCAACTGCCGCGTCAGGTCACGGCCGATACCGGCATCGACGTCCTGACCCACGCGATCGAAGCCTACATTTGCAGTTGGGCCAACGACTTCACCGACGGCCTCTGCTTGCAGGCGATTCGTCTGGTCTTTGGCCACCTGCCGCGCGCGGTGGCCAACGGCCACGGCGACTGGGAAGCGCGGGAGAAGATGGCCAACGCCGCCACAATTGCCGGCATGGTGTTGGGCAACAGTTCGGTGGCCCTGGCCCATGCGCTGGGTCACAGCGCCGGCGCGCTGTTCCACGAGGTGCCGCACGGCCGTATCACCGCCATTTTCTTGCCCTACACGCTGCAATTTGTGGCCAACGGGGGCCACGGCCGTTTCCGGGACATCGCCAACGTCCTGCTCCTGCCGGCGGCCGATGAGCAAGAAGCGGTGGCGAGTGTGGTAACGGCCGTTTTCCAACTCTTAGACCAAACCGGCCTGCCCGGCAGCCTGCGGGCCGCCGGCATCCCGGAAGACCAATTTGTGGAAATGCTGCCCCGGATGGTCGAACACGTCGAAATCGACGCCAACCTCCTCATGTCCCCCCGCATCCCCGACACGGCCGAAGTGCAAAAGCTGCTGCAATACGCCTACGACGGCCGTGCGGTGGATTTTTAGTCAAATAGTCAGTTAGTCGAGTAGTCGAGTAGTCTTGTAGTCGAGAAGTCTGGATGACCACAAGACTATCCGACTACAAGACCGCCTGACCACCTGACTACTTCTCCTCTCCCTCTTCCAACTGCGCCTGCTGTTGTTCAATTGACCCAATGCCCAACGGCTGCCATTTTTGCTTGATCTCGCCGCTGCGCAGGCGATGCTCCGCGCCGCCGCGCGCCCGCGTCTCCTCAAACCCTTCCGGCTCAATGAACATGCGCTGCCCTTCCAGCAGCTCCAAAATGCCCTCCTGGCCCGGTTCCGGCCGGTGGGCGATCAGCGCTTCCTGCGGCTTGATGGCGTCCGGGTCGTAATCCAGCGGCTCGGTGTAGGTGGTGATAAAGCCCTCGAAATTGCGCAGCACGACCTTGCCCGGCGCCTGCGCCAGCACGTAATTGGGCGTCACCGGGATTTTGCCGCCGCCGCCCGGCGCGTCGACCACGTAGGTGGGTACGGCGTAGCCGGAGGTGTGGCCGCGCAGCCCTTCCATGATCTCAATGCCTTTGGCCACGGTGGTGCGCATGTGGCCGGAGCCGGCCACGAGATCGCACTGGTAGAGGTAATACGGCCGTACCCGAATCTTCACCAGGTCATGGACCAGCTTGCGCTGAATGTGCACCGAATCGTTCACCCCGGCCAGCAGCACGCTCTGGTTGCCCAGCGGCACGCCCGCCCGGCTCAACCGGTCCGTCGCCGCCGCCAGTTCCGGCGTGATTTCTTTGGGATGGTTCACGTGGATGTTGATCCACAGCGGGTGATACTTCTGGATCATGTCGCAGAACTCTTCGGTCACGCGCATGGGCAAAAAGACCGGCACCCGTGACCCGATGCGGATAATTTCCAGGTGCGGAATGGCCCGCAGGCGGCCTAGAATCATGTCCAGCAGCTTGGGGGCCAGCACCATCGGGTCGCCGCCGGAGAGCAGCACGTCGCGGATTTGCGGCGTGCGCTCGATATAGTCAATCTGCGCGTCAAACTCGGCGCGGCTAAACGTCTGTGTCGGGTCGCCGACGATGCGGCTGCGTGTGCAGTAGCGCCAGTAGCTGGCGCACTGCGTGGTAATCAGCATCAGCACCCGGTCCGGGTAGCGGTGGACCAGGCCGGGAACCGGCGAATGTTTGTCTTCGGCCAGCGAATCTTCCATCATCGATTCAAACGGGACCATTTCTCGCGCCGTGGGGATGATTTGTTTGCGCACGGGGCAGTTGGGGTCGTCGGGGTCGATCAGGCTGGCGAAGTAGGGCGTGATGTCTACGCGGAACAGACCTTTGGCGCTCAGCGCCTGGCGTTCGGAGTCGGTCAGGTTGATCACTTTTTCCAGTTCGCTGACAGAATTCAGGCGATGGCTCATTTGCCAGCGCCAATCCATCCACTGCTCGTCGGGCACGTCTTGCCAGTAGGGCGCGCGGGTGTAGACGGTTTCGGTGATGGGGTTGGCTGTTTGGGGTTTACTCATGGGAACACTCCTTTTTGGTCGTATGGTGGGTGTGGGAAGATAACAGATTCCGTAAAGTTAAATGCGGGTGAGATTTTACGGGTATCTTGGTCTTTAGACAACGCTGGAAGGAAAAGGTTAACGGATAACCAACGTGAGGTTTGCCGGAAACTGGGCGTGCTGCGGCGGTAGCCGGCCGTTAAGTTGTCCAACGTTTTAGCCAGGTGTCGGTTACCAGATGGGTTTGCATCACCGAGCGGTATAGGGCGTTGGCCGGCGCTTCCGTCGCCGTGGAAAAAACGCGGGTGCAGCCCACCTGTTGCAGCCGCCGCATCCCGGCCACCATCACCGCCTTGCCCAGGCCGCGCCGCCAATGTTCGGCGGCTGTGCCCACCAGCACCGTCACCGCGCTGCGCGTGGTATCGTCGTAGGAGATGGTGCAAAAGGCGGCGATGTCGCCTGCGGCGGTGGCGGCCACCACGTCCAGGTCGCGGCGGTAGAGCGGAACGGATTGGATGTTGCCATACCAGGAATAGTCGCCGTCGTAATTGTCGTCGGGCTCGTCGGCGTGGAAAGCGCGCCAGGAGGCCCAACTGCGGGCGGGATGTTCTGCCGGCGGGCCCATGGAGCGAATCTCGTACCCGGCGGGGACGGGCGCCAGGGGCAGCGGCGCGTCTAAGTCCCGCCGCCAGTGCCAGCCGCCGCCGGCCCGGCGGGTGTAGCCGCGGCCGGTCAGCACTTCCTGGCGCAGGGCGTCATCGGTTAAGACAGGCAGGTAGAGGAACCGTTGGTTAACGGCCGTTCCGCCGGCGTAGCGCTGCTCGGCATAAGCCACCATCTCGTTTTCCAGTTCCGGGGTGCGCCAATGGGGGTGGACGTGCAGGCGAATTTCGTTGTCGCCGAGGGGCAGCAAGACGGCGGCCAGTTGGCCGTCGGCGGTTTCCCAGAGGGTGGTCACCTCCTCCACCGGCCCGCAGCACCGGCAGGTGCCGATCAGATGCCAGCGCCAGTGGTCCAGGCGGGCGACGTGCCAGCTGTGTTCGATACGGCCGTTCAGTTCAAAAACTTCCCGCAAAAAGTTGCGGATGCGCCAGTAGTCGGCTTCGGTTTGGTAAGGGCGTTGGGTGAGTGGGGCGTGGGGCATCCATTTTCCTCCGTTTTCAGCCGGTTCCCGGCCGGGATTTAGAAAATGCCGCAAAGCTACAGACAGATTATAAAACCATTGGTACTATTTTAGGGATGGATCATTCGAAATTGACAGCAGGATAGGAGCACAGGCGTTACGTATGACCAAACCATTCAAAACAGAATCCAGCCAGATCGTCTGGTCTTGCCCCTGGTACAACGTCAGACAGGACAAAATCATCACGCCCGACGGCCGTCCGGGTGTGTATAACGTGGTGCAGGTGCCGGGCGCGGCCTGGATCATCCCGGTGACGCCAGACGGAAATGTTATCCTCATCCGTTCTTACCGATACACCGTGGATGCCTGGTGTTATGAAATCCCTGCGGGCGGCCTGAAGCCTGGTCAAACTTTGGCGGAAACCGCCCGGCAAGAATTGTTGGAGGAGATTGGGGGTGTCGCGGCCTCGCTTGACTATATTGGTCAGTTTTTCACGTCAAACGGCATCAGCAACGAGGCGGCGCATATTTTTCTGGCGACCGGCGTCATGCTTGAGCATGAGCCGACCCCTGAACCAACCGAGGTAATCGAGATTCACGCCAAATCGGTCAGCGAAGTCTTAAGAATGGCGCAAGCGAATGAAATCAGCGACGGGCCATCGGCGCTGGCTTTGTTGTTGTGCGCGGAGCGGCTGCGCAAGATGGCAGGTTAGGGACACGGCCGTTCCCCGCCCTTTGGATAACTGCGGCGAAAATGATAGTATTGCCCGCAAAGACCCTTGTGTGTAAGGAAAAACCTATGCCTCAACAAACCAATTCGCTGCCCGATGAACATGGCAAATTTGGTCCGTATGGCGGCCAGTTTGTGCCCGAAACCTTGATGCCTGCCCTGGCAGAGCTGATCCGCGCTTACGACGAGGCGCGCCAGGACGTAGCCTTTATGGCTGAGTTTGACTATTTGCTGCAAAGTTACGTGGGACGGCCGTCGCCCATCTCCCACGCCCGCCGTCTCAGCCAGCACCTGGGCGGGGCGCAAATCTACCTCAAACGCGAAGACCTTAACCACTCCGGCGCGCACAAAATCAACAACGCCTTGGGCCAGGCGCTGCTGGCACAGCGCATGGGCAAACGGCGCATCGTCGCCGAGACGGGGGCCGGACAGCACGGCGTCGGGTCGGCCACAGCCTGCGCGCTGCTGGGGCTGGAATGCATCGTCTACATGGGCAGCGTAGACATCGCCCGCCAGCAGCCTAACGTGCTGCGCATGAAGCTGCTGGGCGCGACAGTGCGCCCGGTGGAAAGCGGCAGTAAAACGCTCAAAGACGCCATCAACGAGGCCATCCGCGACTGGGTGACCAACGTGGACACCACCCACTACCTGCTCGGCTCGGTCTTGGGACCGCACCCGTATCCGATGATGGTGCGTGATTTCCAGAGTGTGATCGGGCGGGAAGCGCGGCAGCAGATGTTGGACCTGCACGGCCGTTTGCCCGATACCATCATCGCCTGCGTGGGCGGCGGCAGCAACGCCATGGGCATTTTCCACGCCTTCCGCGACGATGAGGACGTGGAGCTGATTGGCGTGGAGGCGGGCGGCGAGGGCATCGCCGGCGGCAAGCATGCGGCTCGTTTTGCCGACCCGCGCGTTTCCCGCCTGGGCGTGCTGCACGGCACCAAGAGCTACGTCATGCAGACGCCCGACGGCCAGATCATGGAAACGCACAGCATCAGCGCCGGGCTGGATTACCCCAGCGTGGGGCCGGAACACGCCCTCCTGCGTGATCAGGAGCGCGCCGGGTACACCTACGCCACGGACGAAGAGGCGCTGGCCGCCTTTCAGACGTTGTCGCAAACCGAGGGCATCATCCCCGCGCTGGAATCGGCCCATGCCGTGGCCGAAGCCATCAAACGCGCGCCGACAATGCGTTCGGATCAGATCATTCTGGTGAATTTGAGCGGGCGGGGAGATAAGGATTTGGACACCGTCATGGGCGCGTTGGCGTTGTAGCGCGGCGTGGGATTGGGGGATTGGCGATTCGAGGCTGGAGACTCCCTAATCCCCAATCCCAGATCCCTAACCTTCAGCCGCCTCTTGCCAGACAGTCTCGAATTCTTCGACGAAGTAATTGGCAAACGCCGGGTCGTGGACGATGAGGATGTTTTCGTCGTTGCGGCGGTTGGCGCTGTCGCTGAAGTTGAAGGAGCCAAAGATCACCGTTTGGCGGTCGATGATGATCACTTTGTGGTGCATGACGCGCGGGTTGCCATCCAGCCGCACCTGGACGTTTGGCGCTCGCGTCGTGTCCATCTTGGGGAAATAGCTAAACCCGCTGTCCGCGCCGACGGTCTCGAAGACGCCGCGCAGGGCGACGCCGGCGTCGGCGCGGCCTAACATCGCCTCGCCGATCTGGTCGTCGGTGAAGGAGAAGGCCATGAAGAGAATTTCGCTCTGCGCGCGGGCCACGGCGCGGGCGATGATGGGGGCAATCTCTTTTTCGGAGCCAAAATAATTTTCGATTTGCACGCCGCCGACGGTGAGCTGTTCGCGGGGCGTGGCGTCGGGCGAATCGGGGCCGAAGAGGCGCTGCACGTACATTTCGTCCATTTCGGCGCTGTAATTCTCGGCCAGGCGGGAGGATTCGATGCGCACCAGGTTGTTGTTGTTGCAGTAGACGCCGTTGGTGGTGTAGTTGAGCGAGCCGGTGTAGACGATACGGCCGTCGATCACCACAAATTTATCGTGCATCAGACCGCTGCGTTTATCTTCCACCACGCTGATGCCGTTGCGCCGCAGCCGGTTGATAGAGGTTTCGCTGGCATTGTCGGTATCGGTGACCACGCGCACGGGCAGGCCGCGCTTCTCCAACTCAATCAGGGCGTTGACGATGGGTTCGGAATTTAGCTCAAAAGCGGCGATGTCCACCTGGTTTTGGGCGCGGAGGATGTCGGCGGCGATGATTTCGTCGACGCCGCCGCTGCGTTCGGCTTCTGGCGGGCAGGTAGGATTGGTGAAGTAAATGTCGTACCAGGCGGCGGAGGATGGCGGCTGCTGGGCAACGGCCGTTACCGTCACCCCAACGCCGGGATCTTCGAGGCCCAAATCGGCGAACAGGTCGCGCCCGATAAAAATGGAGATGGCGGCGATGATGACCAGGGCCAGGGTGCCCAGCCCGACGTTGCGTTTGTTCATTCTTCTTCTTGCTCCCAGGCGATTAGATTATAAAGCTGTGCAAAGACGGCTTCATTATCCCACGCCGGGGGCAAATAGACCAATTGTTCGAGTTTTTCTTGATTTGGCGGTTGGCCGGTGAGGGTGGTGTAGCTGGCGGCCAGTTTTTGCAGCTGCTCGCGGGCGGATTCCGGCGTTGATTGCGGCAGCTGCTGGGTCAACTGCCCGACCTGGCGCAGAACGTGGATGACGGCCGTTACGCCCTCATCCAAAGCTTCGTCGGCGTCGTGGGGCGGCAGAACGGCCGTTTGCCACACCGCCTCCGTCACCCAATCCAGCGCCCAATCCAACAGCCGCTGCGCCTGCTCATCCGTCAGCCCGGCGCGCCAACTGCTGTTTTCCACCAGCTGCTCTTCGGCCAGCCGCCGCCGCTGGCGGAGTATGTCTGTAGAACTGTCCATGACGAAGAGGAGACTGGAGACTAGAGATTGAAGATTGCGCACAGTCTCCAGTCTCTAATCTCTAACCTTTTTCCACCACAAACCCCGTCAATTCCACCAGTTCATCGCCGGTTTGCATCAGGTGATGGGGCAGCCAGGCGACGCCGAACAGTTCCAGGCTGACGTCCTTTTTGTAGGGCGTCACCTTGATTTCGCTGGTGTCGGCGGCGATTTCGGCCCATTTGGCCTTGACCTCGTCGAGCGCGGCGCTCATGTCTTTGGTCATCGCGTCGATTTGCGCCTGGAAATCGGCGATGGCTTCCTTCGATTCCTTGACGTCCTCCTCCGCTTTGGAGGTCATGCGCCGCTTAGTCAGGGAGGAGGAGACGCTGCGTTTGCGGCGGCTGAACAGGCTGAGGAAGGTTTCGGCGTGGGTGGCCAGCTCTTCCTGCTTGCGCTGCGACAGCTCGGCTTCGTCTTCGCGTAGTTCGCGTTCTTCGCGCGTCAGTTTCACTTCGATGGCGTCGATCTTCTTTTCAAACGTCTCTTCCACTTTGTCCAGTTCCGCTTCCAGGCCGGCTTTGGCCGCTTCCTGGCACAAACGGGCAAACTGTTCGTCGCTGACGTCTGGCCCGGCGTAAACCTTGAGGGTTTCGTTGGCTCTGACGACGACTTCCGTGCTGCGATAGGCCCAATCTACGTAATCCTTGTTGAGCGCGGCCAGCAGGCGGGCGTCGGCCAGTGCCCCGGTGAGGTCGGCGAAGCGGGCTTGCGGCAACGGGTCGCGATCCAGCTCGGCCGGGTTTACGGCCGTTACCTCAAACTCCTCCCAGCGCACCAAACCCCGCTCGTCGGGCTCGCGCACCACGGCCGTGCGCTTCACCTCCACGTCCAGGTTATATTTGCGGTTGAGAAAGCGCACGCTCGCCTGGGCCAGCAGCGCCGGCCGGTAAAGCAGGCCCAAAGATTGCGCCGAGGCGGGCAGAGAACGGCCGTCTTTCGCCGCCGCCTTGCTCCAGGTCAGGTTGTTGGGCAAGAAATACTCCGCTACCCGGCTGGGAACTGCCGGGCGGGTGGTGGTGCCGGGAAGAGCGGCGGCTGGGGACTGGGGAGTAGAGATTAGAGACTGGGGACTGGAGACTGGAGATTGGGCGGCGCTGGCTGCCGGCTCTCCACTATCAACTCCCAACTGGCCACTATCAACTGTCTCCCCTGCGCCCGCCAGCTCGTTCAGGGCCGGGATTTGCGCCCGGGTGACGGGGCCGGCCAGGTAGTTCATCGCCCAGCGGGTTTGGAAGAGGGTGGGCTGCTTGTCGTGGACGTTGCGCAGCAGGAAGACGCGCTTGCCGATGGCCGAAATGAGGTTGTCGTAGGTCTTGCGATCCAGCCCGCCCGGCGTGGCCGAGGCCAGGCCGTCCAGCAGGCGCTGCTTGTCCTGGTCGGTGCCCAGTTTGCCGATAAACCAGGTCCCGGCGTTGGACAGCGCTTTGTAGTCTACGTCCACGGGATTTTGCGTCGCCAGGACCAATCCCACGCCGAAGGCGCGCGCCTGCTTCAGCATGCGCAGCATCGGTTCTTTGGAGGGCGGGTTGCCGATGGGCGGCAGGTAACCAAAAATTTCGTCGAAGTAGACCAGGGCGCGCAGGCTGGTGGTGCCGCTTTGGGCGCGCATCCACGATTCCACGGCCGAATAGAGCAGGGTGACGAAGAACATGCGCTCGGCTTCGGGCAGGTGGGCGATGTAGAAGATGGTGTGGCGCGGACGGCCGTTAGCATCATACAAGAAACGGGCCACGTCCAACGGCTCGCCCTCGATCCAGGCCTGAAAAGCCGGGGCGGCCAGGATGTTGTTCAGCAGCATGGCCAGGTCGAAGCGCTCTTTTTCGGGGAAGAAGCGGTTGACGTCGAAAACGCCCAGTTTGGCGAAGGGTGGCGACTGCGTTTGCATGATCAGTTCGCCCAGGTCCAGGTCTTGCCCCTGGCTCCAGGCGGTCTCGAAGATGTTGGCCAGCAATATGTGCTCGCGGGAGCGCACCGGGTCGATGTCTTTGAGGCCGATCAGCCCCAGCAAGGCGGTGACGGTGCCGGAGATTTGCTCGCGCAGCAGCTCTTTGTTCTGCTCCCAGGGGATGGCCGGCGCTTTGAGCGAGGCCAGGATGCTGACAGGCAGCCCGGCGTCGGAGCCGGGGGTGTAAACGGCGAAGCGCACGCTGTCTTTGAGGGCTTGCAGGCGGTCGGGTTGGATGTCCCATTGGTTGAGGCCGCTGCGCCAGAGAACGGCCGTTTCCTCCGCCGCCTCTTCTACCGTTTTGCCATCACGCCGGGCCTGGTCGGCATTGATCCAGGGTTGAAAGTCTGACGGCAGCAGGTCGGGAAAGTGCAGCAGGGCGTTGGTGATGTCGCCTTTGGGGTCGATCATCAGCGAGGGGATGTTGTTCAGGGCGGCTTCTTCCAGCAAATCCAGGCAGAGGCCGGTTTTGCCGGAGCCGGTCATGCCCACCACGACGGCGTGGGTGGTCAGGTCGGCCGGGTCGTAGAGCAGGGGGTCGCTGCCGGTCTCGCCGGCCTGGGCATCGTGAATGCGTCCGAGGTAAAAATTGCCTTTGGTATCTATCATGGGCCAGTCCTCCGTCGCTTAGTCTAGCAAAAAACGGCCGTGGCTGCTACAGAAGAATCGCGCCATGCCTCACAAAACCGCCCCCTTGGTCCGGGCCGAGGGCATGATTTTTGCGCCAACTGCCCCCTCGGTCCGGGCCGAGGGCATGATTTTTGCGCCAACCGCCCCCTTGGTCCGGGCCGAGGGCATGATTTTTTCGCCAACTGCCCCTTGGTCCTTACCAAAATTCGAAAGACGGCCGTGGCCCTTTTCTTGCAGCCGCCGAGCGGGTAAACTTGGGGCAAAGGGGAATGTATGTCTTCTAGAGTAGAAAACGGCAAAAATGGCGCGGTTCATCTTCAGATGGTTGATGATTCGTTCCCGCGTGAAACGGCCGTCCCCGCCACGCCCGGTCTGCCTACCCGCTCCCTGAAAGAACTGACCGAAGGCTGCCCCTACTTTGGCTCCGCCGAAGACCCGGCGACACGTTATTTGTTTGCCTCGCCGGCGGGCGTCTGCTACCGGGCTGAACCGTCTGCGCTGGTTTCTCTGGCGCAGCAGCAGGCGTTTTGCCTGACGGCGCAGCACACAGAATGTCCGGTATTTCGGCGCACCGAAGCCGGTCCCTTGCCTGCCGATCTGCACGCCGAAGCGGAAAACGGCCGTTCTCCCGGCGGCAAGCGTGTGGGCGTCATGGCGGCGGTGGTGGTATTGGTCCTGTTAACGGCCGTTACCCTCTTTTTCTGGAACGCAAGCCGGGGGCCAACGACCGCAGAATCCCCTGCCGCCGTGGTTGTCGTGCCCTCTCCCACAGCCACTGCCGCCAGCACAGCCACAGAAGCGGCTTCGCCTGTGCCGGAAGCGGCGTTTGTCGCTCCGGCAACGGCCGTGCCCACCGCTACCCTGACCACCGCGCCCACAAACACGGCTGCACCGCTGCCCACCGCCACCTCGTCGCCAACGGCCGTGCCGTCGCCCACATTGCCGGCCACTTTTACCCCGGCGCCCACGGCCCAACCAACCTTGCCGCCAACGGCCGTGCCGCTGCTCGTGGTCAACGTGCCCACGCTCAACGTGCGCCAGGGACCGGGCACCGACTACCCGCTAATCGGCGCTGTTACCCAGAGCGAAGAGTACGAGATCACTGGTCAATCTTTCAACGGTTCGTGGTGGCAGATTTGCTGCGTGGCCGGCGAGCCGGGCTGGGTCATCGGCGAAGCTGTGACGGTAACCGGCGACATCGCCAACGTCCCTACTGTCCGGGTGGCTCCGGCCACAGAAACGGGCGAACCGTAGTCGGCGGCGCTTAACCCCCCAATTTTCTGGCGAAAACTTGATCGTAATCCACCTGCCAGGGCAGGGTTTTGATGTCCGTAAAGCCCAGGCCGGCCAGCAGCGCCTCGAATTGGTCGCTGTCCCGGTAGCGGCCGACGAAGGTTTGCGCTTCCCAGCCGCGCCGCCGCGTAACCATCAGGCTGCCGCCGGGCTGCAAGACGCGGGCCATCTCGCGCAGAGCAGCTTCATCGGAGGGGAAAAATTCCAACGCTTCCAGGCAGGTGAGGCCGTGAAAGGTGTTGGCGGGGAAGGGCAGGGGCACGGCCGTTCCGCCCACCAGCGCCGCCCGATGCCCATACGGCCGCAGCTTGGCGGCGGCGATGGCCAACATTTTGCGCGACGGTTCCAGGGCGACGACACGGCCGTTAAAGGTCGGCTCGGCCAGCAAAAAGTAGGGCAGCCGGCCTGTGCCGGCGGCCACGTCCAAAATGAGGGGTGCAGGATGGCGGGGCAGGTGTTTGAGAAACGGCCGTATCACAAACAAACGCTCAGCGTCTTCCTCAAACTGTTTGATGCCGTCATACTTTTGGGCGGTCAGGTCATACATCCACACCACCGCCCGCCGCCCCAGATAGACGCCCTCCGTGATGACCAGCAGCCAATAGGCCAGCGCGCCCAGCGCCGCCAATACCATGAGAAGAAGGAAAATCCAAATCAGTGTCATGAAGAAGTGATCAGGTGTTCAGGTGTTTGGGTATTCAGATGGTCCGATTTTCTGTCATATTGGCGTGGAGTCAAGGGATGGTGTCGTCGGGGATTTCCGCTTCCTGGTAGAAAATCCGTGCTATAATCCAACGACGATTTTAGCCCTTACACATACGGATTCGTTTTATGCCTACAACTTACGTCATCGTGGACGTGGAAACCACCGGCCTGGACCCGCAGCGCGACGCCATCATCGAAGTGGCGGCCATCACCCTGCGCGACCACGACATCCTGGACGAATTTACCTCGCTGGTCAACCCACACCGCGAAATTCCCGCTTTTATCACCAGCATGACCGGCATCACCACCGAGATGGTGGCCGACGCGCCCACCATGTTTACCGTGCGCACGCGGCTGCGCGGCGTGCTGGGCGACAACGTGCTGGTGGGCCACAACGTCGATTTTGACCTGGGCTTCCTAAACGAGGAACGCCTGGGCGTGGGCAATCACCGCATCGACACTATCACCCTGGCCTCCATTTTGGTGCCCGAAGCGGGGCGGTACGATTTGGAATCGCTGGTCCATTACCTGAATTTGCCCGACCCCAACGGCGGGCAAACCCACCGCGCCCACGACGACGCCGAGCAAACGGTGGAACTGTTCCTGGCGCTGCGCGAACGGGCGCTGGCGCTGGAATTGTGGCAGTTGGAGGAGATTGTGCAGGCCGGACGGCGCATCGCCTGGCCGGAGACGCTCTTTTTTGAGGAGGTGCTGGCGGAAAAGGCGCGGTCGGCGTTTAGCGACGGCCGTTCCCGCCCGGCCGGGCAGCGGCTGCCTGACCTCTTCCATCCCGAAAAACCCACCGGGCAAATCCCTGTGCCTTCCGAGAAAATTAAGCCGCTGGACGTGGGCCTGATCGCCGGCATGTTGGAGCCGGGCGGCCATTTCAGCCAGCTCTTCCCCGATTTTGAGTATCGCCCGCAGCAGGTGGAAATGATGGCGGCCGTGGCCGACGCCTTTAACGACGGCACCCACACGCTGGTGGAAGCGGGCACAGGCACGGGCAAAAGCATGGCCTACCTGCTGCCGGCGGCGTTCTGGGCGGTGGAAAACGGCCGTCGCGTGGTTGTCTCCACCAATACCATCAACCTGCAAGATCAGCTTATCAACAAAGATTTACCGGAACTGCGGCGCGTGCTGCCCTTTGAACTGCGCGCCGCTATCCGCAAAGGGCGCAGCAACTACCTGTGTACGCGCCTCTTCCAGCAAATGCGCCACAACGGCCCCAGCAGCGCCGACGACATGGTGCTGTATGCCCGCATTTTGCTCTGGCTGCCGCACAGCCAGACCGGCGACGTGGGCGAGATTGTGCTGCGCACGCCCGGCGAACGGCAGGCCTGGGCGCGCCTGAATGGCGAAAACAAGGTGTGCGCGTCCGAGCACTGCGCCCAGGCGCGCTGCCCGCTGCACATCGCCCGGATGCGCGCCGAGCAGGCCCACATCGTCATCGTTAACCATTCGCTGCTGCTGGCGGACATGGCCAGCGAGAACCACATCCTGCCCGCTTTTGTGGATTTGATCATCGACGAGGCGCACCATTTGGAAACGGCCGTTACCGACGGCCTCAGTTTCCGCGCCGACAAACGATTCCTGGAAGCCGTGCTGGACGACATCACCAAGCCCAATACCAGCCTGGTGGGGCAGGTGCAGACGCGCATGCGCAGCCGCTTGCCGCGCGAACTGTACGCGCCGCTGGAGACCTACATCGACGGCATGCGCCGCGAGGCGCAGGACGCCGCCTTCCGCCTGGATGATTTTTTCGCCACGCTCGGCTACTTTTTGAAAGATTTTGTCAATCGTCGCAGCCAGTTTGCCGAACAAATTCGCCTGACAACGGCCGTGCGCGCCCAGCCCGACTACAGCGAGGTGGAGATCGCCTGGGACAACCTGAACAAACATCTCAAAAATCTGGTCACCGGCTTTGGCAAGCTGGCCGAGGGGCTGGGCGAGCACATCTATAATTTTGACATTGAGGATGGCGAAGATTTACAGCGCGCGTTGATGGGGAACGGCCGTGACCTGGAAGAAACGCGGCAAAACCTGGACCAGATCATCCTGGCTCCCCGCGAAGACATGATTTACTGGGCCGAAGTGTTTAAAGATCGCCTGTCGCTGCACGCTGCACCGCTGCACGTTGGGCCGCTGGTAGAAAAGCACATCTTCGGCGCGCTGGAAACCGTCGTTCTGACCTCGGCCACCATGCGCACGGCTGGCGCGGGCGTCTGGGACGAAGCCGACTTTTCCTATTTGCGCCAGCGCTTGCACGCCCACGACACGCTGCAACTGGCTGTCGGTTCCCCATTCGATTACGAAAATGCTGTGCTGCTCTACCTGGCCACCGACATGCCGGAACCCAATCAACCCGGCTACCAGCGTTATCTGGAAAGCGCCATCATCGATGTGGCCCAAGCATTGGGCGGTCGCACGATGGTGCTGTTTACGGCGTATGGCCAGCTTAACCAGACGGCGCAGGCCATCGAAGGCCCGCTGGCCGACGCAGGCATCGCCACGCTGGTGCAGGGGCGCAGCATGTCGCGCCAGCAGATGATGGAGCAGTTTAAGCTGGAAGGCAGCCGCGCGGTGCTGCTGGGTACGCGTTCATTTTGGGAAGGTGTAGACATCCCCGGCGCGGCGCTGCAATGCGTGATCATCGCCAAGCTGCCGTTTGACGTGCCCTCCGACCCGATTTTTGCCGCCCGCTCTGAGACGTTCGACAATGCCTTCTTCGAGTATTCGGTGCCGGAAGCTGTGCTGCGCTTCCGCCAGGGGTTTGGCCGCCTGATCCGGCGCGGCACGGACGAAGGCGTGGTGGCTGTACTGGACAAGCGGGTGCTGACAAAGCGGTATGGACAAATGTTTCTGGATTCGCTGCCGCCCTGCACAGTGCTGCGCCAGCGCACGGATCGCCTGGGCGAGCTGACTTTGCGCTGGCTAAATCGGGAGCGTTGAAAGGCGAGTTGTCAGAAATTCGCGCCAAGATATGGGCATGCTTCACCATCTATGATTTGACGACTTTTTTGTAAAACAATCAGTCGTATGCTTGATTGTTTTTGAGAGAATCCCCAGTTCATGAGAATAGGCAATTAGTCCTATTCCCAAAAGTACGACAAAGCGACCACAATTAGGAAAAAGTACTTTATTTTCTTCTTAGCTACAGGAGGTTTCCCCATGAGATTTTATCGTTCACGCTTGTTGATCGGGCTAACGGCCGTGCTCGCTCTAATTCTGCTTTTGGCCGCATGTGGCGGGGGCGAAGAACCCACGCCAACGCCCGCACCGCCGCCCCCGACGGATGTGCCGGCTCCTACCGATACGCCCGAACCGCC
>Ga0116151_10002511_pt1 | contig 16851 bp, 14 predicted proteins | sample AD_UKC117_MetaG_FD_89893 | JGI IMG/M metagenome (GOLD analysis project Ga0116151, IMG submission 89893) | Active sludge microbial communities of municipal wastewater-treating anaerobic digesters from Hong Kong - AD_UKC117_MetaG | ecosystem: Engineered > Bioreactor > Anaerobic > Digestate...
CTATGTCCTCAGCGCGCTCGACGTGGCGCCGACGAGCACCAGCCGGTTCGCAGCGCTGCTGCACGAAGAGTGTGCGGTGGCGCTTGACCACCTCGTCGCGGCCCAGCAGGACGACGGCGGCTGGCCGCTGACCTGGAGCTGGGCCGAGACGGATCCGACGGCCTGGGCGCTGGCGGAGCGGGAGTGGCGGGGGATCGTGACCCTCGAGAGCGTGCTGCGGCTGCGGGCGCACGGCCGGCTCGGCTGAGCGCTGGGTAGAGGTATTCCGCGGGGTCCTGGACCGGGGGCAATACCTCCACCCGGGTGAGTGGGGCGCGGTCAGAGGTCAGCGGTCAGCGTGTGGGGCGTAGCCGGACAGCGAGGGCCCGCCACCCGATGAGGAGGGCCGCGAGCACCAGCCCGGCGACGACGACGAACGACGGCGCGGTGCCCTGCCCGGTCACGGCCCGCAGCAGCATCCCTCCCACCAGGGTGACCAGCCACAGGGTGATGCCTCGCCCGGTGCTGTCCGGCCAGCCGCCGGACCGCCACCGCACCACCGCCCAGCCGAGGGCCGCCCCGACGAGGAACGGCCAGGCGGTGCTGAGGGCGCCGATGACGGGATTCTCCTCGGCGTGACTGGCCCGGCCGATGGCCGCGAAGACGACGACGAGCAGCGCGTCCACGCCGGCGGCGAGAGCGGGCGGCATACCGAGGTGGGCTGGGCCCGGGCGAGGGCGCACCGGAGCGCTCACGAGGTGGCGACGAGAAGCTCGTCGAAGGGCAGTCGGGGCTGCGGCGGGGCATGCGTGGGGTCCACACCCTCGAAGAGCTTGGACACCGACTTGCCGGCATGGATCCGGGCGATCGCCTCGGCAAACAGCTCGGCGACCGAGCGCACCTCGAGCTCCGGCCAGTCGGCCGGCCGGGGCACCGTGTCGGTGGTGACGACCTCGGTGATCATCGGGTGGTCGCGCAGCCGGTGGACGGCCGAGCCGGTGAACAGTCCGTGCGTACAGGCCACCGACGCCTGCGTGCAGCCGGCGTCGGCCAACCGCTCCATGAGCTCGACGATCGAGCCGCCGGTGGCGATCTCGTCGTCGAGGACGATCGCCCGCTTGCCATGCACGTCGCCGACGATCGCGTCGATGACGACCTTGTCGTCGGCCTTGCGCTGCTTGCTGCCCGCGGCGACCGGCAGGTTAAGCAGGCGCGCGAAGAGGGTGGCGGTCTTGGCGTTGCCGAGGTCGGGCGAGACGACGATGTGGCCGGACAGGTCACGGCTGCGGTAGTGGTCGGCGAGCACCCCGATGGCCGTGAGGTGGTCGACCGGCACCGAGAAGAAGCCGTGCACCTGCGGCGCGTGCAGGGCCATCGTCAGCACCCGGGTCACACCGGCGGTCTTGAGCAGGTCGGCGACCAGCCGGCCGCCGAGGCTGATCCGCGAGGCGTCCTTCTTGTCCGAGCGGGCATAGGCGTAATGCGGCATCACGGCGGTGATCGAGGCCGCCGACGCCCCCCGCGCCGCGTCGATCATGAGCAGCAGCTCCATGAGGTGCTCTTGGGTGGGCGGCACGAGCGGCTGGATGAGGTAGACGTCGCGCTGGCGGACGTTGGCCAGCAGCTGCGCCTGCAGGCAGTCGTTGCTGAACCGCTTGAGGTCGACTCCGGAGAGCCGCACGCCGAGGTGACTGCAGATCCGCTCGGCGAGCGCCTGATGCGCGCTGCCGGAGAAGACGACGACGTCGGACACGGGGTCCCTTCCGGTCGTGGACGGCGGTGTGCGGTCAGCCTACTCGTGCCACTGCGTGGCCGTGGGGGAGCCGGCCGGGTGCAGGTGCCGGTGCAGCTCGGTGACCAGCTCGAGGGTCGCCTGGCGCCCGATGAGGGTCATCCCGGGGAAGCTCGCGAAGCCGTGCACGGCACCGAGGTAGTTGGTGACCCGGGTGGGCACGCCGGCGGCGGTGAGCCGCGCGGCATACGCGAGTCCCTCGTCGCGGAGCGGATCGAGGTCGGCGGTCTGCACGAGCGCCGGCGGCAGGCCGCGCAGGCTCTCGCGCCAATAGGGCGAGATGCTCGGGTCGCGCGGCGAGAGCTGCGGGTCGGGGCCGAAGTAGTGCCGGAGGAAGGCCTCGATCTTGGCCTGGGTGAGCACCGGGGCGTTGGCGTGCTCGCGGACCAGCATCGACATGGACAGGTCGACGCCGGGGTAGATGAGCGCCTGGTGGGCGATCGCCGGGCCGCCGTCGTCGAGCGCGGCGTGGCAGACCAGCGCCGCGAGGTTGCCGCCGGCCGAGTCGCCGCACACCGCGATCCGCGTCGGGTCGCCGCCGAGCCGCGCGGCGCCCTCGTCAGCCAGCCAGCGGGTCGCATCGACGGCGTCGTGGACCGCCGTGGGCGCGCGATGCTCGGGCGCCATCCGGTAGTCCACCGACACGACGAGCGCCTCGGCCCGCGCGGCGATGGTCGCGCACAGGGGGTCGTACATCCGGGTGTTGCCGAGCACCCAGCCGCCGCCGTGGAAGAACACCACGACCGGGTATGCCGCGGGCGCGCCGCGGGCGGCGCCCGAGGGCTGGCCGCCGGTCCGGCCGCTGGGCAGGTAGGTCCGCACCTGTCGGCCGACCCCGTCGCGGGTGGTGAACCACGCGTCGCCGATCCGCACGTCGCGGGGCACTGCTCCGGTGATCCAGGTGAACGGTCGGCGCAGCGGAGCGGTGAAGGCCCGGGAGCGCTGGATCTCGGCGAGGTCCATGTCGATGATCGAACCCCGCACTCCGCGATCGAGCAGGGTGGTGAACAGTCGGGTTCGCAGCGGCAGCCAGGCCATGGGCTCAGTCTGCCAAGACCGCCTGGACCGGACGGGGTAAGGCCGGTGCCGGTGTCGGATGCAGGTGGCGGCGCAGCTCGGTGACGAGCTCGAGCCGAGCCTGGTCTCCGACGACGGTGGCGCCGGGGAAGGACATGAAGCCGTGCACTGTGCGCAGGTAGTTCGTGGCCCGCACGGGGACGCCGGCAGCGCGCAAGCGCTCGGCATAGCCCAGGCCCTCGTCGCGCAGCGGGTCGAGGTCGGCGGTCTGCACCAGCGCGGGCGGCAGCCCGGCGAGGTCGACCCGCCAGACGGGTGAGACGAGCGGGTCGTCCGGCGCCAAGCCGCTGGAGTCGAGGTAGTGCCGCGAGAAGACCTCGATCTTGCGCGCGTCGAGCACCGGCGCGCGGGCATGCTCCCGGGCCGACGGATAGGAGCGGGTGGCGTCGGTCGCGGGATAGAGCAGCGCCTGGTGAGCGATGGGCGGGCCGCCGGCGTCGAGGAGCACCTGGGTGGCCACCGCCGCGATGCCGCCGCCGGCGCTGTCGCCGCAGACCGCGATGCGCGTCGGCTCGCCGCCCAGCCGGGCCGCCTCGGCGTGCACCCAGCGCACCCCGTCGATCGCGTCGTGGGCCGCTCGCGGCGCGCGGTGCTCCGGCGCCATCCGATAGTCGACCGACACGACGAGCGCCGACACCTGCTCGGCGAGGAAGCTGCACAGCGGGTCGTAGAGCCGGGTGTTGCCCAGCACGTAGCCACCACCGTGGAAGAACACCACCATCGGGTATGCCGCCCGCTCGCCGCCGGCCGCCGGCTCGCCGCCGGCCGCCGGCGCGCCGCCGGCCGCCGGCGCGCCGTCCGCCGTGGTCGCCGGCGGCCCGGTGGGCGTGTAGATCCGCACCCCCACCCGGCCGCCGTCGCGGGCCTCGAAGGAGTCCTCGGTGACGGCGACCTGGCGGGAGAGCCGGCCGGTGATCCAGGTGTGCGGCCACCGCTGCGGCGGCACCCACGCGCGAGCTCGGGCGATGCCGGCCTCGTCGAGCCCGATGATCGAGTGCGCCCCGAAGCGATCCATGACCGCGGCGAACACCGCTGTCCGCAAAGGCAGCTCGGCCGCGACCGGCACGACGTGCGGGCGGGCGGCCCGCGGCATACCGGATCGACGCAGGCGGCTCACCGCCTGCCGGGGAGCGTTCGCGATCCTCGCCATCGACCCAGTGTGCCCGGAACAGGGCTGTGCCGCAGACCTTTCGGTCACGAGTGCAGCGGCGCCTCCGACGTCGGCTGCTGGACCAGCCAGTCGCGCACCTCGGGCAGGTCCTGCAGGTGCTCCTCGATGTAGGCCTCGTGCCGGGCGAGCTGCTCCTGGCACCAGGCCTTGAGGTCGGCGCTGCCCCGCGGCTTGCGCGGCGAGTTGTTGATCGCGTCCATGACGAGGTGGTAGCGGCTCGCCTGGTTGCGCACGACCATGTCGAACGGCGTTGTCGTCGTGCCCTGCTCGATGAATCCGCGGCAGTGGAAGCGGTCGGCGTCGGGCCGGCCGTGGACGAGCTGGTGGATCGCGCCCGGGTAGCCGTGGAAGCTGAACACGACGTGCTGGGTGTCGGTGAACAGCTCGCTGAACTGCACGTCGGACATGCCGTTGGGGTGGTCCTTCGGTCGCGCGATCGACATGAGGTTGACGACGTTGACGACCCGGACCCGCAGGCCGGGCAGCCGCTCGCGCAGGATCTCGGCGGCGGCCACCGTCTCCATCGTCACGACGTCGCCAGCACAGGCGAGGACGATGTCCGGCAGCCGATCCTCGGCCGGGTCGTCGCCCTCGGTGCCGGCCCAGTCCCAGATCGACGCCCCGCGCCGGCAGTGCTCGTGGGCCTGCTCGAGGGTGAGCCACTGCAGCTGCGGCTGCTTGTCCTGGACGATGAGGTTGACCTTGGACCGGCTGCGCAGGCAGTGCTCGGACACCGACAGCAGGCAGTTGGCGTCCGGCGGCAGGTAGATCCGCGCGACGTCGCCGCGGTGCTGCAGGACGTTGGTGATCAGCCCGGGGCCCTGGTGGCTGAAGCCGTTGTGGTCGTTGCGCCACGCCGTGGAGGTGAGCAGCACGTTGAGGCTGGGCACGTCGGCGCGCCAGGACAGGTGATGGGCCTCCTCGAGCCACTTGGCGTGCTGGATGGTCTGGCTCGCGCTCACCATGGCGAAGGCCTCGTAGGTGGCGAACAGGCCATGCCGACCGGTGAGGGTGTAGCCCTCCAGCCAGCCGTGGCACGAATGCTCCGAGAGAACCTCCATGACCCGGCCGTCGCGGGAGAGCTTGACGTCGTCGGGCGTGACCCGCTCCATGGTCGCCCGGTCGGAGACCTCGAAGACCGCGCCGAGCCGGTTGGAGTTGGTCTCGTCCGGGCAGAACAGCCGGAAGGAGTGCGGGTTGCGGGTGTAGACGTCGCGCAGCAGCGCGCCGAGCGAGCGGGTCGACTCCGCGCGGGTGGCGCCGGGCCGCTCGACCGCGACCTCGTAGTCCCCGAGCTCGGGCAGGTCGAGGTCGACGGTGAGCAGACCGCCGTTGGCATAGGGGCTGGCGGTCATCCGCTTGTCGCCGATCGGGTTGTGCGACAGCACGATCGGGGTCGGAGCGCCGTGCTCGTCGAAGAGCTCGTCGGGGCGGTAGGTGCGCAGCCAGTCCTCGAGCTGGGCCAGGTGCTCGGGGCTGTCCTTGACGCCCGAGAGCGGCACCTGGTGGGCCCGCCAGGTGCCCTCGACGACGACGCCGTCGACCTCGTGCGGGCCGGTCCAACCCTTGGGGGAGCGCAGCACGAGGACCGGCCAGCGCGGGCGCGGCAGGGCGGCATACTCCTCGTCGGAGAGCTCGGGGTTGCGCCAGGTCGCCTGGATCTCACGGATCGAGCGGTATGCCGCGGCCAGCGCCTCCGCGAAGCGCTCGTGCATGCCGGGCAGGTCGCTGCCCTCGACCTCGATCGGCTCCCAGCCGTGCCCGCGGAGCAGGTCGCGGACCTCGGCCGGGTCCTTGCGGGCCAGCACGGTGGGGCCGGCGATCTTGGCGCCATTGAGGTGCAGCACCGGCAGCACGGCGCCGTCGCGGCGCGGGTTGAGGAACGAGACGCCCTTCCACGAGCCCTCGAGCGGGCCGGTCTCGGCCTCGCCGTCGCCGACGACGGTCAGCGCGAGCAGGTCGGGGTGGTCGAAGACGGCGCCGAAGGCGTGGATGAGCGCGTAGCCGAGCTCGCCGCCCTCGTGGATCGAGCCGGGGGTGGTCACCGACGCGTGCGAGGGGATGCCGCCGGGTGCCGAGAACTGGCGGAAGAGGCGGGTGAGCCCCTCGGTGTCGAGCGTCACCTCGGGGAAGAGGTCGGAATAGACGCCCTCGAGGTATGCCGCGGCGACCAGAGCGGGGCCGCCGTGGCCCGGGCCGGCGAGATAGACGACGTCCTGACCGGTATGCCGGATGAGCCGGGTGGCGTGCGCGTAGACGAAGGCGAGGCCGGGCGAGGTGCCCCAGTGGCCGAGCAGTCGCGGCTTGATGTCGTCGGCCGAGAGCTCTTGGCGCAGCAGGGGATTCGACTGCAGGTAGATCTGGCCGACGGTGAGGTAGTTCGCCGCCCGCCACCACGCGTCGAGCGCGGCGAGCTCGTCGCCGTCGATGCGGGCGAGCCGCTCGCTCAGCTCGGGGGAGAGCGGGCCGGTCGGCGCCGGGGTCGGGTAGGGGGACGTGGAGGCCGAGGTCTCGGTGGAGGTCACGTCCTCATCCTCTGCCGCGGGGGCGCGGCATACCAAGTCGGCGGGGCTCGGGACGAGTGAACATCGGGTGACCTCCGCGAGGGGCCGCATAGGGTTGGGGACATGGGTGTGCGGCGGGTCATGGGGATCGAGACGGAATACGGCATCTCGGTGCCCGGCGACCCGACCGCCAACCCGATGATGCTCTCGGGGCAGGTCGTCACCGCCTATGCGCGGGCGCACGGCCTGCACACCGGGCGGGGGGCGTGGGACTACGCCGACGAGGCGCCGCTGCGTGACGCGCGCGGCTGGGAGCTCGGGCGCGGCTACGCCGACCCGAGCCAGCTCACCGACGTCGAGGACCCGACGATGGCCAACGTCGTGCTCACCAACGGCGCCCGCTTCTACGTCGACCACGCCCACCCCGAGTACTCCAGCCCCGAGGTCACCACGCCCCGTGCAGCCGTCACCTGGGACCGGGCCGGCGACCTGGTGATGCGCGAGGCGGCCCAGCTGCTCAGCCCCGACCCGGCCCGGCCGGCCGTCGCGCTCTACAAGAACAACGCCGACGGCAAGGGCAGCTCCTACGGCACCCACGAGAACTACCTCATGCGCCGCGAGACGGCCTTCGCCGACATCGTCCGCGGTCTCACCCCGTTCTTCGTCACCCGTCAGGTCATCTGCGGCGCCGGCCGGGTCGGCATCGGGGTCGACTCGCGCACCGCGGGCTACCAGATCAGCCAGCGCGCCGACTTCTTCGAGACCGAGGTCGGCCTCGAGACCACCCTCAAGCGGCCGATCATCAACACCCGCGACGAGCCGCACGCGCAGGCCGACCTCTACCGCCGCCTGCACGTCATCATCGGCGACGCGAACCAGTGCGACGTCGCCAACCTGCTCAAGACCGGCACCACGTCGCTGGTCCTCGCGGTCATCGAGGACGGGGCGATGCCGCGCGACCTCATGGTGACCAACCCGGTGTCCTGCCTGCACGCCGTCTCGCACGACCCGACGCTCACCCACCTGCTCACCCTGCGCGACGGGCGCACCCTCACCGCGCTGGAGCTGCAGTGGGCCTACCACGACGCGGTCGCGGCATACCTGCGCGATCGCGGGCACGCCGGTGCCGACGAGGCCGGTGACCCGGACACCGCCGAGGTGATGCGGCTGTGGGCCGACGTGCTCACCCGGCTGGGCCGCGACCCGATGTCGTGCGCGGCGGACATCGACTGGGTCGCCAAGCTGCGGCTGCTGCAGGCCTATCGCGATCGGGACGGGCTCGCCTGGACCGAGCCGCGACTGGCCGCGCTGGACATCCAGTGGAGCGACGTCAACCCGGCCAAGAGCGTCTTCGGCAAGCTCAAGGCGGCCGGCAAGGTCACCGAGCTCGTGTCGGAGGAGGCGGTGCGGGCGGCGGTGACCAGCCCGCCGGAGGACACGCGCGCGTGGTTCCGGGGGCAGTGCCTGAGCCGGTATGCCGCGGCCGTCGTCTCCGCGTCGTGGGACTCGCTCATCTTCGAGGTGCCGGGCCGGACCTCGCTGCAGCGGATCCCGATGCTCGAGCCGACCCGGGGCACCCGCGCCCAGCTCCAGGAGCTGCTCGACCGCAGCCCCGACGTGGCGACCCTGCTCGCCGAGCTCGACACGCCCTCCTGAGCCGCGTGCGAGGAGGCGTCCGGCCCGGCGGTGGAGGCATCCGTCGGCGGGGCACGACGGATGCGAACCGGACGGCCGAAGCCGCTGTCCGGCCGGGGCATTAGGTTGGGGACAGCAAGCCCGCACAAAGGAGGGGCCAGATGGCCAGCCAGGAGCAGAGCCGACCGCAGCGCCGCGAGGGCGACCCCGACGGCGCACCCGACGCCGCGCCGGCGCCCGGTGGTGCGTCGACCAACGTCAGTGACTCAGACATCGACAGCGTGCTCGACGAGATCGACGACGTCCTGGAGACCAACGCCGAGGAGTTCGTGCGCAGCTTCGTCCAGAAGGGCGGGCAGTGACCCACCCCGCGCCCGGCGCGGCAGGTGCGGCGCGCGACGGGCGGCTGCCCGCGGCATACCTGAGCCCGGGCACGGCGTCGTTCACCGACTTCGTCTCCGGGGTGGCGCCCGAGCTGCTGCCGGGGCGGCGGTCGCTGCCGGCCGGCATGTCGCTCGAGGCGCCGCACGGCACGACCATCGTCTGCCTCGAGCACGAGGGCGGGGTGGTGATGGCGGGGGACCGGCGCGCGACGATGGGCAACCTGATCGCCAACCGGGACATGGAGAAGGTCTATGCCGCCGACGAGTACTCGGTCGTGGGGATCGCCGGCACGGCGGGCATCGCGATCGAGCTGGTCAAGCTCTACCAGGTCGAGCTCGAGCACTACGAGAAGATCGAGGGCGCGATCATGAGCATCGAGGGCAAGGCCAACCGGCTGGCCACGATGATTCGCGGCAACCTCGGGATGGCGATGCAGGGGCTGTCGGTGGTGCCGCTGTTCGCGGGCTACGACCTCGACGAGGGACGTGGCCGGATCTTCTCCTACGACGTCACCGGGGGCTGCTACCCCGAGGCGGACCATCACGCGATCGGGTCGGGGTCGATGTTCGCCCGCGGGTCGCTGAAGAAGATCTGGCGGCCCGGGCTGAGCGAGGCGGACGCGGTGCGGGCGGCGGTGGAGTCGCTCTACGACGCGGCCGACGACGACTCGGCCACCGGCGGGCCGGACGTGGGGCGGCGGATCTGGCCGACCTTGGCAGTGATCGATCGGGAGGGCGTGCGCTTCCTGGCCGACGACGAGCTGGGCACGGTCGTCGAGCGGATCGTCGCGGATCGGCGGGGGAACCCGGGAGGCGCGCGATGAGCCGACCAGCGGGCAGGAGGCGCGATGAGCGCCGACCAGCGGGCAGGAGGCGCGCGATGAGCGCCGACCAGCGGGCAGGAGGCGCGCGATGAGCATGCCGTTCTACGTCAGCCCCGAGCAGCTGATGAAGGACAAGGCCGACTATGCCCGCAAGGGGATCAGTCGGGGCCGGTCCGTCGTCGTGCTCCAGTACGACCGAGGCATCGCGTTCGTCGCGGAGAACCCGCAGAGCCTGCGCAAGATCAGCGAGATCTACGACCGGATCGCGTTTGCGGCGGTCGGGATGTACTACGAGTTCGAGAACCTGCGGGTCGCTGGCATCCGGTATGCCGACCTCCGCGGCTACTCGTACGACCGGTCCGACGTCACCGCTCGTGGCTTGGCCAATGCCTATGCGCAGACGCTGGGCACGGTCTTCACGACCGAGACCAAGCCCTACGAGATCGAGCTGTGCGTCGCCGAGGTGGGGCGGACTCCGGCGCAGGACCAGATCTATCGGCTCACTTATGACGGGTCGGTCGCTGACCAGCACGGCTTTGTCGTCATGGGCGGCTCCACCGCGGCGGCCGAAGAGGTGCTCAAGGGTGGGTGGCGCGAGGAGCTGACCCTGGGGGAGGCGCTCACGCTCGCCGTGGCGGCGCTCGGGGCTGATCCCGCTGGTGGGACGGCGCGGACGCTCGCCCCGGAGCAGCTCGAGGTGGCGGTGCTCGACCGGCTGCGCCCGCGGCGCACCTTCCGGCGGATCGTCGGCTCGCTGTTGGCCGACCTGCTCAATGCCGAGAGCCCGACCAAGCATGCGCCGGAGAGTGACGAGTCGGTGCCCGGGCATCACGACACGCTGTCCGGTGAGGGTGGGGCTCGGAGCTCGGCGGAGGACGCCTCCGCCGACCGGAAGCCGGACACCGAGCCGGTCCCTGGGACCGACCGCCCGCCGTCGCCGGATCGCGATACCTATGCCGAGCCGGAGGTTCGGCCGGGCGAGCCCCCGGGTTCGGCGCACCCGGCTGGCTGAGCCGGGGACCGGCAACGGCGACCCGACTGACTGGCCGCGTGCCGCGCCTGGGACGACATTGCTGGCGCGTTGCCAACAGCGGCAGCCTGACCGCTGCCACCGTGTCCCGCGCCGATAGGGCATTGCTGGCGGGGTGCGTGCAGCGTCAGCCCGGCCGGCTGGCAACGCTCCTGGCTCGGCTACGGCACTGCTGGCGGGGTGCCAGCAGTGCCGTAGCCCCGCGGGAGGCCTGGTGGGGCCTGGGCGGTCGCTGGTGGCGGGGTGCCAGCAGTGCCGTATCGCCAGCCGAAACTGGTGGGCCCTGCTCAGCCGCTGGTGGCGGGGTGCCGGCAATGCCGTATCGCCGAGCCGAAACTGGTAGGGCCTGCTCAGGCGTTGCTGGCCGGGCGCCAGCAGCGGCGAGTCGCAACTGCACCCCGGGTCCGGTCAGCGGCGGCGTCCGCGGCCACCAGTGACCGCCTGAGCACGCTCTGGGGAGGCCAGATCCTCACTTGCCTCATCACTCGGCTCGTCCGCGGTCTCGGCCTGCGCGCCGTCCCCGGAACCTGCCGCCCCGTCAGTCTCGACCTCACGGTCGGCCTCCGGCTCACTCAGCTCGTCAGCGTCGCCTCCAACTCCACTCTCACCCTCGACCTCACGGTCAACCAGGTCGGCGGCGCGTGCCTCCTCGGCGGATGCCGGGCTGCCGGGTGCGTCCGCCGAGAGCTCGACCTCACCGAAAGCGGGCGCGACGGCGCCGCCACCGAGGGTGGCCAGCATCTGCCGGACGTTGGTGAGCTGCGCCGTGATCGAGTCGCGCCGAGCCGAGACCGCAGCCAGCTCGCGCTCCGAGTCTCGCTTGATCCGATCGGCCTGCTCCCGGGCGGCGGTCACCAGCGCCTCGGCCTCCGACCGGGCCCGCTCGAGCAACCCGCTCGCCTCCGACCGGGTCGTGTCGTGGTGGCGCTGCGCCTCCGCGGTGAGCGCCTCGGCCCGCTCCTGCGCCGCCGCCAGCCAAGTTTCGTGCTGGCTCATCTGCGCCGCGAAGTCCGCCGCCGCCTTGTCCCGACGCCCGGCCAGCGTCGTCTCGAAGTCCGCCGCCGCCGCCGCGGCCTTGGCCCGCTGGCTCTCGTAGACCGCCTCGGCCTCCTCGCGCCGCGCCGAGGCCTCCCGGTCGGCGTGCTCCATGATCTCGTCCGCGGTGCGCCGGGCCTGCTCGAGGATCCGGGCCGCGTCGGCCTCGGCCTGGGACCGGACGTCCCCGGCATACCGATCCGCCTCGGCCCGGGTGGCCGTCGACTGCTGCGCGGCGGCCAGCCGAGATCCGGTCGCGTCCTCCTCAGCCGCGCTCCGGATCGCCACCGCCTCCTCGTCCGCCAGGGTCAGGATGTGCCCGATCCGCTCGCCCAGGTCGGCGAACGTCGGCGCCGTTGCCTGCCGCTCGGCCTCCCGCGAGGTCCGCTCCAGCGCCGCGATCCGCTCGTCTCGCTCGGCCAGCTCGCCCTGCAAGGCGGCATACCCGGACTCGAGCTTGGTGAGGGCGACACTGTGCGCGGCGGCCTCCTGGCGAGCCGCGTCGGCGGCGGTGGCCAGCTCGCGCACATGGTGCTCCACCTGGGCGGGGTCGTAGCCGCGCAGCACGGAGCGGAAGGTGGGAAGGTCACTCATCAGGATCCTGTCGATCGGGTCGGGGGAGGGGATGGGTCAGGGGCGAGTGCTCGGGGCGCGCGCCCCGTTCTCGGGGACGGCCAGCGCTTCGATGACCCCAGAGAGGTCGGCGAGCTGGGCCGTGATGTCGGCGCGCCGAGACGCCAGAGCGGCCACCTCGGCCCGTGCAGCCTCGACGGTGGCCCGCGCCTCGGCACGCAGTCTGTCGGATTCGCTGCGCGCCTCGGCGAGCGTCCGCACCAGCTCGTCACGGGCGCTGCGCCGCTCGGCGTGTGCCTCGCGATGCAGCTTCTCGACCTCGGCGGCGGTGCGCTCCCGCACGATCCGGGCGCCGCTCTCGGCCTCGGCCAACCGCAACCGGGCCCGCTCGAGCGTCGCCTCGGACGTGGCCTGCGCCTGGGCGAGCAGATGCTCGGCCTCGGCCTGCGCTCGCTCGGCGGTATGCCGTGCGTCCGCCTCCGCCGCCGCCAAAACCGCTGCTGCCTGCGCCCGCTCGCGGGTGGCCGTGTCGCTGGCCGACTCGAGGCGCTGCCGGGCTGTGTGGGTGGTGCGAGCCACGACCGCCTGGATCTCGTGCCGGCGTCGCCGGGCGTGCTTTGCCAGCTCTCGACGGCTTTCGACCCGCGAGCGGCTCGCCTCGATCGAGGCCCTCTCGAGGATCTCGCGCATCGTCTCCTGCGCCCAGCCCAGGTGCTGCTCGGCCGCGGCCAGCAGCGCATCGGCTTGCTGCTGGGCCTCCTTCACGACCGACTCGGCGGCTGACTCGGACTCGGCCCGCAGCGCGTCGGCCTCTCGGATGGTCCGGGTACGCAGGGTCTCGGCAGCCACCCGCATCCGCACGGACTCGGCCTTGGCCTCGACGACCAGCCGCTCGGCCTCGGCCCGCGCCTCGGCCAGCCGCTGCTCGGCCAGCTCGCCGGCCTCGCCCAGCCGCCGGCTCTCCTCGGCCTCCAGATCGGCCCACCGGGTCGCGAGGTCGGCCGAGCGTGACTGCTCGTGCTCGGCGAAGCGAGCCATCGCCGCCCGATAGTCGCCCTCGGCGGCATCGCGCAGCTCGGCCGCCTGCGTCCCCACACGGGCCAGCAGGTCGGCAGCCTGGGTGCGTGCCGCATCGATCTCGGCGGCGCTGGACCGAGCCGCTGCCGCGGCGACGAGGGATGCCTGCTCCGCGGCGTCGTCGAGCAGCGCCGCGGCATCCTCGTGGGCCTCGTCGCGGCGGGCGGCAGCCTGGGCGCGATCTGCCTCTGCGAGCCGATGAGCCTCGACCGCCTCGGCGTGCAGTCGGGCCGCCTCGCCCTGCAGTCGCTCGGCCTCGGCGCGGGCAGCAGCGAGCACTCGATCGGCCTCGGCGCTGACGCTGTCGGCGTGCTGCTGGGCCCGAGCGAGGATCGCCGTCGCGTGCCTACTGACGTCACCGACATCGTCCCCTGAGACCGACGAGCGCCACGATCCCGCGCTGCCGGACATGGGCTCCACTATGGCAGAACCCGTCCTCGACCTGCACCGGCGAGGACGGCACGAAGGAGCCGGCCGGTTGGGGCGCCGAGTCTCGCGACACAACCTAGGCTGGGCAGGTGAGAGTCATCGACCGACGGATCTTCGGGATCGAGACCGAGTACGGGGTGACCTGCACCCATCAAGGGCAACGCCGGCTCACTCCTGACGAGGTCTCCCGCTACCTGTTCCGTCGCGTCGTCGCCTGGGGGCGCAGCAGCAACGTCTTCCTCGGCAACGGCTCGCGGCTCTACCTCGACGTCGGCAGCCACCCCGAGTACGCCACGCCCGAGTGCGACTCGGTGCGCGAGCTCGTCGTCCACGACAAGGCGGGTGAGCGGGTGCTCGAGGGACTCGCCGAGGAGGCCCAGCAGCGGCTGGCCGAGGAGGGCATCGCCGGCGACATCTACGTCTTCAAGAACAACACCGACTCGGCGGGCAACTCCTACGGCTGCCACGAGAACTACCTCGTCGGGCGCGCCGGTGAGTTTCAGGCCCTCTCCGACATGCTCATCCCCTTCCTCATCAGCCGCCAGCTCACCTGCGGTGCAGGCAAGCTCGTGCTCGGCAGCCGGGGGGCCACCTACTGCGTGAGCCAGCGGGCCGACCACATCTGGGAGGGCATCTCCTCGGCCACCACCCGCAGCCGCCCGATCATCAACACCCGCGACGAGCCGCACGCCGACGCCGAGCGCTACCGCCGCCTGCACGTCATCGTCGGCGACTCCAACATGGCCGAGTCGACGACCCTGCTCAAGGTCGGCTCGGCCGACCTCGTGCTGCGGATGGCCGAGACCGGCGAGGTGATGCGGGACCTGGCCCTGGAGAACCCGATCCGCGCGATCCGTGAGATGAGCCACGACATGACCGGCCGCAAGCTGGTCCGGCTCGCCGACGGCCGCACCATGTCAGCCCTCGCCATGCAGACCGAATACCTCACCCGCGCAGCCTCGTTCGCCGACCGAGAGGGGCTGCGCACCGGCACCCGCGCTCGCGTCCTCGACCTCTGGGAGCGCACCCTGCGCGCTGTCGAGACCGGCGACCTCGGCCTCGTCGACCGCGAGATCGACTGGGTCATCAAGTGGCGGATGCTCGACCGCTATGCCACCAAGCACGGCCTGGACCTCGATGACGCGCGACTGCTGCAGCTCGACCTCGCGTACCACGACATCAACCGCCGTCGCGGGCTCTTCTACCTGCTGCAGCGACGCGGTCTGGTCGAGCGCGAGTGCACCGACCTGCAGACCTTCACCGCCAAGGTCGTCCCGCCGCAGACCACCCGCGCCCGACTCCGCGGCGACTTCGTGCGCGCCGCCCAAGCCAAGCGTCGCGACTTCTCGGTCGACTGGGTGCACCTCAAGCTCAACGACCAGGCGCAGCGCACGGTCCTCGTCAAGGACCCGTTCACCAGCGTCGACGAGCGGGTCGAGCGGCTCATCGCGGCCATGTGACCGCGCGGTCGGCAAGGCTGCCCAGCAGGCGGCGCTAGAGTGGCCGGGCTCCGTCCCCCGTTGCGAAGGCTCACAGGTCCGCGATGTCGCCCACGCCCAGGTATGCCGCCCGCTCCCGTCTCCGCGCAGGCACCACCGCCGTCGGCATCGCCGCCGCTCTCGCGCTGACCGGCTGCACCAGCGACTCGTCCACGCCGCAACCCTCGGGCAGCTCGACGGCCGCGCCCGTGTCGTCCGGCCCGATCGGCAGCGCTGCTGACCTCGCCGTGCTCGACGCGGTCCAGGTCGCCGACACCGGTGCCGGCAAGCCACCCACCGTCACGCTCACGAAGAAGCCGGTGAGCGTCACCGCCACTACCCGCAAGGTCCTCACGCCCGGGACCGGGCCGGCGGCCGACGCGGCATCCTCGGTCGTCGCGCACTTCGTCCTCTACAACGGCACCGACAGCAAGCAGCTGGACTCCACCTACGAGGGCGGCGGCACCGCACAGTCGCTCAAGCTCAGCGATGCGAACATGCTCAAGGGCCTGCGGGTCGGGCTGATCGGCGTGCAGGCCGGGTCGCGGGTCCTCATCGTCATCCCGCCGAGCGACGCATTCGGCGGCCAGGACCGGCCCGACCTTGGCCTCACCAAGACCGACAACCTCGTCCTCGTCGCCGACGTCAGCGCCGTGACCAAGCCCCTGGCCCAGGCCGAGGGCACCCCCGTCGAGCCCAAGTCGGGCCTGCCGACGGTGACCTTCGACCCCAAGACCGGGCCCAAGATCACCCGTCCCGGAGGCGCAGCGCCGCCGACCCAGCTCGTCGTGCAGCCGCTCATCGAGGGCACCGGGGCGGTCGTCAAGGCTGGCCAGACCGTCACGGTGCACTACACCGGGGCGCTCTGGCGGGACGGGTCGGTCTTTGACTCGTCGTGGACCAGGGGCACGCCCTTCGAGACAGCCATCGGCGCCGGGCAGGTCATCAAGGGCTGGGACACCGGCATCGTCGGTCAGAAGGTCGGCTCGCGAGTGCTGCTCATCGTCCCGCCGGACCAGGGCTACGGAGCCGCTGGCAGCCCGCCGAAGATCTCCGGCACCGACACGCTGATCTTCGTCGTCGACATCCTCGCGGCCGGCTGAGCGCACCGCACCGCCGACCAGCCCCCACCAGCCACCGGCATCGACCACCACCCACCCCGAGGAGACCAGGTGTTCCGTCAGGACCCCGCCCGCCCCGAGCGCGCCAAGCCCGAGCTCGACTACCCGGGCGACGCCCCGCCCGCCGACCTGGTCATCGAGGACCTCGAGGTCGGCGACGGGCCCGAGGTGCAGCCCGGACAGACGGTGACCACCCACTACGCCGGGTGGGCCTTCTCCTCCGGGGAGGAGTTCGACGCCTCGTGGAACCGCGGCGAGCCGTTGTCCTTCCGGGTCGGCGTCGGCCAGGTCATCAAGGGCTGGGACGACGGGCTGCTCGGCATGCGGGTCGGCGGACGGCGCAAGCTCGTCATCCCCGCCCACCTCGGCTACGGCGACCGCGGTGCCGGCGGCGTCATCAAGCCGGGGGAGACCCTCATCTTCGTCGTCGACCTGCTCGGCGTCCGGTAGGTCGCGGCGCCGACCGCGCCGCGATTCGATAGTTTGTCCGGGTGAGCAGCCAGCCGCACATCGCCGCCAAGACCGAGCGGCTGCTCAACCTCGTCATCGCCCTGCTGTCCACCCGCCGTCCGCTCACCAAGGCCCAGCTGCGGCACGCCGTGCCGCAGTACCAGCAGACCGCGACGCCGGAGGCCTTCGAGCGGATGTTCGAGCGCGACAAGGACGAGCTGCGCGAGCTCGGCATCCCGCTGGAGACGACCACCGTGAGCGCCGTCGACGATGAGCTCGGCTACCGCATCGAC
>Ga0116151_10002515_pt1 | contig 16836 bp, 12 predicted proteins | sample AD_UKC117_MetaG_FD_89893 | JGI IMG/M metagenome (GOLD analysis project Ga0116151, IMG submission 89893) | Active sludge microbial communities of municipal wastewater-treating anaerobic digesters from Hong Kong - AD_UKC117_MetaG | ecosystem: Engineered > Bioreactor > Anaerobic > Digestate...
AGGAAGGGCACGAGGTGGAGGCGTGCATCGTCCGCATCCTTCCATCCCATCTTCCACTGGTGCAACCGGATGCCCGGCAGGTGATCACCGAACACGAAGATCACATAAGGCTTGCCGCGCGCCGCAAGCTTGGCATTGAAATCGATCAGCGCATCGACGGCACCCGACAATCTGTCGTGGTAATCGGTGATGCCGGGGTGGCGCTCGCCGCCGATCACGTCCTTCGCCTTGTCCTCGGCATAGGGCCCATGGGTCTGCACCGTTACCAGAAAATGGAACTGCGGTGCTGTCCCGTCCAGCCGCTCCGCCGCCTTGGCATAGAGCCCGGTGTCTTTGGGCCAGCCATTGTCGAGCTTGGTGATCGCCATCGATTCCATGCTGTCGAAGCTGGCAAAGCCGAAGCGCGGGTAGACGTCGTCGCGGAGCCAGTAGTGCCGCTCGAAATTGTGGTAGGCGTGTGACGTGTAGCCGGCACCCGCCAGAAGACGCGGCAGACTTCGCACCTGATCGGTGAAGTATTCAAGATAGTGCTGGTAGGGAATGATGCCGGACATGAAGCTTTTCACCGGCACCGCGGTCAGCACCTCGAACTCCGCATTGGGCGTCGTCCCGCCATAGACAGGCGAAATGGCCGTGCCTTCCGAGAATCCGGCCTTGACCAGCTTGTCGATGGGGCTTTGCGCGTCCGTCGGGTCGCGCCACCATGCCTCGCCAAGCACAATGAACACGTCGGGCTTGGGCGCGGCACGCAGAGCAGGAACGGGATCGGCGTCGAGCCCCTGTAGTGCCGCATCCACCTCCTGTTTGCTGTAGGTCTTGAGGCGAAGTCCCGCCGTCGAAAAATAGAGATGCGTGGCGAGCCCGTTCATGCGCTCGCTCTCGGCCTGGCTGAAGGTCAGATTTTCAACGCCGATCCAATAGGAATTGTCATGGATCCACTTGACCATCGGCTCCAGCCGGTAGGTCGACAGAAGCGCCACGCAGCATGCCAAAAGGGGAACGCTCCAGAGCCGAAAGCGCAGGTTGCGTGCACTGTAGTAAAGAGCCGGAAAGATGGATGCGCCCGCCAGCCAACTGCCGATGCCCACATAGCCAAGAAGCGCCGGCGCCTGTCCGGTGAGAAAGAGATCGCTCACCTGGAACGGCTCGCCCGTCGACTCGCGCTTGATGGCGGAGACCGTGCCGACCAGCAGGAACGTCGCGCCAAGCATCACCGCAGCAGGAAACAGCCGCACGAACGAGGCGAAAACGCCCAGCATGACGAAAGCGGCGACCATCCGCGAGAACAGGAAATGCCAGAGGTCGCGGCCTTCCAGATAGTCTGGCGTCCAGCGTCCGAGATAGGCAAGGACGCCGAGCAGAAGCACGTAGGCCGCAGCAAACTTCCACAGATCGCGCTTCAGGAACGCCACAAGGTGACAGCCGGCGCTGCGGCTCAAACGACCAATCATGAGTGGAACCCGCTACTCGGCGGCCTGTTGCATCGGCGCTATCTCGAAACCTGGGGCACGGCCTTCGAGCGCAGCGGCTTCTTCCGGAATGCGGAACACATTTGCCGACCACAACCGGCGCCCGAATGCCGGGTGCCCCGTCGCCCAGGACACCACCGGCGCCATGACCAGACCGGTCATGATCGGCAGGAACCAGAAAAACGTCGCCCATGAAATGGCGAATCCGGCGGCCCCGAATACGAGGCCGACCAGCGTATGGACAGCATGGCGCCGCACCGTCGTCGAAAAGGGGATCGCCGCATCGTCGCGGTTCTGCGTGTTCCATCCGGAGTCGCGCCCGATGATGACGTCGAGCACGAAGCGCGACTGGATCAGCATCATCACCGGTGACAATAGCATGGAGAGCAGCGTTTCGGCCGCCACGCTTTTGAAGAGACCCAGCGCACCACCACTGTTTCGTCGGACATCAGGATCGCGAAGCGCCAGGATCAGCCCCAATACCTTGGGCAAGTAGAGGACCACGGCCGTGACAGTCAGCAGACGCAACGCCAATTCGGGATCGAACACCGGCCAGGCCGGAAACAGCGAGAATCCGTCCGGAAAATAGTTTGGTTCGGTAAAGCGCGCAATCAGTGCCAGTCCCATGCCGGCCGTCAGCAGCATCAGCCACAGCGGTGAAGCAAGGTAGGACATGATGCCCTGGATCAGGTGCACGCGGCTCACCCAGTGCAGGCCACGGGCGCCGACGATCTTCATGTGCTGAAGGTTGCCCTGTGCCCAGCGCCGGTCGCGCGCTGCCAGATCGATGAGCGACGGCGGCGTCTCTTCATATGACCCCTGAAGCTGGGGAAGCATGTAAACGCCCCAGCCAGCGCGCCGCAGAAGTGCGGCCTCGATGAAATCGTGGCTCAGGATATGGCCGCCGAATGGCTTGCGGCCGGAAAGTTCAGGCAGGCCGGCCGCGGCAGCAAATGCACGGGTGCGGATGATGGCGTTGTGTCCCCAGTAATTGCCGTCGCGGCCATGCCACGCGGCAAGGCCAGCCGCAACGACCGGTCCGTAGATCCGGCCGGCGAACTGGGTCATCCGGGCATACGGCGTCCAGCGATTGTGAAGGAGCGGCAGCGACTGGATGATGCCAGCGGCGGGGTCGGCCGCCATCGCCCGGGCCAGTGTGACCAGGATGTCGCCACTCATCTCGCTGTCGGCATCGAGCACGATCATGTGGTCATAGGCGCCACCCCAGCGGGTGACGAAATCACCAATGTTGCCGGCCTTGCGGTGACGGTTGTCAGCCCGCCTGCGGTAGTAGACGCCCATCTCGCCGTGCATCGCCAGACGCAAGGCCTTGAAGCAATCCTCCTCACGCTGTGCCACATCGTCCTTGCGCGTGTCACTCAGGACGAAGATGTCGAAGTGCCGTTGGGCGCCTTGCCACACCAGGCTCTGCGCCATCAACTCAAGTCTGGCAAACACGGCATCGGGGTCTTCGTTGTAGACCGGCATCAGCAACGCTGTACGTCCCATGTCTACATGTGGAGCGAGCTTTGGGGCGGTTGCGCGTCCGCGCAACAACGACCAGAAGCCGGCACAGGCGCTGGCGCAGGCGAAGGAAATCCAGGTGAAGGTCAGCGCAAACAGTGTTGCGAACAGGATCTGCAACCATGTCACGTCGACCGGGCTGATCACCTGGTACATGCCATAGGTTCCGGCGCCGGTGAGAAGTACCGTCAAGCCAAAGACGAAGATACGCGCCCGCAATACATTTGCGTCCGGCGCCAGGCGTACCGCCTCTTAGTCCCAAGCACCGAGGCTTTGCTCCGGCATGTCCAGCGGCGACGCCGGGGGCGTATGGTTCAAGATCTTGTCCATCTGTAAAGCCACGTTTCTCCCGCCACCACGTTGCCGCGTTTCAGGACAGCGCGCAACTCAGCCATATCAAGCCCCGTTGCATCGTGCGCGAAGGACAGGCGGATCGTATTGCTGATCTCATTGGGATAAACGACGACCTTGCTGATTGTTCCCGCACTTGCAGTCACATTCGCCGCAAATTCGCCGGCCGCGGGCCCTCCTTCGAACTCGATCACATACAGACGCAGATTGGGGTCGTATTTGGGCGGATTGGAGGCATAGTCGTAGTCGACGCCCGAACCCGAAAATGTGACCAGTGCCACCGGAGATGGCTGCTCGTCCGGCCAGTTCTCACACCAGTGCAGGCGGTAGACGTATGAGTAGCTTGCGCCTTGCGTCAGGGGTGCCGCCGGCTGCCAGTAGGTCACGATGTTGTCGTTGGTTTCGAGCTGGGACGGGATCTCGAACAGCTCCACGAAGCCCGCCCCCCAGTCGCCGATCGGCTCCACCCACAGGCTGGGACGGCGTTCGTAGCGGGACTCGAGGTCGAGAAAATCCTCATAGCGCCGCGTGCGCTGCATGAGGCCGAAGCCCCGCAGGCTCTTGTCCTGGAAGGCGCTGACCTGCAGGGCCTTCGGATTAGCCAGCGGCCGCCATAGCCATTCACCGGTTCCCGTCAACATCATCAGGCCGTCGGAATCGTGGACGGCGTTGCGGTAGTCCTCAACCGGCCGTTCCATGGCGTTGAACAGAAACATGCTGGTGAGCGGTGCGATCCCCACATGCGCCATGTCCGTGCGCGGAAAGAGTGTCATTTCGACATCCATCTGGGTGTCGTCGCCAGGCTTGATGGAGAACCGATAGGCACCGGTCACCGATGGGCTGTCCAGCAAGGCCTCGACGACGATGACGCCAGTCTGGGCTTGTGGCTTGCGAATCCAGAATGCCCGGAAGAAAGGGAACTCTTCCCCTGACGGCTGACCAGTATTGACGGCCAGGCCACGGGCCGAAAGCCCGTAGAGCAGGCCCTTGCCGACCGCGCGGAAGTAGGACGCCCCCTGGAACACCAGGAATTCATCGTTCACGTCCGGGTTGTTGATCGGATAGCGCAACCGGAAGCCCGCATAGTGCAGGTCGGTCTTGCCGTCCGGCGGCTTCACCTTCGGACCGAAAATGAACAGGCTGGGATCGTAGTTCAGCTTGGCCTGCTGGCTGTCCTGAACGACGTAGATGTCGACCGGTTTGGTGAACAGGAAGCCGGAGTGAAACAGGTCGAAGGAGAACCTGTGGTCTTCGCCCTTCCACACCGAGCGTTCCGGGTTGAACCGGATGTCGCGGTATTGATCGTAGGTCGTGACCTCGAAATCCGCAGGCATTTCGATCTTTTCGTCCACAAACGGCTTGGCGGCGAGATCGTGGGCGAGGTTGCGCACGAAATCATCACGGAATTCGGTGAAGGGTCCGTACAAATCTTCTGCTGCGGCGGCCCCTGGAAATACGCCGGATGTGAGTGCGGCAGCCAGCGCGGCGAGTTTCGCGGCCTGCCCGAGGAATTCCCTGCGAGACGTGTCCATGGTCCATGTGGCTCTGATGTTGCAGCGCACAACGTTGAGCTGTCACACAACTTTTGTAAAGCGGCAAGTTCACAGAACTGTCATGAAGCTGCGCCGTATCAACGGCGATTGCTTGGATCGCAGCACGTCAACATCTGAGGAAAGATACTGGCCGAGGGAGAGGGAGACTAATCGGACCATCAAGCTATTGATATAAAACGGCTTTCTTAGCTTCAACCAGGTTCTGTCCTAGGGAGTGACCGAGGCAATGATACCGCTCATGCCGATGGCGGCAGTAACGATTGGCTGTGCCTGGCCCTTTGGGAAGACTTCGTAGGTCTCGCTGCCAATCAAAGCAGTTCCCGTGTCTGTCCAACCGCTATCGAATGTGCCGACACTGCCGCCGTCTCCGCCGTCGATTGTCAGGCGGGTAATGCCCCACTCGTATCATCGGAGCTCTGGAACAGGTCGAGAAGATCGAGAATGAGGTCATTGTCGCCGCTCCCAGTGAGATCGATGAGGTGATCTGAGCCCCGCAAAGTGGTCCCAAAGCGAGTAGAGTCCGACGGCCCGAGAAGGAGTTGGCGTATTCTTCGGACAATCTCGATGTCTGGGTTACTCGTTTCCTGGGTCACCTCTTCGGTGTTCGCGGTTTCATCTGCTGAGCGGCCATGAGGGCATCTCGTGCCAGCTTCACCTGCTCATCACTCCAATCCCGCAGGTCCAGATGTAGTTGGTAGGCAATTGCTGATAGCTTATGGTGGACGAACGGCGCTGCCGCCAATGCCATCACGTCCCGGCATTTGTCGTCCTGGGATTCGTCCATCATGACCCTGAGCATGAAGGCGAGCGGCCGTTCGCCTGACCGTTCGGTCTCGGCTAACGCTTCGCAGGTTGATCGGTTGCGTACCCCTCGCGGGCGGCCAGCGCAAATTCGTCGGCCACCATGTCCCTTCGTCCTCGTCAATGTGCTCCTTTCCGGATCTTGATTGATCACATTTTTTATCAAGAGCAAGTACGGTTTCCAGTATGGGCAGGATGGCACAAGTCTCGACAAGTTGTTGGCAGAGTCGATGTAAACATGGTCTTTCTGGTTATGTGTGCGCCTTTCCCGCGCGCTTGATGTCGACGTTTGAATTCAGCCGCTTCTTGCGTTCGGCGCCGGCGATGCGGGCCTCTGAGACCCAGTGCATAACTTCGCCAACTACAAATTTGGGAGGCGGAGAGTCGTACGCCGCGGCCGGCACGAATGACCGTATCGGGGCCGACATCGGACTGGCGGTCGTTGGGCACCGAGCGGGCGATAGCGGACGTTCGCCCGCACCGGCCATCTCGATACGTCCGGCCGAAACCAGGCCTTCGCCCTGGTTCGCCTTGTTGCATGGCAATCCGTCGAACCACACCTTCGCTGATGGTGTAGCATCTGATCCGCCTTGAATAACGGCTGTGTCGGCTAGGCGGGTTCCGGAGTCGCCATGTAGGAATAAACAGCGCAGCGTGCTCCCGTGGAATGCGATCAACTTCTGGCTGAAAATCGGAATTGATTTTAAAGACAGATCGCTGCCGGCGTCACCTGGGGCCGATACGGACCGATGTCTGAGCGCTCTGCAGCTCTGGAAAGTCGGCCAATATGGCTATTGGACCGACCCAGACCTGATCAGGAATTTAGCCTTGCGTTGAAGGAAGGAATACAAGTAGCTTAATTTCATCCCTGGGCCATAGTCCTGGCGTGCCCACAGGGACAAATATGACTCTTCTCCTTGCCGGGCTGCGGGTGGGTGCAAAACTGGGAGCGATAGCATGACGGCGATCTATGGGACGATGGGCAACGACGACGGCATCAGCAATGCCAAGCTGCTCGGCACCCAAGGCGACGATGAGGTCTTTGGCTATCGTGGCAACGATGTCCTCGTCGGCAGGGCCGGTGTTGACACGCTCTATGGCGGTGCGGGCCTCGATACATTGCTCGGCGGCGGCGGAAGCGATTTGTTGCTCGGCGGTTCTGGGAACGACATCCTGAATGGAGGCGCGGGCGCTGACCGTATGGAGGGCGGCTCCGGAGATGACACCTACTACGTCAACAGCCGATACGACGTGGTCGTGGAGGGAAGGGACAATGGCTATGACACGATCTTCAGTACCATAAGTCTCAATCTCAACAACGTGAATGCGAATGTCGAGGCTCTTACGGGGCGTGGCCACCGGGACCTGATTCTGACCGGCAACAAGCTCGACAACATCATCACCGGCGCAAACGGCAGCGACAGGCTCAATGGAGGGGCCGGCAACGACGTGCTGATGGGCGGCAACAGCGACGACCTGATATCGGGCGGCAAGGGCAGCGACAGCGTCTTCGGCGGTGGCGGCATCGACATCGTCCTGTTCGACAAACAGTTGAGCGATTACATCATTCGCATGGACTACCTCGGCCGCGGCTGGAGGTTCATCGAGGGCGGCAACAGTGAACTTGTAGGCTTCGATGTCGAAGGCGTGATGTTTGGCGCGAACACCGCGCCATGGGCGATCAGCGGCGTCACGCCATATCTCCAGGCGTATGATGATTCATACAATGTCCAAAGCTTCGGCTCGGTCAGCGGCAATCTGCTCGTCAACGACGAGGTCTTTCGCAACGGCAAGGGAGACCTGATTCCAGGCACGACAGTTGCCATCACGCCGAACGTGCCATCCGCGCCGGCCTTCGGCAATGTGACGATCAATGACGATGGCACCTTCACCTACACGCCGATTGGCGCGATCCAGGGTCAGGACCAGTTTGCCTACACCATCACCGCGCCGGACGGCGAAACCAGCTCCGGTATCGTCACCATCCAGATTTCCCCCAACAACGCGTCGGAATACGCCGGTGCCGTTGATTTCGGCAACCAGGCCAATGCGAGATTCGAATTCACGCGGGATGCGAACGGACGACCAACCGGATTGACCGGTGTCGTCTACGATCTGGACATCCAGGCACTGTATGACGCCTCGTCGGGCGATGCCGCCGATATCGTCAGCCGGTTGGGCCTCTTTGACACTTCGGTGCCAGCTTTCGGTGCAGGCGGCTCGCCCGGCCCCGTCAAGCTCTACGACGCCACGAGCTTTTCTTGGCAGACTGCGCTGATCGACGGTACCATGGCACAGATCGTCGGCAACAAGCTGCAGGTCGCGATTGGCCCGGCCGCGCTCGCTGGAGGTCTCAGCGGCCAGTTTGGTTTCGTCTATGGCTATGAGAACTATGCCACGGTGAACCACTGGGCGAGCCTCGATCCCAACGACATACCGATTGACACCGTTACGCCGAGCTTCAGCCAAGCCTCCGTGCTGTTCGATGCCGCGCTCAACCTGATCGACGATCGCGGGACGCATCTGCCGCCAACCGACGTGATAAACGGGCTCGATGGCACCGACGGCAAAATGTACCTGGAAGGTGGATTCGAAGGCAACACCCTCTCCAAGGAGACGGTGTTGATCCTGTCCGGGTTAAATCCACTCTACGTCACCATCACTGATGCGATTGCAGATATCGTAAACGCGCTTCTATCGGACGACCCCAATGCCACGCCCTGGGTCAAGTACAGAGTAGTCGACGGCAGCACCGGCACTGCAGGAGCCGATTTCGGGGATATCGTACAAGGCACCGCCGGCACCGATGTCATCTATGGTGATGACCAACTGGCCGCCGGCAATGGCGGGAATGGTGGCGACGCCACCAACGGCAGTGACGGAGCGGCATTTTACCTGGATCCAACTTACTACCTTGTGTTTCCCGGCATCCAGGGTGCCGCTGGCGGCGCGGGCGGTATTGGCGGGCAACAGGCCTATCTGGTCTACGGGATGGGCGGCAACGACGTGATCTTCGGCGGCAGTGGCGGTAACGGCGGCATCGGTGGGATTGATGGCGACGACGGCGCCATGGGCGCAGACGATGTGTCAGTGGTCGTTCCGATCCTCGGCGGACCGGGCGGCATACGTGGCGATGCCGGAAAGGGTGGCGACAGTCTCTATTACCTGAACGGCGGCGACGGTGACGACACGATCATCGGCGGTGATGGCGGCGACGGCGGCAATGGCCGCGTCTTGGCAAGAGAATTTTACAAATTCGGCGCCGGGGGTGAGGCCACGTATCGGATAGATGGCGGTGCTGGCAATGATGCCATCTACGGCGGCCACGGCGGCAACGCCGGACTATATGCCGGGTCAGGGGGAACTGCATATATAATTGATGGCGGGGCCGGTGACGACACGCTGTACGGCGGAGTCATGGGTCAAACATTCGACTATGGCTACTATCAATTTGACTCCCATTTTAATGATGAAATCTGGCTTCGTGTCTACTTTGGTCAGGATGTCAATGGTGACCCCGTGAGTTTTACCTTCAATCCAGATATGGAAACAGGGTTCTCTTCCTACGACGAAATTCAGCAGAGACTGGAGAGCATGATTGGTTTTGTCGAATACCGGCTTCTGGGCGGCGACGGCAACGACATCATCCATATCGGTATGCCGGATGCCGATGGCGTGGAAAGTTACCATCTAGGAACCAGCCTCGGCGGCACTTCAGCCTCCGGAATCACAAGAACAGCTGGCCTCTACGATGTGCAAGGCGGTAGCGGTGACGATGTGATGTATCTGCCCTATGCCTTTTCCAACGACTACAGGATCGACGGCGGCACGGGTGCGGATACGCTGGTCTTCGACCATCCCGAACTGGCCGGCAGCACCCGTTATGCCATTGACTTCACCGCCGACGCATTCTCGCAATCATCATACAGCGAGAATGGGTTCCCAAGCCGCACCATCGATACCCCCGCTCTGCGCGACATGATCGATAGCGTCGAGACCTTCGTGTTCCACGGCGGCACGGAGGGAATCGACGCCATCTTGTCCGCTGAGGCAATTCGCGCGATGGCTTCGCCGGCAGTCAGCATCCCGCAGCCCGATGGCTCCGTCACTGAGGCCAACTGGCGCCTGACGGTTCATGTCGACGGCGACGTTACGGTGACTGTCACCGATGGTGCGCAATGGGCTTTGATCGACTCGGGCAGCGGAATAGCGCAGTTCTACAATGGGGCGTACGACACGTATCTGTTCATCGACAACAACGCCGACCTAACCTTCCTCTGATATCATGGCCAGGCGGCGGACCAGAGAATTTCTCTGCCTGGGTGATTCCTGGCATCCAGCTTGAGCTGTCGCCTGACGCCACGCCCGCGCGGTCCAATGATTTGCCTTGGAAGGCATGAACAATTCACCTGCGAGCCTGTCGTAGGATTGTGTCCGGTTGCTCGCTCATCAATAGGTTGGTGCGTCATTGCTCCGCCAAGACGATTCCGTCTTGGCGCATTACGCACTAGGTGTTCAGTCCCCGCGTTTTGTGGCGCGGGTTTGAATTGAATCTTTCGGGCTGGGTTCTCCAGCATTTACAGATAAACTCATAAGGCGTGATGGACGAATCCCAGGACGATAGGCGCTCCAACGCCTTTTTTAAGGAACGTCTGTTGTCAGTGTAACCTGAAGCCACCTCGGACGACCGATATGGGGGCGCTTTGCAGATAGCCGGCAATGGGGCCGGTGGCTCGTGACATAGTCGTCGGCAAAGCTGCCGAAGGTCGTCTCCGCGGCCCGCATCTCAAACAGAGGGTCCAGGCCGTCTGCCAGCATCTTCCGGTGCAGGCCCGCCTTCTCCCGTGCCAATGCGAGCGACAGTCCGCCGTCCTTGTCATTGCCCATCCGTCCACGGAACCGGCAGCAGGCCATAGTGAGCGTTGCGACGGCACGGGCGGTCAGGCGGTTCAATCTGCCGGTCATGGTTTGTTCCACGCATCATCTACCGCGAAGCTCGCTCCTAGGAGCGGTCCGAGGGAAACACGCGGATTGTGGCGGGTGACGAGATACTACCGGCGGACAGGGATGGACGCGAGCTATTGAAACTAATAGTTCATATTGGACGGGTGCGAACAGATGCGAACATCGATGAATTGGAAGTGGCGATGGATTCGAACTGCTGCGAATTTGTCTCTGCCTGTCGATTGCCCTGTTCCGCGGGAATCTACAGGGAAAATCCTCGAACTTGCGGCATTATGTAGGAAGCGCACCAAGACTCGACTCCATTGATTGCCTATCCTAGCGTTGCCTCTTTCGGGAGGCATTGGATGGCAAAGGTTGAGGCTGATCTGTGGTATCTAAAGGTCGAGTGTCGGAACCCCAAATGCCGACGCGGTATTGCGTTAGGGGGGCCGTTCCAAAGTCCGCTTGGACCACAGGGTCTCCCGCCAACAATAGAGGCGGTCTGTCCCCACTGCGGCCAGACCGATCAGTGGACTCCGGAAGATGTTCGCTTTGCTCAAGGCAGGAGATTGAACTAGCGGTTTCGTTCTTGGCCATGGGGCCAATGTACCACATAGTATCGGTGTGGTCTTTAAGTTTGTAATCATGGCCGAACCGCATGTCATCTCTGCTCTGGTGAAGAAACGCGGTGAACTGGCGGGAGAACTTGCCGAGATCGACAAGCGCCGCCGGGAGATAACAGGCAGGATTGCTCACGTAGACAGCGTCCTCACAATGTTTGGCTACGACGGTGACCCAAAGGCCATCCCCACCATCCGCAAACAGACTGGCCGACTGTTCAAGCGCGGCCAGCTTCGCCGGATCATCTATGATCTACGCAGAGAGCGGCCCGAGCTGACCGTCAACAAGGAGATTGCGGCAGAAGTCCTAAAGCGCCTCGGATGGGACACCGACAACGGCACCTTGCTTTCCTCTGTGGCGGAGAAGGTCAAGGACGTGCGGAAGGTAATTGGGAGATGAATTGGCTAAGCCTTTCCACCTCTCCCAAAAATGTAAGCCAGAGTCGCTCCAGAAAAGGCGATTGCTCGTTCGGCCTGAGTGGACCAAAAGTCGATTGACGCTACTTCCTGAACGCCGGATGCTTGGAACCAACAGAAGGCCGCACCCGCCAAACCAAACAATGTAGCAATTGCAGCGATATATACAGGGGCGGACTTTTCACCGCCGAATGCCCAACCAAACACCCCAATATCTTGAGCATGCATTTGCTCTCTATGTCGGTTGTCTTCTTTTTTCAATTCCAGTTGATGCTTCGTTGCCGCCGAAAGAGCTTCTTCGAGCTCAGGATCATCAACCTCCTTCTTGACAACTGATCCTTTCGCGGCTTTTCGGTCAGACACCATACTCGAATGCAATCCGGTTCTTGATCATCGGCACAGAGACGGCGAATAGACGAGAAAGTGATTCAACGCTGTTGTCTTTCCAATATCGATCAAGCATGAACCTTGGCACCAGCAGGTGCGCTGCAAAAGCATTCGCTTCCTTCTCGTAAGCATCCGACCCGGAATAATCAGAATCCCTCAGAAGAATTCGATACTGGTCTGACTTGGCCCACTCCTTATGAAGAAGCGCATGACCAAGTTCGTGGGCGACCGTAAATGTCTGGCGTAGGGGGAATTCGTTCCTGTTGACGTATATTGCATTCTCTTCAAAGTCGTAGAAGCCAGAAATGTTATTGGCATCTCCTGAGAACTCCACAAAAGTGACGTCTATCCCTTTTGATCTGGATATTTCCACTGGATTAACTGGTGGGTTCTCTATTGCAAATTCCGAATGCAGGCCACGGACTACCCGTTGCACTTTTTCGTAATCCGGTCTCTGCAAGACATCGAGCATATATGCAAGATAGGAACTTGCGGGTGATTTGTCAATATATTCAAAGTCTTACATCGTCCAATGATTACAATATGTTATGTTTGCCGCTGCCAATACCCCTTCCAAGCCCGGCTGACGGGGTGCGCCATGGCCAGAGCGAGCACGGCATGAACCAGTTCGCCGTTCGGCATCCGGCGATGATCTTCCATCCAGGCAGCCTGAGCGGCGTACTGATGCAGATAGCGCGGGCTGACGTGGTGATGCTGGCCTGACACCATGCGGCGCAACCGGCTGAAATAGCTCTCGACCTGATTGGTGCAGCTTTCCGGAGTGCTGTAGGCTTCCGAATGGTTGATGCGGCCGACCTGCCAGCCGTCATGCAGACGGTCCCAATGGCTGGCTTCGTCAGCGTGCATCACGGCCATGCGGGAAACGTGCTGCATGGCCAGTTCAACACCTTCGGCCTCGGAGCGCACCACGAATGGCAGAGTGCGGCCCTTGCGCTGCCGGAAGGCCACCACGACACGTCGGGTGCCGGTCTGGTGTTCGGCCTTGCGGCGGTCAACCCGGTTCTCGGCATTGTTGGCCGGGCGGATATGGCCACCGAAATAGGCGCCATCGACCTCAACCTCGCCGTCCAGGGTCCGGCCCTTGGACTCGGCTGCAAGCGCCTCACGGAGCTTGTGAGAGAGCACGAAGGCCGTCTTGTACTGGCAGTCGATATCCCGGCTCAGTTGGAGCATGGACACGCCCTTGGCTGCGTTCACGGTGATGCAGATCGCCGCCAGCATGTCGGTGAAGGCCATCTTGCGCGAGGCAAAGATGGTGCCGGACGTGACGGAGAACTGATGATGGCAGCCCTTGCACTTGAACTTGCGGCGGGTGCTGATCTCGTAGGAGTCGATGCAGCCGCAGCGCGGGCAAACGGCCTCACCGTCCGTCTGTGGCCAGCGGAGCTTGCGGAACATGGCATAGGCCTTGTCCTCACCACCGCGATAGATTTCCTTGAGGCTCAAGGTGCGGGCGGCGGCGGAAAGAAGGAAGTGCTGGCTCATTGTCATTACATCCGATGATATTATGCATCAGATGTAGAGACTTGTATAACGATATGCAAGGGCTTATATCATCACTTGTGATGATATTTTGAGGCCCCATGGCAACCAACGCTTTCAAGGATTCCCCCGTTACTCAGCAGTTTGAGGAGATGGCAAAGAACATCCTCAAGGCAGAACTGAAACGCCGAGGGATTACCTATGCCCAACTTGCCGAACGACTGGAACGAATTGGGGTGAAGGAAACTGAGCGCAATCTCAACAACAAAATCAGCCGCGGGGGATTCTCGGCGGCGTTCCTGTTCCAGTGCATGTTGGCGATTGAGGCCAAGGAAATTCGACTCGTCTAATTGCCGCTCGGGCAATAAAGTCGCCAAGCATGACTGGCGACGACGCATCAAAAAAGCAAGACGCATTGATTGTTCAGGCCGGTGTGGTGGCTGCAGCCGCCATCACAATAGTTTTGGCAGCGACAATGATCTGGCTGTACTGGGGCCTATTTGGTTTAAACCAAGACTATCATACAAACAGCACACAAATAGAGAAGGAATCCCAGCAAACTATAGAGCAACGCTGTGCGCTCTTGGTTTCTGACGCCCAGGAAGAATGCATATCCGAGGCTCGCAAATCCGCCAAAGAGAAGACACGACAAGAGGCCGATCTGTACGCCCAATGGCAGATGGCTTATTGGGCCGCTGCGGTGGGCATAACTGCGTTCGTATCTGTATTCCTCAGTCTGATCGGCATCTTTTTCATCTGGCGTTCTCTTGAATTGAATAGGAATGCGGTTGGCGCCGCGTTGGCGGCCAATTCCATTGCTCAAGAAATTGGTATTGCTCAGAGCAGAGCATATCTGACTTGTTCCACGGCTCTGTTCTCTGTCAAAAAGGATGTGCTCGCCATATACCCCATTCTCCGCAATGTGGGGCAGTCTCCTGCCAGCGGCATTGAAATACAAGCCAACCTGAACTTGCTTCACGGTACGCTCGGCGACATGCCGATCGAGGTTGAGCGAGTTCTTAATCGCTACAAGCGGATGGGGCACGAGAACCTTCGGGTAGGTAGTTGCGAGGTTGTTTCTGCCGGCCAAAAGGGGATTGGCAGTATCATTTGGGTGCATAGCGATTTTGATCGGAACGACTATCAATCTGTTCTCACGCAAAAAATAGATTTTGACGTCAGACTGCTTCTGAAATGGAGCGATGTGTTCAAGAAGGAGCAAGAGACGTTCATCGTGCTGCATCTGTCCGCTGACGACGACAAATTCGATGACGCCGGAAATCGCGTTGGTCACATGGTTCCATACCACCAGAGCCGTGGCTAGAGCAGCCACCAACAGCACCGCCCTCACGGCTCACCGCCATCCAGCTCTTGGTGCGCTTGATACATAATGCCGCGAACTTGGGCCGTTTGGGCCGATTCTGATGCAAAAATCAAACTGTTTATCAATGACATAGGCCTGAGTTTCCCGGCACGGCCTTGCAGGGAATGTAGTGGCCGGGTTCAGGGATTTTTAGGCTGTGAACAGGGAATATTGCGCAGCAACAGGGAAAGGCGATTATGCACTTGACAATACCGGCTATCGGAACCGGTCTTGGAAGGCGGCTGCCACCTAGCTACTTCACGGGCTTCTTTGGCCTAGCGCTGGCCTTCCGCTTTGTCGGTCGGCTCGCTTTCTTCGGTTCGGGTTTGACGCGGAGCGCTTGGCTCATAATGCGGTTGAATTCTTCGACGCTCATTCGCATCTCATCCGTCGACTTTGGCTTTGCAGTCTTCATCGATACACGTCCTTCCTGTGATCGATATCTAGTATCACGATGATAACCGGGCGGACAGCATAGAGGATTCTGTAGTCGCCCTGACGAACTCGGTACACCGAATTGTTGCCGTCCATCACTCCGAAAAGCTTCTTAGATCCGGGCGGGATCGGATTAGCGGCGAGTGCTTCAATCCTACGCTTTATTTGCTTCCGTATTTTCACTGGGACTGTGGTTTCAAGGTAGTCAAGTGCGTCCTCTGTAAACGCAAAGCCATAGAGGGCGCTCACTTCCTAACCCTCAATCTTGGCGAGCCTACGACGAAGCGCGGCACCCTTCACAAGTCGCTCAGGAGCCGTGGCAAGTGCTGCTAAACGTGTTCGTGCGATTGCCGCGTCAATCCGATCTTCCGCATCTTCCGCGTAGGGACGCAAACTTGCCTCGATAACTTCTCGGAACTTTTCCCACATAGCAGCAGTGCTCTCATGGACCTCGTCGGAGAAGTTTAGTTTCACGTTGGCTAGCCGCGTTGGTGTAATCTTCCGACCATAATTGTAGCGCCAACGCTCAAGGCGGATTGCAGATGCCGCAAGGAGGAGATCGGGGACAGATTCCCAGTCTCTTTTCTTGGGAAGTATCACAAGGCAATCTGAGTTCGGAGCGCATGGCTCCAAATGGATGAACGCTTCTCCGATGCTTCCCGTTCTCGCCACGGTGATAAACGGCGGCTTTAGAACTTTCTCAAATTCGAGCCATCCGTAGCATCCGTTATACTGCTCTGTCGGGGAGATAATCAGGGTGCGGCCGTCGGGAATTCCGTCGCGGGATTCAATCTCCCCAAGACCATACACAATATCAAACCGACCGCCGATCTCATCTGGGCCGCCCTTAAGCGCCTGTGCATTTTTGAGCTTCTGCTTGGACAGGGTTTTCAGATAATCGACTTGCTCAATCTCTCCGGCAGCGATTGCTTGCCGTTGTGCGATCACCTCAGGAGCATACCGGGTGTAGAAGGACGCCAGCCGCCGAATTAGTACGTCCACCGCAGCGCTCATTTCGACATCTTCGGCTGGAGCCGATGCGATGTAAGCCCCAGGGGACCATTCAACAGTGCCCTCTATGCTGGCTTTCCCAGAAAAGCCTGGCGTTGTCGTGCCGTTTAGAATGGCGTCAATTGCATCGGGAATCTGGTTCGGCTCGGTTGGGCGCTCTACCCGCACGCCTTTGCGAAGCGTCAGCCCATCATGATGGAGGCGGACAAAAACTGTCTTGCGTTTGGAGTTATGCGGCACGCCCTTTTCAATGACGGCGAAGGTTGTGGTGGCGGATGCGAACGGCTGGAACAATTCGTCCGGCAGCTGGCAGACGGCAAGGAGCGAGTTGTGTTTCAGCACGTCCCCACGCCACTTACCCTTATCCTCCTTTACCAACAGGCTAGTCGGCATGATAACCGCAAGCTTGCCCCTGTCGCGCAAGCCCTCAAGCGCGCGGTCTATGAAGTCTTCTGCCG
>Ga0116151_10002519_pt1 | contig 16823 bp, 6 predicted proteins | sample AD_UKC117_MetaG_FD_89893 | JGI IMG/M metagenome (GOLD analysis project Ga0116151, IMG submission 89893) | Active sludge microbial communities of municipal wastewater-treating anaerobic digesters from Hong Kong - AD_UKC117_MetaG | ecosystem: Engineered > Bioreactor > Anaerobic > Digestate...
ACCGGTGCGCAGCGAAAGGTCGCCCGAGGCCTGGGCGAGCACATTCGCGAAGGACGCCGGCAGCACCAGGAGCTGCATTGGCACGAACGGGTAGCCGGGCAGTGCCACGGTCTGGATCACGTGTCGGTCCTGCATCGTCCACTTGATCATCGGGTTGTCGCGATTGAGGAGCGCGAGCTCGATGGCCGCCTGGCGGCGCGAGCGGACGTCGGTGACGACGACGGCGAAGACTAGTCCGTGTTCAGTACGTACTGAGTACGTACGATGTTTGCAAGGTGACGGGTGTAGAGAGTGCGATCATGACAACCAAGACGGAGCGCCTGAACCTGCGCTGCAGTGCAGCGTCGATTGCCCTGCTCCGTGAGGCCACGCAGCTTCAGGGACAGGACCTGACGTCCTTCATGATGAGTGCCTCCTTGGACCGTGCGCGTGCAGTCCTGACCGAGGACATGGCGCTCCGAATGACGCCCGCGGACGTCCGTCAGCTCGAGAAGGCCCTTGATGCTGAGCTGTTACCCAACCCTCAGCTTGCCGCGTTGGTGCGCAGTGTGAAGAGCGGCTGCGCCGCACACGCTGGTGAGGTATGACGCGTGCTAGCACGCTAGTGGGTGACGCGTTTGCCGTGGGCACGCGACCGGAGGCGTGCGGTCTGAGGTCGTGATGTGGCTGACACCGTGGTCGCGGCCACCCAGCGCTGACCGCATCAACCTCTGGACAACGTTGTGCGGCGCGTCATCCTCGGTGTTCGGCGTTGATGGCAAGTTCCCGCTCCCTGTGGCATCCCGTGTGGCTCTCGCCGATAGGGTGACCGGACAGAAGGGCTGGAGGAGCCGGGTCGATGGATGTTTTCGAGGTCAGGGACTCTCTGATCGCCGATTACTGTGCCTTCACGTCGAGTTGGGTGGCACCCAGGGACCGCAGGATCTCCGAGCGTCTGACCAACGACGTCGAGGCCGGCGTTCAGTGGCCCGACCCTTGGCTCAGCCTGAACCCCGCGTTCGCGACAGGCGGCACGACGGACGATCTCGTCCAACAGGGAATCCTTCACCCCGAGTGCGCCCGCATCTTCAGGCTCAAGGCTGGTCGTGATGATCGTGGTGCCCGACCCCTGACCCTGCATCGGCACCAAGTTGATGCCATCCAAACTGCCGCTACCGGGCGGCCCTATGTGCTCACGACGGGCACCGGCTCAGGCAAGTCTCTGGGCTACATCATCCCCATCGTCGATGCCGTCCTCCGCGAACGGGCCACCTCCTCGTCCAAGCCCAAGGGTGTCAAGGCAATCGTCGTGTACCCGATGAACGCCTTGGCCAACTCCCAGGAGCACGAACTCGAGAAGTTCCTGTGCTACGGCTACCCAGCTGGCGATGAGCCAGTCACCTTCGCTCGATACACCGGGCAGGAGAGCCCGTCGCGACGGCAGGAGATCTTGGCCGATCCGCCCGACATCATCCTCACCAACTACGTGATGCTCGAGCTCGTCCTCACCAGGCCGGAGGAGCGCAAGCACCTCGTCGAAGCGGCCAAGGACTTCCGCTTCCTGGTCCTCGACGAGATGCACACCTACCGCGGGCGGCAAGGCGCCGACGTGGCCCTGCTCGTGAGAAGGCTCAGGGATGCGTGCGCGGCGGATGACGTTCAGGTCATCGGCACGTCGGCCACCATGGCGACGGGGTCACGAGCGGCTCAGCGGCAGGCCGTGGCAGCCGTCGCCACCACCCTCTTCGGGGCAACCGTTCAACCCGAAGACGTCATCGGCGAAACCCTCGTATCAGCGACGACCGGCGACCGATCCGACACGGTGGCGCTGTCGACCGCCGTCGCCGATCCCAACGGGCTCGAACAATTGACCTTCGACGCCTTGGCCAACCACTCACTGGCAGCCTGGACTGAGGACGTATTCGGATTGGACCCTGACTCGGATTCCGACGGGGTGATCCGTCGGACCCCCACCCGCATTTCGGATGCCGCTCAACGTCTCGCGGCGCAAACCGGCCAGACAGCCACCGCCTGCGGCGCAGCCATTCGAGAGGTGCTCCTCGCCGGGTCACGGGCCCGCAACCCCGAGACCGGGCGCCCGCTCTTCGCCTTCCGCCTGCACCAGTTCCTCTCCAAGGGCGACAATACGTACGCCTCCATCGAGGCGCCCGAGACCCGGCACCTCACCAGCACCTACCAGTTGCGAGTCCCGGGCCAGCCGGACCACGTACTCGCACCGTTGGCCTTCTGCCGTGAGTGCGGCCAGGACTACCTCGCCGTTCCACGCATCGATGACGAGCACGGCACGTGGTTCGCGCCGCGACCCGGTCGGGAGGCCGTCGAGACAGGCTATCTCTACGTCTCGACCTCGCTGCCCTGGCCTGCGGACCCGGTCGCACAAGGCCGCGTCCCCGACCACTGGCTCACTCAAGACGGTCCGACCGAGGTCCTCCCCAACAAACGAGTAAACCTTCCTGTCGAGGTGTGGGTCCGCCCTGACGGATCACAGTGCGGAGAGAGGGAAGGCACCCGGGCCTGGTATGTGTCAGCGCCGCTCACGTTCTGCCTCCGCTGCCGGGTCGCCTACGACGCGGGCGGCAATGACTATTCGCGACTGGCCACCCTTGATCGTGAGGGACGTGCCAGCGCGGTGACCGTCATCGGCGCGAGCATCGTCCGCGCCCTCCAAGGACGGCCGCTGTCCGAGCTCCCGCCGAACGCGCGCAAACTCCTCACCTTCGTGGACAACCGACAGGACGCCTCACTGCAGGCGGGTCACCTCAACGACTTCGTCCTCGTCGCCCAACTGAGAGGAGCCCTGTATGCCGCGATGCTGGCTGACGAGGAACCGCTCACTCACGACGTGGTCACCCAGCGGGTCGTCGAGGCCATGGCTCTCGACCCAAGTGACTACGCGGCGCAGCCCGAGGTTCGGTTCGCCGCGGCCAAGCAGACGGAGGCGGCGCTCCGAGCCGTGATCCAGTACCGCCTGTTCGCCGATCTCCAACTCGGCTTCCGGATCACCATGCCCAACCTGGAACAGACGGGGTTGCTGCATGTCGACTATCTCGACCTGGCCGAGATCACCCAGGCCGAAGACCTCTGGGCGGCAACGCATCCCGCTCTGCGTGATGCAGAGCCGCAGCGGCGCGAGGACGTGTGCCGTGTCCTCCTCAACGAGATGCGCCGCGAGCGGGCCATCCAGGTCGACTGCTTCACCGAGGAGGGATTTGAGCGGCTCAAGCACCAATCGTCCGGGCGCCTGATCGATCCGTATGCCGTCCCCGCCAACGAGCGCCTGGTGCCCGTCGCGATCGTCTTCCCCACGCCCGGTGTCAAGGGTGGCCCGCGAGCCTCTACTCACATCTCGGGGCATTCCGGTTACGCCCGATACCTCTCCCGACCGGAGGCGCTCAACACGCAGCTTGCCCGATCGGACCGACAAGCCATCATCGAGGACCTGTTCAAGGTCCTCACCGGAGCGGGAATCCTCACCCAAGTGACGGGGGACCGGGGCAACTCGGGCTATCGACTTCTGGCCCCAGCGATCCTCTGGACTCGGGGCGATGGCACGAGCGCGATGCGGGACCCGGTGCGCAAGGCACTCACAGCCGACTCTGACGCGCGGGTCAACCCGTTCTTCAGGAGTCTCTACACCGACATGGCGTCCTCGTTGCGAGGGCTCCATGCCCGCGAGCACACCGCCCAGGTGCCCGCAGACCTCCGCGAGGAACGCGAGGCCGAGTTCAACACCGGCGCCCTGCCCCTTCTCTACTGCTCGCCCACGATGGAGCTGGGCGTGGACATTGCCGAGTTGCATGCCGTGGGCCTGCGCAACGTCCCGCCGACGCCGGCCAACTATGCCCAGCGATCCGGCCGCGCTGGCCGTGGCGGCCAGCCTGCGCTCGTCGTGACGTACTGCGCCACCGGCAATGCCCACGACACGTACTTCTTCCGCCGTTCCGAGCAGATGGTGGCCGGATCGGTGCAGCCGCCTCGCCTCGACCTCGCCAACGAGGAACTGGTCCGCAGCCACGTCAACGCGATCTGGCTCGCCGAGACCGGCGTCGCCCTGCCCTCGTCGATCACTCGGATCCTTGACGTCGAGGCCGATGCCACCACCATGCGCATCGATCCCGACCTCTGGACCGACCTCAACGATGGCCCGGCAGCCAAGCGAGCCCTCGTGAGGGCGAGCGCAGTCGTGACCGACGCACGACGCACCTGGACCGAGCCTCCGTCCTGGTGGCGTGAGCGCTGGGTGGAGGACCAGATCCTCGGAGCCCCCAAGGCCTTCGACGAGGCATTCGACCGCTGGCGGCGGCTGTACTCCTCGGCCCGCACGGAGCACGCAGAGCAGACCCGGATGTCCATCGACACCCGCGCTCAGGCGCGTGTTCGTGACTTCGCCAAGCGTCGGGCCGACGAGGCACGGACCCAGCTCACGTTGCTCGCGAACGACGCAGATCGCCGGGGGAACTCCGACTTCTATTCGTACCGCTATCTCGCCTCCGAAGGGTTCCTCCCCGGCTACTCCTTCCCCCGGCTCCCGCTGGCCGCCTACATTCCCGGCCTCCACGGGCGCGATGGGGACTTCGTCCAGCGGCCTCGATTCGTCGCCATCAACGAGTTCGGCCCCGGGGCCTTGATCTATCACGAGGGTGCGAGATTCGAGGCCTACCGCGTCCAGCTCGAGCGCTCCGACGACAACCGCACGGGCGTGGACACCGAGTCTGCGGTCCGGTGTGCCGACTGCGGCTATCACCACCCGCCGAGCATCGGTGATGGCACCTGCGACCTCTGCGGCGCCCAACTCGGTGACCCAACCGAAGGCCTCCTCCGGCTACGCACGGTCTACACGCGCCGACGTGAACGCATCAGCAGTGATGAGGAGGAGCGCAGGCGCTCGGGCTTCGACATCGTCGCCTCCTTCCGCTTCTCTGGCACCCTCGACCGGCTCTCTCGCCTCAGCGCGACTGTGGGCGAGGGCGATGACCAACTGCTCACGCTCGACTACGGCGACAGCGCCACCGTGCGCATGACGAATGTTGGCCTCAAGCGCCGCAAGGACCAGCACCTTCTGGGCTTCGTTCTCGACGCGACCTCGGGTCAATGGATGAGCAAACGCCAGGAAGAGGAAGCCGAGGCCGCCGAGAGCGACGACATCATCGACCTCCACAAGGCGCGCCGCCCCACGTGGGTGGTGCCCTATGTCGAGGACCGCCGCAACGTCCTCGTGGTCCAGCACAGCCAACCGGTCGACGACTCCACGGCAGCAACCTTCCGATACGCCCTCGAGCGAGGAGCCGAGGCCTACTTCCAGCTCGAGGACTCCGAGCTCTCCACGGAGAGCCTCCCCGACGCGGCCGGCCACGGGCGCTTCCTCCTGATCGAGTCAGCTGAAGGCGGCGCCGGTGCGCTGCGGCGGTTGGTCGCCGAGCCCAGCCTGATGGCTGACATTGCGCGCAAGGCTCTCGAGGTCATTCACTTCGACGAGGCGGGGAACGACCTCGACCACGCCCCCCGCGCCACTGACCGGTGCGAACTCGCTTGCTACGACTGCCTGCTCAGCTATCACAACCAGACGCAGCACGCCCTCATCGACCGCCACAAGGTCCGGGATCTCCTCCTCACACTCACCGGGGCGCAGACCATCGCCGACACGGAGACCATCGAGTTGCCGACGGAGCTTCCGGCCAGCGCCACAGAGGACGACTTCGCCCGATGGCTTGCTGACCATGGCCACCGACTGCCGACCGGAGTCGGGGTCGAGACCCCAGGGGGACGCATCGACCTCGCCTTTCACACCCCCACTGGTCCGGCGGCGGTCCTCTACCCCGAGACTGATGCCGACATTGGATTCACCCTCGAAGACCTCGGATGGACCGTCGTCCGCGTGAGCCGCGATGAGCGTGAGTGGCCCCAGCTGGTCGCCGCCCTTCCGTCGGTCTTCGGTCCGGCCCAGCGTTGAGCGAGAGGAAGACATGACGACGACGTATGCCGTGGGCTCGCTCGTACAGGCCCGTGGCCGTGAGTGGGTGGTCCAGCCGGGCTCCGACGCAGAGTTCCTCGTCCTGCAGCCGCTGGGCGGGGGCCGTGATGACGTCACCGGCCTGCACCTCGCCCTCGAGCGAGTTCAGACGGCAACCTTCCCCCACCCCACCGTCGACGACATCGGCGATGCGAGGAGCGCCAAGTTGCTCCGCACGGCGCTGCAACTCGGATTCCGTTCCACGGCAGGGCCCTTCAGGAGCCTGGGCGGGATCGCGGTGGAGCCTCGGGCCTATCAGCTCGTGCCGCTGATGTTGGCCCTGAGACAAGAGGTCGTCCGCCTGCTCATCTCAGATGACGTCGGTATCGGCAAAACCGTTGAGGCCGGACTCATCGCCAGCGAGCTCCTTGCTCAGGGCAGCGCCAACGGCCTCACGGTCCTGTGCAGCCCCGCCCTCGCCGAGCAGTGGCACCGTGAGCTCATCGAGAAGTTCAACCTTGATGCGACCCTGGTCCTCACTTCGACGGCGCCAGCCCTCCAGCGTGGATTGGCGATGGACGAGTCCCTCTTTGACCGCCACCCGATCACCGTCGTGTCGACCGACTTCATCAAGTCACCCACCCGGCGGCACGAGTTCCTCAATCACGCACCGGATCTCGTCATCGTCGACGAGGCCCACACGGCCGTGCACGACGGTTCGACCGGCGGCGGGATGGCCCGTCATCAGCGATATGAGTTGCTCAAGGATCTCGCCAAGGACCGCAACCGGCATCTGGTCCTCGTCACCGCCACACCCCACTCGGGCAAGGACGAAGGCTTCCGCAACCTCATCGGCCTCCTCGAACCGGACCTTGCCGACGTCGACTTGGAGACCGTGGCAGGTCGCACCCGTCTCGCCCGACACTTCATCCAGCGCCGCCGCAAGGACATCCGCACCTACCTCGACGAGGAGACGAACTTCCCGAGTGACCGAGAGGTCCGGGATCTCGCCTACAAACTCACCCCGGCCTACCGCGACCTCTTCGACGAGGTGCTCGGCTACGCCCGCGGCCAGGTGCAGGGCGCCACGGAAACGGGCGTCCGTGGCCGCGTGCGCTGGTGGTCCGCCCTGGCGCTCCTGCGGGCGCTGTCCTCCTCGCCGGCTGCCGCCGCGGCCACCCTGCGCAGCCGAGCCCGCTCGGCGGGCGCCATCGACGTCGCGGAGGCGGACGTGCTTGGGCGCGCGAGTGTGCTCGACACGGCTGACGACGAGGCCGTCGAAGGCATCGACACGACCCCCGGTGCCGACCTCCCGGACGACGCCGACCACGACGGCACCACCGATCCCGGGGTCCTGGCGCACCGTCGTTGGCTCAACCGCACGGCCAAATTGGCCGACCAGCTCGTCGGACCCAAGGAGGACGCCAAACTGGCCCTCCTCATCCGCCAGGTGAAGGACCTCCTCGCCGACGGCTTCGACCCCATCGTGTTCTGCCGCTTCATCGACACCGCGGACTATGTCACCGATCACCTCCAAGCGGCGCTGAAGAAGAGCGCCGTCGTCGACACCGTCACGGGCACCCTCCCGCCCAGCCTGCGCGAGCAGCGGATACGCGAGCTCACCGCCGACGACACCACCCGGCACGTCCTCGTCGCAACGGACTGCCTCTCCGAAGGAGTGAACCTGCAGGACTCCTTCCAAGCCGTGGTCCACTACGACCTCGCGTGGAACCCCACCCGCCACGAGCAGCGCGAGGGGCGGGTCGACCGATTCGGGCAGAAGGCGGACGTGGTCCGCGCCCTGACGATCTATGGTCAGGACACCAAGATCGACGGTCTCGTCCTCGACATCCTCATCAAGCGACACCGGGCCATCAGCGCGGCCACCGGCGTCTCAGTCCCCGTCCCCGAGGGCAGTGACTCCGTCGTCGAGGCGCTGCTCGAGGGTCTCCTGCTGCGGGGCCACGACGCCGACCAGCTCGAGCTCGACCTTCAACTCGACGAGCGTGCGCAAGCCCTCGTCACGTCATGGGAGTCGGCCGCGGCCAAGGAGAAGGCGCACCGCACCAAGTACCAACAGGAGTCCCTCAAGCCCGACGAAGTTGCCGCCGAGATCCGGGCTGCTCGGGCTGCTCTCGGGACGGTCGACGATCTCATCCCCTTCGTGCGGTCCGGTCTCCTCGCCTATGGCGGGCAGGTGACCCCGCTTGAGTCAGCGGCCAAGGACACTTTGCGGTTCAGCGTCAATACCGGAACCCTCGACCCTGCCCTCCGCGACGCGCTTCCCATCACACGACCCGAGCCCATCCCCTTCCACGCAGCCCAGCCGGCGCCGCGCAGATCGGCTCTGCTCCAACGCACCGACCCGTATGTCGCGGCTCTCGCGCGACACGTCCTCGAAGGCGCCCTGGACTCGGCAGCAGCCGGACCCAAGAGCCCAGCTCGGCGTTCAGGGATCATGCGGACCACTGCGGTCACTCGCCGCACCACAGTCCTCCTTGTGCGCCACCGCTTCCATCTGGACCTGCCGAGCCGGGAGCGTGGCACGGCCACCCTTGTGGCAGAGGACTGCTCGGTTCTTGCCTTCTCGGGGGCACCTTCTCGTGCCGATTGGCTGCCTGGCGACGTGGCGCTCGCGCTGCTCGATGCCGAGCCGGTCGCCAACATCCCCAGCGACCAGGCGATCGCCTCCGTCGAAGCCGTCCTCGACGGCATGGGTGACCTCACGGCACACCTCGAAGCCGACGCCGACGAGCGCGCCGCCGCCCTGGCCGCGAGCCACACCCGGGTGCGGCGCGGGTCGGGCGAGGTGATCCGCGGCCTGAGCGTGCGGGCCGAGCATCCCATCGACATCCTCGGTGTCTACGTCTACCTCCCCGTCGCGCAGGAAGCGGTGGCATGAGGACCAGCCTCACCGCCGTGCGAGTCGAAGGCTCGGTGCTGCCCGCTGACCTCCTCGACCGAGTCGGCGCCGGCGACGCAGCCATGGGCGGTCTGTCGTCGAAGGACTATCACCTGCCCGCAAACGAGACGCCGCGCCAGGCGGCCAACCGGGCCTGGAGTTACCTCAAGGAGGCGTGGGAGCAGGCCTCGATCCCCCTCCGTGCGCTGGCCGCGGACGACCCGGGCACGCGGCTCACCCGTGAGCAGTGGTCCCTCGTGCTGTTGCGCGAGCTGGGCTTCGGCCGGGTCCCGACGACGGCTGCCGGCGGGATCGTGGCCGGCGACAAGGGGTATGCCGTCTCGCACCTCTGGGAGCACGTCCCCATCCATCTCCTCGGCTGGAACGTGAGCCTGGACCGGCGCACCAAGGGAGTGCCGGGAGCAGCGGAGCGAGCACCACATGCGATGGTGCAAGAACTCCTTAACCGCACGGACGACCACCTGTGGGCCGTCTTGTCGAATGGTCGCCGACTGCGGCTGCTCCGTGATTCGACGACGATCACGGGGCAGTCCTTCGTCGAGTTCGACCTCGAGTCGATGTTCGACAACGACCTCTTCCCTGACTTCGTTGTCCTCTATCTCCTCTGTCACGAGTCGCGCTTCCACGTCGAGAGCGAGGGCGCGACCCCCGTGGATGCCTGGTTGGAGCGCTGGCGCGGAGTCGCCAATGAGACGGGCGTCCGGGTGCGCGGCGAGTTGAGGACCGGCGTGAAGGCCGCTCTGGAGCGGCTCGGCACTGGCTTCCTCCGGCATCCCGCCAACGCCGAGCTCCGTGATCGGCTCGGGGACGGGCGAATGACCGATAAGGAGCTGCACCGCGAGCTGCTCCGACTCGTGTATCGACTGCTCTTCCTCTTCGTCACCGAGGACCGAAACCTGCTCCACGCGACGCCGGACGCCGACCTCACCGAGGCGGATCGGGTTGCCCGACAGCGCTATCGGGACTTCTATTCGACCGACAAGCTGCGTCGGCAGGCTCGCACGACCACGCGCGGCACCCGTCACACCGACGCGTGGCAGCGCCTCTGGACCGTGCTCCACCGCCTGGACCGCGAGGGCTTGCCCGAGCTCGACCTGCCAGCGCTCCGGGGGCTCTTCGCGGCCGCGCCCGGGGAGTTCCTCACCGTGTCGCGGCCGGTCGAGGTCGGTGTCGATGATCGGCCGACGGCGTGGAACGTCCTGAGCAACGAGGACCTTCTCCCCGCGATCCGGTCGCTCAGTGTGACGCAGCCCAAGGGGCAGGGCTTGCGCCGCGTCGACTTCGCCCATCTTGGTGCCGAGGAACTCGGATCCATCTACGAGTCCCTACTCGAGCTCGTGCCACGGCTCGACCTCGAGGCACGAGAGTTCACCCTCGTCGACCTCGCGGGCAACGACCGCAAGACGAGCGGCTCCTATTACACGCCGTCCTCTCTCATTGACCTCGTCCTCGACGAAGCCCTCGACCCGCTGCTCGACGAAGTCGAACGCGCCGCGGACCCAGAGGCGGCCCTGCTGGCAACGACCGTCTGCGACCCCGCGTGTGGGTCCGGGCACTTCCTGGTCGCAGCCGCCCGACGGATCGCCGATCGGCTCGCGACCATCCGTGGTCGGCTGTCGGACAGCGACCCCACCCCTGCGGACCATCGGCAGGCCCTGCGCGACGTCGTGATCCACACGATCCACGGTGTCGACATCAACCCCATGGCCGCCGAGCTGGCCAAGGTGTCGCTCTGGCTGGAGAGCGCCGACCGAGGCATGCCGTTGGCCTTCCTCGATCACCACATCAAGGTCGGCAACTCGCTCATCGGGACGACCCCGGCCCTGCTGTCCCGCGGCATCCCGGACGAGGCGTATGCCGCACTCACCGGAGACGACAAGCCCGTCGCCAAGGAGTGGCACAAGCGCAATCGGCAGGAGCGATCGGGCCAGGACATGCTCTTGGGCTTCGGTGATGAACTGGCTTGCCTGCCCAATCGCGCGGAGTTCATCCGCCTGTCTGCCGTCGCGCAGCGCACGGAGCAAGAGGTCGAGTCAGCGGAACGCCGATACGCCGACCTCACGGATGACACCGATTATCGACGGGCCGTGGCCCAGGCCGACTTGTGGTGCGCAGCCTTCTTCCAGGACAAGATCGAGGGCGCACCCGGGATCACGACTTCGACGGTGCGCTCAGCGACGACTCCGTCCAAAGACTTGCCTCCGGCAGGGACGCCAGAACGCGTGGCCGCTGACCTCGCAGCGGACGTGGGGTTCTTCCACTGGCACGTGGAGTTCCCGGAGGTCTTCGAGGCCAAGCCCGCTGATCAGATCCGGGACGACGACCCCACAGGCTGGATTGGCGGCTTCGCGGCGATGCTCGGCAATCCGCCCTGGGAACGAGTCAAACTTCAGGAGAAAGAGTTCTTCGCGCAACGCGATGAGTCGATCGCCAACGCCAAGAACGCTGCAGCGCGCAAGAAGGCGATCTCGCAGCTTTCGGCCGCAAATCCTGCCCTGCTGGCCGAGTGGCAAGCAGCGGGCCACGAGTCCGAGGCCACGAGTCAGTTCCTTCGCAGGTCTGGTCGCTTCCCTCTCACGGGCGTGGGGGACGTCAATACCTACAGCGTCTTTGCCGAGCTCTTCCGGTCGTCGGTGGCGTATGACGGCTGCATGGGGATCATCACGCCGACGGGCCTCGCAACGGATGCGACGACGGCCCCCTTCTTCGCTGACGCGGTGCGCGCTGGGCGATTGGGCGCCTTCTACGACTTCGAGAATGAAGCGAAGATCTTCCCTGGCGTGCACAACCAGTTCCGCTTCGGTGTGACGTCGATGACTGGCGGGCGGCCAGCTGGCCGCGTGCGTATGGCCTTCTACACGAGGTTCGTCGAGGACGTGCCTACCCGTCGCTTCGAACTCGGTGCGGACGAAGTTGCCCTCATCAACCCGAACACCAAGACGCTGCCCATCTTCCGGGCTCGACGCGATGCCGAGATCACGCTCGGCATCTTCCGGCGGTTCCCCGTGCTCGTCGATGAGGCGACTGGCAACAACCCGTGGGGCTTGGCCTTCATGCGGATGCTGGACATGGCCAACGACTCGCACCTTTTCCGATCTGAAAGCGACCTGCGCGATAGGGGAGTGACGTTCGACGGGTGGTCCTGGCGACATGGCGACGACGCTTGGTTCCCGCTCTACGAGGCCAAGATGCTCAGCCACTTCGACCACCGCTATTCGACCTACGCCAACGCGACCGAGGCGCAGTTGAACAAGGGCACCCTGCCACGACTGACCGATGCCCAGCATGACGATCCGGCGGGCGAACCGTTGGCAAGATACTGGGTGGCCGAAGGCGATGTGATTGAGGCGATCCGAGACAGATGGGACCGCGACTGGCTCCTCGGCTGGCGCGACATCACCAACGCCAGCAATGAACGTACCTTCGTGCCCAGCGTGCTTCCGCTTGCCGGTGTGGGAAACAAATTCCCCTTGGTGGTCATCAAAGAAGCCAAGAACTGTCCAGTTTTTCAGGCGATGACCTCAGCCCACGTCTTCGACTACGTGGCACGGCAGAAGTTGAGCGGCACGGGGATGACGTACTTCATTGTCAAGCAACTGGCCTGCCCGACACCAACCCACTTCGATCAGCCGCTCGTGGGAGTCAGCGACATGGCGTACGGCGATTGGGTCCGGCCCCTCGTGCTCGAGTTGACGTACACCTCGTGGCGGATCGCGGCCTACGCCAACGACTGCATGGGACTGGACCCGGACGCAGACCCCGGCCCGCCGTTCCGGTGGATCCCCGAGCGCCGCGAGCAGCTGCGCGCCGAACTCGACGCCGCGATGTTCCACCTCTACGGCCTGGGTCGCGACGAGGTCGAGCACGTCATGGACTCGTTCACGGTCGTCCGGAAGTACGACGAGCGCGACCACGGCGAGTTCCGGACCAAGCGCCTGATCTTGGAGGTCTACGACGCCATGGCCGATGCCGCCGCCCGCGGCGCGACCTGGCAAAGCCCCCTCGACCCACCCGCCGGCCACGGCCCCCGCCACGCTGCCCGAGCGGTGGTGTAACAGGTGCTGGAGTTCGTCATTCCCAAGGATCAGCAGTGGGCCCGGAATGGTCCGGCGCTGAGGACTCGCCCGATGACCATGCGGGGACCGTTGAAGCTGACCTTGGACGAGCTCGTTGACGCCGCAATCACCGTTGGGACACCCAACGCGATCGCCTTGTTCAACAATCCACAAGGCCGTTGGGAGACCGTCCGACGGGTCGCGTCAGTTCACTCACGGCTCGACTTGGTCAAGGCTCCGCTCGGGGTCCCTTCCGAGGCATTGGGAATGGCAGACGGATCGGAGAGGGGCTATGCCTCCTACGAACTCGGGATGGCCTTGACGCTGGCCGTGGCGCGACATCGCTTCGGTGTCGCAGACTTGGCGCACTACGATGCCGCCTACCGAGACGCGAACAAGGTCGGGCCGTCGACCACCCGGCCGGACCTGATCGATCCGATCACCATGGCGTTTGTCGCCGAAGCCAAGGGCTCCATGGGGAAGACCCAGGCCGAACAGATGACCTCGGCAGTCAGCCAGCTCATGGCGGTCATGGGCAAGGACGTGCGCCAGCGCACCCCGGTAGCAAGTGGCGCCGCAGTGTGCCCTGGGTTTCAGATGGCCGGTGGAAAGCGGCCCAAGCGCTTGTCCGTGCACATCCAGGCAGTTGGAGCCAGAACACGAACGCGCGCGGTCTCGCGGCAGCAGCGACTGGCGGCCGCACGGGCACTGAGCGGCGAGACGCTGTTGTCGACCTACGGTCTGACGTCGATATGGCTCTCTCAGGCTGCTGCTGGCTACCTTGAGACCGGCGAGCAGTCCTACGTCGTCGCTCGTGATCCAGTGACGCACACTTGGATCGGCCTTGATTCGCAGGTTCACAACAACGTCCGAGTGGCCTTGAGGGAGGTCGGTTACCCCGCTCCGTCGATCTCCATGGCGGCGCGGGACCTGCCGGACCAACTGCGTGAGATGGTCGGTGGGCCGTTGCTCGTGTGGTCCCCCCATGGCAGTACGAGTGACGAACGCTGCGCCTTCAGGAGGGCGTCGCAGGAGTTGCCGTTCGGTCCGGCGACGCCCGTCAGTGGTTGCTGACACGATGGGCCCATGACTGAGGGCGTGCGTCGTAACGAGATCTTGTGTCAGGTACTCGAGATCCTGATCGAAGCGAATTGGCCCTTGGCGGCGGGTGAGGTCTACGAGCGGCTCAACGAGCGCTTTCCTCTCAACGATCACGAGCGTACCCAAACCGCGAGTGGGCAGGAACGGGCCTACGCCTTCCTGATGTTCGGGACGTTCTGGCTCGCCAACATGGGGTGGATGAGCAAGACCAATCAGGGCTGGGTGATCACCGAGCAAGGCCGAATCGAGTACCCGGCGTCAGACCACGACGACGTCTATGGGCACGCCTCCCGGACCTACCGCCAGACGCGCAAGACTCAGAGCGTGGCGCCAAGTGGTTCCAAGCCAGCGGTCTTGGCAGAAGCCCTGGATCTGATTCCTCCTGGGTCTTGGACCTCCTACGGCGACCTGGCTCAATTGGCTGGAATGGCCAACCAGCAGGTCGGAGGATGGACCATGCACACGGATCACACAGCCGCCCACCGAGTCCTCGGCTCAGATGGGCGGGTTGCTCAAGGCTTCAAGTGGAGGGATCCGACACGCACCGAGACTCCGGAGGAGGTCCTGAGATCAGAGGGCGTGGAGTTCGACGACTCCGGCCACGCTTCGCAGGCGCAACGGATCACCGTCGAGGAGTTGCGGGACCTCTTGCAGGACCACGACGGCACCCCCAGACGAGCGTGGTTTGTGCGCGGGAACGCGGTCGACGGCAAGGACCTCGTTCCCGTCTGGCTCGACAAGGGCACCATTTCTCTGAGGGCGAATCGGCTTCGGACGCTGACCCTGCCCGTGGAGCGGGCGACGCTCGCGGCATACGTCGAAGAGGACTACTCGGATCGGTCCTACAACGCGCGTAGCGAGAAACTCCAGGAGTTCGATCTCTTCCTCAACCGGGTCAGGGTCGGTGACTTGATCGTCACCAACGACGGTGGCCTCTTCCTGGGAGCCGTCACCGGCGACGTCGAGTCGCTTGCGTCGCAGGACGGTCGGTCCAACCTCCGTCGGGCTGTGGAGTGGCATAACGCGAGCGACCCGGTGGACTTGGCCAGAACGACCAAGAGCTTCGCGGCCCTGACCCGGAATCAGCGTGACATCTTCGATGTGAGCGGCGAGATTCAGATGCTGGAGTCGCTGATCGAGGCTGGAAGCCCCTCGACCACCCCGCCCCTCGAGCATCGGTTGGCCGATCCTTCTGCGGAGCTGGCCGAGGACCTGCTGATCGACTTGCCGTGGCTGGAACGGATGGTGGACCTCCTCAAGGACCGTCGCCAGCTGATCCTGTACGGACCACCGGGCACGGGGAAGACGTATGTCGCCAAGAAGGTCGCCCAATCCCTGACCGACGACAAAGCCGTCAAACTCGTGCAGTTCCACCCGGCGTACAGCTACGAGGACTTCTTCGAGGGCTTCCGGCCGACCACGTCGACGGACGGGACGATGACCTTCGCCCTGCGTCCTGGCCCCTTCCGACGCCTCGTTGACGCCGCACGCGAAGACAAGAGCACGGCATACATCCTCATCATTGACGAGATCAACCGGGCCAACCTCGCCAAGGTCTTCGGTGAGTTGTACTTCCTCTTGGAGTATCGCGACGACAACATCGACCTGCTCTATGGCTCCGGGGACGACACCGGTGGTGGATTCACCTTGCCGGAGAACGTCTATGTAATAGCGACGATGAACACGGCCGACCGTTCCATTGCGCTTGTCGATGCCGCGATGCGTCGCCGCTTCGCGTTCCTGGCCATGAACCCGGACGAGGCGCCGACCAAGGGCTTGCTTCGGCGCTGGCTTGAGCGCGAATCGTTGGATGCGACGGCAGGAGATCTGCACGAGCTGCTGAACGAGCGGATCGAGGACATGGACTTCAAGATCGGCCCGTCGTACTTCATGCGCCGCTCGGTTCACGAGGACGGCGGACTGGACCTCGTGTGGGAGACGTCGATCCTCCCGCTCTTGGAAGAGCACCACTTTGGTGAGCAGGTCGACGTCAAGGCACGGTACGGGCTGAAGGCGTTGAGGCGTGTGCTCGAGGCTCGCGCTGCTCAGACCGTGGCCGCCGAGCCGGACGCGGGCACCGACGAAGGATGACGACACCGTCCCTCGTCACCATCGATGAATTCGGCGACGCTGCCGAGATTCATCTCACCGAGTCTGAGGCGGCAGTGCTCAGAGCGGTCGACGGGCTGAAGTTGGAACGCGGCGCTCACGGTCGATGGCACGTGTCCGCGAGCGCCGTGGTGGGCGCTGTCCGGGTAGGGAGCGCGGAACTCCACATCCGGCCGAAAATCGCCATCTCGCGCCTCATGTTCCTCATGGGCTATTCGTCCCGCAAGGATGCATGGCAGGACTCCGAAGTCCGCCTTGCCCAAGCGGACGATCTTGTGGCCGCCGTGGCCGGCGCGTATGCCCGACTGGTGGAGAAGGCGCTCGCGCAGGGCATCCTGCAGGGATATCGGGCTGTTGAAGACGCCCTTCCCGTCGTGCGGGGGCGGATCCGTGTTGGGGAACAGGTCCGACGGCGCCCCGGGCTCGTCCTGCCGGTCGAGGTCGCGTATGACGAGTTTGACACTGACACCGCCGAGAACCGCATCCTCAGGGCAGGTTGTGGCGCGTTGCTCTCCGTTCCGCGTGTGCCTAGCTCGGTGCGCCGCCGGCTCCAGCACTCACTCCGCCTGCTGGCGGACGCGTCCCCATTGGTTCGGGGTGATGTGCTCCCTCGCTGGCAGCCGAGCCGACTCAACGCCCGGTATCAACCTGCGCTCCGGCTCGCTGAGCTGGTGTTTCGTTCCTG